>Ga0316578_10001171_pt1 | contig 10347 bp, 10 predicted proteins | sample J0NA_2_FD_203076 | JGI IMG/M metagenome (GOLD analysis project Ga0316578, IMG submission 203076) | Rhizosphere microbial communities from salt marsh grasses in Alabama, United States - J0-2_160517rDrC | ecosystem: Host-associated > Plants > Roots > Rhizosphere | place: USA: Alabama | collected...
TCGATCAAGAGTGATTTTCATATCGATTTCCTTCCATAATAAAGTTGGACAACTACCAGTGTTCCTAAAAATGAGACTGCCAGAATATTATCTTTGTATATTATTTTAACTCAAAATAGGGTTGTTGGTTTCACGGACGGGAGAAAACCAGGAGCCATGTGCCCCAATAACGCGATCCGCTTTCAGTCTCACATTCCGCAGGGGTGATATCCGGGACCGATTGGCCTCCGGCAGCCATGCGTACCTCGTAGACGACCCCAGGCTCCATCAGGAAATCGGCATACCCCAAACCTATATCGGGTTTTAACCCGGTGAAAAAGAAATCATCTCCACCATCCCAGCTGATCGTGATCTCCTGGTCCGGCAGCGGGGCGCCAGACGCATTTTCTGCTATGACCTGAATTAATGGGTTGGGTAAATCCGGGTCGCAGACGAAGGTATTGCTTTGCAGCACAAAAGGTGATCCGGGTGTAGCGGTGGGTGTGCGTGTTGGCAGAGGGGTAGCAGTTGAGAGAACGGCATTGGTTTCCGGGGATTCCTGGTTGGTTGGAGTGGGAATGAGCCCGGTATCTGTGGGAAAATCCACGGCGGGGGATTCTACTGGGGGTGGAGTGGAGGTTGCCTGGCCGGGATTAATGGTCGCCTGGTTCTCGTCAGGTGTGGTAGAAGTGATTGGAGTTGAAATGACAGCTGAATCACCCTGTCCTAATGCAACAGCCAGTAGACCCAGCGCCTGCGCTTCCAATGGGGAGTTGCCCTCTCCCAATGTGCGCTGGGCTTGTTCTGAAAGAACGCGGGTGATATCGCTGTCCCCGAGATACTTTAATCGCGCTTCTGCCCGCGTTAGATCTCCTGTAGCAACAAAAGCGGAGGCGATCATCGCCCGAAATTGATCTTTAAATTCAGGCTGCAGGGATGCCGGCGAGGTATCCGGGCGTTCCTGGGGGGCGATCAACCAGGCATAAACCAGTCCCAGGACAATTCCGATCACAAACCCGGTCAGCAGGTACCAGTGCCCGCGGTCATCTCTCACGGCTGGATGCCTCCGGAAGCGGGCACCCAGGTTTGAAGCGCACTGGCCAGCTGGCTGAGCAACTCCTGATCGGAGTCAGCATAATTAATTTGTGCTGCATAAATCATGCCCTGGCGAACGATCTCGGCGGGTGGGCTGTCTCCCAGGACGGCCAGCCGCCGGGCAGCTAAATCCAAATCTCCCTCAGCCTGGAAAGCTTCCGCGACCATGAGAATATAGTCCGTCTGGTAATCAGAGCGCAGCTTGGCAGGTGTGGTGTCCACATACTTGACCGGATTGATCACCCAGCCATACACCAGACCTACGCCGATGCCAATGATTAATATGAGCAAGAACCCAATCCAGCGTCTCATTGGTTCTATTGTGCCACAGACCTTTTACCTGGGCAAGGCCAAGCCTTGTCGACCTGGCACGATGAAAGAACCTGTTTCACCAGCAGATAGAACTGAGAACCAGGCATGCAATCAGGGAATTAATGAGAGCTCAATCAGCGTTTCTTGAGGATTTCACGCAAGGCAGCCAGCAGCAGCATCACATTTTCAAGCCGGCTGCTGTAACCCATGAGACCGATACGCCAGATCTTACCCACCAGCGGGCCAAAGCCTCCAGCGATCTCTACGTTGTAATCGTTTAGTAACTGCTTCCGAATATCAACGCCATTGATGCCCGGGGGAATGACTGCGGTGGTTAAAGTAGTCAAGCGATGTTCTTCCGGAACAAAAAGTGAGATATCCAGGTCTTCCAAACCAGACCAGAGCACTTCTGCATTGGAACGATGGCGTGCGAATCGTTCTTCCAGGCCCTCTTCAGCAACGATGCGTAATGCTTCGCGCAATGCATAATTGGAGTTAATCGGTGCAGTATGGTGGTAAGTGCGCTCATTGCCCCAATATTTTTCTAATAACGAGAGGTCAAGGTACCAATTGCCGACAGGTGTCTTGCGCTTGCGAAGCACTTCCCGGGCTCGGGGTGACACGGTTAGTGGTGCCAAGCCTGGAGGTGCAGACATGCTCTTCTGAGTACCGCTAAAAGCGACATCAACACCCCAGGCATCGATTTCAACCGGCATTCCACCCAGAGAGGTAACCGCGTCCAGCACCAGCAGGGCACCATTTTCGTGGGCGGCGGTAGCGATCTCTGCAATACCTGGCTGCAGCACCCCGGTCGATGTCTCTGCATGAACCATTGCCAGCAGCTTGTATTTTTTCTTCTGGAGCGCTGCTTTGACCTCCTCGGGGTCGAATGCCTCACCCCAAGGCCGATCGATGCGATCAACTTGAGCTCCGTAACGCCCAGCCATCTCAACCATGCGTTCACCAAAATAACCGAGCACTGCAACCAGTACGTTATCACCTGGTTCAATAAAATTGCATAAAGCGGCTTCCATACCAGCACTGCCGGTTCCTGAGACAGGTACGGTGAGCTCGTTTTCAGTCTGGAAAACAAAACGAAGCAGCTGCTGGACCTCCTGCATCAGGGTGAGAAATTGGGGGTCAAGGTGACCGACCAAGGGATATGACAGCGCATTTAAGACCCTTGGGGCGACCATACTTGGTCCAGGTCCTAATAGGATGCGGGGGGTGATGTTTAAATCCTGGTAACTCTTGGCTTCCATTATGTTCTCCTAGGTGGATGTTTCGATGTGATCTGACACTTATTAGTTTACAACAAACTTGTCTGAGTGTTAAGCTCTTTGGTTAAAAACAACCTCCCGGGTGAATTAATATCTCCCAGGAGGTTTCTGTGAGGAGGATTGGAGTAGATTTACCCGGCTAAGGTTTACATCCGCCCCCCTTCTTGGTGCAAGTTCCTATTCCGGGATCGAGATTCATGTTGTTGCTGTGGTCTTTTTTTACGGTTTCTGAATCCTGGGTAGAACTAGAACCGGGTCCAGGATGTTCCTCCCCGGAGGAAGATTGCTCAGGTCCGGGGTCTGTATGAGTCTGGCCTTCTTCTGCTTGTGGACCAGGACCAACACTGTTTTTAGCGGCTGGCTCGCAGCTCTCAAATTGGCATTCTCCATCTCCGGGTGCTGCCTCCTGGGGTCCTGGACCGAATCCCTGCTCTGCGGGTTCAGATTCGGATACGGGTCCGGGCCCATAACCTTGATCAAACTGTGGTTCTTGCTCAAATTGAGTGCGGACCTGTGCTTGCATGCGGAATTGAAGGGGTTCTTCCAATCCCAAATCGGTCCAGCTCAGCCGGGTTTGGATCGTCTCCCTGAGCCTGGTCATGAGCGGGTCATGATCGACATCCTGAGGTAGGGATGCGATCTGGTCCTGCAAACGCTCACGAATCTGGTTCAGCATCCGGATCATTTCGCTTTCTTCAGATTGGGCGGCGATCCGCAACGCCTGGTCAAGATGCATTTCAAATCGTTGTTGTGTAGCTTCAGGCACGGCTTGTTCCATTGTGTGCAGGCGAGTCATCTCCGTCAGGCGCCGTTCTGCGTAATCTAATTCCATTTGGAGCCTGTCTGTATTGCGCAAAGTGCTGCGTAGGACCAGGTCCTCGGCGAAGGTTTTTACCTGGTAGAGAGCTTGGTTTGGCAGGCTGCCCTGGGCGGCCAGCACTGTTGCGCCCGTACCGCCAAACATCAACGCCAAGATCAGGATGAAAGATGCAACTGTGGCATACATGGGTGAATACTCCTTAAAGTGGATGAATTTGGAAAACGAGTTTTTCCACTCAGTATGACGCCGGTTATCCAATTTGGATACGGGTAAGGTTAATGCGCCGGCTTGAGCAAGGAATTCATTTCTTCCACGCCGGATGGCTTGCTGGTCCCGTGGTGGGACAGCTCGCAGGCTGGAGAACCAGGGTTCAAGTTGTGAATCGAGCAAATTTTTGGATTGCTTCATTTTTGGCCTCTTGATCGGTTAATCCCAAGATTTTCCTCAGGGAGTTCAATGCACGGTGTTGAAGAGATTTGACCGCACTGACTGGTTTTCCAAGAGCAGCAGCTACCTCGGCTTTCCGCCAGCCTTCTAAGAAGACCAGCATGATTACCTGGCGCTGATCAGGGGTAAGCTGGAAAAGTGCCGCTCGCAGCTGCCGGGCAAGGATTTTGTGATCAACCTGATCCTCTACTCGAATGGTATTCGCCGGGTCTGGACTCTCTTCAAGCGACAAACATTGTTGGGGAGAGCTGCGGTAAAAATCTACGATCCAATTGTGAGCGATGCGGTAAAGGTATGCTTTGAGCTGTGTTTTTGGGCCTTTGCCAGTGTGAAGCGCCTTGAGGAAGCGTGAAAATGTTTCAGCAACGCAATCCTCCGCGGTAGCAGGATCGCCCAATAAGCGTAATGCATAACCATACAGGTCTGTGCTGTATGTATCGTAGATTTCAGCCAGGGCTTTTTGGTTAAATTCTCTCGCCTGGCCAAGTAATTCTTCTTGGTATTGATCCATATCCTCGTTAACTAAGACGCAGGAAAGTGTAATTCGATACGGCCTTTCAACAAAATCCTGCTTGCCAGGCATATTATGTCACATTGATATGCACAAATTGTGAAGATTCCAAGAATAATGTACGTGTAAGCGGGGATTCTTGGGAGAAAAGAACTATTAATGGAGAAAGCTTGCTTCCCAAACAAAAATCTTGTAGAATCAAATTGGACAATTTACTGACGCACTGGTAGAAATAATTACTCCTCAATAGAGGGGTGTGCACATAGTCGCTCACAATACGAGGAGTGCGACATGGACGTGATAAAGGTGAAGGGGACCTCCCGAACTTCCGCGGTTGCCGGGGCGATTGCTGGGGTATTCCGTGAGAATCATCTGGCTGAGGTCCAGGCTATCGGTGCCAGTGCTGTAAATCAAGCAGTTAAAGCACTGGCTCTCTCCAGGAGTTATCTGGCACAGGATGGCATCGATGTGGTATTCATATCTGAATTTGTGGATGTGGAAATCGATGGAAAAGTTCGCACGGCGATCAAATTTACAGTTGAAGAACGGTGATTAAGTTCTGAATTCACCCGGCTAAGCAGCCGGTTTAGGTTGTAAATTGGGATAAACTTTTAACTGCGCGCCAATTCATTGGCGCGTATAATTTTCTGAAAGAAAGGCTGTATATTTCATAAGATTCCTGGTGATCATTTGTCCCGTTTAGCCATCTTGCTCTTGATCGTTCCCCTTCTGGCGTTGGTATCCGCTTGTGCGCAGGCTGAGCCTTTGCAGCAAACCCTTGCAGCAACCCTGGCACCCACGGAGACAAGATATCCAACGCCCGTTTTTACCAATACACCCGAGCTGACCCCAACCTTTACAGCAACCTGGACCCCGTCTGCCACCTCGGCTCCTACTCCAAGCCCAACACCGGAAAGATTTGCCTGCTGGGATGAAGGCGGGCGCATCGAATTTGGGGAGGTGCGCACCAATTTGCTCCCCTTACCCCTGAGTTATCGTATCTATCTGCCCCCTTGTTATGATGAATTCGAGGCGGAAACCTACCCGGTGCTCTATTTGATCCATGGTCAGAATTTCAATGACGATCAATGGGATCGCCTGGGGATAGATGAGGCTGCAGATAGTCTGATTGCCTCCGGGGATATTCCGCCTTTACTGATCGTAATGCCGCGCGATCGTTCTTGGAGCCAACCAGCAGATGACAAATTCGGTCAGGCTGTAGTTGAACTGCTCATCCCATATGTTGATCAGATTTACCAAACCAAGCCGCACAGGGAGTACCGTGCTATCGGTGGTTTATCACGCGGGGCAGGTTGGGCATTGCACCTCGGTTTCTCAATCTGGGAGTCATTTGGTGCCATCGGTATGCACAGTCTGCCGGTTTTCTGGACTGATCTACCTGAGATCAGGACCTGGCTGGAGGCAATTCCTTACCAATCCCTCCCGCGCATATACATGGACCTGGGGGACAAAGATCGGCCGCAGATATCGAAGTCAGCGATCTGGTTTGAAGAGCTGCTCACGGAATATAGAATCCCTCACGAGTGGCATTTATATCCTGGATATCACGAGGAAGCGTACTGGGCTGAACATGTCGAGGAGTACTTGCGCTGGTATACGAAAAACTGGTGAAGTTGGTGGTGATCTCTGGATCGAACAAAAAGGCCTGCATGATATAATCGCGCCATGAAATTGACCCGAGAGGAAGTAGAGCATATTGCTGAATTAGCGCGTCTGCGGTTATCCGGTCAGGAAAAAGTGCGCTACGCAGAGCAGCTTTCGGATATTCTTGATTATGCTGCCCGGTTGCAGTCTGTCGACACTTCTGGTATCTCCCCGACTGCCAGAGTTTCCTCAACAGGCACTGGTTTACGAGAGGATAAGATCCATTCCGGGCTGAGCCAAAAACAGCTGCTGGAAAATGCACCTGACACTGAGAAAGGTCAATTCCGCGTCCCTCCAATATTGGAGTGAATCCAACTTAATGTCTGAAATTATAGATCTCTCCCTTGGAGAATTGCTGGCTGCATTACGTGCAGGCGACCTCACCAGCCGTGAGATTGTCTCAACATATCTCTACCGCATAGAGCAGCTGGATGCTTCCCTGCACGCATTTTTATTTGTTAATCCAGAAATTTCACTCAGCCAGGCAGACAAAGCAGATAAGAAACTACAAGAGTGGCGCAAAGATCCTGACCAGTATTTACCCGCTTTAGCCGGGTTGCCAATTGCAATTAAGGATGTGCTATGTGTGAGTGGCATGCCGTGTACAAGTGGTTCGAAAATCCTGGAAGGATTTCTGCCCCCGTACGATGCCACAGCAGTAAAGAGATTGCGGGAGGCAGGGGTCATTATCCTCGGGAAAACCAATACGGATGAATTCGCTATGGGTTCTTCCACTGAGAATTCAGCATATGGTCCAACTCACAATCCGTGGGACCTAGAGCGTGTTCCGGGCGGATCGAGCGGTGGCAGTGCGACAGCTGTGTCTGCTCGATTAGCACCAGCTGCTCTGGGGACAGATACTGGCGGAAGTGTGAGGCAGCCGGCTTCCTTTTGTGGTGTGACCGGTCTGAAACCCACTTATGGTCGGGTCTCGCGTTATGGATTAGTCGCTTATGGTTCTTCCCTGGATGTCGTGGGAGCGATGGGTGTCTCAGCAGCTGATATCCTTCCCTTATTTGAGGTGATGGCAGGCAGCGATACCCTGGATGCGACGACCTTTGATCAACCGCTGCCAGATTTCGATCTGGTCAACAGAGAACCGGAATTAAATGGTTTACGGGTTGGAATTCCGGAAGAATATTTTATTGATGGGATTCAGGAAGCTGTGCGGCGAGCTGTCAGGAGCGCGATCGAGAAATTTGAGGATCTCGGCGCCCGGGTGGAAAGGATTAATTTACCCTTTACAGAGTATGCTTTACCTGTTTACTACCTGATTGCACCTGCAGAAGCTTCTGCGAACCTGGCTCGTTTTGATGGCATCCGCTATGGACCTCGTTTGGATGCGGATGAAATGTGGGACATCTATCGCAACACTCGGGGAGAGAAATTTGGGGCGGAAGTCAAGCGTCGCATAATGCTGGGAACTTACGCTCTTTCAGCTGGTTATTACGAAGCATATTATGGGCAGGCACAAAAGGTGCGCACATTAATCAAAACAGATTTCGAATCTGCATTTCAAAGCGTGGATGTAATCGCAGCCCCGGTTGCCCCAACCACGGCTTTTCGCATTGGTGAGCATGGTGACGATCCCCTCTCGATGTACCTGGAAGATATTTTCACCCTGCCGGCAAACCTGGCGGGGGTTCCCGGGATCAGTTTCCCGGTTGGTTTTGATGACCAGGGACTGCCGATCGGCATGCAGCTGATGGCTCCCCACTTCATGGAAAAGACGCTCTTCGAGGCTGCCCATGCCTACCAGCAGGTCACGAACTGGCATACCCAACGACCCGCACTAGACAAAGCTGCCTGATGATTGGGAATATGAATATGCGTACTGTTTACGATCCGAGGAATGAAAATGAATCCTGCGCTGCCTGACAAGCCCGACGAATTTCTTGATTGGGACTGGTCGAAAATCGAACCGATTTTCGAAGAATTGCAGCAGCGTACAATTGATGAGACAAACATCCTTGTTTGGCTTGAGGATTGGTCAGATATCAGCAAGCTATTGGATGAAATCTATTGGCGCCTCTATGACGCAACCGCAGTTGATACGAGTAATCAAACAGCAGAAAAGCAGTTTACTCATTTCTTAGATGAAATCCGGCCCAAGGCGAGATCTGCTGAGCAAAGCCTCAAAGAGAAACTATTGGCGAGTGGAATATCCCCAGAAGGATATCAAATACCGCTCAGGGATATGCATACTCAGGCTGAACTTTTCCGGGATAAGAACCTTTCCCTGTTGAGTGAAGAACGGAAGCTGGTCCTTGAATATGACAGGATCATGGGTGCTCAAACGGTTCTCTGGGATGGAGATCTGGTCCCCCTGCCCCAGCTACAACCTGTTTTCCAGGAAAAAGATGCCAAAAGACGGGAAAAAGCCTGGCGCCTAGCTGCTGCCAGGCAATTGGAAGATCGGCAGGCTTTGAATGAGCTTTGGATCAAGTTCCTGGAGCTACGCAAGTCAATCGCATTTAATGCCGATTTGCCAAACTACCGAGCGTACCGCTGGCAGATGTTGCTGCGGTTTGATTATTTACCTGAAGATTGCTATCAATTTCACCAGGGAATCGAAGAAGTGGTTGTTCCAGCGGCGCAGGTAATTTATCAAAAACGTCGCCAGCGCCTGGGCGTAAACACTTTGAGACCATGGGATCTGAACGTCGATCCATATGGCCTGCCAGCACTAAAACCATTTCGAACGATTAAAGAATTGATCGATAAGTCGGAAAAGATATTTTCACGAGTAAACCCTCAGTTTGGCAAATATTTTCGGCAGATGGATCAGGAAGGTCTGCTTGATCTGGAAAACCGGGCCAACAAGGCTCCCGGTGGATTTTGCAGCCATTATGAATACTCCCAAAGACCATTCATCTTCACAAATGCTGTCGGTATCCATGATGATGTACAAACAATTTTGCATGAAGGAGGGCACGCGTTTCATGTTTTTGAGTGCACTCACAGGCCATATTTCTTCTTGGAGATACCTGCCGAATTTGCTGAAGTTGCCTCGATGTCGATGGAGCTGCTGTCCGGCCCGTACCTGGAGATCAATCAAGGGGGCTTCTATGAGCCAGTAGAATCTGCCCGGGCACGCATCCAATATCTTGAGGATATGCTTCTCTTTTGGCCTTACATGGCAGTCGTTGATGCGTTCCAGCACTGGGTATATGAAAATATGGATACTGCCTTGGAGGTAGATAATTGCGATGGTTGTTGGGCGCAGTTGTGGGCGCGATTCATGCCAGGAGTGGATTGGAGTGATTTAGACCAGGAAATGAGGACGGGCTGGCAGCGTAAACCCCACATTTTTGATGAGCCGTTCTATTATATTGAATACGGACTGGCCCAGCTGGGAGCGGTACAAATCTGGCGCAATGCTCTCCAGGACCAGGACGGTGCTGTAGCTGCTTATCGCAAAGCACTCTCCTTGGGAACCAGTGTTACCCTCCCTCAGCTCTATGAGACCGCTGGAGCGAGATTTACCTTTGAAAAAGAGGTTTTACGGGAAGCAGTGAATACTATTCAGGAGACCATCTCTGGTTTAGAAGAGATGATTCCCTGATCAGTCCATCGAATCGTATCTTGCGCAGGGAAGGGTTATGGAATACCAAAAATTAGGAAAAAGCGGATTGATGGTTTCCCGTATTTGTTTGGGAACGATGACTTATGGGTCTTCTAAGTGGCGTGATTGGGTGCTGGATGAAGATGAATCGCGCCCTTTTATCCGGCGAGCCCTGGAGCTGGGAATAAATTTTTTCGACACCGCGGATGCGTATTCCCTTGGGGTGAGTGAGGAGATTTTAGGAAGAGCGCTGAAGGATTTTACCCGCCGGGATGAGGTGGTGATCGCCAGCAAGGTATTCTTCCCGATGGGTGCCAAGCCCAATCAGGGTGGTCTGTCGCGTGTGCATATCCTGAACGCAATCGACGATTCATTGCGCCGCTTGGATACCGATTATATTGATCTCTACCAGATACACCGCTGGGACCCGGAAACACCGATCGAGGAAACTCTGGAAACCATGCATGATGTTGTCAAATCTGGCAAGGTGCGCTATATTGGAGCTTCGAGCATGTATGCATGGCAGTTTTCAAAATCGCTCTATCTAGCAGACATAAATGGCTGGACGAGATTTATCGCCATGCAAAATCACTATAATCTTGTATATCGGGAAGAGGAACGCGAGATGCTTCCCTTATGTCGCTCCGAAGGGATCGGGGTGATCCCCTGGAGT
>Ga0316578_10001172_pt1 | contig 10347 bp, 7 predicted proteins | sample J0NA_2_FD_203076 | JGI IMG/M metagenome (GOLD analysis project Ga0316578, IMG submission 203076) | Rhizosphere microbial communities from salt marsh grasses in Alabama, United States - J0-2_160517rDrC | ecosystem: Host-associated > Plants > Roots > Rhizosphere | place: USA: Alabama | collected...
CGGCTGAAGGTCAGCAGCTGGCGCGTCAGCTTGCTGGCGCGTTCGGCCGCTTGCTCGATGGCCTGCAGGTTGTCGTAATCCGGGTCGCCCGGCCCACGGTCCCACAACATCAGCTGCGTATAGCCGCTGATGGCCTGCATGATGTTATTGAAGTCATGGGCAATGCCCCCGGCCAACGTGCCGACGGATTCCATCTTCTGGGCTTGCAGCAACTGGGCCTCCAATTGCCGTGTGGCCGTAACATCCAGAAAAGACAGAAATACACGTCCGTAATCGATTTCATGGCCTGGTGCCACGAACCATTGCATCACCAGCTGTCGCTTTTCACCTGCCAGGGTGAAATTTTCAATCTCGGTGGTGGAACGCGTTTGGCCTCCATCGATCGCCGCCATTTCGTTCGCCAGTGCGTCAAGGGATTGGGGCGTTACAATCCGGGCAAGCCCCTCCATGAGGGCTTGTTTGTCCTTGGCCTGGTAAAGTTCGAGGGCCTGGCGATTGACATCGATAACCTTGACCCGCGCCACGCACTCGGCGACAGCCTCCGGGTGGGCGTCGAAATGCGCCAGAAGATCCTCGCACCCTGTTTCACGCAGGTCGTCCAGATAGTGTTTGGCCTCGGAAAAGTCTTCCACCCAAAGGGCCGCAGGGGCGTTTTCAAACAGCGAACGGTAACCTTCTTCGCTTTCCCTGAGGGCATCCACCGCCTGGCGATGCTCGATGATGGTGCCGAACATTCTCGCCACCGCCTCGAAGAAGGTGCGGTCCCCCGGGTTGAACGATCTTGTCTTTTCGGCATTGAGTTGCACCACGCCGATCAAATCACCGGTGGTATTGGTGATGGGGCAGGCGATGATGCCCTGGAGGCCGAGTTCCCTGATGCGCCGGGTAAGAGCTTGGCCGATCGGATGATCATTGACGTCGGGGGCGAAGATCGATTCTCTCCTACGGGCCACCCAGGCGCCGATGTAGAGGGGATCGTCAATAGACTGAGGCGGGAATTTATCCATCATCGCCCGGGCCCGTCGACCGACAACAGCAGTGGGGTTCAGCTGGCGGGTTGTTGAATCAAACAGTCTCAATGTGGCGAAATCGAATTCGAAAACCTCAAGAAGATCGGAGAGAATTTTATGGCAGGTGTCAGCAAGGTCATCTTGCCAAACCGCCGCTTCGGTCAAGATGTGGAACGCCTGCCGTTCCCGCTGCAATCGCGTCATGATGCGTGCGGAGGGTGTCCCCACGTCGGGTTGCCGCGTCGCTTCCAAGGCGGAATGAACGGGCGTTTCCCCCGTGATCGGCTGCTCCAGTTTCTTTTCCAGTGTCATGTAGAGCATTGTCCCGGTATGACGAAATTGGCGACGGCGTGTCCGCAGCCAGATCGGTAGCAGAAACGGCTATATGCATATTTATATTTTTGAATGCCGTTCATGTCAACATGGGGGGGGGCGGCGGTGGGTCGGGATCCCAGACTCCCCGCCCCTCCCGCCGAGAAAGCAGGGGGGAGGCCTTTGACGGAACAGAGATGAAAAAAGATTGCCTTACCCGGCAGAATAGTATAGTAGTAGAATTCTATACAAGAAGAAGGAGGTCTCCGGGCACCATGCGAAAGCTTGCCGTTGCAATGGCCAAGGGCGGTGTCGGCAAAACCACAACCGCCGTCAATCTGGCCCATGGCTTGGCCCTCGCCGGGCATCGTGTCTTGATCGTCGATTGCGATACCCAGGGTCAAACCGCTAAATTCTTGGGCGTTTCCCCCCCCCATGGTCTGTATGAATTCGTCACGGGAACCGATGCCAAAGGCCAGCCGGTCGCCAAAAAGGAAACCCTCTTCCCGGCCCGGGAAAACTTGTGGCTTCTGGCGGGCGGCATCAGCCTCGTGGAATTGAAAAACTGGCTCGGCGAACAACCCCGGGACATCCGCCAATCGGTGCTGGCCAAGGCTCTGATCCCAAGAGACGGTGCCTTGGATTATCTCATTTTTGACTGCGCCCCGGGCTGGGACGTGCTCAGCGTCAACATCCTGATGGCGGCCAGCGAAGTTCTCTGCCCGGTGGCCTTGCAGGGACCCGCCCTGGAAGGGTTGAAAACTTTTTTCGGGTATCTGATGTCCGCCCAGCGCATGAACCGGGACCTCCAACTGAAGTACGTACTGCCCACTCTTTATGATCGCCGCACCCGCCACAGCGAAGAAATTTATAAAGTGCTGCGACGCTTGTTCAGCAAACAAATCTGCGAGCCCATCCATTATAATGTGCGTTTGACCGAGGCGCCGTCCAGCGGCCAGAGCATTTTCGAATACAGCCGTCATGCCGCCGGCGCTATGGATTACAACCAGCTGGTACGGAGGATAACCCATGATGCCTGATCCTAAGGACCTGCCGGATTTTTTTGAACCCACTTCCGTCGATCCGGTCCGCTCGGCCACGGGCACATTGCCTGTCGAGCAAACGACGTCCAAAAAAAAGGCCGGCTTTTACCTTTCCCTGCAACTGATTGAACGCTTCGACCGGAAGTTTCACGAACTCAAGCTGGCGGGCACGGCCGTGGACAATAAATCCCGTTTACTGGAGGCTGCTTTGGGGTTTGCTCTGGACGATCTGGATCGCGGTGACCGCAGTCAGGTGTTGAAAAGGCTTTAAGCTGTTCTGATAGGGTAACTACGGGGCGAGAATTCCCATTTCTCTATGCTCGTGATCAGAGGGGCTCGAGAGCCTAAAGGCTTGGGGGGAAACCAGGGGCGCCTGAGGAATGCCGCTCAGGTGTATGGGCGGCCATTATGGTCAGGTTTCGGAAGTGGCCGGGAGACGCCCTTCCCGGTAAAGACGCTCAAGGACCGCCATCACCTGGGGATCAAAGTGGGTTCCCGCCCGCTTGCGCATCATGTCCATCACGACGGACTCTTCTATTTTCTTGCGATAAGCCCGCCCTGAGGCCATGGCATCGAAAACGTCGGCCACCGCCAGCAGCCGCGCCAGGAAGGGGATCGCATCGCCGTGCAACCCTTCCGGGTAGCCCGTTCCGTCAAAATGTTCATGATGGTAGCGAATGATGTCCTTTTCGCGGTCCCACAATCCTAGCTGCCCGACGATATTGGCCCCGATTTGGGGGTGTTCCTTGATTTTCTCATACTCTTCAGGGGTCAAGCCGCCGCTTTTGAGAAGGATGTCATCCCGGATGCCGATTTTGCCGATATCATGCAAATGCCCTGAAAAATGGAGAATATCCAACTCTTCGGGTGTACAGTTCATCTCCTGCCCCAGACAGATGGCCAGCCGGGCCACCCGTTCGGAATGTTGCTGCGTATAAGGGTCGCGTGCTTCCAGGGCATTGACGAAGGCATAAAGGGTCGAAAAGAGATTCTCGTAAATGTTTTCATAAAGGGCCAGGTTTTCAATGGCATGGGCCGCATTGCGCGCAATGTAGGAAAGGTAGTAGAGGTCTTTTTCCGAAAAACGCGCACCGCCGTGGCAGACAGCCGCGGTCAGAACGCCGAATACTTTTTCACGGATTTTCATGGGAACCAGCAGCGCCGAGTGAACGTTCCCGGGCAAGTCTTCGGGCCCCTGGTGATCGTTCACCAGCAGCGGTAGCTCGTCGCTGACGACCCCGGCCACCAGCGCATCCGGCAGCGCCGTCACCCCAAGACCGGCAACCTTGGTATTCACCGCCGAGACGACCTCGAAAGGCTGGGGCACATGCTCGTTCATGACGAGAAATTGCGCCCAGTCGGCGTGGGCGATTTCCAGGGTCAGGTCCACCACTCGCGAAAAGACGTCGGTCGTCGAACCAATCGCGGCAAAATCGCTCATGATGCGATTGACCAGGTTGAGCTCTTCGATCTTGTAGACGAGTTCGCGATTCAGTTTTTCCAGGCGTTCCTTCTGCTCGACTTCTTTTTTGAGAAGGATGTTTTCCACGAACAGGCGCCGCTGGCGCAGCACGCGGCGCACGGCCAGCTCCATCTGTTCCAAATTGACCGGCTTGATCAGGAAATCGACGACCCCGTTCTTCAGTGTAGCAATCGTGTTATCGAGCGACGGGTAGCCGGTCATCACGATCACCGGGATCGTGTTGTCGGTGTTGTGAATGTGCTCGGCAAGGGCCAGCCCGTCCATTTCGGGCATATTGATATCGGTGAAACAGCAGTCGACACTTTCGGTCTCCAGTATCGCTATCGCTTCCCGCCCGTTGCAGGCCGTCAGGACGGTAAAGCCTTTGAATTGAAAATACTCGCTGGCAATATCGAGGATGTTTTCTTCGTCATCCACAAAGAGCAGCGTTTCTTTCTCGTGTTCGGCTTGCATGATAGTTTTGCACCTCGCTCAAGGGGCGGCCGGTGGTAGCCATGGCATCTCTCGATAGATTCCGTTGTTATCCCATGGCATAGTAACTATCCGTAATCTGAGAAATTTTCACATCAACAGCACTTTGTCAAGATCGCTCGGGCAATCACCAGCCCGTTGAACCACCAGTCGAACAGCGGGATCCGCGCGCCGGCCTGTCACAGCCCCCTCCCCTCCCCGACGTTTCAGCGGGCAGAGGGGAACCGACCGGTTCTTTCAAATCGATATACCGTGATCATAACCTCAGACGAGGTGATATTCAACCGCGGGATCCGGGGTGTGGCACCGAGCACTACAAACCGCTTGACCCAAGGCAGCGATGACGCTATTTTGCCCGATTGCTTTTCGGTGACCGCCCCCACGCCGCAGCTGCCTCATCGGCGTGGCGCAGGCCGTCATCTACGGGAACATGCAAACTCGGATGGCCATGCAACGACCCCTTCGCATCTGTCTCCTCTCCTACCGCAGCAACCCCCACTGCGGTGGTCAGGGCGTCTACCTCAATCAGTTGAGCCGGGCCCTTCACAACCTGGGCCATCATGTCGAGGTGCTGTCCGGTCCACCGGATCCTCAACTCGATGTCGACATTCCGGTGCATCGGGTCCCCTCATTGGATCTATACAATCCCGCCGACCCTTTTCGCCTGCCCAAACTCCATGAACTGAAGGAACTGCCGAACCTCTACGAATGGCTGCACGTGTCCACCATGGGGTTCCCGGAGCCCTTTCTCTTCGGTGGGCAGACCTATCAATTTCTGCGCCGCAACGGGCATCGCTACGATGTGATTCACGACAACCAGAGCCTTTCCTACGGTCTGTGGGCGGTAAGCCGACACCTGCCCACCCTGGCAACGATTCACCATCCCATTACGGTCGATCTCAAAATTGCCGTCCAGGCGGAAAACCGATTCTGGAAAAAACTCAAGCAACTGCGCTGGTATTCTTTCATCCACATGCAAAAACGTGTTGCCCGGACCCTTTTGCACGTCTTGACCGTATCGGGATGCGCCCGGGACGACCTCTGCCGAGATTTCGGCATCCCCGGAGAACGCTTTCGCATCGTCCCCAACGGCATCGATACCGACATCTTCCATCCCCTGCCCGACGTTGCCCGGGAAGAAAACCGGGTCATCGTCACCAACAGTGCGGACACCCCGCTCAAGGGCCTGATTTACCTTTTGCAGGCTGTCGCCGAGTTGCGGCAGCGCCGATCCATACACCTGGTGGTCATCGGAAAACCGAAACCAAAAGGGGCCATCGCACGTGCTGTGCGTCAGCTGGATCTGAAGCCCCAGGTGACCTTTACAGGACGCATCAGCCACGATGATTTTGTGCGGGAATATGCCCGTGCCCGGGTTGCGGTGGTGCCGTCGGTCTATGAGGGCTTCGGCCTGCCCGCCGGCGAGGCCATGGCCTGCGGTGTGCCGGTGGTTGCAACGACCGGCGGTGCGCTTCCCGAAGTGGTGGGCGATGCCGGGGTTCTGGTGCCGCCGCGAGATGCCGGCGCCCTGGCGGCGGCGATAGAAGCCCTGCTGGACAACCCTGCCCAGGCGGACGCCATCGGTAAAAAAGGCTACGAGCGGGTGCAAGCCCATTTCACCTGGCAACGGGCAGCCGAAAAAACGGTTTCGGCCTATCGTGAGGTCATCGATGATTACCGTCGATCTTAATCGTTTCAGCCTCCAACCGGGCCAACGACTGCTCGACATCGGCTGCGGCAGCGGCCGCCATACCAGTGAGGCCTACCGCCTGAAGGGGATTGTGGCCGTGGGGGCAGATCTCAATCTCGAAGACCTCCGGCAGGCTCGCGAACGCCTCGAATTCCATGACCGGCTGGGCGAACACGGCGGGGGCTGCTGGTGCCTGTCGGCGGCGGATGTGTGTCGTCTACCGTTTGCGGACGCCCATTTTGACGCCGTTGTCTGCTCCGAGGTCCTGGAACACATCCCCGAGCACCACCGGGCCTCCGAAGAGTTGAACCGCATCCTGAAGCCGGGGGGCCACCTGGCCATCAGTGTCCCCCGCTATTTTCCGGAGCGGATCTGCTGGGCCCTGTCCCGGGAGTACCACCTGGCCAATCAGGGCCATATCCGCATTTACCGCAAAAACGAACTGATTCGCATGATCGCACGAAACGGCCTCACCCTCTATCGAACCCACTACGCCCACAGCCTGCATTCGCCCTATTGGTGGCTCAAATGCCTGGTGGGACCGACCCGCGAGGACTCCCGCCCGGTCAATCTCTACCACCGCTTCCTTACCTGGGACATCTTGCACCACCCGCCCCTGACACGTCAGCTGGATCGATTCTTGAACCCGCTTCTCGGCAAAAGCCTGGTTCTCTATTTCCGTAAACCCAAATGAATAACTGGCGGCGATCGAGCAACTAGCAAGGGATCAGCCGGTCAGGCCATCCGGTAGTCGTGAGCCGTCGCGGCGTTTCAGAACGGCGAGGGTCTTGAGGACCCCCAGGTCTTCGAACAACCCCGAAAGGCGGGCCATCTCGTAAATGGTGCGCGGTGCCTGTCCACCGTCGGCGGGATCAAAGAAGATGTCGTGGATCAGGAGATAGCCGCCGGGAATGACATGTCCGGCCCAGGCATTGTAATCGGCAAAGGCCGCTTCGTAGGTGTGGCCCCCGTCGATAAACACGAGACTCAGGGGCGTCGCCCAATGCTGCGCCACCGTATGGGAATGGCTGACAATGGGCACCACCGTTTTTTCCAGACCGGCCTGTTCTAGGGTGCTTCGGAAGACATCGAAGGTGTTGATGCCTCCGGAGCGGGCATCGATGAGTTCGGGGTCGCAGTATGCCTGACCGGGTTGCTGTTCCTCGTTGCCCCGGTGATGGTCGATGGAGAAGAGAATGCCTCCGTTGGTGCGACAGCCGGCGCCCAGATAAAGCGAAGATTTGCCGCAGTAGCTCCCGATCTCCAGGCAGGGCCCCCGGCGGCTGATCTCCCGGGCCAGATCGTAGAGTTTGAGGCCTTCCTCCTCGTCCAGAAAACCTTTGGTGCGCGCTATCAGGTTCATGTCCAGCAAAGACATCAAGATGGCTCCCGTTACATTGCTTCTGACTGGTTTGTAGAACCCATCTCAAAATTAGGATTTCTACTTCATGTCCTCGTAATTGCGCACCAGCACCTCCCGGGGTTTGGCCCCGTCCGCCGGTCCGATGATCCCCTCCCGCTCCATGGTCTCGATGATCCGGGCGGCCCGGTTGTAGCCAATACGCAGATGGCGCTGTACCATGGAAATAGACGCCTGACCGTTCTGTGTCACCAGGGCCACCGCATCATCGTAGCGCTCGTCGTACTCGGTTTCCTCGTCATCGGCAGCGGTTGCCTGGGCGGCTTCGGTGACCGCCTCGTTATACTGGGGCTGACCCTGGGTTTTCAGGAATTCCGTAATCTGGTTGAGTTCCGTTTCGCTGATGTAGGCGCCGTGAATACGCTGCAGCTTGCCGGCGCCGGGTGGCATGAAGAGCATGTCACCTTTGCCGAGCAAAGTTTCCGCCCCATTGGTATCCAGAATCGTCCGCGAATCGGTTTTGGAAGACACCTGGAAGCTCAGCCGGGTGGGGAAGTTGGCCTTGATGATGCCGGTCAGCACATCCACGGAGGGTCTCTGGGTGGCCAGGATAAGGTGAATACCGGCAGCGCGGGCCATCTGGGCTAAACGGGTAAGGGCCACCTCCACGTCCCGGGAAGCGACCATCATGAGGTCGGCCAGCTCGTCGATAATGATGACGATGAGGGGTAATACTTCGGGCGGTGCTTCATCGTCACTCTTCCCCTTGGCAAGTTTGGCTATCTTCTGGTTGTACTGGGCGATGTTGCGCACCCGTTTTTCCGAGAGCAGTTCATAGCGCCGCTCCATCTCGCGAACGGCCCAGAAGAGGGCATTGGTGGCTTTTTTTACGTCCGTAACCACCGGGGTGATCAAATGGGGGATACCGTCGTACATGGTCAGTTCGATGCGCTTGGGGTCCACCATGATCAGTTTAACTTCTTCAGGCGTGGCTTTGTAGAGAAAGCTGCAGATCATCGTATTGAGCGCGACGCTTTTGCCCGCCCCCGTAGCACCGGCGATCAGCAGATGCGGCATTCTTTCCAGCTCCGCCACCACCGGATTGCCGATGATGTCCTTTCCCAGGCACAGGGTCAACTTGGAACGGGACTTTTCGAAGGCCGGCGAAACGACCACTTCGCGGAACCGGACCGTTTCGCGCTCCTGGTTGGGAATCTCGATGCCGATGGCGGCTTTGCCGGGAATCGGAGCCACGATGCGAACGCTGGTGGCCCTCAGGGTCAATGCCAGGTCGTCCGCCAGACTGACGATCTTGTTGATTTTGACACCGGCCGCCGGCGTGTATTCGAAAGTCGTGATGACCGGACCGGGCGAGACTTCCACGACATTGCCCTGCACATTGAAATCCTCGAGTTTTTTCTCCAGAAGCTTGGAGAGCATGCGCAGATTTTCATCGTCCGCCGAGGTGGGTGTGTGATCGGGCTCTTCCAGGAAAGCCACCGGGGGCAGCTGGAATCCGCCTTCCTTTTTCATAAAGGCAAAGACTTCCTGTTTGGGAGCCGGAGCCGGTTTCAAAACCTTGGGCTGGGGAGCTTTGATCTTGATTTCCGGCGCCTTGCGCCCGGTTTGCGTCTTCAGGCGGTTCTGGCGTTTGGCCGCCTTGGTGCGACGTTCCTTGCGTTTGAGGCGGGCCGTTTGAACGCGATCCACGACATTCATCAAGGCGGCACGGCACTTGTCGCTGAAGCGTAGAAGAGAAAAACCGGTCATCAGAATAAAACCGATCAGCCACAACAACGCCAGGATGATACCGGCCCCAGTGGGGTTTGTATACTGCACCAGCGCTTCTTTCAGATGGATGCCGATCCAGCCGCCGGAAGAAAACCGGTTGCCGAATACGACAAAATAGTCCTGCTCAAAGGCCAGCAGGGCACCGCTGGTAAGGATCAAAAGCAGGCCGCCGGCTGCTGTTAGAACGAAGGCCACCAGCGGTCGACTGGCAAAAAATTGAATGCTCAAGAACAGGAGCAGAAACGGCACCCAGAAAGCCCCCAGTCCGAAAAGTCCGATCAGGCCATCGGACAGGTAGGCCCCCACGAGTCCGAAAAGGTTTTCCACATGGCTGCCGGAGGTGGCATTGTTGAAAGATGGATCCTGCGGATGATAGGACACCAGACTGACGAGGATGAACACCAGCAGGAAAAAAAGCAGTATACCGAGAATTTCTTTGCGCATAGTCGATCCATTGCATCCCGGCCGCCTGCGGCGGTGTGAAGGGCCGATGGTTATGGGATTGGCACTGCCTCCCTACCGGTGGCCGCGCGGTAAACGTCCCTCAAACTTCGATGATGATCGGAACGATGACCGGTCGCCGGGCGATGGTAAAGAAAAAATATTGTTTTAATACGGTTTGCAGCCGGGAGCGGATGCGGGCTACCCGGTTGTGGGCTTCCGGCCCGATGTCTTCCACAACTTCCAGAACGACACAGACCGCATCGTCAAGAAGATGTCCGGTTTCGAGCTCGAAGACAAATCCCCGGGAAAAGATCTCCGGTCCGTAAACCACAGTGCCCGTGTCCTCATCCAACGCCATCACCACCACCACCAGACCGTGTTCGGACAAGTTGCGCCGCTCTTTGAGGACGCTGCGTCCGACATCGCCAACCCCTTTTCCATCGATGAGAACCCGTCCGGTGCCCACACGCTCACGAATGCGCCCGCCCCTGGCATCGAATTCGATTACCTGTCCGTTCTCAGCCAACAGAATCCGCTCCTGAGGGATGCCGACCTCCTGGGCTAAGCGGGCATGTAACGTCAAGTGGCGGTATTCACCGTGCACGGGGATGAAGAACCGGGGCTTGGTCAAGTTGATCATGAGTTTCAGTTCTTCCCGGAAAGCGTGTCCGGATACATGAATTTCTGAAATTTTCTCGTATATCACGTCGGCGCCGAGACGATACAGCCGGTTGATGATACCT
>Ga0316578_10001173_pt1 | contig 10346 bp, 6 predicted proteins | sample J0NA_2_FD_203076 | JGI IMG/M metagenome (GOLD analysis project Ga0316578, IMG submission 203076) | Rhizosphere microbial communities from salt marsh grasses in Alabama, United States - J0-2_160517rDrC | ecosystem: Host-associated > Plants > Roots > Rhizosphere | place: USA: Alabama | collected...
CAGATGAAAGCTGCCCGGTTCCAGCACGGCCGGCGGCCGCGCGGCGTCGATGAGCGGCTTGAGTCCGCGGGAGTAGGCGCTGGCCACCAGGGCGGCACAGATCAGGGTCCAGAACACGCGCGGATGGCGGCGGGCGAACAGTAGCGACAGTGCCGCGGCGACATGCTCGTTGCCGAGGCTGGTGATCCATTGCCAGACCGGACCCGGCACGACGCCGCCGAGCCGGTTCAGCGGCTCGAAGCCGGCATGATAGCCGCCGGTGGCATAGATCGCGACGGCTGTCGCGGCGAACAGCAGGCCCGCGACCAGGACCCAGGCGGCCCCGGACGCGGAGCGGGATGGATCGCGGGCGGCACCGGCAGCCAGCGCGGTCGGGATCTCGCGCCGGAGCCGTCCGATGGGGCCTGGTCTCATGGTCGTAGCGCTGTCTTCGGTCATGCTCGTTCCGCTTCGGTTGCGGCGTTTTCGCGAGGGCACCGGTCCGCGAATGAACGCAAGTTCCGGGCGGCAGTGCCAGTCGAACGCTCATTGTTCAGTCACCCTCTGCGTGACCTGCGCACATGCCAAAGCCGCTGATTGTCTTCGGCGGCCGAGCCGGCAACCGGCGGCGGACTCACCGCCCCGCGCCGGGTCCGGAGGCCACTCGCACCAACGCCACGGCGCCGTTCCGGTAGAGCGGGATCAGCCGGTGACCGGCGAGGTCTGCGCGCAGCCGCTCCAGCTTGTCCACGCGCAGGAACACCAGCTGTCCCGGCTCGGGCCGCCGCAGGTCCGGCGTGACGGCATCGCGGTAGACGCTGAAGCTGGGCATGCTGGTGCGGTACACGACCGTTGGCAGGTCCAGTTCCCGCGCCAGCAGCGCCGCCTCCTTCACCGGCGCCTGCATGACCTCGAACACGCGGGGCACCAGCACGCCGTAGACCACGAGCATCTGTGCGATGCCCGCAAGAAGCAACCGCTGCCAGACGGCGATGCGGCCCCACAGCAGCAGGCCGACCAGGGCCAGCAGCCCGGCCCAGGTGCCGAGCCGGTAGGACCAGTCCAGCACCTGCGAGGCCAGCTCGAACTGGGCCTGCTCGTCGGCGCGGTCCGCCTGGCCCGCGAGCACGCCCACCAATTCCGGCAGCAGCACCAGCAGCGCCATCAGCAGCAGCGGCGGCACGAAGGCGAGCCAGCGGTTCGTGAGCAGGTCCCGGTGCCGCGCCATCAGGATGAACAGCGGCGTGATGCCGTAGACCAGATAATGCGGCAGCTTGGTGCCGGAGAACGAGAACACCGCGAACACCACCGCGAACCAGAGCACCAGGAAGCGGTCCAGCGGGTCCGCCCAGAGTCCGCGCAGCTCCGGCAGCAGGCGCAGGAACCAGCCGGTGAACGGCAGCAGCACCACCGGCAGCATCACGAAGTAATAGCCTGGAAAGCCGCCGTGGCTGTGCTTGACGCCCCCGAAGCGCCCCAGGTTGTGCTCCAGGAAGAAGCTCTGGAAGAAGCCGCTGCCGTTGTCGATGTAGATGGCCAGGTACCAGGGCGCCGCCACCGCCAGGAACACCAGCCAGCCGCGCCACGCGAGCACGGCGCGCAGCCAGTCCCGCAGGTCCCGGTACGAGGCGTAGTAGAGCAGGCTCACCACCAGCGGGAAGAACACCGCCACCGGCCCCTTGGTCAGGAAGCCCAGGCCAAGCCACAGATAGACCCGCAGCAGCGTGCCCTGGCGCGGCGCCAGCCGATGACGATAGATATCGAAGAAGGCCAGCGCGATGAACAGGTTCAGCAGCGCATCGGCCACCGCCGCCTTGCCGATCAGCGCGATCTCCAGCGACAGGGCCATCGCGAGTCCGGCCACCGTGGCGGTGGCGGCATCCAGACGCTCGCGCACGAACCGCCACAGCGCCAGCACCCACAGCGACGCGGCGATGGCCGACGGCAGCCGCAGCGCAAACTCGCTGAAGCCGAGCAGGCTGACGGAGGCTGCCTGCGCCCAGTAGATCAGTACCGGCTTGTCGTAGCGCGGCTCGCCGTCTTTGTAGGGGGTGATGAAGTTGCCGCTGGACAGCATCTCGCGGGTGGCCTCGGTGAAGGCGCCCTCGTCCAGGTCGTACAGCGGCACGGCGCCCAGCTGCCAGAAGAAGGCCAGCCAAACCACGGCGATGAGCAGCCATGGCGAGGTCATAGCCCGCGTCCAAGGCGAGCCGCCGGCGAGGCGTTCCGGCGACGGCAGGAAGCTGACTCGGGCGCCGCGGTCGGCGTCGCCGATGCGCAGCCGAATCATGCCGCCTGCTTCCAGCCGGCGGTCTCGGGGTCCGTCTGCCAGCAGATGCAGTGGGCAGTGCGGTCCCCCGACTCGAATAGGGTCCGCGTCATGATCTCGGCGAGCACGCCCGTGGTCAGGAACTGGATGGACACCACCAGGAACAGCACCGCCACGAACAACAACGGCCGGCCGCCGATGTCGTCGCCGAGAACAAACTTGACCACCAGCAGCCAGGTCATCATCACACCGCCCACGGCGCCGAACACCAGCCCGATGCTGCCGAAGAAGTGGCCGGGGCGGTCGCCGAAGCGCAGGAAGAAGAACGCCACCAGCAGGTCCAGCAGCACGCGGAAGGTGCGCGAGATGCCGTACTTGGACGCCCCGAACTGCCGGGCGCTGTGGCGGACGACGGTCTCGCCCATGCGCTCCGGCGCGGTGACGCCGGCCACCCAGACCGGAATGAAGCGGTGCATCTCGCCGAACAGGCGGATCTCCTTGATGACCTCGGTGCGGTAGATCTTGAGGCTGCAGCCGTAGTCGTGGAGATCGACGCCGGTGACCCGGCCGATGAGCCGGTTGGCGATGCGCGAGGGCACCTTGCGCAGCAGCAGCGCGTCCTGGCGGTCCTTGCGCCAGCCCTGAAGCAGATCGAGGTCGCGCCCCAGCAGTTCCTCGACCATGCGCGGGATGTCCGCCGGGTCGTTCTGCAGATCGCCGTCCAGGGTCGCGATCAGCGCGCCGCGGGCAGCGTCGAAGCCGGCCTGCATGGCCGCGGTCTGGCCGTAGTTGCGGCGAAAGCGGATCACGCGCACGTGCGGCCCGTAGCTGGCCGCCTCCTCCACCAGCCGTGCGCTGGTGCCGTCGCGGCTGCCGTCGTCCACGAGGATCAGCTCCCAGGGGTGGGCGTAGCCGGACAAGGCGTCGTGGACCCGCGCCAGCAGCGGCGCGACATTGTCCACCTCCTGGTACATCGGGATGACGATGGAAAGGCTGCGGGGATCGGGCTGGGTCATGGGAGATCGGGGCCGTCGGCGGGACGCTGAGGTCGACTGCTGCGGGGTCGGGAAGCGGCGGGAAAAACCCGCCTAGGGTACAGGGCTTGGGCGAAAAGGCAAGCGATCCGGGAGTCGGCGACAGGGGAACGGGCCGGCGCGGCTGAATCCGCTCTCACAGGACCCGGCGACGCCTACCGGGGCGGCGCAGCCGCACCGATGGAAAAGGCATCGAGATCCTGCCGTGCGGCGCTAGTAGCCGGTCTTGGCCATGATCGCCTGCTGCTCGGCGGTCATCGCCGCGCGCTGCTCAAGGGTGACGGCGGCCTTCCATGCATTCGTTGTGTTGCGGACCTCGACGCCGATGATCGGCATCTTTTCTGGTGGGATCAGCGGCACCTGCGCCGGGGGCAGGGCCGTGAAGAGGCTCCAGGCGTCGAACGCCTCGATCTGCTCTGGGGTGAGCGCGAGTTGTTGGTCGAGGCTCAGTCGCTGCACCCAGTAGTGCGTGTCCGGGGCATCGATGGCGGCCACCTGCACCGGCATCAGCGCGGCGATGTGGGCGTCCGATGCCGTGGTCACCTCGGTGCCGAAGGCGGCGATCTGGGCCGGCGTCAGGTACGGCACGTCCGCCACCGGGATGTCGCCGAGACGGTAGATGGCCGTGCCGCCGCCGCTGCCGGGGGTCCAGACATAAAGGGACTTGGCGGGCGCCGGTGGATCGGCGGCATCGCGCAGCAGGCCGAAGACGACGGCCACGGTCGCCCATTCCCGCACCGTGGACTCGCTCATCGGGATCAGCTCATGGTCGTCGATCCAGCGGCGCAGCACCGGATAGGCATGCGCGTAGTCGCCCTCGAGCGCCGGCTGCTCCGGGGGCCAGTAGGCGTCGTTGACGGCGTCGTAGGGCTCCCGATACCCCGGCAGATGCCAGGTGGGGCCGGCCACGGTCAGCCCGCGCAGGGGCTCGGCGTTGTCGTCGTTGAGCGAGATCCGGTCCATCGGGTCGCGCACCGGGGCGGCGCCGATGCCGGTGAGATAGGTCTGCGACTGCGGATTGGCGCCCAGGGTGATGTCCAGGACCTGGGTGGCGGCGTCCAGGTAGGCCGGCTCGCCGCTGAGGTGATGCGCCTGCAGCAGCGCCACGGCGTCGATCGGCGAGACCGAAAAATTGTACCAGCCGGTGAAAAGAATGCTTGGGTGCTTGGCGCTGCGGTAGGCGGAGGCGGCCGCGCGCTCGAGCTTGATGTCGGCGGCGATCATGATGGCCCGGCGCGCCTGTTCCAGCAGCAGCACATCGCGGCCGGCGTGGTCGGCGGCGATGAAGGCCCAGGCGGCCCAGGTGGTGAAGGGTGCGGCGGTCAGGTCCAGGCTGACCTGGTCGGTCAGGTCGCGGTAGGCGTCCTGGAAGCGGGGCTCGCCGGTGGTGCGGTACAGCTCCGCGGCGGCCCACAGCAGGTCCGGCAGTGAGGTATTGCTGGCATAGGTGCCGCCGCCCGGATACTCGGCGGGGTTCTCGTAGCGGGTACCCTCCGGCGGCCAGATGGGGCGCGTCGTGGCGTAGTCCCAGGCGCGCCGGGCCGCGTCCATGACGCTGTTGGCCTCGGCCGGGTCGTAGGGGGCGATGAGCCGCGCGTAGATGGCGCCCATAGCCGCGAGCTGAGCCGTGGCGCGGGTGGTCTTCTCATAGAGGAAGCGGGATTCGGTCACGTCCGCGGGCAGACCCAGGTCCCAGCTGCCGCTGGTCACGCGCCAGTAGACGCCGCCGTCGTCGTCCTGCATCGACAGCGCCCAGCGCATGCCGAAGCCGAGCTCGTCGAGCAGGTCCGGCCTGCCGTTGCCACTTTCCGGAATGCCGAGCTCGCGGTCCCGGAAGTGGCCGGCCGGGGCAAGGTCGAAGGCGAGCCCGATGGTGGCCCAGACCGGCGCGGCATTGTGCACGTAGTGGCCGTAATCGCCGGCGTCGAACCAGCCGCCGGTGATGGGCCGGTAGGCGAAGGGCTCCTCGCCACGGCTCAACGGATAGTCGGCCAGTACCGGGTGGAACACGGCGTCGGCCAACGGGCAGATGCCGAGGCGCGCGAAGCCGGGGTCGGCATAGGGCTCGGTCAGTGTCGTGTTGCGCTTGTGATAGAAGACGCGCGCGGTGGTGCGATACACGTCCTCGAAGACGTCCGCGGCGATCTCGAATGGGTGCGAGCGGCCGATGCCGGGCACCGCGAGCTGGTACCGGCCCGGCGTGGTCAGGCCGCTGAAATCGGCGGTGTAGACGTCCTCGCCGCTGTTCGGGTCGGCGGCGGCACGCAGGGTCAGCTCGCCGCTCAGCACGATGGAGTCGTCGCTGGTGTCCACGACGTCGAAGGCCAGCCCGTCCACCGGCATCGGGCCCAGGTCGCCGAGCCAGTTGCCGACGAAGGCAAGCTTGGTGGCCGACGGCTGGTAGCCCACCTGATTCACCTTGATGCTGGCCGAGACGGCGGCGGGATCGAAGGCCGCCGTCAGCAGCGGCTGCGCCGGCGGCAGCCCGGACGGCGCACGGAGGTCGCCCACGTCCACCTGGTAGTCGTGGCCGGGCGTAAGGCCCGCCGGCAGCAGCAGGTGCAGGCGCGATTCGACGACGACGGCCATGCCGGTTTCGGTGACGTCGACGGCGCTGCGGTCGAGGCCGACGGCCGCCGCTTGCACCGGTGCAGCGAAGGCCGGATCGGTGTCGCTCCAGACCGTGAACGCGGTCGCCGCCGGCACGGCCGGGAGGTCCAGGTTGCGGACACGCACCGTCAGCACGCGGCTCGACGGCAGGGACCAGCCCATGATCCCGGGCCGGCTCGCATCGCGCAGTACCATGTCGTCCACGTAAAACGGGGCGGCCGGGTTCCCCGGCGCGAAGCCGATCAGGAACACGGTGTCCAGCGCAAAGCTGTCGCTGGCGAGGTCCGGAACGGGGATGCGGGCGATGTGCCATTGCTCATCGATGACGCCGCCGTCCACGTAGTCGGCCACACGGACCCAGCGTCCCTCGGTCAGGTCCCAGGCACGGAACTGCGGGTCCACGGCGCCCTCGGCGGCGCGGATCGCGAATTCAAGCGTGCTATAGGGACGGAAATCGGTCCTTCCGGCCGCCAGGCGCATGAACTGGTTGTGCCACTTGGTGGGCTCCATGCGCAGGCCGACAGTGCCGTCGTGGGCTGCCGCCGGGTCCTCGTAGACGCGTTCCAGCTGGCTGAATTGAGTAGCGGCGTACTCGTCGTACAGGATCAGATCACCGGCCGCCGCGGGCAGCACGGCAGAGAGGCCGACAACCACAAGAGCTGTCAAAACAAGCAGGTCACCGCTCCTGCGGGAGCGGACGATGGCGCACGGCGCCGGGGCGGACGTGGACTCCAGGGTGCGATTCGCTCTGGCTGCCATCGTGTTCCCCTGCGCCGTGCCGCGCGCCTGCACCGGTCCGTTCCGGCGCCGGTTTCGTTATCTTTCGTGTCTGGCTCTACTGGACCAGGGTACGAACCGGGTCCCGAGGCCGCTGTGATCCCGGCCGCAAAAAGCCGGGGCAGTAAGGTACATGGCGCAGGGCAGCGAGCGTGCGACAGAAGCGTCGGCGCTAGGGCATCGGCACCCTTCCTCTCAGGTCCCGCAGAAGGTCCTTTGGACGACCTCGTGGGGCTCGGGAGGGCGGCGATGGTCGGCCAGGCGATCGTGGTCGTCGTAGGGCCGGGAGACGACCTCCAGCAGTTGGTCGAGGGGACGGAGATCGCCGTCCAAGGCCCCGTCGATGGCCTGCTGCACGCGATGGTTGCGCGGGATGTAGGCGGGGTTGACCCGGCGCATCGCGGCGCGGCGCGCGGCATCGTCGAGGGGCTGGCCGGCGACCCGCGCCCGCCAGCGCGCGGCCCATTGATCGAACGCGTCCGCATCGCGGAACTGCGCCCGCAGGGCCTCGGTGGTGTCGGTGGCGGCGGCCTCGCCGTCGGCGCTCAGATCGCAGAGCAGGCGGAAGGTGTTGGTGAAATCGGCATTGTGCTCCGCCATGCGCCCCAGCAGGTCCTGCACCAGCTCGTCGTCGCCGTCGCGCGCGTCGGCAAGTCCGATCTTCTGCCGCAGGCCGCCCTCGTAGGTAGCGTTGAAGGCGTGGGCATACTGCTCCAACGCGACGCGGGCCCGGTCCCGCGCGGTCTCGGCGTCGTCGTCGATCAGCGGCAACAGGCTGCTGGCGAGCTGGCTCAGGTTCCACATGCCGATGCTGGGCTGGCGGTCGTAGGCATAGCGCCCGCCACGGTCGATGGAGCTGTAGACGGTGCCGGGGTGATACCCGTCCATGAAGGCGCAGGGGCCGTAGTCGATGGTCTCGCCGGAGACGGCCATGTTGTCGGTGTTCATGACGCCGTGGATGAAGCCCACCAGCAGCCAGCGGGCGATCAGCTCGCCCTGGCGGGCGGCAATGGCGGCGAGCAGGGCCGCGTAGGGCTGCGCGTCGCCGGCGCAGTCGGGGTAGTGGCGGCGGATGACGTAGTCGGCGAGCCGGCGCACGGCATCGCCATCGCCGCGGCGGGCGAAGTACTCGAAGGTGCCGACCCGGATGTGACTGGCGGCAACCCGGATGAGCACGGCGCCGGGCTCGATGCGCTCGCGAAAAACGGGCTCGCCGGTGGCGACCATGGCCAGGGCCCGGGTGGTCGGGATGCCGAGACCGGCCATGGCCTCGCCGAGCACGTACTCGCGCAGGACCGGCCCCAGCACGGCGCGCCCGTCGCCGGAGCGGGAGAACGGCGTCTGGCCGGCGCCCTTGAGCTGGATGTCCCAGCGCCGTCCCGCCGGGTCCAGGTGCTCTCCGAGCAGCACAGCGCGGCCGTCGCCGAGGCTGGGCACGAAGTGTCCGAACTGGTGCCCTGCGTAGGCCATCGCGATGGGCGTCGCACCGTCCGGCACCCGGTTGCCCGCAAGGACGGAGACCCCCTCGTCGCTGGTCAGGGCCTCGGAGTCCAGTCCCAGCTCCGCCGCCAAGACGGCATTGACCCGCAACAGACCGGGATCGGCCACCGGCGTCGGCGACACGCGCGCGTAGAAGCCCTCCGGCAGCTCGGCATAGGTATTCTCCAGCGTCGGCAGCGGCTCGACGGCAGGCATCGCGGGAAAGGGCTCGGGCGTGGACATCGGATCACCTGTCTGGTTGGCGCGGCTACGAAGGCGCCGGTTGCATTCATCCCGCGTTTGACGGTGCGGGCACCATTCCCGAGTGTCAAACCAAGCTTTCGCAGGCGGCAGCAGCGGCGACGCAAGGTCCGAGAACTGCCAGGCCGTATTCGCGCGGAACGAAGATCAATCGGCGGTCGGTCGCTTTTGGTCGGGTCGCAACTGTGGCGTGAAATAGATGTCCGCGTCATCGAGGTCGATATCCCGGCCCTCGGCGTCTACCAGAGGCTGCTCGTAGTCCTTCCAGCCGCGCAGCCCGGTCTGCAGGGATGCGACGTTGTTGTACCCGAGCACCTGTAGCGAGTGTGCGGCAAGCACGCTGCGATAGCCGGAGCGGCAGACGACAACGATCTCGCGGTCGCGGGCTTGCACCAGCTCGGGCTCGGTCTCCTCGTAATCCCATTCGCAGGCCGACTCGAGGATGCCGCGGGGCACGCTCAGGGAGCCCTCGATGTGCATCGCGGCGAATTCGGCCGGCTCGCGCACGTCGACGACCAGCAGGTCCGGATTGGCCTCGCGGCGTTCGGCGAGGTCCCAGGGCATGATCTCGCGCACCTCGGTCAGGCAGCCGCGGATCAGCTCGAGAAAGTTCTTCATCGGGATACAGCCTCCGTTTTGGATCGGTTCAGTCGCGCGTGCACAGGCCCCGCTCGACGGCCATGACCGCGGCCTCCACGCGCGAGCGCACGCTGAGCTTGCGCAGGATGGACTTCACGTGCAGCTTCACGGTGCCCTCGGAGATGCCGAGCGCATGGCCGATGACCTTGTTGCTTTGCCCCGCCGCCAGGTGGCACAGGATCTCCATCTCCCGCGGCGTCAGATCGGAAAAGACCGGCTCACGCACCGGCGCCGGCGGTTCCTGGCGTACGGCCCGTGCCAGCGCGCCGGTCAGCTCCGGCGCCACGACGCTCCTGCCGGCGACGATGTCGTTCAAGGCCGCCACCAGGTCGTCCGGCTCCATGTCCTTGAGCAGATAGCCGCTGGCACCGGCTTGCAGGGAAGCGATGACGTCCTGCTCCTCGGTGCTGGTGGTCAGCATGGCGACGCGCCGCTCGATGCCGTCGGCACGCATGCGCCGCAGTACCTCGATGCCACTGGTACCGGGGATGCGCAGGTCCAGCAGCACCACGTCCGGTGCGCAGTCGCGGGCCAGGCGCAGGCCCACCTCGGTGTCGCCGACGGCGTCGATGACCTCGATGCCGCGCCGCTCCAGCAGCTCCAGCAGGCCGATGCGGAACAGGGCGTGGTCGTCGATCAGCAAGACGCGCATCAGGCCACCTGCTCGCTGGGGACGGCTTGGTGAGCGGCGCCGAGCACTAGCTCCACGCGGGTGCCCTCCCCCGGCTCGCTTTCGATGGTGAGACCCGCGCCGATGCGCCGTGCGCGTTCCTCGAGGATCGACAGCCCGATGTGCTCGCCGGGCCGGCCGCTGCGCCGGGGGGTGCTGAAGCCGACGCCGTCGTCCTCGATGAGCAGCACGTGCTCGCCGTCCGGCTCTCGGGTCAGCAGTACGCGAACGGTCTGCGCCTCGGCATGCTTGCGTACATTGGTCAAGGCTTCCTGAACGATGCGCACAACCTGCATCTCCTCGGCCGCGGTCAGATCGAAGGGCCGGCAGCTGAGCTGGAACACGCAGTGGATGCCGGTCTGCTGGCCGAAGCGGCGGGTCAGGTCTTCCAGGGTCGGCACCAGGCCGCGACGATCGAGGGGGGCGCGGAAGCTGGACAACAGCTCGCGCAACTCGCCGTGGGCCTCGTCGATACCGTTGCGAATGCGGCGGATGTCGGCACGGGCATCATCGGGGATGGCCGCATCGCCGAGGGACTCGTCGAGCATGCGCGTCTGCAGCCGCAGACTGGCCAGGGTCTGGGCCAGGGAATCGTGCAGCTCATGAGCCAGCGAACTGCGCTCGTCCA
>Ga0316578_10001174_pt1 | contig 10345 bp, 8 predicted proteins | sample J0NA_2_FD_203076 | JGI IMG/M metagenome (GOLD analysis project Ga0316578, IMG submission 203076) | Rhizosphere microbial communities from salt marsh grasses in Alabama, United States - J0-2_160517rDrC | ecosystem: Host-associated > Plants > Roots > Rhizosphere | place: USA: Alabama | collected...
GTTTATGGACCGCATCAAAAGCGGCTTTTTTGAAGTCGTTAATCCTTACAACCGGCAAACCAGAAAGGTCCCCGCAACTCCGGCTGAGGTGCACACGATTGTCTTTTGGTCTAAAAACTTCCAGCCGTTTTTAAGAAAAAACTGGGGCAAAAAACTGCAAAAAGCCGGCTACCATCTTTTCTTCAACTTTACCATCAATTCGGAATCTCAAATGCTTGAGCCGCATGTGCCCCCCTTGGATGTTCGCCTGGACCAGCTTAAGCAGCTCTGCGACCAATTCGGATCCAGGGCGGTTAACTGGCGGTTTGACCCCATCTGTTTCTTCAAGGCCCGCACACCTGACGGTATGCTTCAAGATAACCTTAACGATCTGGACCGCATTGCCGAAAAGGCAGCTAAGCTCGGAATCAAACGCTGTATCACCAGTTTTATGGATGTCTATCCCAAAATTGAAAAACGCCTTGCCGCCTTGCCCGGTTTTTCTTTTTCCGATCCACCCCTGAAAATAAAAAGGCAGATTATTCTTAAAATAGAGAAAATTCTCGCTTGCGGTAATATAAATTTGAAGCTTTGCTGTGAAAAAGACGTTTTGGATGCACTGCCGGATAACACCTCCGTCACTCAAAGCGCGTGTATCCCCGCTGATCTGCTGGTGGAACTTTTCGGCGGAAACCTTGCTTTAAAGAAAGACACCGGCCAGCGCATTCAAAAAGGATGCGGCTGCAGCGTATCGGTGGATGTTGGCTCCTACCATCTGCACCCCTGTTACCACAATTGCTTATTTTGTTACGCAAACCCCGCCTCAAAATGACTTGGCAATCCGGTCCTGTTTGTCCCTTACAGCGATTGATGCTATTACGATTCCCAAAAAATTCGATGACAGATGCGTGCAGACGGAGAAATATTGACCTTCAATTAACCGCAGACGAACGCAGACACGCGCAGATCTTTTTGCCAGCCGACCCGGCCGGCAAAAAACACGTCAATCGCTACGCGATAAAAAAAATCCAATCCTATCTCATATTGATTTGGTAACTTAAAATATTGTAGTTTCAAATATATGAGATTAATATAAAACTGTGTGCCCAGAGGGCATGCAGTTTTTCCTTGCTCAGGTCGAGCAAGGAAAAAATACTGTCTGCGCAGGTCTGCGTGAGTCTGCGGTTAAAAAAAAATACAAATGATCAACGACAATTTGCTAATTTTATGAATATCGGATCGGTAACTTTAAAAAATAAGACCATTTTGGCCCCTCTGGCCGGAATCACCAATTTGCCGTTTCGACTGCTTGCGAAGGAAGCCGGTTGCGCCCTGGTCTGTTCGGAAATGGTCAGCGCCCATGGCCTGGTCAACCGCTCAAAAAGAACCACACAGATGCTGGACAGTCTGGCGGCAGAAAAGCCGCTATCCGTGCAGATATTCGGTTCGCAACCGGATATTATGGCCGAAGCCGCAAGGTTTGTGGAGTCCTCCGGCGCAGATATCATCGATCTTAATTTTGGTTGTTCCGTTAAAAAAATTGTCAAAACCGGTTCCGGGGCGGCACTGATGAAAACGCCCGAGACCGCAGAAGCGGTCATCAAGGCGGTTCGAAAAGTGGTCCGAATCCCGCTGACCATTAAGTTAAGAACCGGCTGGAATCCAACAGGCAATCAGGCATTCGAAATTTCACAAATCGCTGAATCCTGTGGTGTCGATGCCATTACCATTCACCCGCGAACCGCCACGCAGGGATTTAGCGGTCACTCCGACTGGGCCCTCATTGCAAAATTAAAAAAGCAGGTGAAGGTTCCGGTCATCGGCAACGGTGATATATTCTGCGCGGATGACGCGATCGCCATGCTGGAGCAAACCCGGTGTGATGCGGTAATGATCGGCAGGATGGCTATTGGCAATCCATGGATTTTTTCGCATGTGCTGGCACGTATGCGGGGGGAGGCGCAACCGGCAGCTGATCTGGAACACCGCTTTGAAATTATGAATCGGTATGTGCAGGAATCCGTGAACTACTTCGGTGAGGAACTCGCATGCAGGATGATGCGCAGCCGTTTGTGCTGGTTTGCCAAAGGCCTTCGAAACAGCAGCCAATTTCGCAAATCAATCAATCACATTTCAACAGTAAGCGAAGCTCTGCAGCGGATTGAGGCGTATAAGGAATTTTTGCAGTCAAGCAATGAGAGTGCTTAAAAAAAGTGACTAAAGTTTGGAGTGACTAAAGTGACTAAAGTTAAGGAATTCTGTCCATATTTATAATAAGGGATAGAGCGCAGCGATGCCTTAACTTTAGTCACTCCAAACTTTAGTTCACTTTAGTCACTTTTAAAAACTATTTAACCCGTACCGAATTTCCCGTTTTTATCCCCTTATCGGAAACAATGACGGCTCTGGCCTTATTGGGTTCAACTTCGACAATTCTAATCTCACCGGTTTTTTGCCCGTGGTAGAAAAACCGCTGGCCATTGAGTCCTTCAATAACCCGGCTGGTATCAAACACCTCAAATTCATCCCCCGCCTCCAGGCCTGCCCGGCTGCCGGCGGAAAGAATAATGTTATCTCCATCAACCGCAATGATAAAACCGTTCCAAGTCTGATCTTCCACCGCCCAGCAAATGGTTTCGCCCATTTCCTTAATAAGATCGCTTAAGGTTTCATTTAAATCGGGCAATATCATTTTGCCTTCCGACTGCATCAACTCGTAATCCAGCTCTTCGATTTCAACTTTACGGCTAAAGCTCTGATCAAGAATTTTGGCGCCGGTCTCTGTATCATAAACCTCGACACTCACCAATATCTGGATCAAATGATGGGTATCTTTCCAAAGCATGCCCCGCAGCTCATCCAGCAATCCGATATCATCCAGGCTGCCGGTGACGACCGCATTTAACCCAAGCCCTCGGCCAATGATCGCCAGGGCAAAATTATCGACGCGACCGGATGGCAACATCGGCAATTCCTTGAAACCTTTTAGATTTTCGTCGTCATCCGAATCTGCAACGGTAACGTCATCACATTCATTATTCAGGAATTCCGGAATTCCTTTTCGAAATAATAGCGTAAAATCCTTCGAGCGAAACAACGATTTATTTTCAAAGCCGATAACGGCGGCCATACGCTGGAGGTCATCATCGGAAAATCTGATTTTGCGTGTTAATTTCTTGGTGGTCTGGGTTACGGTTTTTTTGGTTTTATCCACAGTGGAACAGCTGACCAACACAAAAGAAACACCCGTAAACCAGAGGAGCCCCAGGAAAATTAACGTCTTTTTGAGCATCAATTTTGAATTGCGCATCATCATCTTTCTGTTTCAATCCCGTGCAATATCCAAGTGATATGACAAATGGTTTAAAGCCAAGAGGCCTATCCCACAGGGTCATGCGCTGATACTGGGTTTTGTGTGCCCCTAGATATTCCATGGAATATTGGAATGGTGGAAAAATGGAATAATGGGTATGAAAAGCGGATGATGTCTTAATGTTAATTTCCGGTGAGGGGCATCAATATAAAAGTAGATCTCACTTCCGCCAACCCATTATTCCAACATTCCATTATTCCAGTACCCCATTGGCATTTGATTACGGCAAACCCGGTTATCAGTGATCTGATCCAAAAGACCAGAATTTTAATGTTAGAATAATTACCTTTGCGATGTCAAACGGTCTGATAAGTGGGCGCTGCAGCAATGATTCTTGACACCGGGTGAATATTTTGAAAAATATTTGGCTTCCTGTTAATTTTCATGAAGATCCCCTTTGTGTTCTAAAATTAGACGCCTCATCCTGCAAAGCGGGGAAAGATTCAGGTAACAATAAGGAGATTGATATATGGCCTCTATAGATGAACAGATTTTAAGAGCGACCAAGGAAATTGTGGTAAAATTCATTGAAGGCGGTCGGATATCACCGGCCGGTTTCCCTGACTTTTTTAAAAGCATTTACCAAACGGTTTATGACACTGCCAAAGGTGTATCCGATTCATCGGCGCCCGATGAAAAAGAAGCGTAATGGGAACCGGACACGCGGGGTTTAACTCAGTGGGCTTCGGTCCAGTTATCGCCCACCGCAACGTTTACCATAAGCGGCACTTTAAGATCCCAGATACCTTCCATAATTTCTTTGACCAGACGCGTCACGGTATCAAGTTCATGCGGCGGGACTTCAAAAACAAGCTCATCGTGGACGCTCAGCAGCATCGCCGTTTCAAGCTTGCGATCCCTGATCGCTTTATCCACTTTGATCATGGCCAGCTTAATGAGATCGGCTGCTGATCCCTGAATCGGCGTGTTAACCGCCGTACGCTCGGCAGCCTGCCGCACGTTATGATTGCTGCTGTCGATATCCGGCAAAAGTCGTATGCGTCCCAAAAGCGTGCTGGTCATTTTTGTCTGGTTGGCCTCCGTAAGCGTTTGATCTATGAAACGCTTTACGCCTTTGTATCTGGCAAAGTAATTATCAATATAAGTTTTGGCCATTTTTTGGCTGATGCCAAGTTGCTTTGAAAGCCCGAAAGCACTCATTCCATAAATAATGCCGAAATTAATTGCCTTGGCCTGCCGTCTAAGATCCGTTGTTATCGCTGAAGGCGGTGACTGAAATACCTCGGCAGCTGTTCGCGTATGGATATCCTCATTTTCCAGAAACGCCTTTATTAAAATTTGGTCATCCGAATAATGCGCCAAAATGCGAAGTTCCACCTGGGAATAATCGACAGAAACCAGCTTCCAGCCTTTTCGGGGCACAAAGGCCCTGCGAATCTCCATGCCCTCATCGCTTCGAATAGGAATATTTTGTAAATTGGGATCCGAGCTGCTCAAACGCCCGGTGGCGGTTACCGTCTGGTTATAGGAGGTATGGATCCGCCCGGTTTTCGGGTTGACCAGATCAATTAAGGCATCAGCATAAGTGGATTTTAATTTTGATAAGGTGCGGTACTTCAACAGAAGCGCCGGGATTTCATGTTCCTCGGCCAGTCGGGTTAAAACATCCACATCCGTCGAATAGCCGGTCTTCTTTTTGGTTTTTTTCAGGACCGGCAGCTGCAGCTTGTTGAACAGTATATTGCCGAGCTGCTGGGATGAGTTAATATTGAATTCTTCACCGGCAAGTCCATAAATGCTGGCTTGCAAGGCTTCCAGCTGGTGTTCAAACGATTTGGATAATTCATGCAGCCGGTCGATATCGACACAGGTACCCTGCATTTCCATGCGCATTAACACCGGCACCAGGGGCATCTCGACGTTTTCCATCAAATCATTCAGCCCGATCTCTTCAAGCCGGGGCATCAGTTCATCTTTGGCCATAAGCGTGATGTCGGCATCCTCGCAGGCATAGGGCACGGCCTTTTCCAGAAGCACCTGATTAAACGACAATGCAGTTTTGCCTTTGCCGGCGACTTCCTGAAAGGAGATGGTTTTATGGCCCAGGAAATCCAGGGCAATCTGGTCCAGATTGTGAGCTCTTTTAGATGGATTCAGCAGGTAAGAGGCAACCATGGTGTCAAAGGCCACGCCCTCAAGCGTGACACCGTGACGGGATAAAACGATCCAATCATATTTAATATTTTGCCCGACCTTTTTAATGGCCGGATCCTCTAAAACCGGCCTGAGCTGGTTTAAGACTTCGGCTAACGGCAACTGTTGTGGAGCGCCGATATAATCATGGGCACAGGGGATATAGAACGCTTCGTTGGCCTGCAGGGCAAAGGATAAACCCACCAATCTGGCTTCCATAGGATTTTGGGATGTCGTCTCGGTATCGATGGCAAACAGGCGCGCTGATTTCAGGCGGGCAACCAGCTTTGCAAATTCGTCCATTTCCAGAACGGCCCGGTAATCTTTATTGCTGAGATCGGTCTTCCCGGAAACGGATTGCTGTAATTGGCGAAATTCTAAAGTTTTAAAAAGCGCCGAGAGCTTCCCGTTGTCCGGCGGACCGATTTTAAAAATTGTTAAATCATCAGAAACCGGAACCTGTGTTTCAATGGTGACCAGATCACGGCTCAAAAAGGCTTGATCCCGAAAATTAATCAGGTTTTCGCGCTGTTTTTTTTGGGTAATCGAATCTACCGCTTCGTAAAGTTTGGCCATGTTCTGATAATTCTGGATCAACGTAATCGCCGTTTTCGGGCCAATTCCCGGAACTCCCGGCACGTTATCGGACGTATCGCCGGAAAGCCCCATGACATCGACCATCTGTTGCGGCCCGACACCATAGGATTTCTTTACGAACCCCGCATCGATGGTCGCATCCTTCATGGGATCCCAGATGATCGCCTGATCCGTCACCAGCTGTATAAAATCCTTGTCACCGGTAACCATCACCACCGCATAGCCATTCTTTTCAGCAATACGGGCGTAAGTTCCGATTAAATCATCGGCTTCAAATCCTTCCATTTCGATAATCGGGAACTGAAAGGCAGCCGTTATTTCTTTAATATAAGGTATCTGAACGGCCATATCGTCCGGCATGGGGGGGCGGTTGGCCTTGTATTCTGTGTACATTTCATGGCGGAACGTCGGGCCTCTGGCATCAAAAAACATGCCGGCATACCGGGGGTTGTGATCCTCAATGAGCTTTAGCAGCATGCGTGTAAATCCGAAAGTTGCGTTGGTCGGAAGCCCCTTTGAATTGGATAATCCCCGGATGGCGTGATAGGCCCGGTGGATATAAGCGGTGCCGTCGATCAAATAAATGGTCTTTTCTTTTCCCATTGGCTCCTTTACCGCATAACAAATAACCGAAAGGTAAAAATTTACCACGAAAGCACGAAAAGTCAAAAACACGAAAAAGAAATATTTTCGTGCTTTATATATTTCGTGTTTTCGTGGTTAACAATAAAATTATTCTTTAAAAAAGGAAATATATCGATTTCAGGCGCAATCTAAACCAGTGCCGGTTGCGTTGACATCTGTAATTGACTGAATTAGATTTTAGCAGCCCTTAATTGCAGGCATACGAAAAGGTTGCATTGGTTGATTCAAAAATCCTATAGCATTAAAGATTAAAAACAACAATCATGAAAGCACCGGCCCGCGAAACCGCATACCGTAAAAAACGACGTCGCCTCAAAGACCAGGGCTGCGTTTGTTGTAAAATGACGTTTCCTTTTTGCTGGACGTGCCGCTGCGGGTTCAGTATTTGCCAAAAATGCATGCTTGAAAACATGTGGGGAATGACCTGCAATGCGATCACCTGGACGTGTCCGGATTGCGGAGGACAAAATGGTTTTGGCAACCAGTGAAATAATTTTTTATCCGAAGGGGAAAAAATTATGACAGATAAGATCATTTCAATCGAGCAGCAGGACGGTCCGTTTCAAAATGCGTTTCAACGTGTCATGCGGATGGTGCCGGATCGTGATAAACAGGATAAAAAATTACAGCGGCTGATCGCTTTTCGCTTAAGAATTGACGGCGAAGCAGCGCTGAGCGAGTATCTGATAAAAAAAATCAAAACGGCCATCAACTGTTCTTACAGTGGCAGCATGTATGACTATCTGAAGGATGATATGGCTGCAAAAGAATGTGAAGGCCCTGATGAAGCGGAACCACCGCCAGGCGCTGCCTGAAGAAAACGGTTGCGTTGGAGAACCAAAATGGTTAGAAGGCTTAATGGACTGATCCAAAAAATCAGTCCGTTTGAATATCGCAACGGATGTTAATAATATGCACTATGAAGGAAACATCATACGGCCCCCCAGCGAAGCCAACAGCATTTTGTTGCAGGTTACCGTAGGTTGCTCCCGTAATAAATGCACCTTTTGCGGGACTTACAAGGGCGAGCGCTTCCGAATCAAATCTGATTCGGTCATTATGGAAGATATCGCTTTTGCGGCCAGTCATTGCCAGCGACAGCGTCGGGTTTTTTTGTGTGACGGCGATGCCCTGATTATTCCCCAGAAAAGGCTTTTGAAAATACTTAAAGAAATTGAAAAGCAACTGCCCTGGGTAACCCGAGTGGGACTGTATGCCAATGCAAAAGCCTTAAATATGAAAACCGTTGATGAACTCAAGGAACTCAAGGCCCACGGGGTCGGTATTGTTTACATGGGGCTGGAAACTGGCGACGACGTTACCTTAAAGAAAATAAACAAAGGCGCCAGCGCCGCGTATATGATTGAAATGGGCAGAAAAGCAAAGCAGGCCGGCTTCAAACTTTCGATCACGGTGCTTTTGGGCATTGCCGGCCCGAAGCGCTCCCAGATCCACGCACAAGAGACCGGACGCGTGCTATCCGCTATCGATCCAAACTATGTTGGTGCACTAAGCCTGATGCTCATACCCGAAACGCCTTTGTTTGATGAATATGAATCCGGCGCTTTTCAATTGATTGAGCCGCAGGAAATGCTGGCTGAATTAAGGACCATGATTGCCGCCACAAACATGACCGGCGGGCTTTTCCATGCCAATCACGCTTCAAACTACCTGCCGATCAGGGCCAGATTCCCCAAAGATAAAGATGCCACCCTCCAATTGATCGACGATGCCCTGGAAGGCAAGGTCCCGCTGAAGCCGGAATATCTGAGGGCATTATAAACGAAATCGGTTTCAGGCGATCTGCCTAAGGTGGATTCAAGGTCCAGGCATCACAACTGTTTAATTGGTTTGATTGGTTTAATTTGTTCAATTGGTTCAGTTTGGAACAACCAATCCAACCAATGAAACAAATAAAACTAATCAAACATTTTTTTGTACACGAGGAACGCTATGGATTTTAAAATGCTGCTGACGACATTTGGTTTAATTTTTTTGGCTGAACTCGGCGACAAGACTCAACTGGCAACGTTTTGCTTCTCGGCCGATTGCAACTCCCGGCTTTCAGTATTCCTGGGCTCTGCCGGAGCCCTGGTGCTAAGTTCGCTGATCGCCGTTGTCTTTGGCGCCGGGATCAGCCGTGTAATCCCCACCCATTATATCAAAATGGGTGCCGGGGTTTTTTTTGTGATTGTGGGAATATTGACCCTATATTCTTCCGTACGCACCGCAAATGCATTTTAAGGTAAATATGAACCGCACTTTTTTGACCTTACTTTTGATCATTTTGACGGGTACGGGTATCGCCTTCGCGCAGGAGCCGGGGATGCCATCTCCTTCTGCCTGGCCCTCGCTGATGGCCAGTGTAAGAATCACGGAGCCGATCGACTTTTGCGGTGAACCCGTTGCGATAGACAGACGGGAGGTGCGCGAGCGCCTGGAAAAGGAAATGTTGCTCACCATCTGGGATCGGCCCCAGGTGGTTCTGTGGATAAAACGCACCACCCGCTATCTACCGATAATTGAAAAAATGCTGAGCGAAAACAAAATGCCCGACGACCTGAAATACGTCGCGATTGCCGAAAGCGCTTTGCGGCCGCATGTGGGGTCGTCGAAAGGCGCTATCGGTTTCTGGCAATTTTTGGAATCAACCGGTCAAAAATACGGGCTGCGCATTAACGCGGAAATCGACGAGCGGCGTAATATATTTGCATCCACCCTGGCTGCCATTAACTATTTTAAGGACCTTTATCAAATGCTAAACTCCTGGACCCTTGCCGCCGCAGCCTTTAATATGGGAGAATTGGGGCTGCAAGCCGAAATCGTGTCCCAGAAAGCCAATGATTTTTATCAGCTTTACCTGCCGCTTGAGACCCAGCGGTATATTTTCCGGATTATCTCGGCCAAGATAATTCTGTCGGACCCTCAGCGATTTGGCTTTGAATTTACAGACCAGGATCTTTACTCACCGTTAAGCTTTGACCGAATTCATGTTGAGTGTTTTCAGGATACGCCAATCTATATTGTGGCCCAGGCAGCCAACACCCATTTTAAGGCTATCAAAGACTTGAATCCGGAATTACGGGGTTACTTCCTCACAGCCGGGATGCATTCGCTGTTAATCCCCAGGGGCGCAGCCAACGGGTTTTATGCTCGATTCAAAGAACGGGTTCAACAGTGGGTGGCGGAAAACCAGGAACGGGTCTATGTGGTCAAAGAAGGCGATAACCTGACAGTCATTGCCGAGCGCTTCAATGTACCGCTGCCGGCGCTGCTGATCTGGAACCGGCTGGACGGGAAAAAAGCGATTCATCCGGGAGATCGAATCGTTATTTATCCCAACCAGACTGCAAGCGATGTCAACCCGCCTCAGACGGACTGATACCCAATAACAATATGGAGCGTCTTGCATCAAGCAAGATTTGAGGATCGCTTCGCTCAAGGAACGTTACACTTGAGGAGCGCTGCGCTTGAAGAATAAAACAGGACAATCGTCGGATGAATATAAAGCTTAAAGGTCCGAAGGACCGCTCTTTGAGGCTCGCAGAGCCGCTCTTTAAGACCCCGAGAGGGGGCGCTCATTCTTTGATTACCCGG
>Ga0316578_10001177_pt1 | contig 10335 bp, 11 predicted proteins | sample J0NA_2_FD_203076 | JGI IMG/M metagenome (GOLD analysis project Ga0316578, IMG submission 203076) | Rhizosphere microbial communities from salt marsh grasses in Alabama, United States - J0-2_160517rDrC | ecosystem: Host-associated > Plants > Roots > Rhizosphere | place: USA: Alabama | collected...
CGCTCAGTAGGGCCACTCGGGGACCGGGCGACCGGCCCGGGCGAGCAATCGACCCAGTCCGAGCGAGAGCAGCACCTTGAGGGCCACGTTCTTCACGAACCACGGGAGCTGAGCGAGCTGCCGGCCGCCGTTGGAGGTCCGCGCTCGCCATCCCGGCGCGAGGTCGGCCCGATAGATCGTCATCGACCGCGATCTCCCGACGTACCGGAAGCGTGCGCCCGGCACCAGCTCGCGCAGGATCGCCGCGGTCACGCCGATCGACGAGAACGAGTCGTGGATGAGCATCGTGCCCCCGTCGCACACACGCGCCCCCCAGGCGTCGATGTCGGCCCGGGCGGGGGCGTACCGATGGGCTCCGTCGATGTAGAGCACGTCCACCTCGCCGTCGACGGCATCGAGCGCGGCGTCGGAGAACATGCGCAGGTGACGCACTCGATCGGAGACGCCGGCGGCAGCGAGGTTGGTCGTGAACGCGGCATGATCGTCCTCGGCCTCGTCGACGAAACCGCTGATCTCCTGGGGCCCACGGTCGTTGCCGGCGTGGGGATCGATCGCGATCACACCGACCGAGGGATCCGACGCCAGTGCCAGCACGATCGTGGAGCGTCCGCGGAAGCTGCCGATCTCGACGATCCTCCCGCCGGCCGGGCATCGTCGCGCCGCCTCGACGAGTGTGGCTCCCTGGCCGGGCGTCATCCATCCCTCGACACCGTCGACCGCTCGGAGGATTCCGGTGAGGTCGAGGTCGCTCGACTCGGTGGACCCTGGATCGGCTTCGTCAGGAGACATAGACGGCGAGACCATAGACCACCACCCAGCACAGCCCGAGGAACTGCAGCAGCCGATCGCCGGCGAACACCTCCTCGGGAGCGGACCCGCCACCCTCCTCGAGCACGAGCAGGTAGCGCATGAGGGCCATCAGCATCGGCACGATCGACAGCTCGTAGAGCGGCCAGTCGCTGCTGGAGGCGGCGCTCGTCTCGAACGCCCAGACGCAGTAGCTGATCAGGACACCGGCGAGGCTCACCGACAGCAGGATCCGCAGGTAGCCGACCGAGTACACCTCGAGTGTCGTTCGGGTGCCGGCGCCGTCGCCCACCTCGTTGAGTTCGGCGTAGCGCTTGCCGATCACGATGAACAGTGACCCGAAGGTGATGCACAGGACGAACCAGTTCGACATCGGCACGTCGACGGCGACCGCACCGGCGGCAGCGCGCAGGACGAACCCGGCGGCGACCGTGACGAGGTCGACGACCGGCACGTGCTTGAGCTGGATCGTGTAGGCGATCGTGATGACGATGTAGGTGGCGACGACGGCGACGGTCTGCCACCGTCCGGTGGCAGCAGCGAGTGCCAGGGCGATGATCGGGAATGCGACCCCGGCAGCGCGGGCCACGCCGAGTGAGAGCGTCCCGGACGCGATCGGCCGGTACCGCTTCTTCGGATGTCGCCGGTCCGCCTCGATGTCGAGTAGGTCGTTCCAGATGTAGATCCCGCTCGCGGCGAAGCAGAACGAGACGAACGCGATGACCGTGAGCAGCAGGTTGTCGCCCTCGTCGAGCACACCGGCGGCTCCCGGGGCGGCGAACACCAGGACGTTCTTGAGCCACTGCTTCGGCCGCGATTCACGCAGCAGGGCGATCAGCACGGCACGACGCTGAGCTGGGCGTGAACGGCGGTCATGGCGACGGTGACCGTAGCGGTCGACGGACCGTCATCGTGGCATCTCGCCTCGGCCCAACCAGTGCGCCTCGTCGGCGTCGGCGAGAAGCTCGCGATCTCCGCGCGAGTCCCCGTAGGCGATCAGTCGTACCGCCTCGCGCCCACCGGCGTTGCGTTCGAGCCACTCGTGCAGTCGGACGACCTTCTCGGGCCCGCGACAGTTCGGCCCGTCGAGCCGTCCCGTGAGGATGCCGGAGTCGTCGACCTCGAGGCGGACAGCGATGACGTCGTGGGCGCCCAACAGCTCCGCCAACGGCTCGAGGTACACCTCGAACGACGCCGAGACCAGCACGACGGTGTCGCCGGTCGCGAGGTGCGCACGGAGCGATTCGACGACCTCCACGCGGAGGCGCCGGTCGTGCACGTGGTGGGCGAACTGCCGCGCATCGGCGCGGACCGCCTCGAGGGGAAGGCCCCGAAACGTTGCCGCGGCGCTGGCGGCCTTGAGGGCGTCGCGGTCCCGCCGGAGGCCCGCCCTCGTCAGGCTGACCGGAGCACGGAGCATCCGCCGCACCAGCCTCGACGTCCCCGCGGTACGCCGCAGGAACGGCACCACCATGTCGGCGGTGGTCAACGTGCCATCGACGTCGAACGCGGCGACTCGGTGCAGTTCGCTCACGTCAGGTGCGCGGGGACGGCCGCGAGCGCGTCCCAGTAGCTCGGCCAGCTCTTGGACACGACCGCCGGATCGTCGATCTCGATCCCGTCGACGACGAGGCCGAGCAGGCCGAACGCCATCGCGAGCCGGTGGTCGTGGTGCGTCCGAAGCCGGGCCCCGTGCAGCAGGTCGGTCGGTTCGATCAGGAGGCCGTCGGGTTCGACCGACACCCGCGCGCCGGTCCTGGCCAGCTCGGCTGCGAGATCACCCAGCCGGTCGCTCTCCTTGCCGCGGATGAACCCGACGCCGCTGATGCGTGTGGGCGTCACCGCCTGGGTGGCGACGACGGCGAGCGTCGGCACCAGGTCGGAGATGTCGGCCATGTCGACGTCGATACCTCGCAACGGCGCATCACGGCGGCGCATCACCACCGTGTTCGACGGACCCGCCGACACGATGCAGCCCATCGACGCGAGGACCTCGACGAAGCGGGTGTCGCCCTGCACCGAGGACGTGCCGAGGCCGGGAACGCTCACCGCACCACCGACCATGGCCGCGGCTGCGAGCGGATAGCTCGCCGAGCTCGCGTCCGGCTCGACCACATAGCTGGTGGCGGTGTACGCCCCTGGTCCGACCGTGACATGGCGGTCCTTGATCTCGACCTCGGTGACACCGAACGCGGCCATCACCGACTTGGTGATCTCGAGGTAGGGGCGCGACACCAACCCCGACGACAGCCAGAGCTTCAGACCCCCGGGGACGTAGGGAGCGATCAGCATCAGCGCGGTGACGTACTGGCTCGACACGTCGCCGGGCATCACCACGGCGTCGGCGCGCCGGAGTGGACCGGCGACCGTCACGGGCAGGTGGCCGGCGGACTCGCCGGGCTCCACCGAGGCACCGAGCGCCGTCAGCGCGTCGTGCAACGGGCCCATCGGACGAGCGCGCAGCGGGGGCGCACCGTCGATGGTGTACTCCCCGCTTCCCAGCGTGCACAGGGCCGTCAAGAAGCGTGACGTGGTGCCTGCGAGGCCGGCGTCGAGCCGCAGGGGGCCGGGGGCGAGTTCGGCACCCGTCCCGGCCACGTCGGCGACTCGTCGAGATCCCTCGGTGCGCACCCCGATCCCGCAGCCCAGCCGTTGGAGGGCCTCGACCATCGACGCGGTGTCGTCGCCGGGCGCGATGCCCACGATCTCGCTCGTCCCGTCGGCCAGGGCGGCGCAGATCAGTGCCCGGTTGACGATGCTCTTCGACGGCGGCACGACGACCTCGGCGATCACCGGACCGTCGGCGCGCCGGACGCGGTAGCTGTTCACGACAGCGCCTGCACGGCGGGACGGAAGCCGCGGGCCAGCAGCCCACCCCGGAAGAGGTCGACCATGGCGCGATCGACGAGGACGACGGCGACACCGCGGGTGCTCTCGGCGACGTGCACCACCTCGAAGCTCGCGATGTTCACGCTCAGCTCGGCGGCGAGGGTGAACACCTCGGCGGCGGCACCGGCCCGGTCGGGAATCGGGATGCGCACCTCGGCGAGCTCGTCCGGGTGCACGACACGCGCCGGCAGGTTCGCTCGTGCCTGGCGAGCTGCGTCGAGTCGGGCATGGAGGGCCTCGCGGTCGTCGGCACCGATGATGTCGCGCATGTCGCTGAGGCCGCCGATCAGCTGGTCGAGCACCCCGACGATGGCCGTGCGGTTCTCCGCACAGATGTCGAGCCAGATGCCGGGCCGCCCGCTCGCGACGCGGGTCATGTCGCGGAAGCCTCCCGCTGCGAGACGGAGCAGGGCGGCGTGTTCCTCGGCGCGTTCGCTGGCCAGCCTCATCAGGGTCGCGGCCGTCAGGTGCGGCACGTGGCTCACGACCGCGACCAGTTGGTCGTGACGCTCCGGCGCCAACGCCACGACCTCGGCGCCGAGCGATGCGGCGACGCCGGCGACCTGGGCGAACACTGCGTCGTCGCTGTCCGCGTCCGGTGTCAGCACCCAGACGGCGCCCTCGAAGAGATCTGCCTGCGCGCCGTCGAGGCCGTCGAGCTCGGAGCCCGCCATCGGATGCCCGCCCACGAACCGGGCGTCACGGTGCGCGGCACAGATGGCCGCCTTGACGCTGCCGACGTCGGTGACGGCTCCCCGGGTCGCGGCCAGCGCTCGGCCGATCTCGTGGGACGCGGCCGACACCGGGACGGCGACGAAGGTGATCTCGGCGTCGGGATCGAGACCGAGCGCATCGACCACGCCTCGTTCGACTGCCGTACGCGCCGTGGCGTCGTCGACCTCCTGTCCGGTCACGTGCCAGCCACGCTGACGCAGGCCGAGGGCGACCGATCCGCCGATCAGGCCCAGCCCGATCACGTTCGCCCGCCGGTCAGTCACGGCGCTCGATCGTAGCGGTGGGGTTCGCCGAGGTGGTCGGAGCATCGCCGGGGTGGGACGGCGGATCGGCTGCGCCCGCGACCGCAGCAGTGAGGGCCCGCCACTCGTCGATGGTCAGCTCCCTCCACGAGCCGGGCTGCAGCGACCGATCGGTGAGCGGTCCGATCCGAGTCCGCACCAGCCGGGTGACCGGATGCCCGACCGCCTCGCACATCCGGCGAACCTGGCGGTTGCGGCCCTCGTGGATGGTGATCCTCAGCACGGCCGGGTCGGGCTGGGACACCCGGGCCGGTGCCGTGATGCCGTCCTCGAGTTCGACGCCGTCGCGCAGTCGGCGGATCGCGCCGGGCGAGACCCGGCCGCCACGCACCTCGACCAGGTACTCCTTGTCGATCCCGTGCGACGGGTGTGCGATGCGGTTCGCCAGGTCGCCGTCGTTGGTGAGCAACAGCAGACCCTCGGTGTCGACGTCCAGACGGCCCACCGAGAACACTCGCGGCTCGCGCGGCACGATGTCGACGACCGTCGGGCGGCCATGCGTGTCGCGCGACGTCGTCACCACCCCGACCGGCTTGTTGAGCAGGTAGTAGACGAGATCCGGTCGGACGCCGATCGGGGCGCCGTCGACCTCGACCCGGTCGTTCGCGGCGTCGACGCGCCGGCCCAGCACGGCCACCTCGCCGTTGACGGTCACCCGCCCGGCGGAGATCAGCTCCTCGCAGACCCGCCGGCTGCCATAGCCCGTGGCTGCCAGCACCTTCTGCAGTCGTTCACCACGCGGCAGCGCCGCGTTGCGCTCGGCCACCTGCTCCCACAGCGGCGGCTCGGCCGGGCGGTCGCTCACGGCGCGGGTTCGTCGGCGTCCGCGTCGGGAGCCGGTGTCGGTCCTCCGGCGGCGACCTCGATCACCGGTGTCACGCGGAGTCCGGTCTCCAGTGCCTCGACGACCTCGGCGCTCGGGATGAACTCGGCGATCGGTGGCAGGTCGTCGAGCGACGAGAGACCCAGCTTCTCGAGGAACGTCGCCGTGGTCCCGAACAGGATCGCTTGGCCAGGGCCGGAATCGCGGCCGACCTCGTCGATGTAGCCACGCGCCTGCAGCGTGCGCAGGACGCCGTCGGGATCGACACCTCGGATCGACGCGATCTGGCCCCGCGAGATCGGTTGCTTGTACGCGACGATCGCGAGGGTCTCGAGCGCCGCCCCCGACAACCGGGCGCGTTGGTCGTGCAGCAGGAAGCGCTCGACGTACGGCGTCAGGTCGGCCGCCGTCTGGAAGCGCCAGCCACCAGCGATGTGCACGAGCTCGAAACCGTGACCGGCTGCAACGTACGACGCCGCGAGGTCCTCGCACCACTGCTCGACCGACGTCGTCGGCTCCTCGAGCAGCTGAGCCAGCAGCTCGGACGGGACGGGATCGTGCGCGACGAGCACGATCGACTCGATCGCCCGCTTGAACTCGATCGACGGATCGACGTCGTCGAACGGCGCGTCCGGGTCGGGAAGCTCGGCGGTCATCGATCAGCCCTCGTAGGCGTCGATCAGGATCGCACCCGTGTCGAAGTCGTCGTCGGCGCTCCAGGTGACCTCGATGTCGCCGAACCGCTCGGGTTGGGCGAGCTCGACCGCTCCCTGCTTGTACAGCTCGAGGACGGCGAGGAACCGGATGATGACCTCGATGCGATCGGCGAGGTCGGCGGTGAGGCGCCGGAACGTGATGTGGCCGACACGCGGGAGCTCGTCGAGGAGTTCGGCCACCGCGTCGGCGACGGTGGTCGTGATCGGGTTGACGTGGAAGAGGTCGACGACGGGCGTCGGCCTCGGGGTGAGCGCCCGGATCGCCGCATTGCGCACGCTCGTGACACTCGTCCCTTCGAGCAGGTCGGGCACGACGTCGGCGAACCGTTCGTCGGGTCCGACGACGCGCGGAAACGACAGGTCGGCCTCGTCGGCGAGCCTGGAGAAGATCTGGGCGACGTCCTTGAACGTCTTCGCCTCGAGCAGGCGCGCGAGCAACATGTCACGCTCCTCCCACAGCGCGAACTCGTCATCGAGATCGATGTCGGTGGGATTCGGCAGCAGCCGACGGGCCTTGAGTTCGACGAGCGTCGCCGCGATCAGCAGGAACCCGGTCGCGACGTCGAGATCGAGCAGCTGCATCCGCTCGATCTCGGTGAGGTAGGCGTCGACGATGCTCGACAGGTTGACCTCGTAGATGTCGACCTGCTCACGCAGGATCAGCTGCAGCAGCAGGTCGAACGGACCCTCGTACACCGGCGTGGAGACGAGCGTGCCCGAGGTGGTGCTGGGAGCGGTTCCGGGGGGAAGGGCCATCGGCGCCCAACCTACCGGAGCGACACCGGTGCAACGGGGTATCGTCGCTGCCCGTGACGAACCAGCAGGACACCCGCGCGCGCGTGCTGTCGTGCATGCAGCCCACCGGCGACGTGCACCTCGGCAACTACCTCGGTGCCCTGCGGAACTGGGTCTCCGGCCAGCACGACGGTGATGCGTTCCACGGCATCGTCGACCTGCACGCCCTGACGGTCACCGACGAGCCGGGGGTGATCGGGCGCCAGACGATGTCGCTGGCGGCGATGCTCTTCGCCGTCGGTCTCGATCCCGACGTGGCGACGGTGTTCGTGCAGAGCCATGTTCCCGAGCACAACCAGCTCGGCTGGATCATGGAGTGCACGGTGAGCTACGGCGAGTTGTCCCGGATGACGCAGTTCAAGGACAAGAGCGCCAAACGCGAGCACGAGTTCGTCTCCGCCGGGCTGTTCACCTATCCCGCACTGCAGGCGGCCGACATCCTGCTCTACGACGCCGACGAGGTGCCGATCGGCGAGGATCAGCGCCAGCACGTCGAGATCACGCGTGACATCGCGATCCGCTTCAACCACCGCTTCGGTGACACGTTCGTGGTGCCGGAGGCGGTCACGCCGGCGGCCGGTGCCCGGGTGATGAGCCTGTCGGATCCGACGTCGAAGATGTCGAAGTCCGACGAGTCCGACGCCGGTTGTGTGTACCTCGTCGACGAACCGGGCTCGGTGATGAAGAAGTTCAAGCGCGCGGTCACCGACTCCGACACCGGCGCCGACGCCGTTCGCTACGACCGCGCAAGCAAGCCCGGCGTCGCCAACCTGCTCGAGATCCATGCCGCCGTCACCGGTCGCTCTCCCCAGGACGTCGCCGAGGACTACGAGCAGTACGGACGGCTCAAGGTCGACACCGGCGAGGCCGTGCTGGCGGTGCTCGATCCGATCCGCGCCCGCTACCACGAGCTGATGGCCGACCCGGGAGAACTCGCCCGGCTGCTGCGCGTCGGCAGCGACAAGGCGCGCGAGGTCGCGGCGGCCACCCTGGCGCGAGCCCACACCAACATCGGCCTCCTTCCCGCCTGATCCCGCCGTCCCCCCGTTCTCGTGAACAAGATGCGGCCCCTCGGCGCGAATCGTTCACGAGAACGCTTGACGCCGACCGATCGGCGGATCATCTCACTGGGGATCCCGGCGCTCGGCACGCTCGCCGCGGAGCCCCTGTACCGGATCGTCGACACGGCGATCGTGGGTCGGCTCGGCACCGACCAGCTCGGCGGCTTGGCGATCGCCGTGACCGTGCTCGCCCTGGTCGTGGCGGGGTCGAACTTCCTCACCTACGGCACGACGGAGCGTGTGGCCAACCGGCTGGGCGCCGGGCGCACTGCCGACGCGGCCGACGTCGGCATGCAGGCGATGTGGTTGGCGGGTGCCGTCTCGGTGGTGGCCGTTCCGACGCTGGTGCTCGCTGCCCCCGCACTCGTGACGGCGCTCGGCGCCGACGGTGACGTGCACGGCTTCGCCGTCGAGTACCTGCGCATCGCCGCCGTCGGCGTGCCCTTCGTGTTGGTCGCCCTCGCTGCGCAAGGCGTCCAGCGGGGTGGCTCCGACTATCGGACGCCGCTCGTCATCCTCGTCGCGTCGAACGTCGCCAACCTCGCGATCGAGCTGGTGCTGGTGTTCGGTCTCGATCTGGGGATCGCGGGTGCGGCATGGTCGACGGCCATCGCACAGGCCGGCGCCGGCGTCGCGTTCCTCCTCGTCATCCGTCGCAACCTGGCACCGGCCGCGCACCGACGACCGCGCTGGTCCGAGATGGCGCCGCTGCTCACCGCCGGCCGCCACCTGCTGCTCCGAGTGGGATCGATGTTGGCGGTGTTCACCGGGGCGACGGCGATCGCCGCCCGCGTCGACGACCCGACCCTCGCTGCGCATCAGATCGCCATGACGATGTTCCTGTTCCTGGCCCTGGTGCTCGATGCGCTCGCCGTGCCGGCCCAGACCCTCGTCGCCGAGGACCTCGGACAGGGCGGCGACGGTTCGGCCGAGATCGCCCGGCGCGTCGTTCGTCTGTCGATGCTCGCTGCGCTCGGCATCGCACTGGTCCTGGCCGTCACGGCGCCAGTGCTCCCCCGGGCGTTCACCGACGACCCCGCCGTGACCAGCCGTGCCACCTCGGCGTTGATCCTGCTGGCGATGCTCGTGCTTCCGGGCGCGGTCGCCTTCGCCGACGACGGCGTGCTCATCGGAGCCGGCGACTACCGGTTCCTCGGCGTCGCGGCCTTCGGATATCTCCTCGCCGTGGTCCCGATCGCCGTCGCGGTCCTCGCCCTGCCATCACTGGGCATCGCCGGCATCTGGCTCGGCCTGGTGCTGTGGATGGTGCTGCGCGCGGTCGTCAACACCGTCCGGGTCCGGCGTGTGCTCCCCGGGGGCGTGGGCGTTCAGGCGTGATCGGACGCGTCGAGGGCTGCGAACGCCGGTCCGCGCTGGGCGATCAGCTCGACGGTGGCGGGCGCCGATCCGGCTCGCCGGGCCATCGCGGCGCCGATCTCCTCGTGATCGTGGTATGCCGCGAATGCCCTGGTCCGAGGACCGACGAGCGTGGCGAGGACGCGTCCGAACGTACCGAGGCCGCACTCGATCTTCCCCACGTCGTGGAGGAGCGCGCCGGCGATCTCCGGGCCGGACGCTCCCGGCCGCCGCTCCACGAACCGTCTCGCGACGGCCACGCTGTGGCGGCGATCCTGGTTGGACAGCTGCACCCAGAGGGCTCGTTCGCCGTCGAGCAGGTGATCGTCGGCCCACATCTCGTCGTCGACGGACGGGGGCGTCGGTGAGAGGGAGGTGACGAACCGCGCCACCAGGTGCCAGATCTTGACCAGCGGGTTCCGATCGTTCACCGAGCCAGTGTGGCGCGCGGGTGCGCCGATCGGTACACGTCCCACAGCCGTTCCTGACTGACCTTGGTGTAGATCTGCGTCGTCGAGATCGACGCGTGACCCAGCATCTCCTGCACCACCCGGAGGTCGGCCCCGTGGTCCAGCAGATGGGTGGCGCACGAATGGCGCAACACATGAGGCGACAGCTCGTCACCGAGACCGGCCCGATGGCCGTACTTCTTCAGCACCTGCCACGCAGCCTGACGACTGAGCCGACCGCCGCGGGTGTTGAGGAACACCGCTTCCGCGTCGTCGCGTGATCGCCACTGGTCGGGCACGATCCGCGCCCGACCACTCGGCGAGAACCAGTCCTCGAGCGCAGCGGCAGCCGATGCACCGAACGGCACGATCCGTTCCTTGGATCCCTTGCCGTACAGCCGC
>Ga0316578_10001178_pt1 | contig 10332 bp, 10 predicted proteins | sample J0NA_2_FD_203076 | JGI IMG/M metagenome (GOLD analysis project Ga0316578, IMG submission 203076) | Rhizosphere microbial communities from salt marsh grasses in Alabama, United States - J0-2_160517rDrC | ecosystem: Host-associated > Plants > Roots > Rhizosphere | place: USA: Alabama | collected...
CGGCACGCGAGGGTCCGGCAGGTTGGGGATCCGGAGGAGGGCTTCCCGGAGGCCGGACTCGGCGGAGGCCTGCTCGGCATCCAGGTCGCGGATCCGGTCGGCGACCGCCTTCATGTCCCGGATCAGCTCGTCGGCGTCCTCGCCCCGACCCTTCCTCGCCCCGATCTCTCGGGACACGCGGTTGCGACGGGCCTTCAGGACCTCGACCTCTGCGATGATCTCCCGCCGGCGCGCGTCGAGCTCGAGCGCCCGGTCCGCGAGGCCCTCCGCTTCCGGGTCCTCCCGGCGCGCCAGGGCGGCGCGGAGCGCGCCGGGATCGTCACGGAGCGCCCGGAGATCGATCAACCGGCTTCCTCGCCCGGTTCGAGCTCCCGTCGCTCGCAGTTCGGGTTGATCAGGTGACGGACCGTGATCCGGTTCTCCCCGGCGTCGATCTCGAGGACCTCGAACTTGCCGAAATATCGGCACCGGATCGAGCCGTACGCGGGGTCCTTCCGGCTTCGCGCCACGAAGACGTCCCCCGGCCCGATTCCCACCGCCTCCTCCTGCGCGTAGCCATCCTCGGGTGCCGACGCGAGCTCGTCGAATCCCTGTTCGACCACCTGAACCCCGGCCTCGTCCGGCTCGTCCAGGAAGCCGCCGCGCGTGCGGACCGACGGGCCCGCCTCCGGGTCGATGAAGAAGACGAAGTCCCACCCGTAGGTGCGATCCGTACGGACCGGCTGGCGCAGGACGAGATCGAAGGCCGACGGGTCCTGGAGTGCCCCCGCCAGGAAGTCGTAGAGCGTCGCCTCCGTCGGCGACGACGGGTTCGGCGTCAGAATGGGCTCGTACGGATCGCCGCAGGCGGCGAGCGCCGCGGCGGCGATCACGATCGGGAGACGGCTGCGTCGCATCGAGTTCGATTCCTCGCACGGGTTGCTGAAACGTCGGGTATAATAGCAGACTTGGCGGCGCGCGCGAGGCTGCGGGAAGGACGCATCGCGGCCTCGCGAGGATCCCACGCACCCGACCGGAGCACGATGTCCCAGAGCGCCCCCGCCGACCCGCCCCGCTACGCCGTCGTCCTCGCCGGCGGGATCGGGTCCCGGTTCTGGCCCGCTTCCACCGCCGAACGGCCCAAGCAGCTCCTTCCGCTCGGGAGTCCCCGGCCGCTGATCCGCGACACCGTCGAACGGGCGCGTCGCCTGGTCGGCCTCGACCGGGTGCGGATTCTCTCGGGTCCGGACCTCGTGGAGCCGTTCCGTCGGGCCGTCCCGGAGCTCGCCCCCGAGCACTTCCTGCTGGAGCCCGTCGCCCGGAGCACGGCACCCGTCCTCGTCCGCGCCGCCGCCGAAATCGAGGCCCGCGAGCCGGGGGCGATCATGATCTCGCTGCACGCGGACCACGCGATCGAGCCGTTCCAGGCGTTCGAGGAGACGATCGACCGGGCGGCCGCGGCCGCCGCGCGTCGCGGCAGCCTCGTCTGCATCGGAACCGAGCCGACCCGCCCCGAAACCGGGTACGGCTACATCCGGACCGGCGCGGAGCGAGAGTCCGGGGTTCTCTCCGTGGCCCGGTTCGTGGAGAAGCCCGACCCGGAGACGGCGCGCCGGTATGCGGCGGACGGGCTCCATCTCTGGAACACCGGGATCTTCGTCTGGCGCGCGCGCGACCTCCTGGCGGCGGCGCGTCGATGGACGCACGAGCTCGCGAGGGCGTTTCCGCTCCTCGACGCCGGGGACGTGGGGGGGTTCTTTCACGCGGCGGAGCCGGTCAGCGTCGACGTGGGCGTGCTCGAGCGCGCCGATGGTGTCGAGGTGGCACGGGCCACGTTCGCGTGGGACGACGTGGGAACGTGGGCCGCGCTCGCCCGGACCCGCGAGCGCGACGCGGCGGGCAACGTGGTCGTCGGGACGGCGCGCGTGTTCGAAGGCGCCGACAACGTGGTGTGGGCCGAGGGGGGCCGCGTCGTCCTGTTCGGCGTCCGCGACCTCGTCGTGGTCCGCGCCGGGCCGGAAACTCTCGTGACGACCCGCGACCGCGCTCCGGAGCTCAAGCGCCTGCTCGAGAGGCTCGAGGCGGGGGAGGACGCGTGAACCTGTACCTGTTCGACGACGCGGTGGCGGACGGCTGGAGTCCCTTCGCGCTCACGCGCCCGATCGGTGAGCTCCGGTTCGGCGACCGGCTGCTCCGGGAGCGCCTGGAGGACTTCGCGGGGACGGCGGCCCGCGGCACCCTCACGCGCTCCTGGCTCCAGGACTTCCGGGAAGCGGGAGCCCCTCCGGCCCTGCCGCGGGACGGGGTCGCCGGGACGGAGTCGCGCCTGTTCCTGTCCACCCGCTTCGTGCCCGGGACCGAGACCCCCCTGGACGTCTCCTCCCCCGACGTGCCGCTGCTCCTGCTCTCGGGCGACGTCGTGGTCGGACTCGTCGTCCCCCCCGGCCACGAGGGCCCGGACGCGGCCTGGCTGGCGGAACCGGGGGCGTTCCCCGGGGCCAAGGAGCGGGACGTCGGGGGGTCGACGCTGGACCGGCCGTGGACGCTCGTCGCGCGAAATCCCGAGCGCCTCGCCGCTGACCTGGCGGCGGCGGGCGCGCAGAGCGCCGCGCTTCCTCCCGGGGTGCACACGATCGGGGACGGTCCGATCCGGATCGGCCACGGGGTACGCATCGAGCCGGGCGTGCTCCTCGACGCCCGCGCGGGCGGGATCCGGCTCGATGCGGGCACGGAAGTCCTGGCCGGCGCGCGTCTCTCGGGTCCGCTCCACGCCGGTCCCGGCTGCCGCCTCCTCGGGGGGCCGCTCGGTTCCCTGTCGGCGGGCCCGCGCTGCCACCTCCGTGGCGAGGTCGAGGACACGGTCGTCCTCGGATTCGCGAACAAGGCCCACGAGGGCTTCCTCGGGCACGCCTGCCTCGGCCGCTGGGTGAACCTCGGCGCGCTCACGACGAACAGCGACCTGAAGAACAACTACGGGTCGGTGCGGGTCGAGCTTCCGTCGGGCGTCGTGGACACCGGCCTGCTCAAATTCGGGTGCCTGCTCGGTGACCACGTGAAGACCGCGATCGGGACCCTCCTCCCCACCGGCTGTCTGGTCGGCGCGGGAGCGAACCTGTTCGGCGTGGCGCCGCCGCGGCGGGTGCCGCCGTTCTCCTGGGGGAGCGAACCGGGATCTCCCCCGTACGATCGCGAGCGTTTCCTCGCCACCGCCGCCGTCGCGATGGGTCGCCGGGGCGTCGAGGCGGATGCGCCGACCCGGTCCTGGCTGGGCGCCTGCTGGGACGCCGCCCGCTCCGCGGAGCCGGACGGCGCATGAGGGTCGCGAGTCTCGGGAGCGGCAGCCGGGGGAACTCGGTGCTCGTCGAGGCGGGCGAGACCCGCGTCCTGGTCGACGCCGGGTTCAGCGGCACCGGCCTCGCCCACCGTCTGGAACGTCTCGACCGGGACCCGCGCGGGATCGACGCCGTGGTGGTGACCCACGAGCACCGCGACCACACGAGCGGGGTCGGCATCGCGGCTCGCCGCTGGGGGTGGCCGATTTTCCTCACGGCCGGCACGGCGGAGGCCTGCGAGGGACTCCTGCGGGGCGAAGAGGAGCTCGTGCTGTTCGCCCCCGAGTCGCGCTTCCGGATCGGACCTCTCGAGTTCCGCGCCTTCGCCACGTGCCACGACGCGGCCGAGCCCGTGGCGGTGACGGTGACCGAGTCCGGCAGCGGGCTCGTCGCGGGAATCGCGACGGACCTCGGGCGCGCCACGGCTCCGGTGCGGGCGGCGCTCGCGGGATGCCACGTCCTCGTGCTGGAGGCGAACCACGACGAGGTCCGCCTGCGGGAGAGCCCCTATCCGTGGTCCGTGAAACAGCGGATCGGAGGGAGCCGGGGTCACCTGTCGAACCGGCTGGCCGGAGAGCTGGCGCGTGAGCTTGCCCACCCGGAGCTCGGGGCCCTGCTGCTCGCGCATCTCAGCCACGAGTGCAACACCCCGGATCTGGCCCGGCGCGAGGTGCGCGCGGCGCTGCGGCGAACGGGGACGGCCCGGTTCCGAGGCTCGCTGGCCGTCGCCGGGCAGGAGGAGCCGACCGCGCCGATCGACGTGGAGCGCGCCGTCCGCGCCGCCCGCCGCCGCACGCCCCAGCTGTCGCTGTTCGGACGGGACTGACGTCGCCGCGGACCCGGGCCCGGCGCCGACGACCTCCGGTCAGGCGCCCACGATCCGCAGGATGTCGTTTGCGAACGCCCAGACCATCAGCCCGAGCACGAACAGCATCCCGATCTGCGTGAACCGGAGTCGCTGCTCCATGCTCACGGCCTTGCCGCGGACCGCCTCGATGCCCAGGAAGAGCAGGTGCCCGCCATCCAGCACGGGGATCGGGAGCAGGTTCAGGACCGCGAGGTTCACGCTGATGATCGCCATGAAGTTGAGGAGCGGCCAGAAGCCGGCCCGCGCCGCCATGCCCGAGAGCTGACCGATCGCGATCGGCCCCCCGAGCTCGCGTGGCGACCGCTCGCCCGTCACGAGGCGCACGAAGAAGTCGTAGACCTCCCGCACCCACGACATCGTCTGGCGCCCGCCGGCCACGGCCGCCTCGGCGAGATTGAGAGACCGGAAGGACTCCTCGGTCGCATCGAACCTCACTCCGATGCGGCCGTACTCGACCGTGTCGCGCGCCACCTCGTCGTACTCCCGCGCGTGGTAGGGAACGACACTCACGCTCCGCGTGGCCCCCTCGTGCCGGATCTCGAGCCGAACCGGCTGGCCCGCTCGCCCGAAGATGATCCGCCCGACCTCGTCCCGGCTCCCGACGGCGCGGCCGTCCACGGACACGACGAGGTCGCCCGCCACGATCCCCGCCGAGTCGGCGGGCGAACCCGCATCGACCGCGGAGATCACGGGCCGGTAGACGCCCTGCGATCGGGCCACGAGGGAGAAGGCCAGAAAGGCGAAGAGCAGATTCATCGCCACGCCGGCCGAGATCACGAGGAACCGGGCCCACAGCGGCTTGGCATCGAAGTCGCGCGGCGAGGGCTCGCGCGCCTCCCCGTTCGACGGCCCCTCGAGCTTCGAGGTGACCTCCTCGTCGGCCATCCCCTCCATCTTGACGTAGCCGCCGAGCGGAAGCGCCGAGAGCACGTACTCCGTCTCCCCCCTCCGGAAACCCCAGATCCTGGGCCCGAACCCGATCGAAAACCGGGACACCTCGATGTCGACGGCCTTCGCCGCCCAGAAGTGTCCGAGCTCGTGCACGAGGATGAGGACGCCCAGGACGAGGGCGGTGGCGAGGATCGTCGTCAGCATCCGGGCATCTCGTTGTCGATCGGGGTCCGGAGGGCGGGGACCATGGGGGACCGTCCGCCCGGGCTCAGCGAGGGTAGCACCCCGGCCGCGCCCGCGAGTTCCTGCCTCACGTCGACCGTCCCACCATCTCGGTGGCGCGACGCCGGGCCTCCGTGTCGGCGGCCACGACGTCGTCCAGGCTGCGGACGGGGCAGACGGGCATCGAGTCGAGCACCCGCTCGACGACGCCCGGAATCGCCGGGAAGGAGAGGCGACCCTCGAGGAACGCCCGCACGGCGATCTCGTTCGCCGCGTTGTACGCCGCCGGTCGCGTTCCCCCGTCGCGGCCCGCCGCGACCCCGAGCCCGAACATCGGGAAGTCCTCGTACCGCAGGCGCTCGAACTCGAGCGGACCGGTCTCGACCGGGTCGAACCGGCGGTAGTCGTTGGTCAGCCTCTCCGGTGCCGAGAGGGCGTAGAGGATCGGCACCTCCATCGTCGGGTGCCCGAGCTGTGCGACGGTGGACCCGTCACGGAACTCCACGAAGGAGTGGACGATCGAAGGAGGGTGAACCACGACCTCGATGTCGTCGTAGGGGATTCCGAACAGCAGATGCGCCTCGATCACCTCGAGCGCCTTGTTCGCGAGCGTCGCCGAGTCGACCGTGATCTTGTCGCCCATGCTCCAGGTCGGGTGGGCGAGCGCGTCCTCGGGTCGGATCTCCGCGAAGCGCGAGGCCGGAGTCGTCCGGAACGGCCCCCCGGAGGCAGTGAGAATGAGGCGCTCGACTTCCTCCGAGGGACGGTTCCCGAGGCATTGCAGGATCGCGCTGTGCTCGCTGTCGATCGGAACGAGTCGACCCCCGCCCCGCCGCCAGGCGGCCAGCACGAGTTCCCCGCCCGCGACGAGCGACTCCTTGTTCGCGAGCGCGAGGCGTCGCCCGGTCTCGAGCGCCGCGAGGGTCGACTCCAGACCCGCGAACCCGACGAGCGCGTTGACGACGATCGAGGCACCGGAGCAGGCGGCCGCCTCCGCGAGTGCCTCCCTCCCGAAACGCCAGTCCCCGTTCCACGCCGGTCGGAACGCCTCCCCGCCGGGCTCCGCGAGGACGACGAACTCCGGATCGACCTCGCAGGCCAGCCGGTCGAGCTCCTCGGCCCGACGCGCGCCGGTCAGCGTCACCACGCGGAACCGATCCCGATGCCTCGCCAGCACGTTCAGGGTCGAGCGGCCGATCGATCCCGTGGCGCCGAGCACCGCGACCCCGGTGCGGGAATCCGTCACGCGAGCGCCTCGAGGAAGAACCAGGCGACGGGGATCGTCCACAGAAGCGAGTCCATCCGGTCGAGGAGCCCGCCATGCCCGGGAAGGAGCGTCGAGGAGTCCTTCACTCCGCACTCCCGTTTCAGGGAGGACTCGACGAGGTCCCCCACGATCGCCGCTGCCGCGAGCACGAGCCCGAGCGCCAGCAGCCCGAAGAGGCCGAGATCCTCCGACAGGGCCGGAAGCAGCAGGAGCCCGTAGGCCGCCGCGGCGACCGGGCCGGCCGCGAGGGCGCTCACGCCGCCCGCTACCGTCTTGTTGGGGCTGATCCGGGGCGCCAGCCGCCGCCGGCCGAACGCCCGCCCACCCGAGTAGGCCGCCGTGTCCACGAGCCAGGTCACGACGACGGGCAGGAAGAAGAGGAGCGTCCCCTCGAGCCGTCCCGCGATCATCGTCTCGCGAAGCGGCACGCCGAACGCCAGAAGTCCTCCCACGTAGAAGACCGCCGTGAACGAGAGCGCGGCGGCCTGGAACGGGCGCTCCGCGGGCGCGATCCGGAGCGCCGCGATGCCGGTCAGGGTGATCAGCGCCGCCGCGGCCAGCGGCCCCACGCTTCCGGGACCGGCGAACCACACCGAGAGCGGGAACAGGGCGGCGATCGCCGCCGCCGGTCCCTCCAGAAAGACCTGGTCCCGCTCCCGGACCATGGCGGCGATCTCCCGGAGGGCGACCACGGCGAGGACGGCGAGTCCCGCGGCGAACAGGGGGCCGCCGGCCCACGTCACCGCCACGCAGAGAGGCACGCCGAGGGCGGCGACGGCGAGACGCTTGGTCAGATTCGATGCCATCGGCGGCCTCAGGCCGAAACCCGACCGAATCGGCGTTCTCGACGGCCGAAGTCGAGCAGGGCCTCGTACAGCTCGGCCTTCCCGAAGTCGGGCCACCGGACGGGTGTCACGTAGATCTCCGCGTACGCGATCTGCCACAGCAGGAAGTTCGAGATCCGCATCTCGCCGGAGGTTCGGACGAGAAGGTCGGGATCGGGGATGCCGGCCGTCCAGAGCTCGGACGCGAATCGGTCCGCGTCGATCCCGGCAGGGTCGAGATGCCCGGCCGCGGCCTCCTCCGCGAGCCGTCGTGCAGCCCGTACGATCTCGTCGCGTGCGCCGTAGCTGATCGCGATGTGGAGACCGAGCTGCTCGCCCCCTCCCGTCGTTTCCTCGAGAAGGCGCACCGAATCGAGCGCCGCGTCCGAGAGCCGGGACAGGTCCCCGAACACCCGGACCCGCACGCCGCGGTCCCGAAGCTCGCGCCGCTCGCGGTCCACGTACTCGACGAGGAGAGACATCAGGGCGGAGACCTCTTCCGGTGGGCGTTCCCAGTTCTCGCGTGAGAACGCGTAGAGGGTGAGGTGCTCCAGCCCGGCCTCGATCGCGCCCTCGACACAGCGCCGGACGGACTTCATTCCCTCCCGGTGGCCCATCCACCGGGGCAGTCGCCTCTCCGCCGCCCAGCGTCCGTTCCCGTCCATGATCACGGCCACGTGACGCGGCAGGTCCCCGGACGTCTCGAGGGCCTCGAGCAGCTCCCGCTCCCGGCCGGTCGCCCCGTCCCCGCTCACCGTCCCCCCCCGGCGCCGGTCCCGACGTCCCGCTCCAGGAGACGCCTCAGACGACGATCGCCGCCACGCAGGCTGTACGCCTCGACGCCCGCTTCCTGCATCCGCTCCGCGATCTGGGCGCTCAGGAGACCCTCCGCGCACACGAGCACGACGGGACGTCCGCGGTCGAGGTCCGAAAAATCGTTCGCGAGCTCGTCGTACGATCGCGCCTCGGCACCCGGCCAGGGCGCCGCGCGTCGCGCGTCGGCGGACCGCATGTCAACCGTCACCGCCGACGCGTCCAGGTCGTCCACGAACAGCGCCGACACGGCCAGCTCTCCGGGATTCACGGAACGCAGGTCGACGACGTCCGCGGCGACGACGAGGCGGCGCACGAGGTCCGGGTCGAGCTCCGCGTCGGCCACCGCGACCGCATCGAGCTTCGCCGCCGTCGCGGTGGGACCGTCCCCGATCGAGCAGTACTCCCGGATGCGCGCCGAGAGCGCCGCCGTGCCGATCCGTCGCGTGAGCGCCACGATGTCGTTCTTCTCCATCCCGACCAGCGGACGGAGAACGGGAAGTGCCGAAGCCCCGTCGATCGCGCGGAGGTTCGCCAGGGTCTGCGACGAAACCTGGCCGACGGACTCGCCGGTGACGATCGCCTCCGCCCCCGCGCGCTCCGCGACGACATTCGCCGTCCGATACATCTGCCGCTTCAGCAGGACCTGGAGGAGAGCCGGCGGCACCCGGGCCCGGAGCTCCTCCACGACCGGCCCGAACTCGACGACGTGCATCCGGGGACGCGTCCCGTAGCTCCACCGGTCCGCGAGCACCTTCGCCACCTCGACGACCATCCTCCGGTAGGCCGCGCCCCCCAGGTTGCAGAACACGTAGTCGAGCGCCACGCCGCGGCGCAGCAGCATCCAGGAGGCGGCCGCCGAGTCGAACCCGCCCGAGAGGAGCGACACGGCCCGCCCCTCGACCCCGAGCGGCAGTCCGCCGGCGCCGCGCGACCGGGAGGAGAAGAGATACGCGCGCTCCCCGCGGATTTCGACCTGGATCTCGACGTCGGGATCGTCGAGGTCGACCGTGGCCTCCGGGTTGAGCGCCGCCCCGAGGCGCACGGCGACGTCGCGAGAGCGGAACCGGTGGTGTCCGCTGCGTCGGACCCGAATCCCGTACGTCCGACCGCGGACGGCCTCGCCGTACAGGTCCGAGCCACAGGTGACGATGCGCTCCAGGTCCGCCTGGCAGCCCCCGTCGAGGACGGAGAAGCTGCTGACGCCGAAGACGCGGGACAGGGGATCGAGCGAGCCCCCTTCGGGCACCGTCGCGAAGAGGCGGCTCCAGCCTTCCCGGAGTACCGAGCCCGGCGCGGAGCCGGCCAGCGCCTCGCGCAGGTTGCGGGCGAGCACGCGCTGGAACCGCGATCGGGTCCGCCGCGACTTCGTCGTCAGCTCCCCGGTCATGCGGATCATCGCCACCCGGGCGCCCTCGGGGGCGGGAAGCGGAAATCCGGTCTCGAATCGCATGCGCAAAGAATACGGAACGGCCGGCGCCCCGGCGACGGGGCGTGCCACGCGGGCCGTCGGCCGCCCGGAGATCGGGGCGGTCCGTCTCAGGTGTCGGCGCGCGTGGCCGGGATCCGTGCCGCCACGAGTGCGACGACGATCCCGGCGAGCGGGACCAGGGCGACCTGACCGAGGATCACGAAGCTCTCGGGCACGACGGGCATGTGACGCTCCTGTCTGTTCCTGGGGCCTGCGCGCGGGCCGGACGGAAGCCGGCCGCGCCGAGGCGCGAAGGTAGAGACGGCGCGGCGGGGAGGGCAAGCGCGACGCGGCCGGCGCCGCGCATGTGCCCGGGATGCGACGGGGCCGCGGTGTCCGGATTCGGCACACCCTCTCCCGCAATCGGACGACCCGGAACCTCGAACTCACATCATGATCGAGACGTTTTCTGTCTATTTTTCAACATTTTATACCTTACGCGGCGGAACGGCATACCCATTGCCCGACAGGGAGCGGGAACGGCGAGCCGCGGAGGCTCGATGGGTGTGACCGGAACGGGGGAATCGGACGCATGCTGTACGACCCGACGCGGACCGGAGTCGAGAGCCTGAAGGCGCTCCTTTCGCTGGCCGTCCTCTGGGCGGGCACTGTCGTCGCCGGCGGCGCGGCGACCGACGGGTCGGCCCGGCCGGAACCCGGGGCGG
>Ga0316578_10001179_pt1 | contig 10332 bp, 8 predicted proteins | sample J0NA_2_FD_203076 | JGI IMG/M metagenome (GOLD analysis project Ga0316578, IMG submission 203076) | Rhizosphere microbial communities from salt marsh grasses in Alabama, United States - J0-2_160517rDrC | ecosystem: Host-associated > Plants > Roots > Rhizosphere | place: USA: Alabama | collected...
TGGCAACTGAAATTTCTTTCGCACCAAGTCCACCGGTTCGCCAATTAGTCCGGGTACAGCCAGTTTGAGTGCCTCGTCTGATAAAAATGATCGATAGATGAGTTTCAGATTATCCACAGCATGCTGTTCGGGTGGTTCGGCAAAATATTCATACGGCATTCCAACTTTGTGCTTTGCCTTAACCAGCCGTACCAGGTCATTGAACAATGCGCCCAGTTCCAGATTTATGAGATAATCATACGGCGTCCGCCATGACTGTCGGACGATCGCCAGTTTCTGCAGATTCAGCGGGATGGGAAGCCGACGGTTTTTAAGATGATAGACATGATGAATGCGAGGATCAGCGGCGAACACGCCACCCATACCCGCCTTGGCCACCCAGTCGATGACTACATTTTCACCGAACTGGTGGCGCAATGGCTCGATGATGCTGGAAGCGCAGACCGTGTCACCCAGCTGGCCAGCCCGGATGACCAGAATACGTCTTGGAGAGGGTGGAGCTGACATGTGGCAAAGTCCGGAATCAATGAACATTTCACGCCCCCATCATAGCCTATTCAAGTAATTCAATGAAATTAATGGAATTATGTCTGTCTGACGGATTTGGTGGGCTGGAACTCTACGCCGCCAAGGTCATTCGTCGCTATTCGTTGCAGGGTGTCCCCTGCGTGGCGGTCATCAAAAAGGGCACGCTTCTGGATCGACGACTCGAACAGGACGGGATCCCGCGTCACACTATGGCGGTGCGAAGTGCGTATTTTCCGCTTATTGCCGCGCTGAAGCTGGCTCGCCTGATCCGTGTTACGGGTATCACGACCCTCCATATCCATTCGCGCAGGGACCTGTCACTGGCCGTTTTCGCAAAGCTGCTGTCAGGGGCTTCGCCCCGTCTTGTCTATACCCGGCAGATGGCGCTGACCCGGCCTAAATTCGATGTCTGGCACCGGTTCCTCTACCGGCAGGTGGATGCCTATCTGACCATCACCCGGAAGCTTGAGCAGGACGCAAGAAAGTTTTTGCCCCTGCCCGCTGCGCGCATTCATACACTTTATTACGGTGTCCCCAAACCATCCCCCCCGGCGGAAGAGCTCTGTCGCGGGTTTTTCGAACAGACGGGCCTGACGCCGGGCAAGATGACTATCGCTATCTTTGGTCGGGTTGAGACCGGCAAGGGCCAGCATCTGGTCATCGAGGCGGTTTGCCAACTGACGCGTGAGCACTACGATTTGCAGGCGGTGGTTATCGGTCATGTTATGGACGAGACTTACATGCACACGCTCAAAGCGCAGGTGTCAAAGGCCGGATGCGAAGCGGTCATTCGGTTCGCGGGTTTTCATCCTGAACCGCCTTCGATTATGGGCTGCTTTGACGTGGTGGTACTGGCCACCAAGGATGAAACATTCGGCCTGGTGCTGGCCGAAGCCATGCGGGCCGGGACAGCAGTGATCGGTTCCAATGCCGGCGGCGTACCGGAGATTATCCGGGACGGGGAAACCGGTTTGCTGTTTGAATCACAAAATGCGAAGGCACTTGCAACATGTTTACGGCGCCTGCTGGACGAGCCAGAGCTCCATACGCGACTGGCCCAGCAAGGAGAGGTATTTGCCGATCGGCAGTTTTCCGAAGAAAAACACTTTGAGCGCCTGACGGCACACCTGGCTGGGACAAGTTAATCAGGTCGCAACCGTTGCCTGGTGGTTAGAGCGTTTTATGGCGCCCTACTGTTTCAACAAGGCGTCGAAGTGCTCGATGGTTTTTTGCAGCCCTTCTTCCAGCTTGATCGCTGGCTGCCAGTCGAGCTTTTCCCTAGCCAGGGTGATGTCTGGTTGGCGCTGTTTAGGATCGTCGTGGGGCAGCGGCTTACATACCAGTTTTGATTTTGAACCGGTCATTGCCACGACTTTTTCGGCCAGTTCGCGGATGGTGAATTCGTCCGGATTACCCAGATTGACCGGTCCGGTAAGGTCGTCTCCCGAGTTCATCAGACGGATGAAACCGTCCACCATTTCATCCACATAGCAAAACGACCGGGTCTGGGAACCATCGCCATAGAGGGTGATGTCTTCCCCCTGCAATGCCTGGAGTATGAAATTTGATACCACCCGGCCGTCGGCGGGATGCATGCGCGGGCCATAGGTGTTGAAGATCCGGGCGACCTTGATAGGAATCTGGTGTTCCCGGTAGTAGTCGAAGAACAGGGTTTCTGCGCAACGCTTGCCCTCGTCATAGCAGGAGCGTGGGCCAATGGGGTTGACGTTGCCCCAGTAGGATTCTGTCTGCGGATGGACTTGCGGGTCACCGTACACTTCACTGGTAGAAGCCTGCATGATTTTAGCCCGCGTGCGCCTGGCAAGACCCAGCATGTTAATGGCGCCCATGATACTTGTCTTGGTGGTCTTGATCGGGTTGTATTGGTAATGAATCGGTGAGGCCGGGCAGGCCAGGTTGTAAATTTCGTCTACTTCGACCAGGAGTGGTTGCACCACATCGTGGCGGATCAATTCGAAGTGATGATCGTCCAGCAGGTGAAGGACGTTGTCACGGGTACCGGTAAAAAAATTATCGAGGCAAATGACATTGTTGCCTTCATTCAACAAACGTTCACACAGATGCGAGCCGAGGAAGCCGGCGCCGCCGGTAATGAGAATGCGCTTGCGGTGATAGTCTTTCATTTCGTGATGTCCGCCCGGCCTATGCTGTGATATTCAAAACCCAGCTCCGCCATGTGTTTTGGATCATACTGGTTGCGGCCATCAAAGATAATCGCCTGTTGCATGGCATTTTTCATTTTACTGAAATCAGGATTGCGGAAGGGTTTCCATTCCGTTACCAGCGCCATGGCGTCAACATTCTGCAATGCATCGTACTGGTGGTTAAACAGTTTCAGGTGGCCATGCGCGAACCATTCGTTCGGTAATTCTTGGTGAGCAACTTCTATAGCCACCGGATCATAGGCCTGGATGCGGGCACCAGCGGCAATCAGATCGCGCATAATGATAACGGCAGGCGCTTCACGCATGTCATCGGTACCCGGTTTGAACGCGAGTCCCCAGAGGCCGATGGTGCGGCCTGAAAGGTCAGGGCCGAAGCGGGCTATAATTTTCTCCGCCAGTCGATGTTTCTGCAGGTCATTGCGTTCCTCAACAGCGCGCAGCACCTTGGCATCGAAGTCGATATCATTGGCCATTTGTACAAGTGCCTTCACGTCCTTGGGAAAACAGGAGCCGCCATAGCCGCAACCGGGATAGATAAACGAGTATCCAATGCGGGTGTCAGAGCCGATGCCGAGGCGCACGTTCTCCACATCCACGTCGAGTTGTTCACACATGCTGGCTATTTCGTTCATAAAGGAAATCTTGGTCGCCAGCATGGCATTGGCAGCGTACTTGGTCATCTCGGCATCACGAATGCCCAGTGTCATGATGCAGTTGTGATTGCGCATAAAGGGAGCATAAAGCTGGTGCATGAGATCGGTGGCGCGCTGGGTTTCGCTGCCAATGACGATGCGATCCGGGCGCATGAAATCATCGATGGCATCGCCTTCCTTGAGAAATTCGGGATTACTGACTACATCGAATTCGAGGTCAACACCGCGCCGGTCCAGTTCTTCCTGCAGGGCCTCGCGGACCTTGTCGGCGGTGCCGACCGGCACAGTCGATTTGTCGACCACCACGAGATAGTCATCCATGTGTTGACCGATTTCACGCGCCACCCCGAGCACATATTGCAGATCCGCGGAGCCATCTTCACCGGGCGGGGTACCAACAGCGATAAAGGCAAAGTCGGCGCCCGGCAGGGCCTCGGCCAGTGAAGTGGTAAAGAATAGCCGTTGTTCGGCCACATTCTCCTTGACCATCTCTTCCAGGCCCGGTTCGTAAATGGGGATAATACCCTTGTGCAGGCCATCAATCTTGGCTTGATCGATATCGACGCAGGTGACCTTGCAGCCCATCTCGGCGAAACAGGTACCCGTGACAAGGCCAACATAACCGGTTCCGACCACAACAACATTCATAACGTAATCCTTAGCGATGCAGGGCGGCAATTATACCCGAATGTCATTGCCATCATAGTAAGGCCCGCGTGATGGCCTCTGCGACCTGGTCGGGTGTCGGGACCCCACCATCAGGTTGCCAGGCAACCTGATGGTGGCCCCAGCGTGGCCAGTAGCGAAACGGCGGTGCACTGAAGAAGATCCCGACCGTGGGCGTGCCGAGGGCAATCCCCAGGTGGCGCATGCCGGTGTCATTGGCCACCAGCAGTCGGGCGCTCTTGATGAACGCGTCATCGTCGGGACCGGCTGGTAACAAGTTGACGTTGGGACGTTCGCCCACCCCGGCGAGGATGGCTGCTGCTTGTTGCTGCTCCCAGTCGGCCAGGCCCGCCAGGATGACATGCATGTCAGCGGGGTATCGCTTAGCCATGTCGTCAATCAGCGTGATGAAATGTGCCGCGGGCCAGGCTTTTTCCGGGTGGGAGGCGGTCGGGAAATAGACAATGGTTGGTTCAGACGGTCGGGCTGTGACAGGCAGGTCGAACCGGAGTGGCATGTCGAAGCTGATGCCGAAGGGATGCAACTGTTCCAGAAAGGTTTCCGCCTCGAATCGAAAACAGGAACGCGGAATGGCCATGTCATATACCCATTTGTGTATGCTGCGGTACTGGTAACCGAGTTTGAACCTGGCCGGGGTCAGACGGCTGATAATAATGGAACGGGTGCTGGCGGTCAGATCGAACAGCAGATCCTGTGCGCCCAATTCGCGATAGGTCCGGTAAGTGGCCAGCCAGCTTTTACCTTCCTTGCTGCCGGGAACAATATGGACGTCATCCACCAGATCTTCCGGAACGCCGCGTAAGTAATGACTGATGACGCTGAGCGTGATATGGGCAGCGGGAAAGTGTTCCCGCAGGGTGATAAGAAACGGGCGCAGCAACAGCATGTCACCAAAGGCGGCATGTTTGATCACGGCAATACGTCGCACATCTCCGGTCGCGAGGGAGGCAAGATGCTCACGTGCATGTCGGCTTTGCCAGGTGTCAGTTTCGTGCCAGAGTCTCATTGGAAGGTGGTGCGGGAATGACATGCGAAGGAAAAGATGAGGGGCATAATACCACAGACAACACCGCCGGCGTTGTGACGGTCAATCCTGCAGCAGGAGTTCGATCTTCCCGATGACATCCTCTACGGTAATGCGCGCCATCGTACCGGGTGTTTTTACCCGTGTACCCCATGGAACCTCGGCTACCGATTTGTGTAACGTGGCCTGGACGGCTTCCGGGTAGCGATTTACCACCCCTTGCGCATCGCAATAGGGTCGCGCCCGGTCCGGGTTGGTAGCAGCGAACAGGCTGACGACGGGGGTGCCAACAGCGGTGGCCATATGTGCCGGCCCGGAGTCGGGGGCGACGACCAGACGCGCTGCATCGATGATTGCGAGCAGTTCCTTCAGGTTGGTCTTGCCAACCATATTGATCGGTTCGGAGCGGGCCCGCCGCATGATGTCGTTCCCGTATCGTAACTCTAACGGACTCGGACCCCCGGTAATGACCGTCGGCATGTTGTGGGTGACAGCGAAATAATCGGCAATGGCCGCATAGCCTTCGGGGGTCCAGTTGCGATACGCCATGCTGGAGCAGGGGCTGATCACAGCAAACGGTTCGGTTGGCAGTCGGGCGGTAGTCGCATCTCGCGTCTTCGCCGGGATGGGAATGTTCCATTCCAGAACCCGTTCATCGATTCCCAGGGCGCGAATAAATTCAAAGAAACTGTCCAGCACATGCTGGTGGGGAACATTGGGGATACGGGCATTGGTAAACAGCCATTGCAGATCGCCGGCCCGTTGCTTGTCGAACCCGAGCCGAATCGTAGCCGGTACCAACCGGCTGGCGAAGCTGGCGCGCAACGACATCTGCATATGTAACAATACATCGAAGTGTCGGCCGCGCATTTGTTGCCGCAGTTGTCGATAGGCCTGCAGGCCCGTCGCCTTGTCAAAGGTGATAAACTCGATGCCCGGAATATCGCCGAGCAGGGCATGTTCGGCTTTACCAATAATCCAGCTAAGCTGTGTCGCAGGCCAGACTTTCTGTAAGGTGCGGACCACCGGCAGAGCGTGACACACATCCCCCAGTGCAGACAGGCGCAGCAGGCACAGATTGGCAGGCGGCCGGGTCAAGGGTAAGGACATAGATGAAAGCAATCGAGATCAATCGGGGCCAGCGCCACATCCTATATGATGCCGAGCTGATTGAAAATCCCGACCGGCTCGGCTTTCATCCCGATGATTGGGCGGCACAGAGCGCCATTATTGGTTTTGCCGAAGGACGGGGCACCACATTTTTTGTCCAGTATGAAGGCCGTGATTACGTATTACGCCATTACCGCCGGGGTGGCATGATCACCCGTTTTTCCGCAGACCGGTATGTCTGGACAGGCCTGCACCGCACTCGCGCCTGGCGCGAATGGCAGCTGCTGGCAAAGTTGTATGCGCAGGGTTTACCGGTGCCCAGGCCGGTGGCGGCGCAGGTCGTTCGGTATGGTCCGACCTATAGCGCGGATATCATGACCCAGCGTATCACTGGCACCGTGACCCTGGCAGAACATCTGGCACGGCAGCCACTGGACCCTCAGATGTGGGCCGGACTGGGGCGTCTTATTCGGCAGTTTCATCAACACGGCGTGTTCCATGCCGATCTGAATGCCCACAACATATTGCTTGACCCACAGGACCAGATGTATCTGATCGATTTTGATCGCGGGCGGATTCGCAAGCCGTCTTCCCCCTGGCAGCAGGCCAATCTGGCGCGCCTGCGACGCTCACTGGACAAGCTGCAGGCGCGGGCGCCGGAATTTCACTTCTGCGAGCCAGACTGGCAGACCTTGCGATCCGCCTACGCCCGTCCTGACTCGAACACCGGTAACACGGATTCCAGTTTATCCAGATAGCGTTCGGCCATGTCGCTCATGTTCTGCATCAGTCGCTGGCCGTTCTGGCCCATTTGTTCGGCCAATTCCGGTTCGGCCAGCAAGCGAGCGATGGCGGCACACAGTTTTGCCGTGTCGCGAACCTGCAGGCCAGCCTCCCGTTCGAGGAAGATCTGTACCTCGTCCTGAAAGTTGGCCATGTGAGGTCCGAAGATGACCGCCTTGCCGTTGCGTGCAACTTCCAGAATATTCTGACCACCGAATGCCGCAAACGAACCCCCCATGATCACAAAGGCACTGCCGGCGATAAAGGCTGTAAGTTCGCCAAAGGTATCGGCCAGATAAATCCGGGTATCGGGGTGCAGCGGCTCCCCGCGGCTGCGCACCGCGACGTTCATGTCGAAACCCGCAATGTCCCTGAGAATCCGGGACAGGCGTCGGGGATGGCGCGGCACGATGATCAGAAGGTGATCGGCGAGGTCCAGCTTTTGCCAACACTCCACAATCTGCTTTTCCTCGCCCGGACGGGTCGAGGCGGCCAGCACATATGGCCGGTCCGCCTGAAATGGTTCCGCCACCGACTGGCTGGCGGCGGCGAACTTGAGATTACCCGCCACGGACAGATAGTCGGGATTGAAGGCCAGGTTGCGGAAATGTTCCGCATCCTGTGCGGAACGGGCCAGGATGGCATAGACCGATTCCAGGGTGCGGTAGTAAATCTGCCGGATAGGCATCGGCGCCTCACTGGTGCGCTTTGAGATCCGGCCGTTGATAATGGTAATGGGCGCGCCGAGGTAATGAGCCTGTAAATACAGATTGGGCCACAATTCGGTTTCCACCACGAGGCTGGCGCGGGGCCGGATCCGGTCCAGGAATCGCCTGACGGCAAACTGCCAGTCGATGGGCAGGTAGTGACAGGGGATCTGGGCGGGCAGGGTGCGGCAGGCGGTGGCATGACCACTGGGCGTATTGACGGTCAACAGCAGCTTCAGGTCTGGATGGCGTTTGCCCAGTAGTCGGATCAGCGGCATCACCGCATTCACTTCACCCACTGAGGCGGCGTGCAGCCAGATGTCGAACGGGCCAGCGGGATACCCGCCCAGCCCCAGCCTTTCCCGCAGATATGTATTGCTGCGATTGCGCCACGCGGTCCATACGGTATAGAACATGGCGGGCAGGCTGAGCAGTCCCAGCAAGCGGCTGTAACGGCGCAGGTTTTTGTCCCGACGAGCCGGATAAAACTGGGGTTCGCCCCGGGGCCGGGTGCGAAAACGCCGGTGGCCCCACAGGTACTGGACGGGTGTGCGTCGTACCTGCACTTCGATGGCCTGATTTATTTGTGTGGCATCGAGCACATCATTGCCGATGGGAAAATTTTTCAGTGCGGTACCGAATGCCACGCGGTACCCCTGGTTGTCCGGAAGCCGTTCATGATAGCCGGGAATCACCGGGCAGCCGGTCCGTGCGGCCAGACGGGACATCACCGTCAGGGTTGAGGTCGGGATTCCCATAAAAGGGGCGAAGACCGAATGACGCCCACCAAAATCCTGATCCGGCGCGATCCATACGATATGCCCCTTGCGCAGTTCACGCAGGATGCTGCGCAGATCGCTGCTCGGCAGGACGTCCGCGCTGTAGGTCCGTCGAGCCCGTAACATGACAGTTTCAAACAGACGATCATGGGCAGGCTTGTAGGTCAGGAAAAAATCCTGCAAAGCATAGGTAATCAGTCGGCCTGCAATTTCCACCGTGGTGTAGTGCCCGCCCAGGACCAACACACCTTTGTTTTGCTGCCGGGCCGCTGCAATATTGTCCAGTCCTTCAATCTGCAGCAGGGGCTTGACTTTTTTATCCGGTGCCCACCAGGCCAGGGCCGATTCGAAAATGGCGATAGTGGCGGAATAAAAACTTTCGCGCACAATCCGGTGGCGGGTTTTAGTATCCAGCTCCGGAAAGGTTTTCTCGATGTTAATGCGTGTAATCTGGCGTCGCTTCGGCATGATGTAATACCCCAGCCAGCCAAGGCCGGTGCCCAGTCGAACAAGCGAGGCATAGGGTAAAAGCACGCTCAGGCGCAGCAATCCGAGTACCAGCCAGGTTGGCCAGTAACGTGGCCCCAGGTACTGGCGGACAGGAAAAGGGGTGGGGTCAGACATGAAAAGAGTGGCTAGGTTGTCAGGGTAAAAAAAAGCGTCACCGCTGCCGGGGCCTACCTACCGTACCAGGCGGGCCAGCGCCTTGAATTCTGGGTGGGTGGCGTCACGCAGCCATTCGAAGATGACGGATTCAGCGTTGGTGACAATGATGCCTGCCTGGCGCAGGCGGGCCAGCGCATTCTTGAAATGCCGTTTTTGACGGGAGCAAACCGCGTCTGCCACCACGAAAACCTGATAGCCAAGTTGTTGCAGCTGCAGGGCGGTCTGCAATACACAGACATGAGCCTCCATGCCACACAGGATCACCTGGTGCCGATGCAGACTGGCCAGGCGGGACTTGAAGTCCTCAACCGCGGCACAGGAAAAGCAGGTTTTCTCGATCGCTGCCGCGTCGGTCAGGCGGGTAGCCAGCGTCGCGTCGGTGTTTCCCAGTCCGGCAGGGTACTGCTCGGTATGGGTCAGAGGAATGCTCAGCAACCGGGCTGCATCGGCCAGCAAACCGGCATGGTGCAGGGTCTGCTCGCGTGGCGCATCCGGCATGGCCGCCACCAGCCGTTGCTGGATGTCGATGAAGACCAACTGGCTGGTTGCTGCCTCGCAGAGAGCCGGTGTTGTCATGGTATGGGTTCGGAGTTCGTGGTCAGCTGGTTGATCGCGACCACATCCTGCTCGGTCAGGATACCGGCGGCCTTTTTGAGTTTCAGGGTTTCGAGCAGGTAGGTATAGCGAGAACGCGCATAGTCACGTTCGGCCCGGTATACATCCTGGCGAGAGTTCAGAACGTCAACTGCAGTACGGGTACCGACTTCATACCCTGCCTCGGTGGCCTTGAGTGCGGTGCGGGATGATTTGAGCGCTTGCTTGAAAGCAACCACGGTGCTGATGTTGGCCTGTACATTCAAGAAGGAAGTACGAGCGTTCAGTTCGGTTGCCCGCAGTTCCTGATTGAACAGTTCTTTTGACTTGGCGAACAGGTAGGAAGCCTCTCGAGTATTGGAAACGATCAGGTTACCCTCATAAATGGGCAGGTTCAGTTGCAGTCCGATGCGAGCGTCATCGGTATCGGCGCCGGTAACATCAGAAAACAGTGCGCCATCCTGCTGGGTACGACCGGCACTCGCAACCAGGTCGAGCGTCGGGTAGTGGCCAGACTTTGCTACATCGACTTGTTCGCGGGCAATATCCATCGCCTTTTTGGCCGCGATCAGGGTCAGACTCCGCTCCTTGGCCGTTTTAACCCATTCTTCCTGG
>Ga0316578_10001180_pt1 | contig 10332 bp, 8 predicted proteins | sample J0NA_2_FD_203076 | JGI IMG/M metagenome (GOLD analysis project Ga0316578, IMG submission 203076) | Rhizosphere microbial communities from salt marsh grasses in Alabama, United States - J0-2_160517rDrC | ecosystem: Host-associated > Plants > Roots > Rhizosphere | place: USA: Alabama | collected...
CCATGAGCCGCCATGCCGCCACCAAGCGCTGGCAGGGTCGTGCGGTTCAGGACGAGCTTGCGCGGCGCGGCATCATCGTCCGCAGCCCCTCCCCACGAGGGGTCGCCGAGGAGGCACCCGGGGCCTACAAGGACGTCAGCGAGGTGGTGGAGGCCGCCGATCGGGCCGGCCTCGCCCGGCGGGTGGCCCGGCTGGAGCCGCTGATCTGCATCAAGGGCTGAGGTTCGCCGATGCCCTGGGCAGGAGGACACCGCGCTCGCATGCGCCGACCATCATCCCCCCGTTCAGCGAGGGTTCAGCTTGCCGGGCTTACTCTTTACTCGACCCGAAGATGCATGGGAGTGAAGAGTCGTGATCAAGCAAGTCTCGGCAATACTGGTTCTCGCAGCTGCCCTGGCCGCCCCGGCCGCGGCAGACGATCTCAATACGCGCGCCGCCGTCGGCGGTGGACTGGGTGGCGCACTAGGGGCCTTCATTGGCTCCGAGGTGGGCGGACGCTCCGGCGCCATCGTTGGCGGTGGTCTGGGTGGGGCCCTGGGCTCGGTCGTGGGCACCGATACCTACCGGGGCGGGCGCTACTACGGGGATCGCTACTACTATCCGCCAAAGGGCAAATGGCGTCACCGCCACGGCCAGTACCGCGGTTACGACTGGGACGACTGACCGGGTGGCGATCGGTGCCGGTCGTGGCAGGTTGCCGCAAGAGGGGCGAGGCAGACCTCAGTAGGCCTGGAGCTCAACCTCAAAGGTGAGCTGCTCGTCCGCGCCGATGACGTGCTTGCGCCTGACCTCAACCGGCATCCGCTGGCCCGGCCGGCCGTCGATCAGGGCAATGCGGATGTCCGAATAGCCACGCACTGGTTGCTCCCCAATCCGCAGGATCTGGTCCCCCTCCTTCAGGCCGGCGGCCTTGGCACCGCTACCCTCGGCGAATCCTTGGACGCGCGCGCCCTGGTCGTCGATCTCCTTGCCCAGCATGACCCCCAACAGACCGGAGGCGGGCAGCTCCACCCTGCGCGGGTAGAGGAGGTAGTCCGCTGCCCGCGGGTCCAGGTCCCGGACACTGCCGTTCAGGAGGCTCACAGCAGGGACCTGGATGCGGCGTAACACCCGTCGAGGGATCCCTTGTCCAAACTCGATATGGCCGGCCCCGGCCAGAACCACCAGGGTCTTGCCTGGATGCTCCCGGAGATAGTCCGCCGCCCGCTTCGCCATACCCTCGTCCCATAGGAGCTGCACCTCCAGAAAGTGCTCGAAGGAACGGTCATCCCGCATCGGGTGCATGTCGAAGACCCGCTTCACCCGGTCACGATAGTCGGCGTCGTCCCGATCGATGTCCGCCGGGATGCGCGCCTGCTCCTCCGGGCTCAGACCACCAATGCCCACCTGGCCCACCTGCTCGGTCAGCTCCGATTCGAGGTTCAGGGCGATCACCGGGATCCCGTGCTCCCGGGCGAAGCGCAGGATGGGGCGGTAGAGCCTGTAGTCGTATCGCCAACGGTCGAAATACTGCGTTTGGCGCAGGAGCTCCGGCTCGTCGATCTCGCCCGCGATGAAGGCGTCCAGGGCGCCCTGATAGGGCTGCTGGAAAAACTCCATGCCGATGGCCAGGTCCTTCCCGCGGCGTTGCAGCCCCTCGATCACCGCCAGCTGGTTCAGGTGATCCTCATAGTGGTCGTGGCTCTCCCCGACGAAGACCACTCGCCGGTCGGCGATGTCGTCGATCAGCCGCTCCATGTCGGTGAGTGTACGGGGATCGAGGACCCGGGTCTGGGTGTCCAGGGTCTCATGGGGGATCTCATCGGGGTTGTTGCCCACCGATGCGGCCGGTGAGGCGCTGGGGTGCGCCAACGCGCCGCCGGTCCCAAGGACCAGGGTACACAGCATGATGAGGTGCGATCGGATGGTATCCAAAGAGAGCCCCCGCTAGTTTCGGGCAAAAACGGCCCGCATTATTGCCCAGCCCCGGCAGCCTCCGCCAACCCGAGCCACCGCGAGCCCAATGGGACCCGACCGCCATGCGCAAGTTCCTGCCCTTCATGCTCCCGATTGTCTGCCTCACCGCGAACCTGAGCCTTGCGCAGGCGGACTCGGTCCCGGTGATCGGCCATGCGATCGAGGCCCGACTCGATCCGCAGGCGGGTGAGATCCAGGTGCAGGATCGGCTGACGCTGCCGCAGGGGCGCACGTCCTGGGACCTGATCCTCCACGGGGGCCTCAATCCCCGCGTGGTCCCCGGCGACGCCGACTTGGAGGTCGTCGGCCGGGACGGTCATCTGGAGCGCTTTCGGCTCCATCAACGCTCCGCGGGGCCGGTGACCCTGGCCTACGGTGGACGGATCCGCCACGGTCTGCAAGCCGCAACCGAGGGGATGGGACGGGAGCGCGAGTCCACCACCGGGACCATCGGCCCCGAGGGGGTCTTCCTGGACGGCGGTAGCGGCTGGTATCCGCAGGTGCCGGGGAGCCTCCAGACCTTCGATCTCCAGATCGACCTCCCGGAGGGCTGGCAGGCCATCAGCCAGGGGGCGGGGCCCGACCGGGAGGGCCACACCGGCTCCTCCTGGTCCGAGTCTCACCCCCAGGACGACATCTATCTCATTGCCGCGCCCTTCGCGCTCTACCGGGAGCCTGGTCCCGGCTTCGAGGCGCAGGTATGGCTGCGCCGACCGGACCCGGAGCTGGCCGCCGCCTATCTGGCGGCCACCCGCGACTACGTGGACCTCTACACCCGGCTCATCGGCCCCTACCCCTACGCCAAGTTCGCCCTCGTGGAGAATTTCTGGGAGACCGGCTACGGCATGCCCTCCTTCACCCTGCTGGGTCCCCAGGTGATCCGTCTGCCGTTCATCATCCGCACCTCCTACCCCCATGAGATCCTGCACAACTGGTGGGGGAACGGGGTCTATGTGGACTACGAGCGCGGGAACTGGAGCGAAGGGCTCACCGCCTACCTGGCCGATCACCTGATGAAGGAGCTGGAGGGCCAGGGGGCGGAGTATCGCCGCGACGCGTTGAAGTCTTACGCGGACTATGTCCGCGGCGCCGAGGACTTTCCCCTCACCGCCTTCCGCGCCCGCCACAGCGCCGCCAGCCAGGCCATCGGCTACGGCAAGTCCGCCATGGTCTTCCACATGCTGCGTCGTCGGCTCGGCGATGCGCTGTTCCTCCAGGGCCTCGGGCGCTTCTACCGAGACAACCGCTTTCGCACCGCCGATTGGGACGACCTGAGAATCGCGTTCGAATCCGTCAGCGACCAGGACCTGGGCGCGTTCTTCGATGCCTGGACGACCCGCAAGGGCGCTCCGCGGCTCGCCCTGGCGCAGGTGCAGGTCGAGCGGCGAGGCCACGGCTTCCGGGTGACCGGACGGCTGGAGCAGAACCAGCGGGACGCGCCCTTCCCCCTGCAGGTCTCACTGGTGGCCCACCAGGAGCAGGGACCCCCCGTCAAGATCGCGGTGGACCTCGCCGAGCGCTCCAGGCCCTTCGCCCTGGACCTGCCGTCGGTACCGGTTCGACTGGCCGTGGATCCGGCCTTCGACACCTTTCGGGAGCTCCTGCCGGGGGAGTCCCCGGCGGCCCTGAGCAACCTCTTCGGGGCGGAGCGGGGGCTCATCCTGCTCCCGGGGCAGGCCCCGCCCCAGCTCCTCGAGGGCTATCGCGCCCTGGCCGAGGCCTGGGTCAAGGGGCATCCAGGCTGGCGGATCGCAGTGGACACCGAGGCCCCCCAGCCAACCGAGGACGCCGCCCTTTGGGTCCTCGGGTGGGAGAACCATCTTCTGCCCGAGCTCGCCCGCCATGCCCAGGGGTTCGAGCTGCGGCCGGAGGAGGGAGTGCTCCGACTCGACGGGCGAGGCTTCCGGCGCAACGACGACGTCAGCCCCGTATTGACCCTGGTGGTGGACGGCCGGTCCTGGGGCTGGGTCGCTGCTTCCAGGCCAGAGGCCCTCCCAGGACTGGCCCGCAAGCTGCCCCATTACGGCAAGTACGGCTATCTGATCTTCATGGGCGAGGAGCCGAAAAACTTCCTCAAGGGCCAATGGCCCCCCGGTGACTCGGCCCTGGTCCACTGGTTCGGCCAGGCCCGCCCCGATCTCGCGGCCATCCCTGAGCGGCCCCTTGCACCTCCCCGGGACGACCCCTAGCTCGGGCCTGGGCCAGGGCGCAACCCCTCGGGCGTCGCCAATCGCCTCCGCCCCGCCGAATCGCGAACCGCGGACCATGGCGTCTGGTACGCTGTCCTCAAACCGAACACCGACCCCGACCACGAACCTATGCAGCCGCGCCTTCGATCGATCCTCACCCTGGCACTCATCCTGGCCCCCAGCCTCGGCTTGGGCGCCCGCGGGGGGCGCGACGATGCCTTCGTCCCCGACCCCGAGCCCCCAACCCCCAGAACGATCGACACGGCGCCAGAAGAGTGGTCGGAGGGCCGGGTGGACACGCCCCCCTGGCCCAAGGAGGAGGACCTCATCGAGTTCAGACCGGACATGCCGGGGAGCCCCTTCCGCTACTTCATCGACGCGAAGAACCTGAGCCTGGACCACAAGGACGGGATAGTTCGGTACACGCTCGTGGCCGAGAGCTCGACCGGGGCGCGCAACGTCTCGTTCGAGGGGATCCGCTGCACCCTCAAGGGGGCCTATCGGGTCTACGCCTACGGGACCGGTGGTCACTTTAGCCCCATCGGTCTATCCGACTGGCTACCCATTCCCCATTCCGGCACCGAGGCCTTCCGGGACGACCTGTGGCGCAACCGCTTCTGCGTCGCCCGAGAGACCCGCCCCCGCAGCAAGAAGGAGATCCTCGCGGCCCTGCGCAGCCAGGGTCGATCCCAGTACAGCACCGGCTTCCGGGCCGATTGAGCCCCTGGCCCCATCGGTTGATTCTCTGACCCTGAGTCGCCATTCAAGTGGGCAAGCACGGGACGTACCCGTCTCGCCCCAGATAACCAGACATGCAAGGTTTCGTGATGCCGTCGAATCCGCTCCTCGACAACCCCGGTCTTCCCGCGTTCTCCCAGATCCGTCCAGAGCACGTCGAGCCCGCCATCGACGCCCGGCTCGCCGCGTGCCGAGCCGAGATCGAGCGCCTGACCCGAGAGGTCCCGATCCCCACCTGGGAAACGTTCGTTGAGCCGCTGGAGGAGATGGACGACACACTCAGTCGCACCTGGTCGCCGGTGGGACACCTCAACGGGGTGCTCAACAGCGATGCCCTGCGGGCCGCCTACAACGCCTGCCTGCCCAAGCTCAGCGACTACGGGACCGAGGTGGGCCAGAACGTGGACCTATTCCGAGCCTACCAGGCGGTCGCCGCCCTGGAGCACCTGGACGCAACCCAGCGCAAGCTGCTGGATAACGCCCTGCGGGACTTCCACCTCTCGGGGGTGGACCTGCCGGCGGACAAGAAGGCCAGATACAAGGCCATCAGCCTGGAGCTGTCGCGGCTCACCAGCAAGTACTCGGAGAACCTTCTGGACGCCACCAACGCCTGGAGCAAGCGCATCACGGACCCGACGGATCTGGCCGGACTCCCCGAGTCCGCCCTGGCGCTGGCCCGCCAGAACGCCGAGCAGCGGGCTGCCGAGGAGGGATCCTCCGGTGACCAGCCCGGCTGGGTGCTCACCCTCGACATGCCGTCCTACCTGCCGGTGATGACCTATGCGGACAACCGGGACCTGCGCTTCGAGGTCTACCAGGCCTACGGCACCCGCGCCTCGGACCAGGGGCCCCATGCCGGCCAGTGGGACAACGGCGAGATCATGGAGCGCATCCTGGCCCTGCGTCACGAGCTGGCTGGCCTGCTCGGCTTCGCCAACTACGCGGAGCGCTCCCTGGCGACCAAGATGGCGCCATCGACCGAGGCTGTCCTGGCCTTTTTGAACGACCTCGCCGCCCGCTCCGTGGCCCAGGCCCGACAGGAGCTCGAGGAGGTCCGGCGCTTCGCCCGGGAGCATCACGGGGTGGAAGAGTTGGAGCCCTGGGACCTGGCCTATTTCTCGGAGAAGCTCCGGGTCCACCGCTATCAGATCAGCCAGGAGGAGCTGCGGCCCTATTTCCCCGTGTCGCGGGTTCTCAGTGGTCTCTTCCAGGTGATCGAGCGGCTCTTCGAGGTACGCATTACCGAGGGGACGACCTTCGACACCTATCACCCGGACGTGCGCTTCTTCGAGATCCGCGATGCCGCCACCGGCAGCCTGCGGGGGCAGTTCTATCTCGACCCCTTCGCCCGTACCAACAAGCGCGGCGGGGCCTGGATGGACGTCTGTACCAATCGGCTGCACACGGCCCGATGCGACCAGATCCCGGTGGCCTATCTGGTATGCAACTTCGCCCCGCCCGTGGGGGACAAGCCCTCGCTCCTGACACATATCGAGGTCACCACACTCTTCCATGAGTTCGGCCACGGTCTGCACCACATGTTGACCCGGGTGGACTACCCGGCGGTCTCGGGCATCAATGGGGTCGCCTGGGACGCCGTGGAGCTGCCCAGCCAGTTCATGGAGAACTGGTGCTGGGAACGGGAGTCACTCGACCTCTTCGCCGCGCACTGGGAGACCGGCGAGCCCATCCCCGAGGACCTCTACGGGCGCATGATCGCCGCCAAGAACTTCCAGTCCGCCATGCAGATGGTGCGGCAGCTGGAGTTCGCCCTGTTCGACTTCCGAGTCCACCTGGAATACGAACCGACCCAGGGCGGCCGCATCTATCCGATCCTCGAGGAGGTGCGCGACCAGGTGGCGGTGGTCCGCCCGCCGGCCTTCCACCGATTCGCCCACGGGTTCTCCCATGTCTTCTCGGGAGGGTATGCCGCCGGCTACTACAGCTACAAATGGGCCGAGGTACTATCGGCGGACGCCTTCTCGCTCTTCGAGGAGCGGGGCGTCTTCGACGCGGACACCGGCCGTGCCTTCCGGGAGAGCATCCTGGAGAAGGGCGGCTCCCGTGACGCTATGGAGCTCTACGTGGACTTCCGCGGCAGGGAGCCGACGACAGATGCCCTGCTGCGACATTCAGGCATCGCCGCGTGATGGAGCGCCGATTCGTCGGCGCCTGCTTGGATGAGCGAAGATGGCGGGGCATCCATGCCCCCCACGGGAAGTGCAGTCGCGCTGGCGCTTCCCTGACGGCCGAAGACTATTCGAAGGTCCCCTTCAGGGCCGGCACGGGCTCACCGTCGACGATGACATAGCCCCAGGCGAGGTCTCCGTCCGCCACGAGTGGCATGACCGATTCAATAGGCGGTAAGTCACCGGGGTCAACGCTCATGTCCTCGGTGCATACGTCACCGGTGACGCGATCCCCACTCTGTCGGACGGCCAACTTGTAGCTCACGTGGGAAATGCCTCCCGGGGTCACATAGACCTCTTCCCCTCCCTTTAACTGGCAGCGGGCGTAGTACATTACGTCCCCGTTTGCGTCGGGCCCAGTCGATAGCCACAGCTCCACATCGGCTTCGGCGGCACTCTCCTCGTCCGTTATCCCGATACGCTCGTTGATTGGGGAAGGCAAGTAAATCGCATACCGCTGCGCATTGTTCAAAATGGACTGGCTGCCATTGCTCGTGACGGCATAGCGAGCAATTCCCCTGCCCTTCAGGTCCGATGCGACGGGGCGCTGATCGGCCGACAAGTTGAGCTCTGCGGACACGTTCGAAGACATGATCAATGCGGATGCCGAAAGCAGCATCACACCCACTGCTATGCGCTTAGACATTCGTCCTCCTCAGTTTGCTACATTAGGACCTTGGGACATTCATCCTGAAGATCCTGGGAAGGTCCGGTTCCAAGGCAGCAGCATCCAACTGCTGAGCTCCACCTCTTTCACCACGCTGACCCTATGCTCCAGATCAGAAATCGGGCGATCTTATTCGCCTGACCCTGTCGACGGGCAACGATCCAGCGCCGCCCCACTCCCCCCTGGGGAGCGAGCACAACGGGCGTTCACCCCGGGAAACGCGATTTATCGCGTTCCCCGCCTGAGCCATTGATGGCCCGGAATTCTCAAACGCACCAACCGCCTGAAATAGAGCGTTCCGAGAGTCGCACGCCCCTAAACACAGGCCGATCGAATGCCAGCGCGCCAATTATTCGAAACCTCCCCCGGGGGCCGCTTCGTCACTCAAACACGCGGTAGTACGGTAAGCTGGTCGGGTGCAAGCTTAGATCGAAGCTCCGAAAAATCAAGGGTTCAGTGGTTCAGTGTCACTACAGCATCCCTGATCCACGTCGGGCGGAGAATCATTAGCCCCATACACGGGACGCGGAGTGCCGAGGAAAGGCCACTGGCGGACTTCAGCCGTCGAATTCTTGAACGGCGCTGCGTGGCGGAGAGACAATCGAGACCATGAAATACGCAGACCTACGAGACTTCATCGCCCAGCTCGAGCAGCGCGGCGAGCTCAAACGCGTCCGCGTGGAGGTGGACCCCTACCTGGAGGTCACCGAGATCTGCGACCGAACGCTGCGGCGCGGTGGTCCGGCCCTATTGTTCGAGCGACCCAAGGGGTCGGCAATCCCCCTGCTGGGCAACCTGTTCGGCACCCCCGAGCGGGTGGCCCTGGGCATGGGCGAGGAGTCGGTGGCGGCCCTGCGGGAGGTGGGCAAGCTCCTGGCGTTCCTGAAGGAGCCGGACCCGCCGCGAGGCATGCGGGAGGCCTGGCGGACCCTGCCGATCTTCAAGAAGGTGCTGGACATGGCCCCCAAGGTCCGGCGCAATGCGCCCTGCCAGGAGCAGATATTCGAAGGGGAGCAGGTGGACCTGGGAAGGCTGCCGATCCAGCACTGCTGGCCTGAGGACGCGGCCCGGCTCATCACCTGGGGGCTGGTGATCACCAAGGGTCCGGAGAAGCCGCGCCAGAACCTGGGCATCTATCGGATGCAGGTGCTTGGGCGGAACCGGGTCATCATGCGCTGGCTCGCCCACCGAGGCGGCGCGCTCGATTTCCGGGACTTCCAGCGGACCCACCCGGGCCAGCCCTTTCCGGTGGCGGTCGCCCTGGGGGCGGACCCCGCCACACTGCTCGCGGCGGTGACCCCGGTGCCGGACAGTCTCTCCGAGTACGCCTTCGCCGGTCTCCTGCGGGGCAGCCGGACCGAGGTTGCCGGCGGCCTCGGCTCGGACCTCCAGGTCCCGGCCAGCGCCGAGATCGTGCTGGAGGGTCACATCCATCCCGACGACCTTGCACCGGAGGGTCCCTTCGGCGATCACACCGGCTATTACAACGAGGTCGACCGTTTCCCCGTCTTCACCATCGAGCGCATCACCCAGCGCCAGGACCCGATCTATCACAGCACCTACACGGGGCGCCCACCGGACGAGCCAGCGATCCTTGGGGTGGCCCTGAACGAGGTCTTCGTGCCCCTGCTGCAGAAGCAGTTTCCGGAGATCCAGGACTTTTATCTGCCCCCCGAGGGCTGCTCCTACCGGCTCGCGGTGGTGAGCATGAAGAAGCAGTACCCGGGCCACGCAAAGCGCGTGATGATGGGGGTCTGGTCTTTCCTGCGGCAGTTCATGTACACGAAGTTCGTCATCGTGGTCGATGACGACGTGAGCACGCGGGACTGGAAGGATGTCATCTGGGCCATGACCACCCGCATGGACCCGACACGGGACACGGTGCTTATCGAGAACACCCCGATCGACTATCTGGATTTTGCCTCGCCCGTCTCGGGTCTCGGCTCGAAGATCGGATTCGACGCAACCAACAAATGGCCAGGGGAGACGACGCGTGAGTGGGGACGCCCCATCCGAATGGACGAGGCGGTCAAGCGTCGGGTGGATGGGCTCTGGGGCGACCTCGGCCTCGACTGACGACGAGACCGAGGTCAGCCCTTAGGAGCAGGCGTTAGTAACGGCCGCTGTCCCGATCCCGGCCGCCGCCCCAGCCACCGCCACCACCACGGGGCCGTTGCGACTCGGAGCGCGGACGCGCCTCGTTGACCGTGAGCTTACGCCCCTTGAGCATCGACTCGTTCAACTCCTTGATGGCCGCATCCGCCTCGGAGTTGTTGGGCATGTCAACGAAGCCGAAACCCTTCGACTGACCGGAAAACTTGTCCTTGATGACCTCGGCGCTTGCCAGCTCGCCGTATCCGCTAAAGACCTCCCGCAAATCCTCATCGGTGACGCTGTACGCCAGGTTGCCTACATAGATCCTCATCGCTGTCTCTCAGGCTCGCGTGCATTGATCAGTCGAAACCCGCCGAGGGACCAACGCACAAGCCCACTCGTCGGACAGGGAAGTCGCGGAACCTGGACCTTCGTGCACTCGATCGACCGCCCGCGGCGGAACCCCGCAAGCAGTGGTGAACCCGGCACAGGTGCCCCG
>Ga0316578_10001182_pt1 | contig 10329 bp, 12 predicted proteins | sample J0NA_2_FD_203076 | JGI IMG/M metagenome (GOLD analysis project Ga0316578, IMG submission 203076) | Rhizosphere microbial communities from salt marsh grasses in Alabama, United States - J0-2_160517rDrC | ecosystem: Host-associated > Plants > Roots > Rhizosphere | place: USA: Alabama | collected...
CCATCGAGCGACTCACCATCGAGCGACTCACCATCGAGCGAGTCGCCGCCCGAAGAATGAACCTGATCCCGCCCCGTTGTCGTTAGAATAAGGTGATTGAACCCGCGCCGATTCGCGCTGGAGTGATCCTGATGGCCAGATTCCTATGCTTGCTCGTCACTGCCCTCGCGGGTCTCGGCGGGGCGTCCGTTGGCCTCGCCGCGGAGGGTAAGGCCAAGATCCTCGCCCCCTGGGAGGCCAACGGTCAGCTCTTTCAGGTGGCCGTGGACAAGCTCCAGTTCATCGGCACCTTTGAGGGGATCATGTATATCGAGCACGGTGAGGGGCTGCTCGATGCGGCGCTGTTCACCTGCCCCTCCACCCAGATCACCGAGGTGCTGACCAACCAGATCAAGGGCCACGGGTACTGCACCATCGAGAGTCCCAGCGGCGACTACATCTACGCGGAGTACACCTGCGAGGGGGAGCCCGGAACCTGCGCCGGTACCTTCACACTCACGGGCGGCACTGGGAAGCTCACGGGAATCACCGGGCAGAGCGATCTCATCGTTCGAACTGCCCTGAGCGGCACCACCATAGACCAGCAAAGCGGGGGTACCGTTTCCGCTGCCAAGGGACTGGCGATCTGGCCCGAGATGCGTTTTGAGGTCCCTGGCAAGTCGGCGGATCTCACGGGGCTGCTGGGCACGTCCTCCATTGACATCAATGGAATGAACAAATCCCCGGACGGGGGTACGGAGAACGGGGCGGAAGGCGAATCGGGTGAGGACGTCCCTTCCGACCCAAGCCAGCCTTGATCACAGGACACGTGGCGATAGTATAGGAGGATCACATTGGACCGACTCATGCGCCGCGGTCGTGCAAGCGCTCGGCTGTTACTCGCCTTCACTACGGTCTGTCTGATGCTGGCGATGGGGGCGGCCGCCGCCGACGACGGCATCGAGGGCCACGCCTTCGTGCGCGATGACGGCAGCCTCTGGATCAAGAACCGGGTGATCGTCTTGTTCGGAATCTACCTGCCGCCGTCGGGGCGTCAGTGCCGCGACTGGACCAGCCCTATCCGCTGCGACTCGCGCAGTGTCTTGGCACTCGACGAGAAGGTGCGGGGCTTCATCACCTGCTTCCCGGAAGGCGAGGACCAAGAGGGACGGATCCATGCGGTTTGCTACGTGGGCCGCACCAGCTTCAACCCCGGAGAGGACTTGGGGGCCTATCTGATCCAGAACGGTTGGGCCTTGGCTCTGCCCAATGCGCCCTTCGAATATCACGCCATGGAGCGTCTCGCCGAGGCCCAGGGCCAGGGACTCTGGGGCTACCTCGTCGATTCCTACACCGATTACCGCCGCCGGTGGTGATCTGCAGGACCGAATCCACTGGCTCGGGCGGCGTTGTTGGGCCCTTCCGGGTGCGGTAACCTGCCCAATCTGGACCTCGGTTTGGCGAGCGGCTCAGGGCCCCGGAGCGTGGCCAACCCCGATGTTGCTGATGATCGACAATTATGACTCCTTCACCTACAACCTGGTCCAGTACCTGGGCGAGCTGGGGGTGGAGGTCCGCGTGGTGCGTAACGACGAGCTGACCGTGGGGGAGGTGGCCGCCCTGACCCCGGAGCGAATCGTCATTTCCCCTGGGCCCTGTACGCCAAACGAGGCGGGGATCTCGGTGCCCTTGATCCGCGCCCTCGCAGGGAAGATCCCCATCCTTGGGGTCTGTCTTGGGCACCAGGCGATCGGTCAGGCCTTCGGCGGCGAGATCGTCAAGGCGCGGCGTGTCATGCACGGCAAGACCTCGCCGGTGCACCACGGAGGTCAGGGCGTTTTCGCTGGGCTTCCCAGCCCATTCGAGGCCACCCGCTACCACTCGCTCGTGATCGCGTCCGAGGGCCTGCCTGACTGCATGGAGGTCATTGCCTGGACCCAGGACTCGCAAGGGGGCCGGGACGAGATCATGGGCGTACGGCATCGCACCCTGCCCATCCAAGGGGTCCAGTTCCATCCGGAGTCCATCCTGACCCGGCACGGGCACGATCTGCTGCGTAACTTCATCGAGGACCGCTGACGTGGAGCTGCGCGAGGCCATCGCCCGGTGCGTCGATCGGCGGGACCTCACCGCCGAGGACATGACCTCGGTCGTGCGCACCATCATGACCGGCGGGGCCACGCCTGCCCAGATCGCCGGTTTTCTGGTCGCCCTGCGCATGAAGGGGGAGACGGTTCCGGAGATCGCGGCGGCTGCCGCCGTGATGCGGGAGCTGGCAACCGGGGTGGATATTGCCGGGCTGGAGTGTCCCGTGGACATCGTCGGCACTGGGGGGGACGCCAGCGGCACCTTCAATGTCTCCACCACGGCCATGTTCGTTGCCGCTGCCGCGGGCTGTCACGTGGCCAAGCACGGAAACCGCTCGGTCTCCAGCAAGTCCGGGGCGGCGGACGTGCTGGAGGCGGCGGGGGTGAGACTCAACCTCACTCCGGACCAGGTGGCCCAGTGCGTGCGCGAGGTGGGTGTGGGCTTCATGTTCGCCCCAGGGCACCACAGCGCCATGAAGCACGCCATTGGCCCGCGCAGGGAGCTTGGGGTGCGCACCATCTTCAATGTGCTGGGTCCACTCACCAATCCCGCCGGGGTACCCAACCAGTTGCTCGGGGTCTTCAGCGAGTCCCTGCTCCAGCCCCTCGCCGAGGTGCTCCGGCGCCTGGGTAGTCGCCATGTCCTGGTGGTCCATGCTCGGGACGGGTTGGATGAGATCAGTATCGGTGCCGAGACCGAGGTGGCGGAGCTCAAGGATGGGGAGATCTGGCGCTACCGCATCGAGCCCGAGGCCTTTGGCATTTCCCGAAGCTCCCTCGATTCCATTCAAGTCAAGGATCCTGCCGAGAGTCTCGCCATGCTCCGGGGGGTGCTCGCCAACCGTCCCGGTCCGCCGCGTGACATCGTGCTCCTCAATGCCGGTGCCGCTATCTATGCCTCTGGAGCTGCCGATAGCCTCCAGGATGGAGTGGCCCGAGCCGACGCGGCGATTGCCAGCGGGGAGGCGGAGCGCCGGCTGGAGCAGCTGATCTCCTTGACCGGCGCCATCGCCTGACCCCGACTCCACCATCAATCGCCGAGGAGCCTCGACACCCGATGGCCGATACCCCGGACATCCTGAAAAAGATCTGCCATCGCAAGGTCGAGGAGGTCTGCGCCCGGTCTGAGCGGGTGCCCCTCGGCGAGATCGAGGCGCGGGTCGCGGATGCGCCGCCGGTGCGAGGATTCGCTGCCTCTTTGGAGAGCCGGTTGGCACAGGGAGGGCCCGCGGTGATCGCGGAAATCAAGCGCGCGAGTCCCAGCAAGGGGGTGCTGCGGGAGGATTTCAGGCCTGCCGAAATCGCGGTGAGCTATGAGCGAGGTGGGGCGGCCTGCCTCTCCGTGCTGACTGACCGGGACTTCTTCCAGGGGGCCGACGCCTACCTGCAGGAGGCTCGCGCCGCCTGTTCCCTGCCGGTGCTCCGCAAGGATTTCATGATCGACCCCTATCAGGTCTTCGAGGCCCGAGCCATGGGCGCGGACTGTATCCTTCTCATCGTGGCCTGTCTGGAGGATGGGGCCTTGCGGGAGCTGAGCGGTCTTGCCCAGGGGCTGGGGATGGACGTGCTGGTGGAGGTGCACGACGCCGCGGAGTTGTCCCGCGCCCTAGACATCCCGGCTCGGCTCATCGGCATCAACAACCGCAACCTTCGGACCTTCGAGGTGAGCCTCGAGACCACGCTCGGTCTGGTTGAGTCGGTGCCGGCGGATCGGCTCCTGGTGGCCGAAAGTGGGATCCTGTGCCCGCAAGACGTGGCACTTCTGCGGGGCCGTGGCGTCCACAGCTTCCTGGTGGGGGAGGCATTCATGCGTGCCCCCGATCCGGGGGCCGAGCTGGCGCGGTTGTTCTTTTCGGGACTGGCGGGCGGCGAATAGCGAGGGAGCCTACCCCTCGCCATTCATCGTGTGCCGAACACCACGATGGTCTTGCCTTTGACGCTGATCAATCCCTGCTCTTCCAGGCTCTTTAGCACCCTGCCAGCCATCTCCCGGGAGCAGCCGACGATGCGTCCGATCTCCTGACGGGTGACTCGGATCTGCATGCCGTCCGGATGGGTCATGGCATCCGGCTGCTTGCAGAGATCAAGCAGGGTCCCGGCAATGCGGCCGGTCACATCGAGGAACGCTAGATGACCGACCTTGCGGCTGGTCTGCCGCAGTCGCTGGGAGAGCTGATAGCCGACCGAATAGAGGAAATCCTTGGCCACGTCCTTGAGCTCGTTGTCGAGCAGTCGGTCAAGTCGCTGGTAGGTGATCTCCGCCACCCGACACTTGCAGCGCGTTCGGATGATGACGCTGCGCGTGTTTTGGGGGACGAAGAGCCCCATCTCACCGATAAACTCGCCCTTGTTGATATAAGCGAGCAGGAGTTCGCGTCGATCCTCGTCGTCGATCACAGCGGCGACGGAACCCTCGACTAGGTAATAGAGACTTTCCGCGGGCTCTCCGACGCGGATCAGGTCCACGTTCTTGTCGTAGGCCTTGGTATGGCAATAGGACAAAAACGGTTCCAGCCACCGGGGCTCCGGCTTCGGTGGTCTCAGGATGCTCAGTGGTTGGCTCATGTCATCCCCCGGTAGGCTTGCCAGCCTCTCAATCCCCAACGAACCTGAGATTGTCATAACGTGCCCCGAAGGTTATGTGTGAGACATCACACTGCGTGTGGATGGGGAAAGGCGGGTCGAGTCACCAGGAGTTAACCCCAGCGGGCGACGTGGCCGTCGCTTCCGCTCGGTGACAGATGGGCGTGGAACCGAATGAACGGGAGACATCACCTTCCCTGCGCAGCGCCCCGCTTTACCCCCCTGGGCCAAATTCTAGGCAGGGCGTCCCGCCCTGTCGAATTGTGATAGCCTCGCCGCTTTCGATCGGTCGAGGGGGCCCACGCTGAGGCCGCCGAGGGTGGGTGATGCGGGCGCGTGTGAAGTGGGTCGACGGGGCGGCCATGCTCGGCGAATCGGGCTCGGGCCACGGTGTAGTCATGGACGGGCCTCCAGATCTGGGGGGGCGCAACCTGGGCGTGCGGCCCATGGAGATGCTCCTCATCGGCATGGGCGGCTGCACCGAGTTCGACGTGCTCCTGATCCTGCGCAAGGCCCGGCAACGCGTGACCGATTGCGTGGTTGAGCTGGAGGCGGAGCGCGCGCAAACCGATCCAAAGGTGTTCACCCGCATCCACGCCCACTTCATCCTCACCGGGCACGGGCTTGATCCGCGCCAGGTGGAGCGGGCCATCCAGCTGAGTGCGCAGAAGTACTGCTCCGCCTCCATCATGCTCGGGGCCATGGCCGCCATCACCCATGACTTCGAGATCCGCGATGCCTGACCCGGCGTCGGATCTGGATGCGCTCGCCGACGAGTTCTACGCTGTTTGGTTTCGTTACCGCCCCGACTTGGCGTTGGCTGCCGGGGTACCGGGATACGGTTGCCTGCTTCCCGCCCAGGACGACGACGAGCTGGAGGCGCTCATCAGTTGGCTGGAATCGCTGCTCCTGGGGCTCGACGAGGTGGATTGCCAGTCCCTGGATCCGGACCGGCGATTGGATTATGCCCTGCTGGCCGGGTCCGCCCGGCTGGAGCATCGCGAGCTGCGGGCCCTGGACTGGAGGCGCCGAGACCCCCTGAGGTTCCTGCCTTTGGGCGAGATTCACCTCCTGACCCTGGAGCCTGCGGAGGGTCTTGAGGACTGGTTGGTGCGGGTCCTGACCCAGGTCCCGGAGTATTTGCGCAACGCCCAGGGCCAGTTGCGGGAGGCGGCGGGGTCCTTGTCCCCGATCCTGGTTCGCGTGGCCGCCCAAGAGGCCGATGAGGGGCGCTGTTATCTACGTGAGCTGATTCGTGGACCCTGGCTGCGGGGCCACTGTCCGGGCCTGAGCCAGCTGGAGTCCCTTGCGGAGCTCGCCTGCGACGCGCTGGCGGCATTTCGGGACCTTCTGGTGGATGACCTGCTACCCCACGCCGTCGGTCCCTTGGGCTGCGGGGGAAGGCATCTGGCGTTGCGCCTGGTCGAGCTCCATTTCATGGATCCCGATGCGTCCAAGGCGGCGGAGGCCCTTTCGCGAGCCCTCTCCCGGGTGGAGGAGACGATCCGCCGTCTTGCCCAGGCCCAATCCGGTACCGCACCGGATCGTCTGGAGGCATCGAAGGTGCCGATGACCTCCGGTGCGGCCCAATATCAGGCACTGTGTGAGGGATTGAGGCAGGAGATCCAGGCAAGTGGACTGGTCAATTTGCCCCAAGAGTCACTGCGGGTCTCGATCCGTCCACGCTGTCCAGGACTTGAGGGACTCGGCGTCTCCTATCGAGCCCAGGACGCCGGTGCCGGCACCCTGTATCTGACGTCCGGCGGGGGCGTGGATGCCGCCGGGGCAGAGGCGTCCCTGCGGGATGCATGCCTGGCGGCCGGATGGGGTGGGGCCCACCTGATGGCCTTCGCCGATCGCCATAGGGCCGGCCGGATGCCGCGGCGTCTTGCGAACGCTCGATCCCTGACCCTGGGCTGGCACCTCTATCTCGGCCGGGAGCTCGCGCAGCGACCCGAGGCGGACCCAAGCCGCCACTTGGCCTCTCTCTATCGCCAGCGCGAGCATCTCCTCCTCGCCCAGCTGGACCTGGACCTACACCGGGGCCTCGCGGACGGGGACGAGGCCCTGGTTCGCCTTGCGGCCCTCGGTTACGAGGGCCCAATGGCGGACGCCCTGCTCGCACAGCTCGCCCGGGCCCCGGGCGACGCGCTTGCAGGGGCCCTGGGGTGGCTGCTCCTCGAGGCCGCTCGGGCGGAGCGGGAGGCATCCGAGGGCTCCGGCTTCTCGCCGCGTGCCTTCCACGACCGGCTCTTGTCCCAGGGGGCGGTGCCATTACCCTTGGTCCTGGGGTCGGTGTTCGGCGAGGCACTTTGGCGGCGCTCCTGCGAACGCGTCTTTTCGGACTAACCTGGTCGTGTCGGAATGGCCCCGTGCGGGTCGTCGAGCCGCTTTCGGCCACGGGCCCTTGCCGTTCAGATCCAGTAGACGCTGCGGGTCATCACCTTGGACGCCAGACGCATCGCCAAGCGGATCGGCGGCGGCAGGTCGGCCCCGCCCGCGGCCCTGGCCACTTGGGCGTGATGGATCTCATCCACCTGCATCTGCTCGAGCACGGCGCGGGTGCGCTCGTCCCGTTGGGGGACCCGGGCAAGGTGGTTGTCCAGATGGTCCTCCACCTGGCGCTCGGTCTCCACGACGAAGCCCAGACTCCAGCGATCTCCCGCCAGTCCGGCCGCTGCCCCGATGGCGAAGGAGCCGGCATAGAAGAGTGGGTTGAGCAGGCTCTTGTGATCGCCCAGCTCCGAGATGCGCGCCTCACACCAGGCGAGATGGTCGTTCTCTTCCTGGGCCGAGCGTTCCAGGCGGCGCCGGGTCTCCGGAAGTCGGGCGGTCAATGCCTGGCCCTGATAGAGGGCCTGGGCGCAGACCTCTCCGGTGTGGTTGATGCGCATCAGGCGCGCGACGTGGCGCCGCTCCCGCTCGCCCAGGTCCACTTCGGGGAGATGCGCCGCCGGGTTGGCGCGCTCGGTGGTGTGGGGCTGCCCAAAGACGGTACGCAAGGCGTTGTCCGCGCTCATCAGGAGCCGGTCGAGTGTGCTGTAGTTGCGGGTGGTCATTCTATGCCTTCTGAAGCCTATGCCTTCTGAACCGTTCGACGCGCTCGCCAGATTCTGAAATTCCCAGGTCATCGATGCAACGAGGGTCCGAGGGCCAAGGGATAAGGGAAATCGGGGGCCTAATCTTAGGCCCTTGGCCCGCGGCCCTTGACGCATTCCCACACCAGCTCCACTGGATGACACACCTCGATTGCCAGCCCCGCCTCCCGGACGCCGGCGGCCAGATGCAGGGCGCAGCCGGGGTTGGTGGTGACCAGGAAGGCCGGCGCCAGCTTGCTCAGGGCGGCGAGCTTGTGGGCAAGCAGTGCTCCGGCCATGGCGGGCTGGCTCAGAAGGTAGGTGCCCGCGGCGCCGCAGCAGGTGGTGTTGCCCGGTAGGGGTCGGACGTCGAGTCCAGGAATGCGTGCCAGGAGCCGATAGACGGCACCCGTGTCCCTCAGCAGATTTCGGTGTGAGCAGGGCTCGTGGACCAGGACCCGCCCCTCCAAGGCGGTGAAGGCGAGATGGTCCAAAGGCGCCGTTCGATCCAGGTAGTCGCACAGCTCGATGACTTGGGGGGTGCCCGGCCCCCCCTCCCTCAGCTCGGCCACGCAGGCGCTGGCAAGTCCGACCAAGGGCGGGTGATCTGGCCCGCGGGACCAGGCGGCGCGGGCCGCGTCGGCCTCGGCAGGGAAGCCGTTGTGCCGGAGCAAGGCACCGCAGCAACCGGACTTGGGGGAGACCCGTACCCGCAGCCCCAACCGGTCGCACAGAGCTTGGGCGGCGGCGATGGCCCGTCCCTGGGCGAGACCCCCCATGCAGCCGGTGAAGAGTTGCAGGTCAGGTGATCTCGGTGTGCTCGGAGTGACCGACTCGGCGGCGCTCGGGATGATCCATGCCAGTCTGATCCAAGGCCCGATCCCGGGCCATCGTGGCATGCCCGCCCATGTCGCCAGTCGAGCGAGCCCGACACGCTGGTAGAGTCGCAGCAGGCCTCCCAGGGGTGCGGTCAGGCGGGGCGATGAGAGGATCTTGAGCCACGCCAGCCTGAGGGAACGCCGCCACCCCGGCAGTAGTCGGACCTTCGCGGCCCTGGTGCCGTCCATGAGTCTGCCGAATGCCACGAGGGACGGGCAGGCCACCTCACAGGCGCGACAGGTCAGACATCGGTCGAGATGGCCCTCCAGGGGAGGCGCCAGGTCCAATTGCCCAGAGGCCCATCCTTGTATCAGCGCGATGCGCCCGCGGGGGGAGTCCCCTTCATTGGCGAGCTCGGCGTAGGTTGGGCAATGGGGCAGACACAGACCGCACTTGACGCACTGGTCGGCCAGTTCAAGGAGCTGGGCTGGAGTCACGGCGCCGGGATCGGAAGGCTGGGGACACGGACTGGGACATCAACGGAGGTTCCGGACGGGGTGATGGGGGCGGGCGAGCCGACCGACGTTTCGATCTCCACATGGTAACCTTTTGGAGGCTTGAGCCGCGTGCGCCAGGCCTAGGTCGGCTCGGGAGGATTTTCGGTTGTCCTACTACCGCTACCATGTTTTCTTTTGCACCAACCAGCGCGAGGACGGGAGTCAATGCTGTGCCCAGTGCGGCGCGCAGGACATGCGCGATTACCTCAAGCGGCGAACCAAGGAGCTGGGGATCGCTGGCAAGGGTGGGGTGCGGGTCAATACCGCCGGCTGCCTCGACCGCTGCGAGGAGGGCCCGGTGATCGTCGTCTACCCCGAGGCCACCTGGTATACCTATGTGGACCAGGAGGACTTGGATGAGATCCTCACCGAGCACCTCTTGAAGGGCAAGGTGGTCGAGCGGCTGCTGCTTCCGAGTGGGGAGTAAGCGCGTGTCGAGGCGAGCCACCTAAACCCCCGAGTGGCCGCTCGAGCCGGACTTGCTTGTCCGCTGACACCTCGGTAATATTCGCGGTCTTTCTCACAACCGCTCAGGCTTTCGTGGGGCCCCTGCAGTTTCGGGGGGTCCTGGAGAGAAACGGACATGACCACGACAGTTAGCGCCAAGCCGGCCGAGGTGCGTCGCGCCTGGTATCTGGTGGACGCCAACGGCAAGACCCTGGGGCGTCTGGCCGCCGAGCTCGCACGGCGTCTGCGGGGCAAGCACAAACCCCAGTACACCCCACATGTTGACACGGGCGACTATATCGTCGTGGTCAACGCGGAGAAGATCCGCGTAACCGGCAGGAAGCTCCAGGATAAGATCTATCACCGTCACACCGGATACGTGGGACATCTAAAGTCCATGAGCCTCGAAAAGCTCCTGGAGACCCACCCGGAGCGGGCCATCCAGATCGCGGTGAAGGGCATGTTGCCGCGCGGTCCACTGGGTCGGTCCATGTTTCGCAAGCTGCGCGTTTACGCGGGTCCGGAGCACGGACACCAGGCGCAGCAGCCCCAGCCTCTAAACTTTGACGCCTAAGGGCGTTTGCAGGAAATTCGATCCATGTCGGAGACTCAGTACGCCACCGGCCGCCGTAAGACCTCCACCGCGCGGGTCTATCTGACCACCGGATCCGGTGCCATCACAGTGAACGGGCGCCCGCTCGACAGCTTCTTCGGCCGGGAGACCGCCCGCATGGTCGTTCGCCAGCCCTTGGAGACCGCCGGGCTGCTCGACCGGGTGGA
>Ga0316578_10001183_pt1 | contig 10328 bp, 5 predicted proteins | sample J0NA_2_FD_203076 | JGI IMG/M metagenome (GOLD analysis project Ga0316578, IMG submission 203076) | Rhizosphere microbial communities from salt marsh grasses in Alabama, United States - J0-2_160517rDrC | ecosystem: Host-associated > Plants > Roots > Rhizosphere | place: USA: Alabama | collected...
CTGCATCACGACGGTGACGCCGGCGATGGAGAACATCCACCGCGAGAGGTTTCTTTGGCGTTTCGGGAGATGCCGTCCTATCTTTTCCTTTCGTCGAATATTTTTCTAAAAGAAACTAATTGTCAGTAGCCGGGTTCTATGCGGCCATGGGCCCAGACCTTACCGGGGCCCGTCGGTCTCCCTCTCCAGCGCTCTTCGGTCCAAGGAGTCAGGTGCATGCGTCGCATCCGACAGCTTATTGGCGAGATCCATCGCCGGTCTCTGTGGCAGGTGCTTTCCATCTATCTGGTGGGGTCCTGGGTGGCCCTTCAGGTGGTGGAGACCATCACGGAGAGCGCAGGGCTCCCGGACTGGGTCCAACCCTTCTCTCTCATCCTCCTCACCATCGGTCTCCCCATCGTCATGGCGACGGCCGTAGTACAGGAAGGGATGTCCGGGAGGGCCTCGGATGCGCATGAGGCGTCGCCCTCGGGCCCACTCGGGAGCTCCGGCACCTCGGGTTCCCCTTCATCCGCCACCGACCCGGATCCGGCTACCGACGCAGCGGGGGCCGGGATCCCGGCCTCGGGGGTCCGGCGATTTCTGACCTGGCGGAACGCACTCTCCGGGGGTGTCGCCGCCTTCGCCTTCCTGGGCCTGGTGGTGGCGGCCTACTTCGTGATGTGGTCCACGGGGATCGGGCCGGTGGGGTCCCTGGCGGCCCAGGGGGTGTTCGAGGAGGGGGACGCGGTGGTCCTGGCCCAGTTCGAGAACAACTCCAACGATCAAAGCCTGGGAGGCATGGTCACCGAGGCCCTTCGGGTGGACCTGGCGGGTTCGTCGATCATGACCCTGGTGGAGCCGAACCGGGTCAGGGACGCACTGGCGAGGATGGGACGGGACGTGGAAGAGGAACTGGATGCGGACCTGGCCCGGGAAGTGGCCATTCGGGACGGATTCAAGGGCGTCATCCACGGGACCGTGGGGTCGGCCGGGAGTGGATACATCTTCGTGGCCTCCCTCACCGCCGCGGAGTCGGGAAGCGTGCTGGCCACCTTCCGAGAAGCGGCCCGGGGTCCCGACGACGTCATCGACGCCATCGACAAGCTCTCCCAGAACATCCGGGAAAAGGCCGGGGAGTCACTGAAGGTCATCAAGGCGGAGGAGGCCCTGGAAGACGTGACCACCCCTTCTCTCGAGGCTCTCCGGAAGTATGCCGAGTCCGATCGCCTGGCGGAGCAGGCCGAATACGACCGGGCGATCTCGGCCCTCCGAGAGGCCCTGGAGCTGGATCCCTCCTTCGCCATGGCCTACAGGCGGTTGGCCGTCCTGATCCAGAATTCCGGGGGGGCGCTGGCCGACCAGGTGGAAGCGACCCGACGGGCCTACGAGCTCAGGGACCGCCTCACGGAGAGAGAGCGATACCTCGCCGAAGCGTATTACCACAACCTGGTCACCCTGGACCTGGACGCCGAGATCAGGGCCTACGAGACCGTCCTCGAGCGCCACCCCGACGATCAGGCTGCCCTGAACAACATCGCCCTGGCGCTGGTGGGCCGGACCCGCCTGGACGAGGCCCTGGCGGCTCTGGAGCGGGCCGTGAACGGCCCAGGGGCCAGCGCCCCCGCATTCACGAACTACCCCGGGTACCTGGCCATGGCCGGGCGCCACGAGGAAGCGGAGGCGGCCCTGGCGCGCCTGGAGGCCCGCTACCCGGGGCGGTCCCTCTGGGTAGCGTGGAATCACTACGCCCTGGCTGCGTTCGACGGAGATGGAGCCGGATCCCACGCCGCCGGGGAGGAGCTCCTTTCCCTACCGGAGGCCCAGGGCGGGTGGCGGGCGGCGGGAGCCATGGCCCTCTCCGTAGGGGACGCCCTTCGGGGCCGGATGGCCGAGGCCCAACGGCACGCCGTCGAGTCCATCGGGGGGATGGGGACCATGGGGTTCTGGGATCAGGTACAGGGCACCGAAGCCGGCAGGATCGCCATGGAGCTTCTGGCGGGTCGAAAGGATGTGGCATCTCGGATCCGGGACCAGATCGATCTGGACCGGACCCTGGACTCCATCCCCCCTACGGCCCGGAGCTACGAAGTGCTGATTCCCGTCCTGGCCTGGCTGGGGGACCGCCAGGGGGTGGAACATCTCAACCGGCGTTGGCAAGCCGACTCCATTCCCTCCTCCACCGCCCCCATCGCCACGGAGATTCGCCGGACCGCCGAAGGGATGCTCCTCGGGCAGACGGACCCGGCGGCAGGACTGGCGGCGCTCAACGACCTGAGCCGGGAACTGGACTGTCCCGGATGCGCCATATGGCAGCGAGCCGAGTTCGCCCAGCGGGCGGACCGGTTGGAGGAAGCCAGGGACCTCTATCTGAAGACCCTCGCCCTGGGCTCGGAAGACTACCTGGCCGCCCCCCTGATGAGGGTCCTGGCCCATGAGCGGCTGGGACAGGTCCTGGAGGCCCTCGGGGATTCCGCCCAGGCCGCCGAGCACTACGTCACCTTCGCCGAGCACTGGGCCGAGGCCGATCCTGAGCTCCAGCCCCGGGTCCAGTCGGCCCGGGACAGAGCCGAGTCATTGAGAGGAAGCTGAGTTCATGGACCTGCTGAAGCACGTCATCCGGGAAGCCCATCGTCGCTCCCTCTGGCAAGTCCTCTCGGTCTACCTGGTGGGATCCTGGGGCTCCCTCCAGGTGGTGGAGGGGGTCACGGAGAACGCCGGTCTCCCGGACTGGGTACCTCCCTTCTCCCTCATCCTCCTCATCATTGGACTGCCGGTGGTCCTGGCCACCGCCATCGTGCAGGAGGGGCTCACCGGGGGCGAGAATGACGGTGGAGCGTCCGCGGCCCCATCCCCCCAGAGGCGGGATACCGCCGCGAAAGTAGAGGTCGAGTCCCGGAGGGAGGCCGCCACCCCGAACCAGGTATCACCGGAGTCCCCGGGGGCGGGGAGCGGAGCGCCCCAGGGCTCCCCGGCGGGCCCCGGGCACGCCCAGACCGCCCGGCACCGCCTCTTCACCTGGCGCAACGCCGTGGCCGGTGGGATCGGCGCCTTCGCCCTCCTGGGTGTGGCGGTGGTGGGGTACTTCGTCATGTGGTCCACCGGGATCGGGCCCGTGGGGTCCCTGGCGGCCCAGGGATTGATCTCCGACGGGGACCGGGTGGTCCTGGCGGACTTCGACAACGCCACTCCCGACTCCCTCCTGAGCTCCGTGGTGACGGAAGCCCTCCGCATCGACCTGGCCACCTCCGAGGCCATTACCCTGGTGGAACCGGATGCCGTCCGCCAGGTCCTGGCACGGATGCAGCGGGATCCAAACCAACCCCTCAGCGGAGCGCTGGCCCGGGAGGTGGCGGTCCGGGACGGGATGAAGGCCGTTCTGGAGGGGGACGTGGGGGCCGCAGGCACCGGTTATATCCTCTCCGCCACCCTCCGGGCCGCGGAGTCCGGGGAAACGCTGGCCTCCTTCCGCCGGACCGCCGAGAGTGCGGAGGGGGTCATCCAGGCCATCGACAAGCTCTCCCAGGACATCCGGGAAAAGACCGGCGAGTCCCTTCGGACCATCAAGCGGGGTGCGCCTTTGGAGGAGGTCACTACCACCTCATTGGAGGCCCTGCGGAAGTTCACGGAGGCGGAGGAGCGGTTCAGCGCCGGCGATGAAGCCGGGTCCCTGGCCCTGCTGGAGGAGGCCATCGCCCTGGACTCCACCTTCGCCATGGCCCATCGGAAGATCGCCATCACCCTCCGGAATCTGGGGATCGAGCGGGAGCGGGAGATCGAGGCCCTCACGGCCGCCTATCGGTACCGTGACCGCCTCACCGAGCGGGAGCGTCTCATCACCGAGGCCACCTACCACAACGGGATCACCGGCGACCGGGATGCCATCATCCGGGCCTACGAGGGAGTTCTCCGCATCGCCCCGGACGACGCCGCGGCCCTGAACAACCTGGCCAACGTATACACGGACATGGAGGACTTCGACCGGGCCGAAGAGCTCTACGAGCGGGCAGTGAACGGACCCGGGACCTCGAACACCGCCCACAGCAACCTGGTCCGGGCCCGGCTCCTCCAGGGGGACCTGGAAGGAGCCCGTGCGGCTCTGGCGGCCTTCGAGGCCGCCCACCCGGAGGACCCCGGCGTACAGGAAGGGGGGTTCTGGGTCCACGCCTGGGCGGGGGAATGGAGCGAGGCGGAGGCCGTCATCGCCGGGTGGGAAGCGAACCCCGAGCTCCCCTTCGTGTACCGGGTGAACGCACACGAACACCGAGCACAGGTGGCTACGGCCCGGGGAAGGATCGGGGAGGCCCGACGGGAGATCGACCAGGCCCGGGAGCTCGCCGAGGCCGAGTTCGGCCCCGGGGAGGGGTGGTTCTATGCCCTCTACGCCGCCTACCTGGAGCGGGTCACCGGAAACACGGCCCGGGCCCGGGAGCTCGTTGACGCCGTTGAAGATGGAGGGCTCTTCGAAGAGATACCGGTCGCGGCCAGAGACTACGGCCTGGCAGTGGTCTTTCACAACATGGTTGGGAACGCCCAGGAGGCACGGAGCTACCTCCGTCGCTGGGCAGAGGAGGTCCCGGAAGCCCTGAGAGGTCGATACGACGAGGCGGCGCGGGCCCTCCAGGAGGGGATGGTGGGGGGAGCCGCTGCGAGCCCCGAGAAGACCCTCGCGGCCATCGAGAGCTACAGGACCCGCCTGCGGTGCCGCCGCTGCTACCGGGTGCAGGAAGCGGAGGCCCTGGCGGCCGCCGGTCGGTTTCAGGAAGCCCGAGACGTCAACCTGAGCCTGGCCACGGAGATGGAGGGCAACTTCACCGTCTCCCTCCTCCAGCGGGCCCAGGCCTGGGAACGGGCTGGCCTCCTCTCCGACGAAGTCGGTGACACGGTGACGGCACTGGACGCATACAGGCACTTCGTGGAGCAGTGGTCCGATGCCGATCCCGAGCTGCAGCCCCGGGTGCAGGTGGCCCGAGAGCGCATCGCGGCCCTGGACGGGTCCACCCCCTGAGCCGAACGACGGATTCCCAACCTCGAACCCGAGAACCCGAAACGATCCCATGGAAAACCCCAGTCTCTGGTCCCGTCTCAAGCAGGCTCGCGTCGTCCAGGTGTTGCTGGTCTACCTGGGTGCCTCCTGGGGCATCCTGCAGGTCGTGGATGTCCTCCAGAACATTCTGGCCTTGCCGCCATGGGTGGCTCCGGTAACGGTCATCCTCCTCCTGGTGGGGCTCCTGGTGATTCTGGCCACCGCATGGGTCCAGTCCCTCCCCTCCACCGACGCCAGGGAAGCCGCCGGCGAGGTCCCCTCGGACTGGCAGATCGCCCCCAGGGACCTGGGCCGCAGCCTGGTTTCGGGGAAGCTCCCCCACCTGACCTGGGGTCGGGCCGTGTTGGGCGGGGTGGTGGCTCTGAGCCTCCTCTTCGGAGCCTCCGGGCTCTTCGTCATGCTCACCGGAAACCGTCCCACTCTGGGTCCGCCGGAGGCCGGAGCGGCGGCGGCGGCCGATGGCATCGCCGTGGTGCCCTTCGACGTCCGCGGATCGGATCTGGAGATCTGGCGGGAGGGAATGATGGACCTCCTGACCAACAATCTGGACGGCGTCGGGGGATACCGGACCATCGACACCCGCACCGTCATGGCTCGCTGGCGGCGGGCGGTGGGAGATGAGCCGGCACCGGACCTGGACGCCGCCCTCCGTGCCGCCGGGGCCACCGGGGCCCGGTACGCCCTCTCGGGGAGCGTGGTGGGCCTGGGGAACGACGTGCGGCTCGTGGCCAACATCTACGACCTGGACACGGGAGAGGAGGTGGCCCAGGGAAGGGCCGAGGGTTCGGCGGACGACGTCCTGATCCTGGCGGACAACCTCGCGGTGGAGACGATGCGGGCCCTCCTTCAGGCCACGGGACGGGAGGGGGGGGACATCACGGCAGAGACCATGGCGACGACGTCACTTCCGGCCCTCCGGGCCTTCCTGGAAGGGGAACGGCACTACCGCAGGGGAGAGTTCGCCGAGGCGGTGCAGGCGTACGAGCTGGCGGTGGACGCGGATTCCACCTTCGCCATCGCCCTCATTCGACTCTCCGAAGGGTACGGCTGGCTGGAGAGCACGTCCTCGGAGCGGATGCAGGAGGTGGGGGACCAGGCCATGGCCCAGATGGACCGTCTCTCGCCCCGGTACCAGTTCGTCATGGAGGCCTGGAACGCACTCAACCACGGAGACGCCTCCGGGGTGGACGTGCTCCTGGAAGCCGTGAAGAAGTACCCGGACGACCCTGAAGCCTGGTTCCTACTGGCGGAGACTTACATCCACCTGGAGGACGCCACCTACAGCGACTCCGACGCCATCGTGGACGCTCTGGACCGGGCCGTGACCCTGGATCCGGACTTCGCCCCCTACTACATCCACGTCATCGAGGAGGCGGTGATCCGAGGCGAGCTCGACCGGGCCCGGGAGAACCTCGCCCGATACGAAGCCCTCACCGGATCCACCCGGGGACTGGAGCACGTGGACTTCGCCATCCCCCTCTACTACGGCACCGACGGGGAGGCCCGGGATGCAGCCGAACGGCTCCGCAGGGACTCACCCATGGTCGCCCCCTTCGTGGACGGCACCTTCGGTGTCAAGATGGACCAGCTGGACCGGACCGACCTTCTGCACCCCGCCCTGGAAGCGGCCTTCGGATCCAACCGGGATCCCTTCCGCCTCTACCTGGCGGGAAGCAGGGGCGCCCTGGAGGCCGGGACGCGGTACGTGGATTCCATGGCTCTCTCCGGTATCACCATCGGGATCTACCTGGGGCACGTGAACGAGCTCTGGGGCGCGGTCCCCCAGGGGGCTCAGGCCTCCTGGTTTCGCCCCCAGACCTGCGAGGACCCGTCCTTCAACAGCACCTGCTTCCTCTTCCTGGGAGCCGCTTTCACCCGGGAGAAGCTGTGGGACCGCCATCAGGAGGTCGTGAACCGTCTCAGGGGTAGCATCGAGGCCAGGCGGGCCGAGGATCCGGAGGCCGACGTGGATCTCATGGAGGCTACGGTTCGGTTCCTGGAGGCGTACAAGACCCTGATCCAGGGGGATTACAGGGCCGCCCGACAGGGCCTCGCGGAGCTCAGGACCCGAAATGACGCAGTGGGGGGCAGGGCGCGGCTGGCCATGGGAGAGATGGAGGCCGCCCAGGGTCGCGTGGAGGAGGCCATCCGCCACTACCGCTCCAGCCAACGGGGATACCAACGCCCACGGGCCGTCCTGGAGCTGGCCCGCCTCAGCGAGAGGGCCGGGCGACCCGAAGAAGCCCGGCGGTACTGGGAGCGGTTCCTGGTCATCACCCGGAGCGGTGATCCCGACCTTCCTCAGACAGTGGAGGCCAGGGAGGCGCTGCAGCGGCTGGCGCAGTAGAGCCGCCCCCACCGAAGGGGCCCTCACACCCTCGTTGCCAACCCCCTCCGGAAGGTGCAGACTCCAGAATCGCTCCTTTCCCACGAAGGGATCTGCCCCTTATGCTCCGGATCGCTCTGAAGCTTGTGCTGCTGACGGTGGCCTTCGCCCTCGCCGTAGCGCTCTACGCCGCCCACCGCCTCCGTGCCGGTCCCGAGATCCGGTCCGAGACCCTCGTCCTGGAGGAGCTGGGCCAGCCCGTGGAGATTCTCTACGACTCCATGGGGGTTCCCCACATCTTCGCATCTTCCCTGGACGACCTCTTCCTGGCCCAGGGGTACGTCCACGCCACCCATCGCCTCTGGCAGATGGAGATGTTCCGGAGAGTCCAGCAAGGGAGGTTGAGCGAGGTCTTCGGGGAAGCGACTGTGGAGACGGATCGCTTCCTCCGAACCATCGGCATGGCGGAGGCCGCGGAGGCGGGCGCCCCACCCCCCGAATCCCCCATGCACGGCCTGCTGGACCGCTACTCGAAGGGAGTCAACGCCGCCATCAGCGGGTGGCAAGGCCCCCTTCCTCCCGAGTTCGTCCTCCTCCGCATCCGGCCTGAGCCCTGGACACCCGTCCTCATCCAGGGGATGGAGAAGACCATGGCCTGGGATCTCTCCGACTATCAGACGGGGCTCAACCTGGCGGCGGCACGTGAGATCCTGGGGGACTCGGCCCTGGGGCCCCTGATGCCGTCCTATCCCGACTGGGGGGTGACCATCCTGGACGGATGGCCGGAAGCGCCGGTGGCGGGACCGGCCGACTCGGGCACGCCGGCCCCCCTCCCCCCTCCCACCCCCACCGGACTCCTGGCCCGGGCCGGCCTGGCCGAGGAGGTGGCCCGGGTCCTGGAGCTGGGGAGCATGGTCCGGGCCTCCAACTCCTGGGTCGTGGGAGGGGAGCGCTCCCGTTCCGGGAAGCCCCTCCTGGCCAACGACATGCACCTCTCCCTGGACGCGCCGAACATCTGGTTCCTGGTAGGACTCCACGCCCCGGGCTATGAGGTGGTGGGGATGAGTCTCCCGGGCGCGCCGGGGGTGGTGGCGGGGCACTCGAAGGCCGTGGCCTGGGGCTTCACCAACGCCATGGTGGACGACTCGGACTTCTTCATCGAGCGCGTCAACCCCGACGACCCGGAGGAGTATCTCACCCCCGACGGTTGGGCTCCCTTCCAGACACGGGAGGAGCTCATTCGGGTCCGGGGGGGCGATCCCGTCACCCTCACGGTCCGATCCACCCGTCACGGTCCCGTCATCACTCCTGTGGAGGAGCGGGCAGGGAATGAGATCCTGGCCTTCCAGTGGGTGGCTCACTCCCCGGCAGGGACCTTCAGTGCCCTCATCGGGATGGGGGGTGCGAGGACGGTCCAGGAGTTCCTCCAGGCCATGCGGGAGTTCAACGATCCCCATCAGAATGTGGTGTTCGCCGACACCGCCGGCGCCTGGGGGTACTGGATGGGAGGTCACGTCCCCATCCGGGCTTCCGGCGTTCCACCCCAGCTCCCCGTACCCGGCTGGACCGGCGAGCACGACTGGCTGGGCTGGGTACCCTTCGAAGAGAAGCCCCACGTTCTGGCCCCGGAGCGGGGGTACGTGGTCACGGCCAACAACGCTCAGGGTCGGGACGATAGGGCGAGACGAGTGACCGACGGGAACTGGTTCGGCCCCTACAGGGCGCAGCGGATCACCGAGCTCCTGGAGGCCCGAGACCTCCACGACGCCGAGAGCCTCCTGGCGATCCAGATGAACGCCGGGAGCGCGTTCGTGGACCGATACCGCCCCTACGCCGTAGCGGCTTTTCGGGAAGCCGGGCTGGACACGCTGGCCCGGCGCCTGGAGTCATGGGACGGGATGGCGAAGCTGGAGAGCACGGAGGCGACGCTCTTCCACACCTGGTGGACTGCCCTCAGAGTCAGCTTCAGGGAGGAGTACTACGGGGGAGATGGAGGGTATTTTCCCGACCGGGTGGTAGAAGCGGCACTGGAGGGATCCATCTCTCTCCCTCCGGGCCTGGCGGAGGCTGCGGCCCGGACGGCTGCGGAGTACGCCGATCTTCCATGGGGTGAAGCCCACCAGCTCGCCCTGGGTCACCCCCTGGCCACCGTGCCGGTGGTGGGGTGGCTCTTCCGTTTCGGTCGCTCCGGGATCCCCAGGGTGGGAGGTCCGTACTCGGTGAACGTGGGCCCCTTCAACGGGGCCCGTCCCCCCTTCCGGAGCGCATACGGGCCCAGCGAGCGTCACGTGGTGGACATGGCCGACCCCGATGGATCCGGAGGGTTCATCCTCCCCGGGGGCCAATCCGGATATCCGAACAACCCCCACTCCTTCGACCAGCTGGAGCTCTGGCGGGAGGGCAGATTGTGGCTCCTGCCCACGGAGCGTTCCCGGGTGGAGGCACGATCGGTGGCGACGCTGAGGCTGGAGCCGGGCGCACCCTGAGGCGCCTCACTCCACCCGCAGCGCCACTACCGGATCCACCCGGGTGGCCCGCCGGGCGGGGAAGAAAGTGGCGAGAACGCCCGCCAGGAAGAGGATCACCGTCACCGCTCCGAACGTCATCGGATCGAAGGGGCTGACCCCGAAGAGGAAGAAGGCGAGGCCCCGGGTGACCAACAGGGCCAACCCGATTCCCACTGCGATCCCCACCAGGGCCAGAATCGCCCCCTGCCGCACCACCATCCCCATGACGTTGCTCCTCTGTGCCCCCAGGGACATGCGGATCCCCATCTCCTGGCTCCGCCGGGAGACAGAGTATCCCATCACCCCGTAGACCCCCCCCAGGGCCAGGATCAGGGCGATGATGGCCACGACCCCCATGATCTTGGCCATGATGAGATTCCCCCCCATGCCCTGGTCGATGAGGGCATCCAGGGTCATGACGTCGTAGGCCGGGATGGTGGGGTCCATTTCCCGAACCTGGGCTCGGACC
>Ga0316578_10001184_pt1 | contig 10327 bp, 14 predicted proteins | sample J0NA_2_FD_203076 | JGI IMG/M metagenome (GOLD analysis project Ga0316578, IMG submission 203076) | Rhizosphere microbial communities from salt marsh grasses in Alabama, United States - J0-2_160517rDrC | ecosystem: Host-associated > Plants > Roots > Rhizosphere | place: USA: Alabama | collected...
CATATGGTACGCCAGGAAGATCATCCGCGCCGGCACCACCGCCAATAGCGCCAGCATCAGCAGTCGCCCATGGTTCGGCCTGCCATTTCTTAAGGTTACGCATCCATTCGGGCGCATTGTCAAACTCGCGCCCTGTGGCATTGTGCATGTACCCACCAGTGCCGGCAGTCGGATGGTCACCCATATCGACGTGCAGCATATTCGGGTGGTTGTCGTATGTGCCGAAGCGTAGGATGCCAGCCTGCTTGAGCGATTGGCCCAAGCGGAACCGTTCTTTGTCATCCATCCCGCTCATGTCAATATCGACAGCCAATTTGCGCGGGTGGTAAGATCCTTGCCTGTTCGGTCTTGCCTGATGTGCAGATGTCGTTGTGATCGGAGAACCAAATATACCAGAAGCAACCTGTAGACGGTCTTTGAACTCAGGGTTGATGTCTTCTTGCCCCTCCGGCAAGATTACCTCGCCCCTGGGCGCTGTATCGTAAGCACTCCCCTGCGTTCCCTCCTGCTCGCTCCCGTATGGCTCGTCAAGCTCGACCTTAACATTTCCCTGCACAGGCTGTACGGCGCTCCCAGATGGTTCAGCAGCCATCTCTTCTAGCAGTTTTTGCTGTTGCGCCTCCTGCCTCGCCTTCTCAGCCTGTAAAGCAGGCAGTTTGCTGGCAGTGCCGAGCGAACGGTACGGCTGCGCCCGCGCTTGCTGGCGACCTGCCAGACCAAGCATGGAGTTGTTCATCGAACTCGACGCAGAGCCTGCTGAAGCGGCTGCATGTGCGGCTGCCGATGCGCCACCGCGGTCTCGGCGCTGCGCAATCTGGCCACTTCCGCCCAGTCGCGGTCTGTTGCTACTGCGCGAAGTTGCTCCTGAAGCTGCCCCTCCTGACTGCCCAAGGATAGCCTGAAGTAGCAGTTGGACCAGCGCTTGATTCATTATTTGTTACTCCACCACTCTGACACATTATCGCCAAACGTCTTGTAGTCGGAGTCGCTCGACTTCTTCTGGTTGATAGAGTTCCAGACATCCTCGCTGGTCCCCTGGTCCTTGTATGGTGACGATGATGCCTGCGACCCGTAGGCTGAGTTCAGCGCTTGCTGGTTTGCCGACGATGATGCCGACCCTGCAGAGCTTGCTGCATTCTGTGCGGCATAGGCGCTCTCCTGCCCGTTACGTTCTGAGATCGTTGATCCGCCAGTACTGTTGTTCTGCGAATTGATCCAATCAAGTATTTGGTCCCAAATGGAGTCATCAGTAGTCATTTTGTGCCCCCAGTGCCAGTAGTTGAGACTACAGGTTTACCCTCAGCCGTCCTTTGCTGGTTCATCAAATCCAGGTAATACTGATAGTCACCACTTGTCGTATACCCGCTGTTATTGCCGCTCGAAGCCTGACCAGTATTACCACTGGACCCGCTTGACGACTGACTTGCTGGCTGGAGATCTGACTGCGTGAGCGCATTGCCGGACACGTCGTAGCCCCACTCGGGCATGTCCCAGATGCCTTGCATCCAGCTCGGCTTGTTCTCGGTGGTGTAGCTCTGCTGGTACGGAGTATAGCCGACGCCACCATAATCCTGAGACGTATCGATCTTGTAGCTCGGTACATCCTCAGCGTTGTCGGAACCAGTGTCCCAATCTAGGCTGTTGTAGTAACTGTCACCGTCGTTGCCGGTGAGACTGCCTAACATTGCTGAAGCCATTATGATGCCTCCTATTTGCCGATGCTGAATTCGTCGGCGAGGTTATAGCCGGTATCCTGGCTCTTGCCAGAAGATTGACTGGTCGTCTGCGACGTGCTCGACGTGTAATCCGTACCGAGTGCGCCAAACAGGCTGTTGATAACATCGGACGAACTATCCAGCCGGTCCCACGGCTCTTCATACTGGGCGTTGTACCGATCCACCGCGTCATCGATTGCGCTCTGCCAATAGCTTTCGATGTTCTTTCCAGCCGTACTTGCGTTCTCTGCGCCCTGCGTACCAATATCCATCGCGTTCTGCATGTTCGTGGTGTAATCAGTGAGCCCTTGCTGCTGGTACTCGCCTGCCTTACCAAGCTGGCTACCAGCGGTGCCATAGAGGTTGCCTGAATACTCCTGGGCCTGAGCTGGAGCAAGTTGGTTCGACAGCATGTTGTCGGTATATGACAACGCATTCTGCTGCGCACCTATTCCGGTGTTGTACGCGGACCCATACAGGCTCGCCAGCCCCTCGGAAATTGCATCTTGCGTGGTCTCCATGCCCTTCGCCTGTGCTAGACCCTGCCGGCTCGACCCGAGGGCATTGACCTGGTTGGCACCCTGATTAATCGTCGGCAGCAGGTTCTCCGCGAAGTTTTGGTTTAGCTGATTGGTAAGTGCCTGCGCCTGCCCCTGCACATAGGGATTGTTGGCGACATCCGCGGCGTTGCTCAGGAACCCGTAGTTGCCCAGAGACATGTTGTTGATGCCCTGCTGAGTTCCTGACGCATTCTGTGCGCTGTTTGCTGCTTGGAGGTACGATGGAACACCAGCAGATGTTACCTGAGATGCATTATTGTAGTATCCTTGACTTGCACCGGCGTTGTTGGCGAGATTGTTCATCGCCGTGTTGCCGAGCCCCATCGTGTTGTAGAGCGTCTGCGCACTTTCCTGGGTTGGTGTACTTGGACTAGCGTAAGTTTGCCCAGAAAAGTAACCACTTGGCGTGGATTGCAGGTAGTCGAGTTGTTGGTTCGCCTGCCCGTAGTTGTTGTCCATCGCCGAGTTCGGAATCCAGGTGGATTGTCCGGTCTGGCTCGACGATGAGCCGGCAGAGTTCATGTTTGAACTCGTACCGCTTTGATAGCCGCTACCGGCAGTAGCGGAAGCGCTGCTTCCAGTCATGGCATTTCACCTAGATCAACTTCGACAACCTGTTTCGTTCGGACTGGCACGCCCATAGACTTCAGCTTTCTCGCCCAGCCCACCCGACCGCTCATGGAGATCGTATCGCAATTATTCGCTCTCGCGTGCTCCACTACGTCCCCAAAGTGCTGGTCCCAAATCTCCGACCCCTCTTCCGCACCGAAGAACGCGATCTCCAGATGCGACCGTCGAGGGTATCGCTTGATCGTCGTGACACCTGCGCCGATCACATCCTCTCCATTAACGATGATCCATGCCTTCGCCTGACCAGACAAGCACAGCGGCAGTAAATCATCAACATTTAGATCGCTGAAGCACGTCTTCTCGATAGCAGACTCGGCATATGGCCGTACCTTCTGCCAGATGCCAGGAATCCGTAAATCAACCTCTAGCAGATGGCTCAACAATCTCTCCCCCGTCAGCCAGGAACTCTTGCAACAAATCGCGGTGCCAAGTATCAGGATTTTCAGGTATAAACCAGATAGTGCCGTCGTCCATCTCGGTCTCAATCATTGGCGGCGCATCTGGAAAGTCCTTATCCTTCTTAACCTTTTTTGCTTTCTTGATTTTCATATCTCAGCATCCGCGATTAAGTTGAGACAATAAAGATATTGATTCGCAGCGCTTGCAGGACCATAAAGACGAACCAAGTCTTTGTATGGAGATATACTTGTTATTGATCCATTGACGACGTTAGAGACTGAACAAGCTGGAGTAGACTTCATCGTTGTTGGAAAAGGTAAAATTAATCGTCTTAATGTATTTGTTGCTGATGCTTCTTGAGGGAATAAACCTAATTCCCCATATATGGCAATATAGTAACGCTGGCACAAAGCAAGCGTTTCAGCAACAGGCAGTATCTCAAACGGGGTTGCCCTATCGGCTTCTTCAAGCTGGGCATTGAATATCCCGAAAGACCAAGGATCAGTAGAATTATCGCCATACGTACTGCATAGCGTGAAAGCCAGAGTAATGTCATCCGTGTGCGCCCAATTAGATGGAATTGTAGGGGGCGTTAGGCTCCATGAAATTTGATGATATCTTTCAAGACTAGGCAATAACTCCGTTATATTGACTATATTGGAATCAGCAGCATTTTCCAAGTTTGTTCTGTTATACAAAGTGCATTGACTATACAGCGTCCTGTTGCCTGATTGACGAATGTAGCCAGATGCAGTTAGTCTCTTACCCTGATACCTAATTCCTCCTTCTCTTACCTGAAGAATGCCTGTATAATCGCTCGATGTCGTAACATTTAGATAAAAACCATTCCCTAGCGTTTGCTTATTACCAGGGGATGCTGTATTGCGTAAAGCAGTTCCGCTCGCGCCACTCCAATTAACCCTCCAACGATCAGCCGTATACTGGTAGCCTGCGGTAGCATTAGAAGTAAACGACGTTCCGCGTTGCCAAATATCGAACCCACCATTGATGAGAATATTCCTGCGCCCAACCGACCACTCTGCTGCCGCTAATCGGTCACCAATATCCTGAGTGTAGTCCTGAATCTTCTCCAGTTCCCGGCGGATGTAGTCTGTCAGCAGCGGGTCAATCGATGCCTCAGGCGTTGCGTCTGGGACGTAAGGGATTCCAGCCCCACCGCGAGTGCCTCTATCTTTCACCGGCTGACTCCCACCGGAAAGTTAAACCAGAGAGCTTCCAGTAACTCCCATTCTTGCTGCTGATTTTCCAGGAGATGAACCGCCCCGTCAGCCTCGGGTCCAAATGGACATTACGCAACGGAATGCCTTCGTAGATCGGACTCCATGTAATCGGGCCTTGTTCTGTTTCTTGAGCGCCAACCTGAAACTGGACCGGTTCCTGACCCTCCATCTCAAACCAGACTTCAGTAATCTGCGCTAACCCAGGCACGCTGTTGATCGGTATCCCGACCCGCTGAGCAACACAGTTTTTAGTTGCACCATCCCATTCGACTGGGCGGACTCCATAGATGAAGCTGACCCAGAACTCGCCACCATTATTCGCCGGTTTGTTGTTGCTCTCGTAGACGATGATGTCAGGCACCGAGGGCTGGTACACACCTTTGTTCCAGGTGCCGTCAGTCTGATCTTCCCACCTCCCGTTAACGTTCCACCGAGGCTGTCTTGCACGCACATCCGGGTTAGTCGGCTCAGGAAACTCATTCCAAGTCGGGACATTCAGATTCAGCTTTAGGTATGCCGTGTCAAAGCCGTAGGAGTTCAGCAGCGTCCTATGCCCCCATGTGCGCGTATTCGGGTTGTAGATGTGAGCCTGGGTCAGTCGGTCGCCAGTTGTAACCCCGGCGACGAAGAGCAACTCAGACGGCCCGTGATAGTAGAGCTGGTTCCTCTCCCAAAACTGCTCGCTAAGGTTTTTGAAAATCGCGTTCCTGACGATGCCATCGCTCAGGCTCGACTGGCGCTGACCATCAAAGACAAGCACGTCAGTCGATGTAAATAATGCCAACGCTCCCTGCACCTCAGCCCAGCCCCTCGGGGCATTGGTTCCTGTGGTGCCCTGGAGTCGCTCAATAGCGTAGATGTACTGCCCATCCACACGGCGGGCACGATAAATCGCATCCTCTTTGATAATGAATAATTGCCCGCGGACACGCGCCGCGCCAACAATTGCGCCAGCTGTCTCTCCTAGTAGGTCATCGCCAGCGTCGTTGCTAGCTGTCGCTACCCACTCTGTCGGAATATAGCCCTCAGCTGCGCTGTTGGTCCATCGCAGCTTGTAAGGGTAGTGGTTGCCTCCCTCGACCATGTGCAGCGCGAACAGGCAGTACCGGTGCGCTGCCATCGACCTGCATCTCCAGGTACTATCCCAGCCTGGCAACTTTACTAGCGGGAGCACGTCCGCGGTCGCAGGACCAGGCCAGTAGAACGGGCCATCAGACTCAGAATTGACTACGAGCACACCGTTAAGGTCAACGAACGTGACAAACCCACCGGTCCAGGGTTCCTTAATCCCGGTCTCAGTATCATCGTCAGTCGGTGTGATCTCTTCAATAGTGAGGAAACCATCAGGGGCGAGGTGATACGCAATAACTCTACTGCCATCGCTGACAACAATCCACTGCCGCTCATTGCCTGGGCCTAGTGTGTAGTCCCTCCAAGCCGTGTGATAAAGAGGCTCGATGTCGAGATCAAACAACTTGTAATTGCCGCGGACGGTTTTGAGGCTGTTGTCCTCTGGGATTACATTGACCAGATCGGTGCAGACGTTATCAGGAAGCAGCGTCGGCGCAACGTCGGCGCTTAGGCCGATCTGTCCGAGGTTGGGAATGCGCTGAACGGGCATCTTATGCTCTCTTACTCAGCTAGTGCCTGCTTTAGTTCATCCAGGCTCACACCTAGCGCATTCAGCTTTTCTCGCACAGTAAGCGGTTGAACCGGTGGGGACGACTGAGGCGGATCAGCAAGATATGGATTGCTGTCTGGTCCAGGCATGATCTGCTGACCTTGAGCTTGTCCCTCCATCAAAGCAGCATGTGTTCCATCAGCAACATCTATCGCATCCGCCGGAATGTTATCGCCATGGATTTCTTGACGGTAAAAACCGCGAGTCGAAGGTGAGTATTTGTACATCATTTACCTACCGCAAGATACATAAACCCGTGACCACCACCAAGACCTTGAACAGACCCAACAGCACCTAGAGTGTTAATGCTTCTAAATCCAGTCAAGCTTCTCTCTAACAGATATGTCAACCCAACTTGAGATAGTGTAGTCGCGGTATCCCAAGGGTAAATAGAGCAAAGTACCACCGATAGGCAATAAACAGGAAACGCTATAGGAAAAGTGACTGTTACCGGAGATGCTCCTCCATTAGAGGCACCCCACTGTAGAATAAATCCGGTTTTCTCATCTTTCCACCAACCGCTTGCTGTGAACTCTGAAGTGTTGGTGACCTCGTCCACCCGACGGTCAACGTATGCTTTGCGCGCCGCGTGGTTATCTAGGGCAGGGTCAACCGCCTGCAACGTCAGCGGACCCAACATCGTGTCGCCATCACGCTCGACCTTCGACGTCACCAGGGCATCAGTTTCGTCCTGCGTATAGGTCTCGTCCTTGCTGTAAACGCTTAACGCATCGCGCGCTGTTTCTGGAGAATTGGCAGCTTCCAGCGCATCCCAAACCGTGTCGAACAGCGGTCCCATATTCTCCTTGGTCAGGATAGTAGCGAAGTCTTCGATGACAGGCTTTGACATGGTCTTTCTCCTAAGCAGTGCGCTGCCACATGTTCACGGCGAGATAAGGCGGGCGGTTTTCATGCGGCTGGTCGCCGCCAGCAGAAGGTGCGCTAGATGTGACAGTAGCAGAGCCAGCAGCAAGACCAGTAGAACCGGCTCCTGCCTTATATACTACATACGAATGGGACTCAAAATTGTGATTGTGAATAGGCATCTGATCCACGGTCAGCGTAACTTCCTCTGCGCCGCCAGTATTGCCGAGTGCATAGTCACCTGTACCACCGGCGCTGACTAGGAATTGCCCCTCGGTCAGCAGCGACCAAGTTCCTGGCAACGCCCCATTCGGGTCTGTCGCTGCCGTGCAGAAATAGATGCTGCCGACCGGGTATAACGCATCTAATTGGGCATCGACATAAGCCTTCCTCACCGCGTGGTCGTCCTGTGTCGGGTCGGTTGACGGCAGCGTCAGCGGACCCGTCATTGTGTCGCCTTCCCGCGCAACCACTTCCAGCTTGTCCCGTGCCTCCTCCACCGTATTGACAGGACGATCTATGGTCGGATGCGCGAACACATCCCACACCAAGTCTGCCAGCGGCTGGATGTTGCCGTAATTGAATATGGTCTCCAGATCGACAATGTTCGGCTTAGGCATCGGCTTACCTGCGGAGGGGTTTCGGTTTGGCGGCAATCGCAGCACCGGCAATTGCGTAGCCTGCTACGGCATTATCGTCATACGTCACTGCTGGAATCTCAAAATACGGATCGCACGGCACACCTAGTGTTGCTGCACCGCCACCGCCCTCAACTTCGCCAAGAAGGGCATAACCAAGTACAGCATTGTCGTAGCGACACACACCTTTGACGCATCCAGTGCCAACCCCGTCGCCAGCCCAGGCTGTCGGTGGATCGACTTCGACTGTCCAGCACTCGCTCACTGTGTGCGCACCATAGGGGAAGCTGCAATGTTCTGATTCCAACCCTGCTGCTTCAGAGCATCAAGCCGACGATTAAACTCCCCGCGCCATGCCTTGAGACGCTCATCATCCTTGACATACACGGCGATCTCTCGCAGACATCCATAGAGGTACACATCACTGTGATAGACGCTGAGCCAGTTGATGTCAGTGCCACCAACAAGCGGGTTTAGATAAGCATGATAGTCAGCATATACTGTGGCGCCAGCCTCCGGGTGAGGAAACAGCTCAATCACAGTCCCGCGGCTGATATAGCCACGATCTATGGATACACCACAATCATCTGTTCCAGTGGCTGCAATGATCGGATACTGCTCGTAGACACCAGCATTATCAAACACTCGGATCAAACCAACCAGATCGTCTGGTAAAGGCAGGATGCCGTCAGGCCCGGGCATCGGGATCGAGGCGCGCTTCACGTTCCGCGGGTGCTCGCGCAATTCCTTGTTCAATTCACCTTCAACTGTCTGAATCAGCAGATCAACCTCTTCGTCTTCCAGGTTCGGGCGGTTGGCGTAGAGCCTAACCGCTTTGACAAGCTCGGCCTTGTTCATTGCTGATGCTCCAGCCGGTTGGCGTTGATTGCTCCGGCGAGCATATGAGCTGCGCTAACGTTCTCGTTGCGCTGACTTTCAATCGCTGCACCGAGACTGTAGGTCATCTTTGCCTGCTCACCGGCCTGCTCAGCTATCGTCACCAAGGCGCACTGTCGGAACGTCTTAACCTCCTGAGTTTGGACATTTTCCTTTGTCACCTCAGTCTCCAACAGGCAACTGCCGCAAGTGTGACCAAATGGGCATGTGCGCTCAGGCATTGGCCTGTCTCCTCGCCAGCAGGCACAACGAATAACGTGGCGTCCAGTTCGCTGCACTGGTATTAGCGGAAGAAGTTGTACTGAAAGTATGTGTGTGGTTTTGGTCTGAAGACTGCGCCTGTGTCCAGCCTTTAACCTGGTGAGCATGGGTTAGGTTTCTGAAGTCAGTAGCCAACGGGTGGCTATGCGCTCCCTCTCCAGCGCCTGTTATCCTCCAAGTCGGGACATTGCCGAATGAGCCTCCATACCCAACCACAGGTGATGCCACAGACCCGACTGCGGTATCCAAATAATAATGCCCATGCTGACCTGTGCCACCAAGGGTCTCACCACCGTGCTGGTGGTTCAGGTTGACGTTTGGGTTTCCTGACCCGAAGTCCATATAGTGCTGATGACTCCGATTGTTCGCAGCCGATGTTCCACTCACCGGGTGCGTGTGGCTCGCAACCTTGTTATTCAGCTCTGGAGCATCAGGACCACCACCCTCTTTTCCTGCTTCTGCGCTGGTAATGATCAGCATCCTGGTCCCGGTGGTCGGATTAACTCGAATCCATCCAGCCGGAGGGGTCGGCTGGTAGAACAGGCACGTCGTGTCTTTCGGGAATACCGCTGCGTAGTTGAGCTGGTCCGGCGTCAGATTGACCGGTCCGTCTAGCAGCGGGAATGTTAACTTTAGAACATTCTTGATGCCGCGTATGTGGTCGTCGCCGTCGCTTGGGTAATCAGTGCCCTCAGGCCAATCGGATATCAGGTCCGAAATGTACGCTTTATTCGGAGGGACGATCTGCGGGTCGTATTCAAGTGGCATCTTTAACTATCCCGTCAGCAGTGTGCCGATTATCCAATGCCGCGAGTTGGTCAAGCGGCGTCTCATCTCTAGCGCGATGGCAGTCCCGGCAACGGTCGTCTACCATCCGAAAGTCGTACCCGCAGGCCACGTCTCTGATCTCCTTGCGCCACGGGTGCGCCCGCGGCGTTTTGTTGTGGCATCCGTACTTGAGCAGGCTCATGCGAACTTGCTATTCGCCGCTGCTCTGGCGAGCTTGTTGTGGTAGTCGTTCTGTGCGTAGTTCGGCCCATTGTAGCCTTTAGCGAACCCGCGCCAGTCGCCACGGCGAAGCTCATCCATCAGGTGGTTGTTCTCGATGAAGTTCAGCATGTGGTTAAACTGCGCTGCCTCACCACTGAAAGCTTGGACTATATACTCTTCAATGCTTGAACATCCGGCGACTTCGCTATTGAACCCCATCACCTGTCCCAAACCCCAGGATGCTGACCTGAGCGCATTCGGCAGATCGAACTCAGCAGCATCCCTGAGCCGGTCCCATTCCGCAGACCCACCCTTGTAGCCGCCGGGTGTCTGGCTGGACAGATCGGGGCGGGATTGGCTTACAGGCTCTGGCGTGAGCTTGTAGAACCAGTGCCGCTCGAACAAAATCTTCGGCCTGGCCGGGTGCGGCTCGTTGAGAAGGAACCCGCTA
>Ga0316578_10001185_pt1 | contig 10326 bp, 11 predicted proteins | sample J0NA_2_FD_203076 | JGI IMG/M metagenome (GOLD analysis project Ga0316578, IMG submission 203076) | Rhizosphere microbial communities from salt marsh grasses in Alabama, United States - J0-2_160517rDrC | ecosystem: Host-associated > Plants > Roots > Rhizosphere | place: USA: Alabama | collected...
CCGGCTCGTCTTCAACGGCACAGGTGCCAACGTCCTCGCGCTCGGCACGTTGCTCGGCTCACTGCCCGGACCGCACCACGGTGTGGTCTGCACCGACTGGGCCCACATCGCCGTCGACGAGACCGGAGCACCCGAACGGGTCCTCGCGACCAAGCTGATCGATCTCCCGTCGTTGTCCGGCAAGCTCCGACCGGAACAGCTGGCCGAACTCGCTCACGTCCGAGGTGTCCAGCACCACGTGCAGCCGGGCGTGGTGTCGATCACGCAGGCGACCGAGCTGGGCACGTTGTACACCGCCGACGAGGTCGCCGCGATCTGCGAGCAGGCCCATGCGCTGGGGATGCTCGTGCACCTCGACGGCGCCCGCATCGCCAACGCGACCGCTGCGCTCGGCGGCACGCGCGAGACGCTCCGCTCGTTCACGATCGACGCCGGGGTCGACGCAGTGAGCTTCGGCGGCACCAAGAACGGGCTGCTCGGTGCGGAGGCGGTCGTGTTCCTCACGCCGACGGCCGAGACGGGCTCGAAGTACGTCCGCAAGCAGGTGACCCAGCTGCCGTCGAAGATGCGGTATCTCGCCGCCCAGTTCAACGCCGTCCTCGAGGGCGATCTGTGGATCGAGCTCGCTCGCCATGCGAACTCGATGGCCGCAGAGCTGTACCGGTTGACCCGCGAGGTCCCCGGTGTCGAACTCGACGACCCGCCGTCGGTCAACAGTGTCTTTCCCCGACTCCCACCCGAGGCGATCGCTCCCCTGCGTGACTGGTGCTTCTTCTGGGACTGGGACACCTCGCGCCACGAGGTCCGTTGGATGACGTCGTGGGACACGACCGACGACGACGTCCGGAGGTTCGCCGCGGGCGTCGAACACGTCGTGACGCGTCGTCACGGCGGGCCGGAAATTTCGTTGTCACATGCAATTGACTCCGTGGTCGATTCCATTTAGTGTCTCGACTCGCGTCGCCACGGCGGCGCTTCCGCAGGGGGAATCGAACAGAACACGGGGGTTCGTGTACATGTCGGCCATCGAGATCGCCATCGACCGCATCCAAACCGACGACGACTGGATGCGCGATGGAGCCTGCAAAGGCCTCACCCACCTGTTCTTCCCACCGGCAGCCGAGCGACCCCAGGCACGCGAACGGCGCGAGCTCGCGGCCAAGGAGGTCTGCGCGGGCTGCTCGGTCCAGCAACGCTGCGTCGAGTTCGCCCGCGAGAACCACGAGTACGGCTTCTGGGGTGGCGAATCCGAGGACGAGCGTCACGCCGCCGGTTACCGCCTGATCGCGCCGATCGGCATTCGCGCACGCGCAAGCTGACCGGCGCGTGTACGACGTCGCGGTCGTCGGCAGCGCCAACGTCGATCTCGTCGCCTCGACCGCTCGCCTTCCAGGGCCGGGTGAGACCGTACTCGGCGACGACGTCGAGGAGCACCCTGGGGGCAAGGGACTCAACCAGGCCGTGGCCGCGGCGCGCTGCGGTGCACGGGTCACCCTGGTCGGGGCGGTCGGAGCCGACGACGCCGGCCGTTTCCTGCGATCGATCGCCCTCGCCGACGGCATCGGCGTGGACGACCTGCGCGACGTCGTGGGGGTGCCGACCGGGCGGGCGCTGATCACGGTCGACCGCACGGGCGAGAACACGATCGTCGTGATCCCCGGCGCCAACTCCCGTGCGAAGGTCGACCGTCTCCCGGCTGCCGCAGTGGTCGTCGCACAACTCGAGGTCCCCGTCGAGACCGTCATCGACGCGTTCCGAGCCGCCCGGGCGACGGGCGCGACCACGATCCTGAACCCCGCCCCCGCCCGTCCGCTTCCGGCCGAACTCGTCGAGCTGACCGACGTCCTCGTGCCCAACGAGCACGAACTCGACCTGATCGGTCACGACCGGGCACTGCTCGAACTCGGTGTGCGGGCCGTGGTCACGACCCTCGGGGCCGATGGTGTGCGGGTCAGCGAGTCGGGTGGGCGGTCCTGGCGCCAGGACCCGATCCCGGTCACCCCCATCGACTCGACCGGGGCAGGCGACGCGTTCTGCGGCGCGCTGGCGGCACGTCTTGCGTCGGGCGACGAGCTCCGCGCGGCGGTGCGATTCGCCGCGGCTGCCGGCGCGCTCGCCACGACGCTTCGTGGAGCGGTCCCCTCGCTCCCCCGTCGCACCGCGGTCGAGACCTCCCTTGCTCGATGATCGGCACGGCTCAGCGTCCGGCCGGATGACGCATCGTCACCGCAGCCCAGCCCCCCAGCGTGTCGCGGCGTTCGACGACCATCGGGGCGAGCGCGTCGACGACGTGGTCGTGGGCCCGGTCCAACACGCCGCTGATCACCAGACGTCCGTCGAGGCGGGTGAGCCGACGGAGATCGTCGGCGAGCTCGCAGAGCGCAGGTGCGAGGATGTTCGCGACCACGACATCATGCCCGCCGTCGAGCCTCGACACCGGCGTCGCGTCGACCTCGACCGTCACGCCGTTGCGGCGGGCGTTGTCGATCGTCGCCTCCACCGCCGCACCGGAGAGGTCGACGGCGCGCACGCGCTTGGCGCCGAGCAGCGCCGCGCCGACGGCGAGGACGCCGGTCCCGCAGCCGACGTCGAGCACGTCTGCGCCCGTCAACCGCATCGAGCGCAGCGCGCGGAGCGACAGCATGGTCGTCGGGTGGTCGCCGAGTCCGAACGCCCCGCCGGGTTCGATTCGCACGGCCAGGACCGACTCCCCCACGTCGTGACGTTGCCATGCGGGAACGAGCACCATCCCCGCATCGACCCACATGGGTGCGGCGTGGTCGCGCCACGTGTCGGCGGCGACCTCGGAGACCTCCACGGTCCGCCACGGCCACCTCACGACCCGTCGGCCGGCCCGCTCGACCGCGGCTCGATCCTCGCCGACCGAGGTCCACAACTCGACGACCTCGGCGGCCCCCGCCGTGGTCGCCGGCGTGCGCTCCTCGATCGCCCGGACCCCGAGCTGCCAGAGCACGTCGGACGCGAGGTCGACCTCGTCCACGGGCACGCTGACGACGAACGCGAGCATCAGTCGAGCCGGCGCAAGCCGGCACGGTAGATCTCCAGGCGCTCGATGTAGGCCTGGGCCCCGGAGGTGATGATGTCGCGGCGAGCACGGCCGGGTTTGACCACGGCCGGCGATCCAGCTGCGAGGGCGCCCGGGGGCACCTCGACGTCATCGAGCACGACGGAGTTCGCGGCCACGATCGCCCCCGATCGAATCACGCTGCGGTGCAGCACCATCGCCGCGTTGCCGATCAGCACGTCGTCCTCGATCGTGCACCCCTCGAGATGCACGAGATGCCCCAGCACGCAACCGTCACCGATGACGGTGGGCCACTCCGGCGTCGTGTGCAGGACCGCGTTGTCCTGGACGCTCGTCCGCGCGCCGACGACGATGTGACCGCCGTCGCCGCGGAGTACCGCACCGGGCCACACCGAGGACTGCGGCCCGATCGTCACGTCACCGATCACCACGGCGTCGGGGTGCACGAACGCTCCCTGATCGATCGTGGGTTCCAGGTCGCCGAGCGCATAGACAGCCATCGCAGGGACGGTACCCGCCGTCCCGCCCCGCCGACGCAGACGACTCGTTGGAGTTCCCGGCGGTCGAAGCGGTACCGTTGGCGCAATGTCCCGACGGATCGACATCGAGCTGACGAGCGCGCGCCCCGACGGCTCGTGGACCTGGCGCGCCGCAGGCGCCAAGAAGCCCAACGGTGTGGTGGACGCAACAGTTCTCCCGAGCAATCCCGCCGTCGGTGACGTCCTGAAGGTCGAGATCGAGCAGATGCTCGACGGGATCGAGATCCTGGGCGTCGTCAAGGGCCGCGAGAAGCCGGCCGACACGAACGTGCTCGAACTCCTCCCCAACGATCAGCCGTTCGAGGCGGTCATCGAGACCCGCGCCCGGCGCGACCGACGGGACGGGGACGGACGACGCGACGGCAAGCGTCGTGACGGCAAGCGCACCAGCAAGCGCCGCGACGACCAGCGCGACGAACGCGGGCAGCAGCGTGACGGCGGTCCGCGTCGCACCCGGCCGCATTTCGACGCACCGCCCGAACTCCCCCAGCGGCCCAAGCCCAAGCGGCTCCGTCCGGGCAAGGCCCGGCGGCAGGCCGTGCTCGCCGACCTCCCGGAGGCGCAGCGCCCGATCGCCGAGCTCGCGCTCCAGGGCATGTCCGCCGTCCGTGCCCGGGTCAAGGAGGAGAACGCCAAGCTCGAGGCGGCGGGTCAGCCGACGATGCCCGAGTCCACGGTCGTCAAGATGGCCGAGGACCTGCTGCCGAAGTTGCGCGTCGCAGAGTGGCTCGACCGCGCCGAGGCGGCGCAGCGTCAGATCGAGCACCTCGACCTGCGCGATCTTCGCAGCGTGGTGGCGGCGAGTGATGATCCGATCGTCGCCCGTGACGAGTCCACGCGAGCGATCGCCGAGCAGCTCCGAGCCGACCTGATGCGCAAGCAGGAGGAGGAGCTGGTGCTCTGGTTCGGCGACATCGACGCCGCGATCGGCGTCGGCCGCGTGATCCGCGCGCTGCGACTCTCGTCGCAACCGCCCAAGGCCGGCATCATGTTCCCGCCCGACCTCGCTCGCCGACTCGGTGAGGCCACCTCCGCCGCCCTGCAGCCGGACGATCCGGCGGATCGCTGGATCGCCGTGCTCGAGGCTGCTGCGTTCTCGCCGGTGCGCACCCTCGTGGTCCCTGCCGCTCCCCCATCGGTCGTCACCGACGAACTGAAGGCGACGGCGCTCCGCCTCGGCCCTGCGCTGCCCCAGATCGCAGCGCTGCTGGGAGTCGACGTGCCCGCGGACGCGCCGAAGCCGAAGCCGTTGCGTCAGGGGCCGCCTCGACGTGACTCGAAGTCCGATGCGCGGCGGGGGCCCAAGCGTGGCCGGCCGCCGGCCGGGTCCGACGAAGCGACCTGAGCTGGTTGGTGGAACCGCGCCGTGGGCACCTACGATCCACGCCCATGCCAGACATCGTCACCTACGAGACGCGCGAGCGCGTCGCCCTCATCACGCTGAATCGCCCCGATGCCCGTAACGCCGTGAACGGCGAGGTCGCCGAAGCCATGGAGTCGGCGATCGACCGGATGGAAGCCGACGACGACGTCTGGTTGGGCATCATCCAAGCGAACACCGAGGGACAGGCGAAGCCGGTGTTCTGCGCGGGCGCCGATCTGAAGGCGATCAACTCCGGTGCCGGCGCATCGCTGAGCACCGAGCGAGGCGGCTTCGCCGGGTTCACCTACCGGGACCGCAAGAAGCCGGTGATCGTCGCGGTCGACGGCCTCGCGACCGCCGGGGGGTGCGAGATCGTGCTGGCCGCCGATCTCGTCGTCGCCACGACTCGGTCCTCGTTCGGGCTCGCGGAGGTCAAACGGAACCTCGTCGCCGGCGCGGGCGGTCTGTTCCGGCTGCCTCGGGCCATCGGCCGCTCGGCCGCGATGGAGCTGATCCTCACCGGGGAGCCACTCGACGCGCAGCGTGCGTACGAACTCGGTCTGGTCAACCGCCTGGTCGAACCCGGCCAGGCCACCGAGGAGGCGCTTCGCCTCGCGGCGCAGATCACCGCCGCTGCACCGCTCGCCGTGTGGGAGAGCCGCAAGGTGGTCCTCGCAGCGGCGACCAACGACGACGACACCTTGATCAAGATGACCAATGCCGCCATGGCGACCGTGATGAGGTCCGAGGACCTCTCCGAGGGGCTGACCGCGTTCATCGAGAAGCGCCCGCCGCAGTGGAAGGGCCGCTGATCACAGCCAGCGGAACGTCGTGATCAGCCGCGCGACGATGCCGGCGCGTTCGTAGAGGTTCTTCGTGTGACGATCCCCGGGGAGGGCCTGGCCCTCGACGGCCACCGCACCGCGCCGCCGGCCGTCCTCCATCGCCGACCCGAGCAGTTCGTCGCCGAACCCGAGTTCGCGCGCCTGCGGCGTCACCCAGACCTGATCGATGCGAACGACGCCGTCGGCGTCGAGCGTCGACACCAAGTACCCGACGAGCACGTCGTCGATCACCGCGACGAACACGTCGGCGACAGCGCAACGCTCGGGCCACGCGGCGGCGATCTCGGGATGTTCTGCCAGCCATCGATCGCCGCCGCGTTGGCCGACCAGGGCTGCACGAGCCTCGGTCTCGAGCACGACGAGCTGATCGGCGTCGGCGACCGGGTCGGCGCGGCGGACCGTCGGGTCGATCACGGCAGCTCGCGGAGCTGGTCGAGCTTGCCGAGCACCGTGCGCCGATGCCGGTTGCGCAACTCGTACTGCTCGATCGCTGCTCGCTCGGCGCGATCGAGGCCGTCGAGCTTGGCGACGACGGCCGACGCCGGAAGGTGGTCGTAGTCGGCGAGGGCGAGGGTCTCCACGTCGGGACCGTCCCCGGACGGGTGGTCGACGACCGGGGCGTCACTCGGTGCGTCCGACGACGGTGCGAGTTCACCGTCGTCCGTGGTCGACGCGTCCAGCCGAGCGCGCAACTCACGGACCCCCTGTTCGACCGCCAGCTTGCCGACGAATCGTGCGAGCACGAGCTCACGGCGGACGCGCTCCAATGCGGCGGGCACCTGGGCGACGAGCGAGGTCATCGCGCGTTCAGGAGTTGAAGATCGGGCAGTCGTCGTCTCCGACGGGACAGTTCGGCGCGCTCGATCGGACCAGGAGGAAACACGACGAGCACAGTTGCTCGTCCTGCTGCTTCGGTTGGAGACGTTCGCCGCCTTCGCCGCGGATGTCGGGCTCGTCCTCCTCCTCGTCATCGTCGTCGTCGTCCTCCTCGGCGGCGACGAGACGATCCTTGAGGATCTTGTCGAGGTCTTCCTCGACGTCGTCGTCGGTCAGGAGTTCGTCCTCGTCGTCCTCCTCGTCGTCGTCGCCCGTCCGCTTCTTGCGCTTGGTGCGCGGGGCTTCCTTGGCGGCGGCGGCGTCGTCCTCCTCCTCCTCGTCGTCGTCGGGCACGTCGTCGTCGTCATCGTCGTCGTCGGGCACGTCGTCGTCGTCCTCGAGGTCGATGTCGTCCTCGTCGAGGTCGATGTCGTCGTCATCGTCGTCCAGATCCTCGTCCAGCTCGGTGTCGTCGTCGAGGTCGATGTCGTCAGTGGTCTCGTCGTCAGCCATGTCGTCGTTTCGATCTGGTCGCGCGGCGTGGGGTCACCGAACGAGTGGGCGCTTGCGGCGGGAGCATAGGCCTGACGCCTGCGCCGACTGAACGCCGTTGTTGTGACACCCGTCACAACAACGGCGTGACGCCAGATCGGTCAGGGCTGACCGCGCCGCGCCTCGGCGCGGCGTTCGGCCTCCAGCCGTTCGAGTTCGGGTGCCTCGGTGGTCATGTGGCTCATCGCAGCCGCGACCGCGACGTGGCCCGCCTGCTCGGCGATCAGTCGGTGCATCTCGAGCGCCACGCGACGGTAGGAAGGGTGGCCCTGTGGGGATGAGCGGAGCTCGAGCATGTGGATCGCCTCACGCGCGTTGAACTGCATGACATACCGCAGTCGATACGCCATCGACACGGCGTAGGACGACTGTGCCGGGTAGTCGCTGTCGAGCGCGTCGAACAGCGACGCCGAGCGGCGCATCGCCTCGTCGAACACCGAACCCACGCCGGCCTCCTCGACCAGCTCCGGCCGCGTGTACCCGTGGTTCGGTGTCAGCCGTTGCCACTCGATCGTCAGCATGCGGTGGCGCTGCATGTCGCGGAATGCGCCGTAGTCGCTCAGGATGTCGAACCGGTAGAACGATCGCTCGAACGCTCGGCCGGGCTTGTGCCGACGGTTCTCCCGCTCACCGACGTAGGCACGGATGAGCGCCACCCGCTCGTCGACGCCGAGGCGTCGCACACGGTCGAGCAGCTGGTGTTCCGGCAGCGCCGAGTGGGCGTAGCAGATCGCCGCGAGGAGCTTGTCCTCGGCGTCCGGGTCGAAGTCGACGAGCTCCACCTCGTGGGCAGGCTCGACCGGAACCGAGCCGAACAGTTCCTCGACCAGCGCTGCGGTGTCGACCCGGGTGGTCGCCAGGTAGTCGCTCCAGCGACCTCCCCGATCGGGAAGGTCGACGCGCCGGAGGAAGCTGGGGATCACCTTGCGCAGCTCGTGGAGCATGAGATCGGAGTACTCCCGGGCCTCGGGGAGCGGGCTCGCCCGCATGCGCAACAGCAGCGCCTCGAACGCCTGGCCCGTGCCGTAGATCCCGACGTTGGACGTCGCTGCCGCCGGGAGGACCCCGCGAACGGCGTCGAGGGCCTTGGCGCGCGTGGCCGTGCGGTACACGAACTCGCTGTCGTCGGGCCCGCGGGGAACCGACGTCCGGACGTGGTCGGTGACCGCTTCGATGCAGTGGCTGTAGGCGTCGAAGATGCGGTCGAGATCGCCGACGTACCTGGTCCCGAGCGGCCCCGACAGCACCGCTGGATCACGGTAGTAGCGGTACCGTCCGCCCAGCCGGGAGTCGTATGCGATGTAGCGAGTGCTCTGTTCGAGGTAGCTCATGAGCCGACCCCACTCGAGGATCTTCGTGAGCAGGTTCGAGGCCTGCTCGCACGCGAGGTGGACGCCACCCAGCTGGGCGACCGAGTCGTCGCCGTAGTCGAAGAACACGCGCTCGTAGAGCTCCTCGGCGCGATCGAGACCGACGGTGGCGTCGACGGAGTGATCACCGCTGACGTCGAGGTCGCCGACGAACTCGTCCAGGAAGAGGCGCCGAAGCGACTTGTGGCTGCGGCTGTACCGGGCGAACAGCGCCCCTTTGACCACCTCGGGCAGGTTGACCAGCGCGAACACGGGGCCGTCCAGATTGGTGAAGTACCGGCGCAGCACGTCGGTCTCGTCCGCGGTGAAGGACTCGGGGACGTACACGGCCACGAGGTGCAACTCTAGAAGAGGCGCGCCGGACCGCCCGGGATCATCCAGTGGACGTGACCAGGTACTCCGCGCAGGGTCATGCGTACACGACGGCGGCGTCGGGGATCACGCGGACCGCGATCGTCGAGGCGCGACCGGTCCGTCGACCGTCGAGGAGCACCTCGAGCTCCTCGTCGTACTCGAACGACGCCGTTCGAACCGATCGGGTCACGATCTCGGGATGTGGCACGTGGGCGGCGGTGCGGAGGCGGCGCCGAGCGGCGAGCCGTTGGCGCAGCGACAGCGAGACGGTCTCGAACACCTCCGCACGACCGTCGTTGGGATGGCCACGCGGCGCAACATCCCACGAGCCGAGGAACTCGGCGTTCATCACCAGCAGCACGGGCCCGGACAGCCATCCGCCCCGCCACCACGGCCGCCGGGCGACGACGTGGGCGCAGGCGACCCCGACCGGGGCGCCGTCGATGCTCGTCTCGATCAGGTCGATCGGCAGCGCGTTGGCCGTCGCCGATCGACCGGTCAGCGCTCCGAGTGTTCGAGCGAGATCGCCACCGCGCACCAGGACCGCGGTCCCGCGGGTGACGAGTTCCGCGACCTCGTCGTCGTCGTGCACCTCGACGGCATCCGCGGGCAGTGGCACCATCTGTCCCCAGGGGTCGCCCGGCTTGATCGTCACGCCTGCGTGCCTCCGGGTGTCGGCGCGGCGCTGTCGGCCACGACCCCTCGGAATGCCCGCTCGGCGGCCGCAGCGGCAGCTCGACGGGTCTCCGGTTCCGGGGCGATGATCGCCAGTTGTCGAAGCAGGTCGATCGACTGCTTGATCGTCCGGACGAAGTCGCCACCGGTCAGTTCCTCGGCGCCGACCACCTCCGCGAACCCTTCGCCGGCGACCCAGGCGTGCGCGACTGCAGCGAAGGTGGGGTCGGGCGACCGGTGCTCGGCGAGGCCCACGGAGCGTTCCGTGGCTCGGAGATCCTCGCTGATCGCCATGATGCGGCGGGCGCGTCGACGGACCTCGTCGGAGGAGAACCAGGGAGCCGGCGGGGTGTCGGAGCTGCGGTGCTCGTACACGAGCAGCGAGACCAGCGCCGCCAGATCCGGCGGGTCCCATCCGTCGAGGACGCCGGACCGCACGACCTCGGTGACCAGCAGGTCGCACTCGTGGAACGTCCGGGCGAGCATCTCGCCGGCGTCGGTGAGCGACCATGTCGGGCGGTCGATGTAGCCATAGGTCCCGAGAACCTCGAGGACACGGTCGAACTCCCGTCCGAGCGACTGGTTCTTGCCGCTGACCCGTCGCTCCAGATCGGCGATCTCCCGCTCGATCCGGTCGGCCTGGCCCGCCGCTGCGAGCTTCGCCCGCAGGTCGGGATCGGCGGTGACCGGGTGGTGCTCGGTTCGGCGTCCGGGCGCCGGCTTGGTGCTCGGGGTCCCCCTCGGCTTGAGGTCGCGCAGCCTGCGT
>Ga0316578_10001186_pt1 | contig 10320 bp, 10 predicted proteins | sample J0NA_2_FD_203076 | JGI IMG/M metagenome (GOLD analysis project Ga0316578, IMG submission 203076) | Rhizosphere microbial communities from salt marsh grasses in Alabama, United States - J0-2_160517rDrC | ecosystem: Host-associated > Plants > Roots > Rhizosphere | place: USA: Alabama | collected...
CGAGGCTTTCCGTGATCGCTTCAGCCGCGCAACCCTGATCATCGCAAAGGGCCAGGCGAACTACGAATCCCTGAGTAGTGCGAAGGCCCCGATCTGCTTTCTCCTGCAGGCCAAGTGCCCGGTCATCGCTGACGACTTGGGCCTCGAGCAGGGGGCTGTCGTCGCCAAGGCGTCGAGCGCTCTTTCGCGCGCACGAGATGCACAGTGATCAGCGTTCTCAAGCACGCGCGGATGATCACAAGCTTCGTGCTCAACATCACGCTACTGATCGAGCACATCAACGTGCCGATGCGGAGGCCTGGCAGCGCCTCCTGCGCACCAGCCGGCGCACACGGGTTCTGCTCAGCGTCGCGCCCGGCTGCCTCGGCGCCTTCACCACGGTCTCTCCTATCGCACCGCTGAATGAGCTTCGGCGAATTGGTCGCTGCCATGATCGCACCCAGCGGCGACGAGACCATGGTCCCGCTGGGTGACTCGGGCCAAGCTTGAGGTGGCCCCGGCAACAAAACAGGATCGCAAACGATGACACGACAGGACCCCCCATCAGAAGCGCCCAGACCGCAACCGCTCAAACGCAAACGCATCCTCGTCTGCGGAAAAGGCGGGAGCGGCAAGAGCACCTTGGTTGCCATGATTGCGGCCGCACTGAAGCGCAGAGGCTACCAGATCGTCGTGCTCGATGGCGATGCGTCGAATCCCGAGGGTCTGGTTCGCCTATTGTTCGGCGGCGGCGTTGAGGACGAGCCCAAGCCGTTGATCGAATTCTTCGGTGGGATTGACCAAGTGACCTGCCCGGTGGATGACCCCAGCCCACTCACCCGCGTCGGGGACTCAGATCAGATACCGCAGAGGCGGATCGATCTGGCAGCGGAGATCGACTCAAGATACTACCTGCAGGACGGCAACCTGCACCTGCTCCAGGCGGGTAAGATCGAGACCTATGGCCAGGGCTGCGACGGGCCGATCGAAAAGGTGGTGCGCGATTTCATGATCGCGGGCGACTTCGTCAGTCTGATCGACGAGAAGGCCGGCGTCGAGCATTTTGGCCGGCGGATTCCCGATCGCATGGATATGATCCTTGGCGTCCTTGACTGCACGCGCGAATCGGTCTCCATCGCCCAGAGAATCAGCGGATTCTCCAAGAGCACCGGAATCGACAGCGTCTGGTTCGTGCTCAACAAAACGGAATCCCAGGCAATGGTCGATCAGATGATGGGCTTGCTTGGCCAGCTGAGCGGAAAAATCGTCGGATCGATACCCTACTATCCGGAGCTGGTATCAGCCGCGCTCGCCGGGTACCCCCTGGAGCAGGCGATGAACATGGACGCCGTCGGGCGTATCGTTCGGCGCCTCGAAGACATCGCGTTGCAACGGGACGGGCGCCGTTCAGGTCGCGTCGCGTAACGTTTTGCGCATCGAGATCATCGGCGCTGAATCCCTGGGCGTCCGAAGCCTTTGCTGTCTTGTGACGACCCCCGCGCGGCGCGTCTTGATCGACCCCGGGCTGGCTCTGGGCTACGTGCGTCATGGTTTGCTACCACATCCCATCCAAATTGCGCTCGGGCGGACGCTTCGCAAGCGCATCATTCATGCACTGAACCACGCAGATGATGTCGTCGTCAGTCATTTTCACGGCGACCACATACCACTTGTGGACGCGAATCCGTACCAGCTCTCCATGCATGACCTGCAGCACCGCTCTCAAAGCGTGCGCTGCTGGAGCAAGTCCGCTGACGACTCCTCCCCCGATATGCGTAAGCGTTGGGGTGACCTCGTGACGTGGTTCGGAGACGCCATCCGCGCAGCGGAGGGCTGTACGCACGGACCGCTCGCGTTCTCTCACGCGGTTCCGCATGGCACGCCCAACAGCGCGCTCGGCTCCGTCATGATGACTCGGATCGAAAGCGGCGCGCAGGTATTCGTGCACGCATCCGATATCCAGCTCCTCGATGAGACCACGGTGGACAGCCTCATCGACTGGCGACCGACAACCGTGCTGGCCGGCGGCCCACCGCTGTATCTCGGTCGCTTGGGCGTCGCTGAGCGGGAGCGAGCCTGGCAGAACGCACTGCGCCTGGCCGAGCATGTGAAAGTTGTCATCCTCGACCATCACGTGCTGCGGGATTCCAGCGGTGAGGCCTGGCTGAAGGCGCTCTCAGAAACGACGGGCAAACGCATCTACTGCGCCGCCGATTTCATGGGCAGGCCAAGGCAGCTGCTGGAATCCCGGCGGCAGGAGCTCTACGACGACATGCCGGTCCCGCCCGGCTGGCATGGGCGTTACGCGCGTGGAGCAGCGACGATTGAAGGCTACTTCGGGGACATGGGCGATCGGGCCCAATGCGCCAAGCGTGCACGAACTGATGATCGCCAAACGGACTAAGGATGCAGCCGAAAGCTGACAATCAGCAGGATGACATTCGCAATTTAGGCGTCGCTGAAAAGATGTCTCATCGATTCCAGCACTAGCGCCCCGTCGTGGAGATGCACGGGAGAGGACCCAACATGCTCGGCGCGATTGCGGTTGTGGGCACGCCGTCCGAAGAGAGAGCGATAGCATGGCAGCGGTCGTTAGATGCGTGTTCAGTATCGGTGTGGCGCATGACCAAGAAGTCACTTCCGAAGGACATCTGCGCCCCTCCCTTTAGCCTTGGCCCTCTGGTAGATGTCTGACATCCGCGCGTAGGTCTTCGTGAGCGCCTCGACCCGTTTTATGAGGGTCTCCTGTTCCTGACCTGGGGAGACTTCGATCAAGTCCATCAGACTCCAGGAACTTCAGAACTCGTTGTTCTCGGAGTAGCTGCCTTCAGCGCAACAGAAGATCTCGTCGGGCATGACGATGTCGCGGGGGATGGCGTAGGGGTCCCGCGAGTCTTCGTAGGTGAAGAGATAGAAAAGTTGTCCCATCCGCCCCAGGCGATTCCGGAAAGGCGGAGCGGGCAGGGCTCGTGGGTGGAGATGAAAATGGTGTCCTCTGCGGCGGGGCGGCGGTCCTTCGGGAGACCATGGAATCCGAAGATCGCGGTGATATCGCCGCGCATCAGGGGATTGTTAGGTCCTCGACACGCCGCAGTAACTGTCCCGTTTGAGCGTCCCCCTCAGCTTGTTCAGGCCAGTCGGTGGGGCGGGCCTGCTGCCAGTGGCTTTGTGCCGGTGGCTTGGCTCGCGGCTGGCCGCATCGGCGGCGCAGAGCGCTGCCGCCGCCATGTGCCGTATGGCCGGCCGGCAGCCGATCTCATCGAAGCAAGGTCCTTGCCGGTAACGCGACGGTCCCATCGTTGCTTCGAAGGCGCCTTTGCGTTTACAAACCTCCTTGTATGCCTATCGCACCGTCGATGACACCAACGATGCGGCCGCAGCCCATTGCCATCAACATCCTGCGGGAGAAATACGCACGGGCCGGCGAGCGCACCATGGCCGACGTCCTGGACCGGGTCACCCGAGGTCTGGCCGCCGTCGAACCGGAGCCGGAGCGCTGGGAGCCGGCGTTCCGGGAGGCGCTGCGTGCCGGCTTCATCCCCGCCGGGCGCATCCTGGCCGCCTGCGGGGTGGCTGGGTCGGAGAGCACGCTAATCAACTGCTTCGTGCAGCCGATCGGCGATACCCTGCGCGGCCGCGATGGCGAGTGGCCTGGCATCCTGGATGCCCTCGCCGAGGCGGCCGAGACCCTGCGCTGCGGCGGCGGGGTGGGTTACGACTTCTCGCCGATCCGCCCCCGGGGGGCGCTGGTGCGAGGCACGCACCGTCGCGCCGCCGGCCCGGTCAGCCATCTCCGGCGCTTCGAGCGCGTGTGCGAGACCGTCGCCTCCGCGGCGGGCAGCCGCCGTGGCGCCCAAATGGCTGTGCTGCGCTGCGATCACCCGGACATCATCGCCTTCATCCATGCCAAGGACCAAACCGCTGCGCTGACCAACTTCAATCTCAGCGTCGGCGTCACCGACGCGCTGATGCATGCCGTCCAGCACGACCGCCCCTGGCCACTGCTGCACCGGGCGAAGCCGGCGCCGGAGCAGCTCGCCGCCGGCGCCCACCGGCGCGACGACGGGCTGTTCTGCTACCGGGAACTGCCGGCACGGCAGCTGTGGCAGCAGATCATGCGCTGCAGCTACACCGGTTCCGAGCCGGGGGTGCTGTTCCTGGACCGGATCAATACCGAGAACAACCTCGCCTATGCCGAGGCGATCGCCGCCACCAACCCCTGCGGGGAGCAGCCCCTGCCGCCCTATGGCTGTTGCTGCCTGGGGAGCATCGACCTGGCCCGGTTGGTCAACGCCTCATTCACCGCGGGCGCCAGGTTCGACTACAACGGCCTCGCCCGGCTGGCAATGGTAGCGGTGCGCATGCTGGACGATGTGCTGGATGTCACCCATTGGCCGCTGCCCCAGCAGGCCGCCGAGGCGGCCGCGAAACGCCGCATCGGGCTCGGTTTCCTCGGGCTCGGCGATGCCCTGGTGATGCTGGATTTGCGCTACGACGGGGAGCCCGCCCGGCGGCTCGCGGCGCGCATTGCCAGTCGGCTGCGCGATGCCGCCTACCAGGCGTCCATCGCGCTGGCGGGCGAGCGCGGCCCGTTCCCGCTGCTGGATAAGGAGCGCTACCTGGCCGGCGCCTTCTGCCGGCGGCTGCCGCCGACGATCCGCGCGGGCATCGCCCGGACCGGCATCCGCAACAGTCACCTGCTCTCCATTGCTCCCACTGGCACCATCAGCCTGGCCTTCGCCGACAACGCCTCCAACGGCATCGAGCCCCCCTTCGCCTGGACGTGCTGCAGGCGTAAGCGCACTGCCGCGGGCCGCGAGGACACCTACGAGGTCGAGGACCACGCCTACCGGCTCTATCGCGAGGCCGGCCATGACACCGGCGTCCTGCCGGAAGGCTTCGTCACGGCCCTGGAACTCGCTCCGCTGGACCACGTGCGCATGGTGGCGGCGGTGCAGCCGTACATCGACTCGGCCATCGCCAAGACCGTCAACGTGCCCGAAGAGACGCCGTACGATGCCTTCGAGGGCCTCTACGCCGAGGCCTGGCAAGCGGGGCTGAAGGGCCTCACGACCTATCGTCCGAGCGTGGTCCGCGGTGCGGTGCTGATGCCCCCGATCGGACCCAGAAACGGGGCGGGTAATATCTGCTGCGGGTCGCGGACCACCAACTGCGGCTAAAGATCATCCGGCACCGCGCCACGGGGAGTCAAAGGCCAGTCCGGTCGCCCTGCCGTTCTGGACCCTCGACGTCCGTAAGCCGTCCACGAACGCCGACGTCGCGTGCCCGATCCGTTGGCGCGCGTCCAGCAGCTCTGCGCGGGGCCTTGGAACGCGGCAGCCGTGGTGTCTCCGCCGTGAGCCGGACATCGTCAACGCGGTCTAGACTCAGGCTAGGTGACGTCGTCGCAATGCGCGACCAACGACAGCGAGGGCGCCCGGACCCGAGATCAAGCCCACACAGGAGCGACATCAATGAAGGGACGATGGCCGTGGCTAACGACCGCACTGGTACTGGTCGGTATCCTGACGCTCGGCGCTGTAACGCCAGCAGCAGAGGTGAGCCCCTGCCAAGGGGCGATCGATCAGTTGCTGACGACCTACCGGCAGGACCCGGCTTTCCGGGCGCTGGCTGATCGGGCGCTTGCCAACGTGCAGCCGCTGCCGGGCGATCTTGGAGCGAATCCATGGCGCGGCAGGGATATCCACGGCATGGCCGACTTTTTCGCCCGCTGGTGCACCTTCCTGCCCGCCGTCGACGGCTCTCACGATGACGGGTTGCAGTACATCAAGGAATTCGCAGCCCTCTACTACAGGAACGAGTATGGCGTGGCCTTGGTGCAGCGCAGTCCCGGACGCGAGATCACCCAGCGTTTCGTGCGCGAGCGCGGGGAGTACATGGATAGCCTGGCCTCGGCCGCGAAGGTGGCAGACTGGCTGGCTGACCCGCGCATCGAACGAGAGGACTACCGGCTACCCGACCCGTCACGCCCCGATGGCGGCTACACATCGTTCAACGCCTTCTTCGCCCGCACGCTCAAGGATCAGGCGGCGAGCCGCCCGCAAACCCTGCCCGATCGGTACTATGTCGTCACGGCCCCGACCGATTGCATCATGAACACGGTGCCGCAGCGCATCACCGACCTGCAGGCGCAGATCCCAACCAAGTTCAACGCGGCGCTGAACATCGTCACGATGCTCGACGGCTCAGCCCATGCGCCGCGCTTCATCGGCGGTACTGCGCTCTCGTGCGTGCTGATGCCGAATACCTACCATCATTTCCACGCGCCGGTGAGCGGCGATGTCGTGGAGGCAAAGATCGTCGGCGGAGCCTTCTTCGGCTACGACGATTTTCCCAGCTGGGTGCCCGTCGACGGCGATGTCGGTGCCCACGGCACTGAGTTTGGGCAGTTCGAGGACTTCCAGCGGGGCTACTTCATCGTCGACACCGGTGCCTATGGGTACGTTGCCCTGGTCGCCGTCGGCCTGAACACCATCAGCTCCGTGGTCTTCAACGAGCGTTTCCGCTCGCTCGAGGAGCCCGTGTCCGTCGTGCGCGGCGACGAGTTGGGTCACTTCCTCTACGGCGGTTCTCTGTTCCTGATCATCTTCGAGCCGGGGCGATACGACTCCGGTGCGATCAAGGTTCGGCTTGGGAACCAGATCGGGGTCTTCGATACCCCGGCTCCATGATCGGGTGCTCGCGCGGCATGCTGCTGAGCGCCCTCAGGAACGCAATCACCCGCTCGCGGTACAGAACGCGGTCCTCGCCCCGAGCGAAACCATGGCCTTCGTCGTATTCGAAGTACTGCACCGGAATGCCGCGTTCCGCAAGCGCCGCGATAAGCCTTCGTGATTGCTCGACCGGTACCCGAGGATCATGGATACCCTGGTGGATCTGCAACGGTGTGACGATGCGGTCGAGCTGATGCAGCGGTGAGATCGCCCTGGCGCGTTCCGGGTGCCTTGTCGGATCGAAGCCCAGTTCCCGGATCAACTGTGGACGCACCTGATCTGGTAGTCCCCGAAAGAAGGTCTCAAGGTCGGCAATCCCGAACGACTCCACCGCGCCGTCGAAGGCGCTGGGGTACTGGGTGATCGTCGACAGCACGGAGAATCCGCCGAACGAGTCGCCGCAGATGAATCGGGGACGCTCGGCGACAACGTCCAGTCCAGCGACGGACTCGGCGACAGCGAGGAGATCACGGATGTGGGCGCCGCCCCAGTCACCGTTGTCCATGTCCGCGAATGCCCTGCCGAACCCGGTCGACCCTCGCACGTTCGGCTGTACGACCACGAAGCCCGCATTCGCCAACCGCTGAAGGCCGCTGGCGTATTGCGGGTCCACGTGCTCATCCGGTCCGCCGTGAACCAGAAGCAGCAAGGGCAGGGGGCTCCCTGGTGTCGCGGAGGAGGGCACCAGGATGTGGGTCGGGATCTCGGTGCCATCGAAGCTCTTGATCTTTTGGGATTGGTAGCGGGCGAAGGCACTGTCCGGCAGTCCGGTTTGGTTGGTATCGAGCAGCAGGCGCGTCCGGCCGCGCTCGGCAATTGACAGGCGCGGCGGCCGTCCCTGCTCGGTGATGATCGCGGCGCGATCTGCGCTGTTCCTGGCGAGCACGACCATGCTGATCTGGTCGGGTTCCGCCCCCAGTGGCACCGGCTGTAACTTGGCTTCGCCACGTTGTCGATAGAGCTCGCTCACCGGCAGCAGCCCGTTGTGGTAGGAGAGGGCCAAAAGGCCCGCGTTGTTTTGCTGGAACCCGTCGAGGTCCCCGCTCACTGGCAGCTCGACGGCGCGAAGGCCGGAGACCCGCCCCCAGTTCCAGAGCCGAAACTGGCCGTCCCGCCGGTTGGCGATAAACCGCACGGTCTCACCGGCAAATTGAGCCGCCCTGACCTGGACCTCCTGCTCTCGCAGCAGCCACTCGATGTCGCCGCCCCGGAGCTCGACGATCCCAAGATGCCCTTCTCCATTGTCGATGTAGCGTTCGATCAGCAGTCGGTTTCCATCGTCGGAGATGTCATGGCAAAAGAGCCTGGCATCTTCTCTTGCGAACAGGGTGCGGGCCTCCCCGGTTGAGGTCGAGATCTCGACGATGCGTGTGGCACCCCAGATATGGCGACCCCGTGTGGCGTAGAGCACAGCCCCATCGAGTGAGAACGCACAGGGAATATCGAACTGATCGCGGGGCGTGGGCAGCAACTGCGCGCCGGTGCCAATGTCGACGATATGAAGCTTGTGCCGTTCGTCGCCGAGCGGGTCGCAGGTGAACACCACATGCTCTTCCTGGCGGTCCGCGAGCAATCCCTTGACTTCGATGCACGGGGGAGCGACCAATGACTGGGGCAAAGCCTCGCTACTGTCGAGATCGTAGCGAACGATCTCGAGCCGCCCCTGCCAAGGCTCAATTGCCGCATACAACCGGGTGGCGTCGCGATTGAGGGATACGCCGCTCAGCTCGGTCAGCCGATCGTAGGCCAACGCATCCTCCAGGCCGCGGACAGCGTCTACCGGTGACACGATGGCCACAGTCGCGACCAGTACTGACCCTAATGCCGGCGCTTGTCGTGTCGACGTTATCATGGTCGGCAGCCCCCTCGCTTCGGAATCTCGACTTTGCCGCCCCGTCTATGCTGCGGCCGCTGTTGCCCCGGAGGTGAGGTCCGATTTAGAGACGGCCCAGCACGCTCTTGCAAGGCGCACCCTGTCGAGCGACGGCCTCGTCGGTGCCGCTAGCGCGGATGTCCCACCGGGAGGATGACTAGCGGGTGCTCCTTGGCCGGCAGCTGCAACAGTCGCTGCAGGTCGCCATCGTCGAAGGCGCCAACGATTGCTCCGCCGAGCCCCAAGGCGACGGCCTGCAGCAGCAGATTCTGGCTGGCGTGACCGACCTCCATGTGCACATAACGCACACCCCTTGGCCCGTACTTGCGGGTGGTCCTGGAATCGATCGCCGTCACGACGACGATGGCCGGCGCCTCCGCGACCCAGGTCTGATTGAGCGCCGTCTCGGCAACGAGTTGCCGCATGTCGCCGGCCTGGACGACCATCAGGGCCTGTTGCGCTGCCATATAGCGATACTGTCCGGGTGGCAGACCCGTCACGTCGCCGGCGACAAGGTGCAGCTCCAGCGGATAGAGCGCGCCTGCCGAGGGTGCCGTGCGGAGCCCTTCGGGCGAGGTCATGCCCTGCGCGGCCCAGAGGAGCTGGGAAATTTCGGCCAGCGCGACCGGACGCGGTGCGAAAGCCCGGATCGTGCGCCGGTTCTCCAGGATTGCATTCAGGCAGCCGTCCGAGGTGCTCGTTGGCTCCGGCAAAGAAAATTTCCGGTCGTCCGCCATGCAGGACTTCGTAATCAACAGGGCGAGGATTGCCGCACATGAGAGTGACGCGCGACGCGCCGCAGATCGCGCCCCCAGGGAGCGGGGTTCGCGGCAGCGGCCTTTGTACTTGGCGTTCGGGACCATCGCAATCCCCTCGGCAACAGTAGGCCTATCAAGCGTCGCGCAGACCGGCGCCCATGACGACCGCTTGGAGCCGGCCTATATCTGTTTGCAGCGCAACGGTGAGTTGAAGCATCGGGCGCACCAGGCCTCGACAGCCCCGAGGCACTGGCGCTCCTCGATGGGGTGTGGGCATCTCTACGCCGGACAGACAATAAGGCCACAACCTCGGCAAGCGGGCGAGTATCCCGCAGAACTCCCGCCTCTGCGACGAAGCCGTCCATCGGGTGAGCGCCCCCGCGGGTCTACCCGAATGCCTTCTCGCCGTGATGCTTCCACTGCTGTTGTGTCCTGGTCGCCGAGGACAGCGGAGCTGGGGTACGAAGGCCACATCTGCGAGAAGGGCCAGCGCGATCAGCCACTGAGTGACGAGCAACAGACGGCGAATCGTACCCGCTCCAAGACCCTCTCCCGCATCGAGCCCGTCTGCGGCTTCCTGCGGAACAGCATGGGCGGGGAGGTCATCTGCAACGTTGCCAAGACACGGGCCGAGCACAACGTCGAGTGACTGGACTTGACCGACACGGTATCTGGGCTTGACCTACACTCTCATGTGCTACCTGCAGCCCATCAAACCCAAGACGGCTGTGCCTGCTGCCGCCTGAAAAATATGCTAAGCGGCCGAGCCGGTCGCGGCGGCGCGGAACGACCGGCTTTTACCGCCGATTTCGCCGGTAATCGAACACGAAGAGCGTGTCATTCGCCTACTCGTGGTCGAAACGTGGTCGCCACTGATTCAGTGCGCGACTCGGCGCGACGAAGTTGCGATTTGTCGAAGTCCTTTTATGGGCTTATTGCAGGAAGTGACAACGCGCTAGAGCGAATGTTCGCTCGA
>Ga0316578_10001187_pt1 | contig 10318 bp, 10 predicted proteins | sample J0NA_2_FD_203076 | JGI IMG/M metagenome (GOLD analysis project Ga0316578, IMG submission 203076) | Rhizosphere microbial communities from salt marsh grasses in Alabama, United States - J0-2_160517rDrC | ecosystem: Host-associated > Plants > Roots > Rhizosphere | place: USA: Alabama | collected...
ACTGCCTCACGAAGTACGTGAAGGTGGCGTTCTTCCGGGGCACGTCGCTGCGGCCCATGCCCCCCGTCGCGTCGAAGCAGCAGGACCTGCGTTACTTCCACATCTACGAGGGCGACGACATCGCTGAGAGCCAAGTCGCCGATTGGGTCCGGCAAGCGGCGGCGCTGCCCGGCGAGCCGCTGTTCTGACGACCAGGACCACCTTGAGCTACGACGACATCGCACGTCGCGGGAACCGAACCTCGATCGTGCAGCGCCCGGCCCGACCTACCGCTCCATCGAGGGGTTCCAGACCTCCCACACCTTGCCGACGAGGCCCGGGCCCGGCTTGAGCGTCGGGTCGCCGGGTTGCCAGCCGGCCGGTGTTGCCTCAGTCCCTCCGGTCTCCCTGACGAGCTGGAAGGCTTGCACCTGACGGATCGTCTCGGCGAGGCGCCGTCCGACCGGGGGTGTGAGCACTTCCATCGCCTGGATGACACCATCCGGGTCGATGATGAAGCGGCCCCGCATCTCGATACCCTGTGCCTCGTCCCAGACGCCGTAGGCCCGGCCGATGTTGCCCGCCTGATCCGACGCCATCGCGAACGGAACACCACCGTCGACCATCTTGGTCAGCTCGTAGTCGTTCCACATCTTGTGGACGAAATGGCTGTCGACGCTCACCGAGATGACTTCGACGCCAAGGGCCTGGAGCTCTGCATAACCGTCGGCGACCGCCGACACTTCAGTCGCTCAGACGAAGGTGAAGTCACCCGGGTAGAAGCAGAGCATCACCCACTTGTCGGCGTAGTCCGACAGGGACACCGACGTGAAGCCGCCGTCGTAGTAGGCGGGGGCAGTGAAATCGGGCGCCTTCTGCCCGACGGTCGCAGTCACGCTGGCCACCTCCTTGGGGGATTCATCGAGCCGCTGTTCCGGGACCTCGGGAGCGTCTCCGACAACACCCGTCACCCGGCCACATCCCGGTTGTTCGGCCACGGCCGTCTCCCGTCCTCGGCATCTCGATCGTACCGCATTCACCCAATGCCCGGCGAATCCGCATGACCCTGGCCGGCGCGACGCCGGGGACCGGTCCGCCCGGTCCCCGGTTCTGCGGGCACGACTCCCGACTCAGCGGAGGTCGAATCGATCGAGATTCATCACCTTGTCCCACGCGGCGACGAAGTCGTGGACGAGCGCCTCGGCCCCATCGTCGCAGGCGTACACCTCGACGATTGCCCGGAGCTGGGAATTCGATCCGAAGACGAGGTCGACGGCCGACGCCGTCCATTTCATCTCGCCGGTGGTGCGGTCCTTGCCCTCGAACACGCCTTCGGAATCGGACGACGCCTTCCACTCCGTCCCCATGTCGAGGAGGTTCACGAAGAAGTCGTTCGTGAGGCTTCCGGGTCGGCCGGTGAGCATCCCGAGCGCCGACTGTCCGACGTTCGCGCCGAGGGCACGCATGCCCCCGACGAGGACGGTCATCTCGGGCGCAGTCAACGACAGCAGACTCGCCCGGCTGAGGAGGAGCTCCTCCGGCCGCCGCTTCTCGCCGGGCCGGACGTAGTTCCGGAAGCCGTCGGCGGTGGGCTCGAGCACGGCGAAGGACTCGACGTCGGTCTGCTCCTGCAGCGCGTCCGTGCGACCCGGAGTGAACGGCACGTGCACGTCGTATCCGGCGTCCCGGGCGGCATGCTCGATGGCCGCGCATCCACCGAGGACGATGAGGTCGGCGAGCGAGACTCGCTTCCCGCCGGTCTGGGCGCCGTTGAAGTCGTCCTGGACCTCTCCGAGCGCGGCGAGCACCCGCCGGAGCTCCGACGGGCTGTTGACCTCCCAGTCCTTCTGCGGTGCGAGACGAATGCGTGCGCCGTTGGCTCCTCCACGCTTGTCCGTGCTGCGGAACGTCGAAGCCGACGCCCATGCGGTCGTCACCAACTGGGCGACGGAGAGCCCCGTCTCGAGGATGGCGCTCTTCAGTGACTCGGCGTCGTCCTCATCGATGAGCTCGTGGTCGACCGGCGGGACCGGATCCTGCCAGATGAGCTGCTCGTCCGGCACCTCGGGGCCGAGGTAGCGCGAAACGGGACCCATGTCGCGGTGCGTGAGCTTGAACCAGGCCCTCGCGAAGGCGTCGGCGAACGCGTCCGGGTTCTCGAAGAACCGACGGGAGATCTTCTCGTAGTCGGGGTCCATCCGGAGCGCGAGGTCGGTGGTGAGCATCACCGGCGAGTGACGCCGCGCCGGGTCGTGAGGGTCGGGTACCGCGTCGCCGGCCGCGGGGTCGGTCGGAACCCACTGCCAGGCGCCGGCTGGGCTCTTCACGAGATCCCAGTCGTATCCGAAGAGCGTCTCGAAGAAGCTGTTGTCCCAGGTGATGGGGGTCGGCGTCCAGGCCCCTTCGAGGCCGCTCGTGAAGGTGTCGTTGCCCTTCCCGGTGCCGTAGGTGTTCTTCCATCCGAGGCCCTGCTCCTCGAGGCTCGCGCCCTCCGGCTCCGGGCCGACGTAGCGCTCCTCGACGGCACCGTGGGTCTTCCCAAAGGTGTGGCCCCCGGCGATGAGGGCGACGGTCTCCTCATCGTTCATGGCCATCCGGGCGAAGGTCTCGCGAATGTCCTTTGCAGCTTCGATGGCGCTCGGCACGCCGTTCGGCCCTTCAGGGTTGACGTAGATGAGGCCCATCTGGACGGCGCCGAGGGGCTTCGCGAGCTCCCGGTCGCCGCTGTAGCGCTCGTCGCCGAGCCAGGTGTCCTCCGTGCCCCAGTCGGTGACGTCGTCCGGCTCCCAAACATCCTCGCGGCCGCCGGCGAACCCGAACGTCTTCAGGCCCATCGATTCGAGCGCCACGTTGCCGGCGAGGATCATCAGGTCGGCCCATGAGATCTTCCGCCCGTACTTCTGCTTGATCGGCCACAACAGGCGGCGGGCCTTGTCGAGGTTCGCGTTGTCGGGCCAGCTGTTGAGCGGTGCGAAGCGCTGGAGGCCCATGCCGCCGCCGCCGCGGCCGTCGGTGATGCGGTACGTCCCGGCGCTGTGCCATGCCATGCGGATGAACAGCGGCCCGTAGTGCCCGTAGTCGGCCGGCCACCACTCCTGCGAGTCGGTCATCAGCGCCTGCAGGTCCTCCTTCACCGCGTCGAGGTCGAGGCTCTCGAACTCGGCCGCGTAGTCGAAGTCCTCACCCATGGGGTCGACGAGGGGGGAGCGCTGATTGAGGATCCGCAGATTGAGCTGGTTCGGCCACCAATCCTGGTTGGTGCGCGTCCCCATCGATGTCGTTGCACCCGTCATCGGTTGGCGATCTGCTGTGTCGGACACACTGTGCTCCTTCCTCCTTGATGCGGATCGACGGTGCTCGGGCCTCGTCGGCGGGGTGTCCTCGTTGGCTGCGATCGCTCGCTCGCGACCAGACACTCGACGCCGGCAAAGCCCCTTGCCGCCCCGATCGGCTCGTTCTGTGTCAACGCGCTCAACCTAACCGGTCTGCGACCGCTGAGCCAGGGGTCTCTCGATGCCCGCGCGCATCGCGCGACATCGACTGCTCGGTGAGAGAGATGCGGATTCGTCGTCGGCACGTTCTCGTAGGATTGGCGTTGTCGTCGACAAGGAGCGCCATGCCTGAGTTCCACTACGAGCCGATGTTCCAGCTCGGTACCGATGAGACCGCGTACCGGCGACTCGACATCGACGGGATGGTCGACAAGACGATGCTCGGTGACCGGGAGATCCTGACGATCGACCCTGAGGCGTTGCGCCTCCTTGCGGCCGAGGCGGTTCGCGACGTCTCACACCTCTTCCGGGCGAGCCACCTCGCTCAGCTGCGGAAGATCCTCGATGATCCCGAGTCGTCGGACAACGACCGGTTCGTCGCCCTCGAGATGCTCAAGAACGCCGTCGTCGCCTCCGGAATGGTGCTGCCGTCGTGCCAAGACACGGGAACGGCGATCGTCCACGGCCACAAGGGGGAGAACGTGTACACCGGCGCCGACGACGCCGCGTGGCTCTCGCACGGCGTGTACGACACGTACACCGGGACGAACCTCCGGTACTCGCAGATGGCCCCGCTCACCATGTTCGATGAGCAGAACACGGGCACGAACCTCCCGGCGCAGATCGAGATCGAAGCGGTGCCGGGCGACGAGTATGAGCTCCAGTTCGTGACGAAGGGCGGCGGATCGGCGAACAAGACGTTCCTGTTCCAGAAGACGAAGGCCGTGCTGAACCCCGAGTCGCTGACGGCGTTCGTCGACGAGGCCATCCGCACCCTTGGAACGGCGGCCTGCCCGCCCTATCACCTGGCGATCGTGGTCGGCGGGACGTCGGCGGAATTGACGCTCAAGACGGTGAAGCTCGCGAGCACCAAGTACTACGACACGCTGCCGAAGGATGGCAACGAACACGGGCGGGCGTTCCGCGACATCGAGTGGGAAGAGCGGATCCACCAGATGACGCGCGAGGTCGGGATTGGGGCGCAGTTCGGCGGGAAGTACTTCTGCCACGACGTGCGGGTCGTCCGCCTGCCGCGTCACGGTGCGTCCTGCCCCGTCGGAATCGGTGTCTCCTGCTCGGCGGACCGGCAGGTCAAGGCCAAGATCACCGCAGGCGGTGTCTTCCTCGAAGCGCTCGAGCGCGACCCGGCTCGATTCCTGCCCGAGCCCAAGGCGGCCGATGAGAAGGTCGAGGCAGTTCGCGTCGACCTCGACCGCCCCATGAGCGAGATCCGCGCCGAGCTGTCGAAGCACCCGGTCGGCACGCGGCTCTCGCTGACCGGGACGATCGTCGTCGCACGCGATATCGCGCACGCCAAGATCGCCGAGCGCCTCGACGCCGGGGAAGGCATGCCCGCGTACCTCCAGGACCACATCGTCTACTACGCCGGTCCGGCGAAGACACCCGAGGGGTATGCCTCAGGCTCGTTCGGGCCGACGACGGCGGGCCGGATGGACCCGTACGTCGACCGCTTCCAGGCGGCCGGCGGCAGTCTCGTGATGCTCGCCAAGGGCAACCGCTCCAAGCAGGTCACCGATGCGTGCGCCACGCACGGAGGCTTCTACCTCGGGTCGATCGGCGGGCCGGCGGCGATCCTCGCCAAGGAGCGGATCCGGGCGGTCGAGGTGCTCGAGTACCCGGAGCTCGGCATGGAAGCCGTCTGGCGCATCGAGGTCGAGGACTTCCCGGCGTTCATCATCGTCGACGACAAGGGAAATGACTTCTACGCGCAGTTCGTGGCATAGCCGGCCGCCGCACCGTGCTCCGGTTGCCCCGCAGATGCTGCGCGCCGCAGAACGGCGGCCCGGGCGCTACGCCTCCTCGATGACGACGGCCGTGCCGTAGGCCAGGAGCTCGGCGGCCCCACCCATGACCATCGACGTCGAGAAGCGAGACATGAGGATCGCGTTCGCGCCGATTGCACGGGCGTCGTCGACCATCCGGTCGAGCGCCTGCTCGCGGGACTCGGCGAGGAGCTTCGTGTACTCGGCGATCTCGCCGCCGACGAGGTTCCTGAACATCGCCATGATGTCCCGCCCGATGTGTCGCGCCCTGATCGTGTTGCCCCGTACCAAGCCGAGGGTGCGCACGACCCGGTGCCCGGCGACGGATTCACTCGTTGTGACGATCACTTCTCCACCTTTCGATAGCGGTCGGTCTTGCTGGCCTTGATCCGGTCGATCAGGACCGAGAGGAAGAGCAGGAGGAAGCCGAGCCAGAAGCCGAACACGAGGACGGCGGCAAGCAGATCCTCCGCATCGGTGGCCGCACGCCACAGCGCATAGCCGACGATCCCGATGAACCACGCCAGGGCGATCGCCCATCCGAACGTGCGGAGCATCCCGGAGGCTCCGCTGCGCGGTGCCTCGTTCCACTGGTCGTCCGGCGGGAGTCGGAACTCCGTCGACATGGTCGCCTCCTTGATGTTCCGGATCTCCTCGAGGGTTCGACGGCAGTCCGGGCACTCCTCCAGGTGGAGCCGCACCCGCTGCGCGTCGCCCTGCGTCAGCTCACCGTCGAGGTAGCCGGACAGCAGGTGCTCGTCGAACCGGTGGGGCTCATTCATGATCCTCATCTCCCTTGCGTGTTCGACCGCCCTCATCGGCGAGCTCGTCGCGCAGGCGCGTCCGCGCAGCGTGGAGACGCGACATCACCGTGCCGACCGGGATCGACATGATCTCCGCGATCTCGCGATAGGGGAGGCCGTGGTGGTCCCGCAGGATCAGGATCTCCCGGTGGTCGTCGCTCAGCCCGGAGATCGCCCCCCAGATCCGCCGCTGCAGCTCGAGGCGCTCGACCTCATCTGGTGGCCCGGGGTCGGGATCGGCGATCTCGAGGGGCCGACCGGCGATCCACGCATCGAGCGAGTCATGTCGGCGCAGGCTCTCGCGTCTCGCCAGGTCCCGGACCCGGTTCCGGACGATCTGATAGAGCCACGGCTCGATCGCGCGATCCGCGTCGAACCGATCGATGTGCTCGAAGAAGCGGAGGGCGCTGTCCTGTGCGACGTCGAGCGCAGCGTCCGGGCTTCGGGTCAGCTGGAGCGCGAAGACGTAGGCGGTCCGCCCGACGACTCGGCCGAGCGCTTCTCTCGCCGGGCCCCGACCGCTCCGGGCGCGACGCACGAGGTCGGGTTCGAGCGGCGACTCCCCGGTGTCCCTCACGCGAGCGATCGTACTTCTCACGGTGAGATCTACGCACGACTCGCCCGACTATTCACCGTGCGGGTTCGTGGAAGCGTTCTGGGCCCGGCCGTAGGGGAGTCGCCTGTTCCTTGGAGCAGGATCACGGCTAGATTCCGGTGTCGATGATCTACCAGCTCGCCCTCGATCCGCGGACGGTGTCCTCGTGTTGGTGTGTCCGCTCGGGCGAGCGATGTTCCTGTCCCTGAGAGACCTCACCGACTGAAGCACACGCGGCCCGCAGCACTCCGCCCGGGCCGTTCTTCGTGAAGGGACGACGAAATGGGACACATCTACGACGACATCACTGAGACGACCGGCGGAACGCCGCTCGTTCAACTCAACCGAATCGGTCGAGGAAGGGGCGCACGGATCGTTGCGAAGGTCGAATCGTTCAACCCGCTGTCGAGCGTCAAGGACCGCATCGGCGTGGCCATGATCGCTGCAGCCGAGGCTGCGGGGAGCATTCGGCCGGGTGTCACGACGCTGGTCGAGCCGACGAGCGGCAACACCGGCATCGGGCTCGCATTCGCCGCCGCTGCGAAGGGGTACCGGCTCGTCTTGACGCTGCCGGATTCCATGAGCGTTGAGCGCCGCCACATCGTGCAGCTGCTCGGCGCCGAAGTCGTCCACACACCCGGCGGCGCTGGGATGGCCGGCGCAATTGCGAAGGCTGAGGAACTCGTCGCGGAGACTCCGGGCGCAGTCATGCTTCGCCAATTCTCGAATCCTGCGAATCCGGAGATCCACCGGCGGACGACGGCCGAAGAGATCTGGTCCGATACCGACGGCGCCGTCGACGTCGTCGTTGCCGGCGTCGGCACGGGCGGCACGATCACCGGGGTTGGGGAGGTGCTCAAGGCGCGGAAGCCCTCGGTGCAGATCGTCGCGGTGGAGCCGTCCGGGTCGCCGGTGCTCTCAGGCGGAGCACCCGGATCTCACCGGATCCAAGGCATCGGCGCCGGTTTCGTCCCCCCGCTGCTCAACGAGGAGCTGATCGACGAAGTCATCCCGGTTGCAGACGACGACGCGCTTCGGATCATGGGCGAGCTGGCCCGCACGGAGGGCATCCTCGCCGGGATCTCGAGCGGGGCGGCGCTGTATGCGGCGCTCGAGGTGGCATCGCGGCCTGAGACCGAAGGGAAGCTGATCGTCGTCATCCTGCCCGACTCGGCAGAGCGCTATCTGTCGACGCTCGCGGCTGCCATCGGCGCGGCGGAGGGCGACGCGTGAGCCGCGAACGAAGCCCCGAGAGCGCGGCTGCCGCGCAACGTCGCGGTCTCAGGAGATTCGGCAGGCTCGGCCAGGACATCGAGGCGGTCTTCAACAGAGACCCCGCGGCGCGCAGCGTCCCTGAGGTGCTGTTCCTCTACCCGGGCTTTCACGCCGTTGTGCTCCATCACGCGGCGCACTGGCTCTGGTCGAAGCGCCGCCGGTTCGCGGCACGCTTCCTGAGCCACATCGCTCGCCTCGGGACGGGCATCGAGATCCATCCGGGAGCAACGATCGGGAAGCGGTTCGTCATCGACCACGGGATGGGGGTCGTGATCGGGGAGACCGCAGAGATCGGCGACGACGTCATGCTCTACCAGGGGGTCACGCTGGGTGGCGTCAGCCTCGAACGGAAGAAGCGTCACCCCACGATCGGGAACGGTGTCGTCGTGGGGGCCGGTGCGGCGATCCTCGGGGCAGTGACGGTCGGGGACGGTGCGCGCGTCGGAGCGGGTGCCGTCGTCGTCGGGGACGTTCCAGCCGGCGCAACCGTGGTCGGCCTCGCCGGTCGCGTCATCGGCCACCATCGCGAAGGTCACGAGCCGCTCGAGATGGGCGTCGCGCAGAGCAAAGACAACCAGGCCGTCCGTGTCCTCGAGGTGCTCATCGAGCGCGTCGAGCAGCTCGAGAGCAGCATCAACGGCGGGTCGGGAGCGACGCTCCGAGCGGAATAGGGTGGCGGCCTCCCGACCACGGGCGGCTGCTTCGCGACGAGTGCGGGATCGCATGTGCCGTGCGTCATCGTGCGCCGGCGTCCAGGCACCGAGCAGCGCGCCACCGTCGGTGGGTCACCGTTCCGGACGGTCGACCGTCAGTGCACGAACGCGATCTCGGAGAACCGGCTGCGGTACGCCGTGACCGACGCCGCAACCACCGACGGGTCCTGCGCGACGAGACCGTCGGCGATCAGCGACGCGAGCTCGGCCATGTCGCCGGAAGTCGCTCCCCAGCGGACGATCTCGCTCGTTCCGAGCCGAAGCCCGGCGTCGAGGCCGTGCGGGAGTCCGATCGAGGAGCTGAGGAGGTTCGCGCGTCGCAGCCGGGCGGCAGCACGTGTCCCCCCGTCCCACGTCGAGGCGTCAACAGCGAACGCGTGGGACTGGGTGGGTCCTGCGAGCGTTGAGAACACCGGTACGCCGCGTTCGGCGAGGGCGTGCGCGAGCGCCGTCGCCGACTCGACCATGGCCGCTGCGTACGGGCGACCGTGAGCCAGCCAGTCGAGCAAGGTGAACGCGACCGCAGCCGTCTTCCCCGCGTCGAAGTTGGCGGTCAGGCCGGGGAATGCGATCTGCTCGATGCGCTCTGCCACGTGCGGCTCGTTCGTGAGCAGGAGCCCGCTCGGCGGCCCTCCCAGGCTCTTGTAGGTGCTCATCGTCATCAGATGTGCGCCTTCGGCGAGTGGATTCGGCCAGACCCCACCGGCGATCGGTCCCGACAGGTGCGCCGCGTCGAAGAGCACGAGCGCCCCGACCTGATCCGCAATCTCCCGGATCTTCCGAACCGGGTGATGCATCAGATTGAGGCTCCCTCCCACCGAGATCACCTTGGGCCGAACCTGCTCGGCGAGATCGGCGAGCGCTGCTGCATCGATCGTATAGCGGGAGGGATCGATCGGTGCTTCGTGGATCTCGAGCCCGTACAGGCCGGCGGCACCGAAACGGTTGTGCGTGACGTGTCCTCCGATCGTCGGCGGTGGGACGATCACCGGGTCTTCGGGCCGCGCTCCCGCAATGAATGCGGAGAGATTCGCGATCGAGCCCGACGGGACGCGGACCTCGACGTAGCGAGCACCGAACACTCGTGAAGCAAGCTCGGCGGCCATGATCTCGATGCGCTCGATCGCTTCGAGGCCCGGCTCGTACTTGGCCCCCGGATAACCGAGAGAGGGGCGATTCCCGAGATCGGAGCCGAGCGCCGCGTGGGCGGCGGGGCTCATCGTGTTGCTCGCCGGGTCGAGGTTGACGCACTCCGCATCGTGAATGCGGTGGTTCTGCGTGATCAGGTCCTCGATCGTGCTCGAGATCTCCGCGATGGATTGCCCGTCCATGGCCCTCACGACGGCACGCGACAGCTCGGTGGTCTCCCGGGGCACCCAGGGGCGGGCCGGGGCGGGCGACGGTTCGCTGGTCATAGCGCGAGCATGCCGTGCCGGGGGCACCGATGCAACACGGCGCCGCCGACGCGACGTGGCCCGGTCCGCGATCCCCACGGAGCCGAAGGGATCTAGAGTCGTCTCGCGACCTGCCGCGATCCCTGGGCTCGGCGGCGGGTCCTGGAGGTGAACCAATGAAGGGAGAGCCGATGGCTCGCAAGAGATGGCGTCTGGCGGTCGCGTTGATGCTCGTGCTCGGGCTGTTCGCGGCTGCATGCGGCGGCGGCGACGACGATGCCACC
>Ga0316578_10001188_pt1 | contig 10314 bp, 9 predicted proteins | sample J0NA_2_FD_203076 | JGI IMG/M metagenome (GOLD analysis project Ga0316578, IMG submission 203076) | Rhizosphere microbial communities from salt marsh grasses in Alabama, United States - J0-2_160517rDrC | ecosystem: Host-associated > Plants > Roots > Rhizosphere | place: USA: Alabama | collected...
TATACTTTATATTTCCATCTGGATCGAGCAAAGATCCTTCACGGTTGATAAATTGATGGCCGACTTTTTTATACTTAAAACCCAACTCCTTTGCAATCGAGCCATATGTCTCTAAGTCCTTTGGGGCTCCATAGGGGGGCTTTGGTTCGAAAAGAAGGATCTCAGCATCAGAATGGCTCGATAGCATTTGTTGATGGCTGCACCCCAAGAATACAAGTATAATGAAAATTACCCCTATGCTTATAAAGTTGATGAGCAGTCTTGAATAGTTCTGGTATATTGATTTTCGTTTGTGAATAAAATGGTACATGGTCAGTCACCTAATTGATTATTTCGCACATAGTTTTTTCTGATTCAGTCATATTACTATTGAGTAAGTAGAATCAATCTGAAATGTTGAGCAAATGTTTAAGAGCTTCCACTATAATGGAGAAATACCGAATTTATATAACATAATTACAGATATCTAGCCAGTATCTGTAATTAAAGATTGTTTAACAGGGGTTGATATCTGTAAAGATTTAAGGATAGAAATTCTTGCGATATATTACAAATATATGGTAGCAGAAAATTTTGTCGCGGACAGCGAGATTTATCCCCCTGTACCCCCTGAATAATCAAATTTTCAAATCATCCAATAACCCATCATCATTTTCGGGAACGCACTGCAAAACCCCGTCTGTAGTCGAAGAAGTTGCGGTTGTTCCAGTCCTCGTGGCCTTTGTAGAAGTTGAAGCCCCAAGCCGACGACGAATCTTTGGTTTCACCAGACCATACAAGCCATCCCGTGGTTTTCAGTAAAGGTGTCATGTTGCGTGTGCCGATACCATTTTGATAAAGCGACTTAAGCTCATTTATCGTGGGCATGCGCCATCCGCCGCCGGAAACGTTCAATTTCTCAACCCATTCTTTTGCTTCATTCCATGTTGTATCTTGATCTGGTCCGGCATACCATTCAAGACCCGTATTTTTATCATAATAGACCTCATTTTCTAATGCTTTATCGTCCGCAAAAGCATATCCTATAAAACAAAATCCAATCACGACAACTAAAGTGAAGATCATAAATTTTCTTATAATGGTTACCTCCTTTTGTTTACAGAAAATTGATTTTCTGGCTTGAAGGTTTGAGCAACAGATAGGAATAGAAATTTATTACGATATATGATTGAAAAAATGCAACCTGAATTCAATAAAAATAATGGAGATTATTTTTAAAAAGCGATCTTGTCAAAACTTCAGATACCTGGCCAGTATCCGAACTTTAAGATTGTTTGGCAGGGGTTGTGATATCTGTCCTTAGGAGAAAATATTTTTAAGTTTGGAGAACAGGTTTAAAAATCTCACATGATCTGCAACACTTCATTTTCGCTTCCCAGTCCTTACATACTTTTCCACAGCAAAAGTTACCATTAACAAACCAGCATAGTCCCCCAGAATCAAATTGCCATGCGGGGCAGTGTACCTTAATTGAAGGATGACATTTTTTTATAACCCAACACGGTCTACTGATTTTTTGAATTCCATCCCTTCTGGACATAAAAAACAACATCTTCCGTTCCACATATGGTGGTATGTTTCGCCAACCTTGTTCGTAGCTGTGAACAGCTTTAATTGATACACCTAAAAGTGGCGCTATATCTTTCTGCGTTCTGTTTAGTCTTTTGCGAAATTTTTTAAATTCTTTGCTGTCCATGTGAAAAGTTTACCTCTATTAATTCAATTAAAAAGCCGATCTACCTATAAGGCAACTCGGCTTTCTATGTTAAAATAAATTGAACCACACTCTCTAATCTTGAATGAAGTGAGCATAATAAGAGAAGTTTCAAATTGAAATCAAATCGAGATAGAGACCAGATTTCAGGAGAGCTATTTTCTAATACAGTAAATAAAACATTCAACCCTGTCAATGGAGTATTATGTGCTATAAAATGCGTTTATTATATACCTATTATTGAAATATAATAATGATGTTATTCGGTTAGTTTTAAGTTGCTTTGTGAAGGAATATAATAAAATAATAGAAACTTAATGCCCTAAAGATGCAGCTTTCTTGCCGTAGGTGGACTATTACCTGTGTTGTGATACCTATCCAGTATCACAAATCCATTAAAATTTAAAGATATCAAATTCAAACTGTAAATATCAAGTCCAGATCGTTTTTCGGATATCTGTTTCTTCAAAAAAAGTTTTGGCTACTATGATGAGCTTTCGGATATGTCATGGAAATAAAAACCCCTGGCATGTCGAGCATACCAGGGGCTATATTAACGGTTCTGTTGATGGCAGGAACCGTAGAGAGAGGTTTAGCCAAAAAGATTTTGGCTAATAAATATTTTAATACTACGGTGCAGTTTGTAAATAGGGCGAATGCTTCATTTTTATAGGAGATACACCTATGGCTGAGCAAATTTCCTATGTATTAAATTATTAACCGTCAGAGCTACCTTTCAGTATGATAATAAAGCGCAATCAGGGCAGCATAAATAATAGCGATGCTTAAAACTAAGTACTTAACTATCATGTCATTTCTCCTCTTATAAGCAAATATCGGCAAATACCATTAGAATCTTAATACAAAAGGCTAGAAGATGCACAGCACGGTTGTGTTCATTGTAACCGTTCAAGACAAGAGACAAACCGAAAGGTATTACTTAGATGTCAACATAGGTCAATTTAAGCGTGAAAATTCAACGATCGGAGTAGGGTGAATAGTCGAGAGTGGATTAAGGTTCTTTTAAATTAAAATCTACGGTGAGATAACAACCAGCCTGAAGTTGGTTGTAAGTGTGGGCAGCGTGTGAAAATAAACACGTGAGACACCCTGCTACGGCAGGTAGGTCGCTCGGCCGAAATCGAGCATTTTTTAAGATATCACAAGTCCTGAGTCGGCTTTTAGAATTACAAATACATTGCAGTAAAACAACCTTGAGAAATAAAAAAAGACAGGGTCAATTCTGACCCTGCCCAAATCATAATCCGTGTATTTTTAAAATTTATAAGCTCTCGCCCAGGCATTCTTTGTCGAATTGAATTGCAATGCCGAAATCGGTGGAACGAACCAGACTCCCCGTACAATTCTTCAAACTTTCCAAATTCTTAAATCCTTTGAGGTCATCAGTTGGAAGGGTAAAATCAAGAATAAACCTTGTACCTTTTGGAAAGGACGTAAGTGTGGCAACATATATGCCAGAGGTAGACATGTCTTTGGTAACAAGATCTAAAACTTTTTCATTGTCTGAATCTACTACTCTAATCCTTACAGGGAGATGATAAGTGAATCTATCATGTTTCCGTCTTTCTTTCATTGACTCTGCCCACTTAAATTTTTTTTTATTTTTTGATGTTCTTGGTTTTAGCCTTCTATCAAGTCCGCTTCTTCTGTTTTTACCAATTCTTAGTTCATCCTTACAAAATTTTCATATAAAGCAGATACCATGCCAAAATGTTAAAAAAGCAACAACAAATATAACCAATTGAATTTCTAAAGAATAGAATTGAAAGATCGATTTATGTTGGATCGGGCGAGTTTTGTATGGCTGCATAAATGCAATGATTACGTGGAAAGAAGTGCATTTACGCAATAGTCCTGGTTCCTTGAAAAGAAGTAAAATTCACATAATATCAACATATTAAACCAGAAGAGGTTTAATGGCACGATCGTTGCTATATTAATAATCAGAAAAAAATTCGCTTTCCAGTGCAGTTATCAGATTTTTATGGTGTCAGTCTAAGTAAACCCTATTTTAGACCGATATTAAATTAAATAGCTTGAATTAGAATTTAAATAGGAAAATAATTTGACTAAAGATAATGGCAGCAACAAGTTATTAGAACGGGTCAAGAAAGATTATACAGCCAATGTACTGTTATCTCAGACAGTATCAAAGCATTTACTCTATGCTATGGGCGATATTGAAAATCTACTGAAAGAACTGTTCACTGAGATGAAAAACGAAGATCCTCTTTCTTTATCTGTTGAATTGAAAAAAATTAAGTGGCGAGATCTTGCTATTAAAGTATTTCAAGAATATTCAAAGATTGAATTGTATTGAATTAAGGAATTTGCTTTTAAATTCAGATCGCCCCATCCATCTCTACTCTTTTCCTCTTTCCAGATTGCCAAAAGCTTTAAGGTGTATATCAGCGGGCTTTTTCCGAAATGAAATGTTGCGATATATTTCAGGTATCGGTAATTTGGCTCATTCGCGACAAGTTGGAGTTATCAAAGGTTTTTAACGAATCGGAAACCTCTGGTACATAGCTGGATCGCCACCTTCATTCTGGGTTGTATCTATTACCTTAAAACAGTTTCGTATCTTTTAACGGACACTCGTTACAATGTAAATCACAATTTTGAATCGCAGCAGTATTCAAGCAAACATCGTATTCAGGACACTGACAGTTCCGGAGGGTTGGTGGCATATCGGACAGTTTTTTAAGCTCGATGAACTTAATGAATGTTGGATTTTTAATCATGCGCACGCCTATTAAAGGTTTGAACTGATTTTTGTGGTTTTTACGACCTGGGCAACCTCGTTGACTAAATCTGCTTTGTTTGTGTCTATCGCTCTTTTCTTGGCGATATTAAAGAATATTGCAGAGACTACATCAATTCCTTTTTAAAAGATTTTCAATGACCACGCACAACTTTAAAACCGTTTTTTTGTATTGTTATTTATATACCACTGATGATCACAATGGTTATTATGTCCGAAAGTTGCTTACTAAAAACGGCGCCCTCCATCCCGTCTTCCTCCGCCCCGTCTTCCTCCGCCACGTTTTGGTCCTCCAGGTCTTGAGCCACCTCGGCGGCGTTCAGGGCGAGGACGGGCTTCGCTGACATTAAGGCTTCGCCCTTTCAAATCATTTCCATTCAAACCTTCGATTGCGGACTGTGCTTCAGCTTTGGCGGGCATCTCCACAAATCCAAACCCTTTTGACCTTCCAGTGTAATTGTCTTTTATAATCTTGACTGTGTTGACTTCTCCATAGACTTCAAAAGCCTCTTTTAAATTCTCTTCGGTTGTTTCATACGATAGATTGCCTACGTAAATATTCATTCTGATGTCCTCCATAGTCACAAAAAAAATTGTCAGGTTAATTTTATTTTCGGCATAACTTTAATCAGACGGATCCGGATACTCGCTGGCTTCTATAGTCTTTTTATCCATTTTGCGTTGTCTTTTTTGATCTTTCTTTTCTTTCCTTGCTAATTCTTTCTTACGTTTTTTAAATGATTCACGTGATTTCGCCATACAGTCATCTCGGAAGCCGTTATTCTTTATGATGATGAAAAGAAAAGGAATTTGGCCAGGATTTCAGGGTTTAAGATCTTGTAATTACGTAAAGGACGATTACGAATTTAAAAAAACAAAAGATCACTCTTATCTATTAGAAGTAATGCCCTTTTTAATCAAAATATAAGGTTAGATTACAGTGGCATCTGCAGCGGCAGGGCCTAGTTGAATAATCGTATGTTAACACTCTTTTTCCAGAAATCAAGCTATTGTTTAATTTTTTTAAAAAAATAAATATATCGTTAAAACAAAAACTTAGGGAAACAAAATTTGTCACGGTGTGCAGTCAAATCAAGTTTAACCCAAGTACAGATTAAAAATGTCAATTCCCACTGTAGAAGAAAGGGACTAAGTCCAAACATATTGGGGTCCAAACTAAGTACAGCTCGACCCAGATATTTGCCAGAAAACCAAATATCACTGAACTTTGATATATTGGGATTACCTTATAAAAATCGGATTTGTCAAAGTTAGTGTTTCTATCCAAAACATCTCTCAGGTCTGAATTGAAACTTTAAACCAGAAATCAAGACCGGATTGATAGGCATTGAATCACATGTAAATAACTCAATCAATGGAAAGATAAAAGGTGAGATCTGAGGTCTGTTTTCTTGTTCTCTATTCCCAACTTTTTTCGGATGTTTTTTCTATAATTGTATATTGTCTGGGGTGATAAACCCATAATATCTGCAATCTCCTTTGATTCACTACCAAATCGTATTAGATAAATCACCTCGATTTCTGTAGGGGTCAGGTCTAAATATTTCTTTGACATTTTTCGAACAAATGGTGAAACAATTTCGTTAAGATATGACTCTAAAATGCTCAAAATAGTTTTCTGGTGCACATTTAGTTTCGTTTTTCTTATTTTTTCAAAATATGGAATCATCATTTCTTTTACATTCGTCAGTACATTTTCTTCCATTTCTTTTTTATCTTCATGCCGTTTATCCAACAAAACCTGCAGTGCGATATTGACTTCCTTAAGGTTACTTTTCTCGACCTCCAACTCTTTGGTACTTTCTTTGAGTTCAAGATTTTTAAGCCCTATTTCTGCTATTATTGTAGATAATTCTTTTAGAAAAGAGAGTGCATTTTTAAACTGATTTTCACTTACGACCGGGACTTCGCTTAAAGCCTCCAAATAAGCTTTCAAATCATAGCCATACATTTCAGCTTGCTTTTTAAATCGTTTAATATCTGGCTTTTCAAAAAAGATCTGTCCGGTAATTAGATATGCTATATTTTTCCCTCTGATGACGATTGGTGTTACGCCATCCACCAACCCATGTCTACATGTTTTTATGCTTAATTCTTGCAGTTCTTTCGAATGCTCCGTCAATTGAATATTGCTATTTCTACAAATCTCTTCCGATTCGGGAGAAGCTCTATGAAATTTTGTGCAGATATTCCTCAAGCCTGTAGATATCAGAATTTTTCGTGACGGGTAATCAAGAAGACCTGCAGTAAACCCTGAGGCTAAGGAAAATTTTTCCAGAGCTTTATGTAGTATTTCGATATCAACCAAATCCATTATAGAATATTTACCATCAATCAAATGAGAATTTTCCAGCTCTGTATTGGAAAAATCTATTTGCTCTGTGTTTGGTTTGAGTGCCTTCTCTAACTTTATGCGTCCTAACGCATCTTGTTCTAATTCCTTAATCCTACTCTTCAATTTCTCATATTCTGGTTTTTTGTCCATTTTAAAAACCCACAAAGGTATACGTTTATTAAATTGTAACGATATACAGAAGAGTTGTAAAATATGATGTCTTCGAATTTCAGATATCTATCCAGTATCTGGACTTTAAGATTTTTTAGCAGAGGTTGTAATATCTGTAAAGATTTAAGGCTTGAAATTCTTGCGATATATTGCTGGTATTCACATTTTCAAAAAAAGCAGCTAAATAATAATTCTTTGTTCATTTTAAATTTGAATTCCCCGCTGCTTGCAGCGCGGGATGAATTCAAATAAAGTATAAGATCCTTTTTAAAGCGAAAGTGCGATACCACAGCCGGTGGGCTGTGGTAAAAATTCCGAAATACCCCGTAGCTTGTTGAAGTAAAGCGTAAATCCCGTCTTCGGGGCTGCGGAGATATGAAGTTTAGCCTTTCGCCAAACTGAGCGGCAAAGCCGCGTTTCATAAAATCGTTGCACGATTTTATTATGGCTTTTTCAAACTCCAGACATTTCCAGCTGCCGCATACAAGGTGTCCATGATTTGAGGGGTCGCGAGCAGCCTTTACAGCTATTTAGCCCCTGTCTGATTTTACAGTAACTGTTTACGACATAATCAAAGAGTTTCGCGTTTTTTACAGCCAAGGCCACTTCATCAGCTATAGCCGAAAGGATTTGATCGTCTACCTTGTTAAAGTATTTGGTTTCGACTTTATTAATGGCGTTTAACACCCCCACTGGTTCTCCACCGGTGAACATCGGAGCTGCAACAATCGACCTTGTCTTAAAATTATGTTCTTCATCAATCGATCGGTAAAAGTCAGGGTCGCTTTGAACATTGTTGACGACTTGCGTTGTTTGTTCTCTTAGTGCCCTACCTGCAATCCCTCTATCAGCTGGAAAACGTTCTTTTTCAAGTTCTTTTCCTGTATGGCCGACGGCAGCGAAAAATTCGAACTCATTATTGCCTTCATCGTACAAAAGTACCGAGCATTCTTCACACTGGAGTTCCGATGTAACAATATTGATAATGGTGCTAAGAGTTTCTTGTAAGTCCCCTATATACCCCAATGATGAGCTAACTGTTTGATACAGATTGAGCATTCTAATTTTATTATAATTCTGCTCATGGTAGTAGGCATTGTTCACAAGGGTAGCTATTAGTGAAACAAATGAGGCATTTTCTATTGTTTCGACTGTAAAATATTGAATAGTTTTTGGATCTGCAACCAGGACGAGCGTTCCGATAAAGCGGCCCGGAACACTCAGTGGGATGGCTATTCCCATGGGTTTCAGTGTATCTGGATGTTCCGTGACATCAAATACTGTCAGTTCTCCGTTTTTTAGTGCAAAAATTAAAACAGAATTTTGTGTTTCCTCTTTTTGGTGTAGTTTGAGAAACATATCCTCTAAACTATGTATTATTTTCATGGGAACGTTTTCAGTGAAAAGGTGAGATAAGGTTGAATAAGGTTCCTTGAGAAAAAATCCAACCACATCTAAGTTATAATGCTGTTTCAGCCAGTCTGTAATAATGGAACATAGTTCTTCTATGTTACGCGTTGCAATCATTTTAACCAAACTTATATTTACATCGTCTTTTTTTCTACCTTGTTGCATCGGCGTACCTCTTTTTATAGTTTTTGGCTGGAATTACCAGATAGCCTGTAATAATTTAGCTTTAATTAAACTTATCATTTCTGCTAAGTATGAAATAAACGCCAGTAAGTGCTATTGAGATAAGCAATTCACGAATAAGTGTAATTCCCAACATGTTGATCTCCAAAATCATCTTGAAATTATTTTAGCGTCGAATGATATTCAGTCAAATAGGGTTTAACCTCAAGTTGTCCGACCAGCGGCCAAGTGAAGAGTTCCCACCACTGGTTACACTTTATGCAGTGTAGTACAAACACATGAACTCCTGCCCCATCGGGTTTTTTCCCTTCAAACATCAGGTGCTTGTGAGGTTTAATCAAATTATCTAAATAAGGCAGGGGATCAATAGCACCATTACAGTAGTTCCATTCCTCTGTGCGTTGTTTGAATTGCTCGCAAGCTTCACAAATATTCACAATCGATCTCCTGACATATTAGCCAATATCTTTCGTAGATGAATTTGGACTGCCAACGAAGAAACCACATGTTTTGCAATTTCGAGTCATAACGGCAACCAACCAAATTCAATTCAATTCTTTGTTTTAAAATGCCTTTTAAGTTGATGGATGATGTTTCGGAAAGTGAGGTCTAAGTTCAAGCTGTCCGACAGCTTCCCATGTGAGGAGTTTCCAGAACTGATTGCACTTCAGGCATCGAAGCAAGGAGGTTGAACAATCTACGACATCCATTCTTCGCTCTTCAAAAAACAGATGCTTGTGATTTTTTATCATTTCGCCGATGTATGGCAGGGGATCGGTAAAACCATGTGAATAATTCCATTGATTTGCAAGGCTTTCAAACTGTTTGCATGGTTCACAAATATTCATAATCACACTCCTGAAGTTTATGAGAAAGGGCAGTTCCCAGGCAAACCACCCCTTCCCATACATAAAGGAGGTATAGGCAGGAGTCGCCAAATTAGATGGACAAACTTTCCTCCAGTTAAACTTATATAACTAAGAATTAACAGGAGTCAATAATCGTTCTTATAACATATAATACGGATAAAATGTACCAATCAGTCTTTTAGGTTTGAAATGGACAGAAAATGAACTCTTTATTGAATTCATTAGGTGAGAAAAAGATGATATTCATGAAGATACCTTGCCAGAAGACCAAATATCACTAAACTTCCATGAGAATATCTTATGAAATTAGGACTTGTCAAAACCTTTGATAACTATCCAGTATCTGGACTTAATGATTGATCAACAGAGAGTGATATCTGTAAAGATTTAAAGCTTGAAATTTTTGCGATATATTGCGGATATCGGTAACCGATGACAGAACCATGGAGTTAATTATTGATACCTGTAGAAAGATTAATTTTCACATTAAACAGAACCCATTTAAATTTATCAATACTTTCCTCCCAAGAAAAATCTTTAAAAAGATCATAAAATGTAAAACAGAACCACAAAAAAATAACTCCAAAAAATAATAATTTAAGATTATTTATTGTTGCTTTTTGGGGAACCACAGTATTCTGAATCTGTTTTCTGTTAGATATTATTTTATCTTTAAATATTTCATGATTAAGTATTTCCATCTCTTTCTGGATTATTTTTTCTCTTTTTATGCGCCTTAAATAAAGATTGAGGCATGTCCAAAAAAAGAAAGCCAAGGCAAACATCATATAGTGTTTCATGACTCACCTTCTCCTTAATATCTTCA
>Ga0316578_10001189_pt1 | contig 10313 bp, 8 predicted proteins | sample J0NA_2_FD_203076 | JGI IMG/M metagenome (GOLD analysis project Ga0316578, IMG submission 203076) | Rhizosphere microbial communities from salt marsh grasses in Alabama, United States - J0-2_160517rDrC | ecosystem: Host-associated > Plants > Roots > Rhizosphere | place: USA: Alabama | collected...
AATAAAAGAATCCCAATGCCGGCCAATCGTCTGCCCCCTGTTTTTAAGCGCCAAAAATTTACCGCCGATACCCACGTTTAGATAGCCGTCCGCCTTGGGAACATACCAGGCATATCCGGGCAAATTATTTTCAAAAAACCAGAGGTGACAATTGGCGTCATGATAATCGTATTTGAATTCTTCTTCGATGGTGACAATCAACCGCTGCTGCGATCGGGAGTTGACGCCCTTGAAAAAGGACCGGTAAACCGGGCAATACGTTCCCCCGGCGCCAACCAGGTATTTGCTGCGATACAAATTGTCAATGAGGTAATAACCGTTTTCTGTTCTGACCTTTTGCACGGCGTGGCGCTGCAGGGGGACCGAAGCCTTTTTTAGCAGCCAGTGATCAAATTCGATTCTGCGGATGGAATACTGACAGGTCGGGACCCGCAGCTTCCGGCCGCGAACATGAAAAAAAATCCGTTTGAAGGTCAAAATACCGTGCGGGTATTCCCCACTTTTAACTTCTAGATTTTTCAGCACTCCGGGCGTTATCCAACCGGCACACAGTTTGCGGCGTGGAAAGGTCTTTTTGTCGAGTAAAACGGCTTGAATGCCGTTTTGTTTCAATTTCCAGGCACAGGCAGAACCGGCCGGCCCCGCCCCCACAATAATGACTTCGGCTTCAAGCATTCATGTTCACCGTCAGCTGATCCGGCAATCCGGGCAATCCCTGCCGGGTTTGGTCATTACAATCTGCCACAGTTGAATGCTGCGGGCCCGAAACGCTCCCGCACTACTCAACAGATAAAAGCGAAACATCCGGTAAAAACGTTCACCATATTTATCTTTGAGTTCAGGCCAGGCGGCTTCAAGGTTGGTGTGCCAGGCCATTAAGGTCTTATCATAGTGCTGACCGAAATTGTGCCAGTCCTCCATCACAAACAAACCTTCCATGGCGCGCGCGATTTGGGCAATGGAGGGCAGCATGCCGTTGGGGAAAATATATTTTGTTATCCACGGGTTGCTTGTGGTTGTGCTGAAATTGTTGCCGATGGTGTGGATAAAAGCGATGCCGTCGTCTTTCAGGCATTGACTGGCCTTTTGCATATAGGTGCGGTAATTTTTGTAGCCGACATGTTCCATGATGCCGATGGAAATCACACGATCATATAACCCGTCAACGGCGCGGTAATCATCCCGTATGATTTCCACCGGCAGCCCGCGGCACAATTCGGTACCCAGATCTACCTGTTCTTTGGAAACATTCACCCCGGTCACGCGCGCGCCGAATTTTTCCGCCGCGTATTTCGCAAAAGACCCGTATCCGCAACCCAAATCCAGGACGCTCATCCCCGGTTGCAAATTGATCTTGCGGCACACCAGCTCCAGTTTGGCCTCCTGGGCTGCATCCAGATTGTCGGCTTCTGCCCAGTAGCCGCAGGTGTACAGCATTCTTTTATCCAGCATGGCGCCGTAAAGATCGTTGCCGATATCGTAATGTTTTTCGCCGACCTGATCGGCGCGGCTGGCTTTTTGGAGGTTGAACAGCCTGGATTTGAGGGCATGGATGGCCATCCGGAAACTTTTTTTGATTTGATGATCAAGATTAGCTCGCAGAATTTTATCAAAAAACTGATCCAGGGCCTCACAATCCCACCAGCCGTCCATGTAGGATTCACCCAGCGCAAGTGCACCGCCGCTCAAAAGTCGTTGAAATAGATCATCGTTGTGTACCCGGATATCCCAAACACTGTCGCCGTTGATTTTAATGCCGGCCTGCGCCAGCAATTCTGCAATAACTGCTTGAGCGCCGTTTTTTGCCATTTTGATTACCCCCCGGAGATAGGTTTTTTATATTACCTTACCCCTAAAAATCCTCCGACTATTCTGTGCAAAGCCGGAACAAGGCTGTTTACTTTTTTACTTTTGGGTTATGGCGTTTGCGGCACTGGAAGCCGCCTGCGCCGGAACGTGTCCAGCCACTGCCCCGCCCCGACGAGGGCGATCAAAGCGTCGTCTAAGGCGCCGATAATCGGGATACTGTCAGGAAACAAATCAATCGGTGAAATCAACCAGACAATTACCAGTCCTGTCAAAATGATTTTGCGGATCCATACGGCAATTTCATCAAAGATCGAATCAATTTTGAAAATGCCGGCGTAGGGGATCAGAAAAAATCCGCGTTCATCACCGTGCAATTCCAGGATGCGGTGTTCCCTGACCAGACGGTGGGATATCGTCTGGGCAATTTCGCGGATGGTCAGCGGGTCGAATTCAATCGTTTTGCCATATTCGCGCTGAACAACCGCAAGAACCCCGTCCTCGGTGATAAAGCCCTCTTCGGCGGCGCGTTTTGATATTCGCAAACTGCATGTGAGCTCTGAACGATCATCAACCGCGTGCAGGCGATTGAGGATATTTTGCTGCCCCACGATATGTCCGTACCGGCTGTATTGAAGCGCAATTCCGATGATCATTGCCAGACAACCGATGCCGAATGATATCGAGGGCCGTGGGTCATGCGACAGGGTTTGCATGGATGGGATGAGAAATGCCACCACGATCAGCGCGAATCGACGGCTGCTCTTTTGCTGGGTAAACGCGATGGCCGTGAAGAAAATAAGCAGCAAAATTCCGGGGTTTCGGAAAACATCCTGGATCCAGAGCGGCACGATACTGCCGAATCCAATTTCGTCCTTTAGCTGAGACACGTAATCCTTAAGCTGGCCCAAAAATCCGTAGGAAGCTTCCGGGGCCGGCGGCAGCCCGGCAATTCGCCCGATCAGCAACGTCAGCGGGATAATCAGCAGAAACTGTAAAATAAGATTGACGCCGGCAGGGCGTCCTAAAAGATAGCTTTCCCAGCAAAATCCGGACACGATAAGGAATGCCAGAATTCCGACAAAGATTCCCTGGTTGTAGGTAAATTGCTTGTCACCATACCAGGGATCCTGCCCCATCAAAGCAATAGCGGCAACGTAGCACAGGGCCACAATAATCCACCTGGGGTCATAAAGGCCGGCGACCCCGGATTTCGGATTGCTCTTTGCCGCCGATGCAAGCCCGGGGTTGTCTGAATTTATTTGGGATTCTGTCATGATGTCTCTGCGTTTTTAAGCTCTTTTTGCAGCACCTTGAGTTCTTTGACCATTGATTTGCGATTTCGCTTGATGCCCTCTATGACCTGCTGGCCCTCAAACCAGTGCCAGCGGTCCAGGATATTGCTATAGATGGATATTTTGAGCGCTTTGGCTTCTTTGAGATCGGCAAGTTCATCACGATTCAAGATATCCAGGGCTCTATCGCGATAAACGACGTCGGGGTGGCGGTCTTCTTTATAGCCCCCCAGCCGCCAGATCAGCACTAACAACTTTGCCTGCTGAAGGCGCAGCTTTTGATAAAGGTTCTGTAATAAGACCTTTTTTTCTTTAGCTCCTTCCGCTTTTTGCCGGGCCTTGAGCGCCTTGCCGGCGCGATCAATTTGCTGGACGAGCGCTTCGGCTTCCAGCCGGTAAGCCTGGCGCGTATCCCGATTAAAGGACCGGATGGGATTTACAGCCGCAAGGAAGGCCTGGGCCGCATAATAATTGGCAAACGGATCTTCCGGCATGATTTGCAGATAGGATTTGGTGGCGGCCTTGAGTGAAAGTGTTCTGCCGGCGTCGGACAGCAATTCCCAGTAACGATAGTGAACTTTTTTCCAGCTTTCCCAGTTTTTTTCAGGCACCCGCTCGAGATTTGTTTCCGCCACCTGAATGGCTTCGCTCAATTTTCCCTCGCGAAAGTACAACCGGTCCATTTCCAGTAGAACCTTCATCCACGGCTTGTTGAAATCTAAAAGGAGTGCCGGGTCGTTTTTGCTGATTGGATCGCCGATGGTCATGGTCCCGAGGTCCCGGGTTTGGGGCTTGAAAAAGCGATTGACCGGGAAGAGCAAAACCACCAGAGCGGCGGCGATAATGGCAAGGCCGAACAGAAGAAGTTTATGCGCGGCGGAAGTTTCATAGGAGCCGATGGCCAGTTCAATCGCCAGGGGATTGAAGCCTTCATGTCGCGCGATGGCTATTTTTTCATCAATCCGGATCGAATCGCTGCGGGGCAAAAATCCCGCAGCACGCTGAATCTCTGATCCACTCCGTACGGGAGCCGGCGATGAATCCGATTTTAGCGGCAGTTGCGGTTTGTTTTGCTCAGGATCCATCTTAAGAAGTTAACTCATGATCGGGGGCTTTTAAGTTAGGATTCAATTACAGAACTTAGCTCCCTTTGCTTACAACTGGAATAATGGAATTGTGGAATATTGAGATATCGATTTTTATCCCGATTCGTTTAAAAGGCTTTTGTGCCGGATTTAGCCCGCCGCAGCTCCTTTTTTTCTTTTTCAGTTTCTTCTTTTTCCAGCAGCGTCCGGATATTTCCGACAAAAAATATTCGGATTTGATATTCTGGATTGCCAAACTGGTCCGGCACGAGGGAAACGATTAATACATCATCATGTTTTTGCCAGTACATGGACTGGCCGCTTTTATTCTTCCAGTCAATCAACTGGGGTTCGCCGTATTTGCTTTTAAGGGTTTGAATGATGTTGGCCTCATCTTCTTTGAAGTTGATTTTAAATAGCAGGGGAAGTTGGGTATAGTTTGAAAAATTGAGTTCGACATAATCAAATGGTAAGTTTTTTTTACGGGCGTAGCGATACATCAGCTTTAGGATGTTGTGTTCGATGCGTCTCGCGGTGGAAGGGTTCAATTGTACGTTTAATGCTTGCAGGGCAGGAAAATGTTCTTTCAGAAATCCGTAATAGTTAATTTCTAAATTTAGGGGATTTTTTTTTGAGATAGCATCATTTCCCAATTGCCGGTCCAAATTTTTACGGACGCTTTCTGAAAAACGCGAGCTTTTGCCCAGATCGAAAAATGTAAAGCTTTCAGATGGTCTTTGAGCGCGCTGGTCTGTGGCAGATTCTTTTTTATCGCCGCAGGCGAAAATCAGCAGACAAGACAATCCGAGCACCAGAGCATAAAGAATGCGCTCCGGTTTGCGGTCTATCCTATTTTGTTCTGGTGTCATATGTCCCCGGCTGATTTTTAAATAAATCCTAAAATAAACCCTTTTTTAAAATTTGAAACGATCAATTTAGGTGATTGATAGTACAAAATAGATCTGCTATCCGTCAATACTCCCCTGCATTTTCTCTTGTTTTCGGCAAAATATCATCCATATGGAAGGGGAACAAACCGGTGGGTTTGTCCTTGAAGTATTGCCGCAGCGTTTTTTCTATCACGGTGAAAGCGATTTGGTCCCAGGGTATGTCTTTTTCCGAAAAAAAACGGACTTCGCTGCTTTCGCTACCGGCCGCGATATGGCCGTCGAGCAGACGTGCGCGAAACATGACATAAATTTGGCTGACATAGCAGATATTAAAAAGCGCATAAGGGGCGATAATTTCAACCCGGGCGCCGGCTTCTTCAAATGTTTCGCGACGCGCACCCTGTGCGACGGTTTCGCCGTTTTCAAGATAGCCAGCCGGCAAGGTCCATTTGTCGGCGCGAGGCTCAATGGCCCGGCGGCAGAGTAAAATTTTTTCATCCATTTCCGGTATGCATCCGACCACCACCTTGGGGTTTTCGTAGTGGATGGTTCCGCAGGATTCGCATACATACCGAGGGCGGTCGTCACCGGCCGGAGTCGCCAACTTTACCGTATCTCCGCAGTTGCTGCAGTAGTTCATTTGCCCTCCATGTCGCTAAGCTTGCGGCCAAACCGCAAGCGTACTCATTATCTTTACCGTTAGGTAACAGTTACGAGTTACGGGATGCGCGTTGCGGGTTACGAGTCGCGCCTCAAAGCTTCAAAACCCGGAACACGCAACGCGTAACGCGTAACCCGCAACGCGCATCCCGTAACTATTCCATATCCAGCATGATGTAATCCGCATCCGCATTGCTAATGGTTGCCGCATCGATCCTGCCGGGTATTTCCGGCAAAATGACCGCAAAGGGAAGATTGGAGCGTACCCGAATTTGTCTTGGGACAGCGCCTTTTTGCGCGTGGCCGGTTCCGGACAGAATCACCACAATGGAATCCGGGTTCTTCTTTAAATAGTCCAGGGTATAAACTGCCATGGCACTGTCCCAAACCAGCTGGGCTTCGCAAAAATAGATGAAATTAAGCTTACCGTGAGCATGACCGCCAAAGGCTTTTCGAATATAAGTCATGTATTCCTGATCCACGATACAGCTGACATCGGCAATTTTACCCTTTTGTAACGGCGAAAGCGATTTAAAGCCGTTGCGGGATACCTGTCGGGTAATTTCCCGCGGAACATTCAGTCCGATCAGCGGAATTTGCTGATTTCGGGCATATTCAAAAATTCTGCGGTAGGCCTCCCAGGGAAAAGTCCAGTTGTCATAGTAGATTTTCTCAAAACGCTTTTCATCGATTCCACCGGAAATCCATTGATCGAGAGCCGCCTGGCTCTCGTTTCTGAACATTTCCAGGCCGACGGCGACCCGCAGGCCGGCTTCCTTCAGAGCCCTGATGACCTGCAGTTGAGCCATATGGTGCTGTAGATTGGTGTGATGCTCGCCCACCAGCACAATTCGGTTTTTTTTAAGATCGGCCAGCACCTGAGACATGCGCAACTCTTTTTCGCGGTTCAGGTCGTACATGCGGCGGTTATCATCGTCCTGCCTGGCCCAGCAGACGGTTGCTGCCATGAGCAGTCCCGCAAAGCATACAATGGAAATTATTTTTTTCATCACATTTACGCTCCAACAGGGCTTTGCCCCTTTGATCCGCTAAAGTGGCGGTAGACCATTTACCCTGGACCATCCTGCCATCATTTGGCTCCTGCAGGTTTCCAACGGTATTCGAGAGGTGACTGTTCTGTTGGCCAAAATCCTTTGGCCCGATTTTGCCCGTTTTCAAACGCCAGGTAACTGTATTTGCCGTAATGGGTGATCTTACGGGCCACATTTTCCGCCTGATGCGATGACAGCGGGTAAAACAGGGCCGCGATCCGGTTTTTCGAAAAAGGATGGGCAAATACACCAAAAAACACATCTGATGATTGCTGATAGGTCTTCTTGTTTAATACAAACGATTCCGGGGTGATTGCTATTTGATCGGGCAAATGGCTAAAAAGGGTTTTATTCTGGGGGTAACCAATCATCAATATATCCTTGCCGAGCAGCTGTTCGCGTTTGATATCGTTTTCTGCGGCGAAGGTATAATTTTTTAATCCCAGGGAAAGAACCAGCGTATGGGCGGCGCTTTTGACCTGCGGCTCCAGATCTGCGGATAACAGCGCCAGGACCGAAGAAGAACTTTTGATTGCGTTGATTGCCGGTGGTATTTCAATTGGAAAAAGGCGTCGCATGATCTGGCTTTCGGGGTCGGCGACGAGCCTCAGCGGCATGGATTTGCTGGTGATCTGAAAGGGGGTCTCTCTGTCAGATATGCGGATGGTTCGGGAATCGATTTGACCCTGACTTTCCAGCTTAAGATCCAGATCAAAGCTGAACAGCGGGCTTTCCTGGACGATAAGGCCTTCAATTTTCCAGATGCCGCCCGTGTGTCTCGCCTTGACCGCATCCAGGTAAAACCGGGGAGCGCCCTTATGAAATACCCATTGGTTGAAAAAATTCTTGAGCGACTGCTGCCCCCGGGTTTCAAATGCTTTTTGAATGTCGGTCCAGGATGTTGCTTTGAACAACCGATCACGGTAAAGATCCCTTAGAGCCCCCCAGAATGCTTCCTCTCCCACTTGCCGGCGAAGCATATGGAACACCATCGCCCCCTTGTCGTAGCCGATCGTTTTCGTGATGGGATCGCTTCGGCTCTGAAACTGCTGCAGGGCAAAATCCTGTGCCGGTTTGACCAGCGTGGCATAGTTTCGCAGAATTTGCAGACGATACTCGCGCGCATCTTCCTCGGATTTCATTGCTTTATAATGGTAATCTGCCACATAGGTCGTTAAAGCCTCGCTCCAATTGCCGCCGTCAGTATCGACCAGCACGCCGTTTCCCCACCAGCAATGGGCAATTTCATGCCCCAGACTGGTGCGGATAATAAAGGGCAGCCGTAAAACAGTGCTGCCGATCAGGGTATAGGAGGGAAAGCCAAATCCGGTCGGGAAAAAATTTTCGACCACCGCGAATTTTGCAAAAGGATACGGTCCGAATAAATTCTGATAGAAGGTGAGGTAATTGGCGGTTGCTTCCAGGTAGGCTTCGGCCAGGTGGTCGGTTTCCGGGAAAAAATAGGTGGCGGCGGTTATGCTGCCGACCTTTTTCTCGCGCACGATATAGGTGCCGACGGACAAAGACAGACCTCTTACAGGATTGCTGATGCGCCAGGTGGATTCTGTTTTGCCGTTTCTGGTCACGTGCCCCTTAGATTGTCCGGCCGTAACCGCCAGCATGCCCTGCGGTGCAATCACTTTGAGGGTATAAATTGAATGCCCTGCGACCCATTGCGGATACCAGCCTGAGCCGGCCAGCAAAAAACTGCCGCGTTCGGAAATCGTGGCACTGACGCCGTATCCGGGGTTGTCAGCGTTTAGCGGGCGTATGGGGACCGGGTCATCAAAGATTGCCGTATAGCCAATGGTAATCTGGAGCTTCTGTTTTTTTTCGTCGGCAGCCAGGCCCACCTGCAGCCGACCGTCTTCAAAATCGAATTGGCGAAGCTTACTGTTTACCGTTACAGCAATTTGCTCGGCCTGACGGGAAAGCAGAAAATCCAGTGTGTCGCCGGAGTGTTTTTCGATCGTTATTTGATCCACCGCCTGCAGCATTTGCTTTTCTGGGAACAGTTCCACCCGGAGATGGTGGCGGGCATCGCCTTCTGCCGCCGGGCAAACCGATGCACTTACAACCAGAATCAACAATAAAATGTTGCCGGCTCTTGCGGCTAAGACCTGAATACGCTCGTAAAACCGCCAGTTCGGGCATTTATGAATTGAGGCGATGATCTTCTTGTTCAATCGATATGTTCCTTTACCCTTAATCCGACTTCGACAATTGCTCATTCGCTCTTATCTTGTCAACGGCCTGCAAAAAATTTGTAAGGCGGCTATAACACCCATGGCCGTCCGTCAAATACTTGAGAACAATCTAAGTATTCTCACGAATATGTCAAAAACCGGCTGATTTTAATCGATAGCCGTTTCGCCGCGTGAAACCGACGCTATGAAAACAACTTGACCTCAAGGTTTTAGATAATTAGATTAAATTGATTTATCAATGATTTTCGATAGGAGGATACATGGCGAAACAACAAAAAACCGGTCAGGGTCAGTATGTTCGTAAAGAAACCTTTTTAATGGTCTCACTTCTGGCCCTGGCGGTGGGGTTTTTCGGCGGGGTCGTGTTTACCGTTTTCAAATCCGATTCAAAAGCACCGGTTGCATCCGCTCCAGCGCAGATGGGGGCACCCGCGCCCGCGCCTGGGGGTTCAGATCGGGTTGCAGCTCTCGAGCGCCAGACCCAGGCAGACCCGGGAAATGTCAATGCCTGGACGGAGCTGGGAAATGCCTATTTTGATGCCCAGCAGTATGAAAAAGCCATCAGTGCCTACCGAAAATCGTTGGAGCTGAATCCCAACAACGCCAATGTCTGGACCGACCTGGGGGTGATGTACCGGCGCGCCGGCAAGCCTGACGAAGCCATTAAAGCTTTTGATCAGGCGATTGCCGTGGACCCCAAACATGAGGTCTCACGCATGAATAAGGGAATTGTCATGCTCCATGACCTCAATGATTTTGACGGCGCCATTCAGGCGTGGGAAGGACTGCTCGAAGTCAACCCGGTTGCCTTGGCGCCCAATGGCGTCTCTATCGATCAGATGGTCACCGAGCTTAAAAAACAGCAGGCGGGACAATCTTCGAAAAGCCAATAGCTTAAATCGATTTAGGCACTTTTAGCCCTTGAACCCGATCTGAGATTTTGAAGCCACTTCTATCTATTTCATCGCTGGCTGTAGATTGCTTGTATCTCTTTTTTGTCAAAATGATACACGGTATTGCAGTAATGGCATCGCATTTCGAGCGGAAACGGACCGTTATCACGAATATCGTTCAACTCATCCGCCGGCAGCATCGCCAACACCTGGCGCAGCCGCTCGGGGCTGCAGTGACACATAAACTCAACGCGCTGATTGGCCAGAAAGCGGGGGCTGTATTTTTTAAACACGGCCTGAATCAAATCCTCAGGTTCCTGCCCGTCGGTAAAAACTTCACCCAAAGATGGAAACCGTACAACCAGTTCCTCTAATGCTGTGGCCAGGGCATCATCAGCTCCCGGCATGGCCTGCAAAAATAGTCC
>Ga0316578_10001191_pt1 | contig 10309 bp, 8 predicted proteins | sample J0NA_2_FD_203076 | JGI IMG/M metagenome (GOLD analysis project Ga0316578, IMG submission 203076) | Rhizosphere microbial communities from salt marsh grasses in Alabama, United States - J0-2_160517rDrC | ecosystem: Host-associated > Plants > Roots > Rhizosphere | place: USA: Alabama | collected...
CGGCTTCCACATGGCTGAGCAGCAGCGGCTCCGGGGTGTCGGGGGTCGCCGGGACGGACTGGGGCAGCGACTCCGTGACCAGCGTCCACTGCCGACCGTCCAGCGTGGTGAGGCGCAGCACCGGGCTCGGCGGATCGATCGGGATTCGCGTGCCGCGGGTGACGGCGTACCAGACTCCGCTCTGCCCCTCGGCGGAGATGTGCAGTTGCCCGGGCAGGGGACTCGGAAGACGGATCGACTCCTCGCCCTGGCGCGCCTCCGTCAGGTGCAGCACCTGATTGCCGTGCTCCGGGTCCCAACGGATCTCCGCGCCGAGCTCGGACTCGCCGACGGGCTTTGGAAGTCGAGCCGCGAGCCGGCCCGGCAGTGACTCGGGCGGACCGGGCTGGGCGCCTGGATGGGACCAGGAACCCCCGTCACCCAGGGTCAGGGCGGCATAGCGGGCGAGCAGCCGGGCCTCCCCCTTGGCGTGGGGGCCAAGGGCCGGGCCGATCACCGGAAGCGTACGTTTCGCCAAGCGCGAGAGGGCGATCCGGCGGGCCTCGTCGGTCTCGCCCGCGATACGACGCAGGATGGCCCGCATCCCCTCACGCAGGCCCAGGTCGTCGCCCCGCAGGGCCTGGTAGCGCAAGTCCCTCTCCAGCCGGTCCTCGGCAGGCCAGTGGCGCGTATGCAGGCAAGTGAACTGCCAGACGGTCTCGAGGGGGTCCTCCAGCTCGGCCACATAACCGTCGAGGGGCGGTCCGGCCTTAAGCTCTTCCGCCAAGAGTCGGGCGATCCCCAGATGAAGCACGATCTCGCGGGTGCTGCGGGTCGCGACCAGCGGGCCGAACCAGAGCCGGGACTCGATCTCGGCCTGTGCCTGAGGCACGAAGCGGCGACGGGCGTTGCGCAGCAGTAGGGGCTCGACGCGTGGGGCGAGGGTGAGGCAGCGGGCCAGCGGCAGCACCTCGGGCCAACGCTCGCGGGTATCGTCGAGCAGGAAGCGCTCCAGGTCCGTGGGGTCGCGCCAGGTCATTACGCCGCGCCACGACGGTGTTGCTGGACCATACCGGCGGTGGTCCGCGGGCCCCAATGGATGAGGGCCACGCCGCCCGGAAAGCGCTTGGGCCACTGCGCCTCGGGCCAGGGGATCAGGATCAGGAGCGGACTGCCCGCGGCGGCGCAGCGATCGGCGAAGCGGAGCCAATCCGGGTCCGGGGAATCGGGGGCGGCCCGGCCCTGAATCCCGAGGTCAGTGGCGGCGAGCACCGGGCGCCCGTCCGGCCGCCACGCCTCGGGCTTGCCGGACAGGGTCCAACGGCGGGCCTCCAAGGGCCGGGCATCAAAGCTGTAGACCCGGGTGCTGTCCGCTCCCACCACACGGGTGGCCTGGTCGACCAGTCCGGTGAGGTCTGCCCAGAAGGGGACCATGGTGGCGCTGTAGTCGAGCAGGAGCTGGCAGCCGCGATCCAGGGTGGTCTCGGGACGGCGGGGGAGACGGGCAACGGCCTCACGCCGGCAGATGGCGTCGATCAACCGCGACATGTCGATGTCCGCGCCGGGGCGCGTCCCGGCAAGCGCCGCCGAGAGGATGTGACGGTGGGTGCGCTCAGGGAACAGCGTGGCGCGGGCGAGCGCGGACTCCTCCTCGGGCGGGAAGGCGTCGGGCGCCAAGTCGTCGAGCCAGTCGGTGTCCGTCTCCGTGGGAGGGGCGAGACCCGCGATCGGATCCAGGTGGCTCGGGAGCGTCCCGTCGGGCAGGGCAGGCGGCGGTCGCACGGCGGGCGGGACCAGGATCGGCGGCTCGCCCCTCGAGGACGCGGCAGGCTTTGGTGGCACGCCGGCGGACCGCGGGTCGTAGATCCTGGTCGGCTCGCGCTGGACGCGCGGGGATGCCGGCGCCGGCGCGAGCCCGAAGCCGAGACAGGCCGCGATCTGGGCGGCCTGGGCCTCGCCCTTCCAGTTCAGCTTCTTGAGGGCGCGGGCCAGGTCGCCCAGATGGATCTCGCCGCGATCCGGCCGGTCCCTCACCCCCGCGCGGCCCACAGCCCCTCGTCCTTGGCGATCACGGCCCGCTCGAGCTGACCCCACACGGAAGCCGGCTTGTCGCTGACGGTGATCTCAAGCTCCTCGCAGGCGCGCACCGCGTCGAGCAGCTCGGCGGTTCCGGGCAGTCGGCGCTGCAGCTCGCCAGCCCGCTTCTGGAAATGGATGAGACGCCTGGCGATTGCCTCGGTCCGTTCTTTGTCGCCATCCGGGAAGTGATGCAGCGCGATGTCGCGGAGCCAGGCGACCCGTTCGTCGTCCTTCTCCGGCAGCCTGAGCTCCAGGCGCACACAGCGGCGCAGGAAGGCCTGCGGCAGCTCCCGCTCCCCATTGGTGGTGATGACGGTGAGCAGGATCGGTCCTTCGGGGGCCTGGATCCTGTCTGTGTGCCCACCCCCGGGAAGGCTGGCTCGGAATCCGTTTGGCAGGTCGAAACGGCGGCGATCGAGGGGCTCCAGCAGGTCGTTAGGCAGGTCGGGCTCGGCCTTGTCGATCTCGTCGATCAGGAGCACCGCCCCCTGGTCCTCGGGTCGCTCCGCCGAGCGCTCGGTGCCGGGGTGGGACAGCTCGGCTCCGTGCTCGGCGGCGTCTTGCGGGGCCATGCCCCTGCGCCGGGCAGTCTCGGGCTCGAAGGCCCACCAGAAGGCGCCGGGGTTCAGGTAGAAGGCGTCGGGACGCAGCCGTGTCTTCTCGTCACGGGCCTGGGCGTCGTTCAGGCGGCGGAGCTGATCCACCTCCGCGGTCATGGACTCCAACCGGGTGCGTGAGGTGACGGTCTTGCTGATCAGGCTCCAGCCCTGAAGCTCGGCGACGGCGTCCGCCAACCGGCTCTTCCCGGTACCGGGGTCGCCGGAGACCAGGAGCGGGCGGTCGGTCGCAAGCGCGACGTCCACGGCGATCGCGATGGTGTCGTCAAAGACGTACGGCTGGACGACGACCTTCCCGTCCTTGTCCAGCTTTCTTTCGAGGACGCCTTTGGCCGGGAGCCGGTCGAAACGCGCCGGTCGATAGGTCAAACGCGCCGGGTCTTGGTTCATGGCGACAATCCGTCAGGTTGATTCTTCGGGTAGCTGTCCTTTAGCGTGATCGCGGCCGACTTCTCGGCAAGGAAGGCGCGACCCTCGACGATTAGCTCCAGCGTCGGACGCACTGGAGTGAGGTCGTCCGGCAGCGGCTCGTCAGTCGGCTGCATTCCAAAGATGAGGAGGATCTTCCCGTATTCGGTGGACAGGATCTCCAGCTCACGGCGCCGAACGGGGTCCGGGCGCCCGCCACCGTCGGGTCGGCAGTCGATGACCAGGATAATCGTTCGAGGATCGCTGCGGATTTGGTCGTCCCTCATGTCTTGGAACAGCTGCGGCAACCCCGGCGGCATAGGCCCCAACATGGAATCGCGTATCTGGTCCCGGACCTGATCGGGCGTGTAACGCGCGGGGACTGAGACGAGCTTTAGTAGAGGCGACTGGGGCCAAGCCCGCTCGATGTACCGCTCCAGCGTGTACGCCTTCGCCCCCAACTCGGGATCGGCTTGCAGAATAAGCTGCGCCGTCAGTGCGAGCGCAGCCTTGCGCTCAAGTGCCGTGCGCAAATGGGCCGCAGCGCCGGGATGGACCCACAGGGACCGCACGGCGGCGAAGACCTCCAGGGCACGCTCCTTTGGGGGCTTGGGAGCCAGCAGACCGAAACTGCGCTGGAAGGTCTGAAAGCAGGCATCGGCCTTGTCCAGGGACGTCTGTAGGAGCCGCCTCGCAAGCAGCTCGGCATAGCGCGCTCGGTTGGACGCGCGATCAATCGTAACCTCGGAGCCAACCGCTTCCAGTGCGACCGCGATCGAGTCCGCGGTGACGTTGTCGGCGAGGATCTTGGCGATGCCGCCTTGGAGACGATCCAGTGGCGTCATCGCGTGCTTGGCGACCAAATCCTCCGGCTCGCCGAGTCGCCGCGCGACGCCAGCGACAATCTCATTGGCGTTCCGGTTCGCGTGGAGGCATTGGATCCGCCCCATGTCCAGGGAGCCGAAAAAGCCTTGGGACAGGTCCGACTCCTTGGAATCGCCCTCGATGGTCACGGGAATCAGGGTGAAGTCGGGGTCTAGCGCCTTGCGCCAGCCGAGGATGGCGGCCTCCTTCGCCACCCAGTCCGATCGCTCCAGGGCCCGCTTGGTGACCAGGATGATGGCTGCCTGGCACTCGGCAAGCCAGAGGTTGAGCTCGCGATTCCAGTCGTCGCCGGGTATCAGGCCGTCCCTGTCCACCAGGATGTGGATGGACTCGCCGTATCGGGCTTTCAAGCCGTTGACGACCTCCCGCAGCAGACGCCAGTTGACATTCTTGTCCGTGTACCTGTCCGGGCCGTCGTCGAGACGTGAGCTATGACTGATGAAGAGCTTGAGCGCTGGCATCCCTTTGGCGTGCTCCAAAGTGCAGGTCCTGGATTCGAGACCGATTCTATCGAAATCGGCGATGTGCGGTTTCTCTCCGAGTCTGGCCGGACACCGTGGGAACGTCGGCGCGACTACCGAGCGTCTCGGAGGTCGAGCTGGCCGAGAGGAGCGTACGCCACGGCGCGCAGGATGCGACGAAAGGCCCGGCGGGCTTTCGCGTTGTGCAAATGCCCGCCAGAATTGGGAAGGGTTGCGGCAGCGCGTCCAAGCAAGTCAAGTAAGGAGAGAGTAGATGGCCGAAATCGCATCCGTGTTGTCATCCCGCCTGCCACTGCGCGGTGCACGGATTTGGCTTTCCGGGGCGGTGCCCGCGGAGGCCAATGCGGCCGAGGCGGAATCCATCCGCGCATTCGTCGCGGGCTTCTGCGATCGGGTGTTTGCTGGCGGCGGGAGCATCGTCCACGGTAGTCATCCCAGCCTGCGCGATCTGATCCTGGAGCGTGCGCGGGCCTACCAGAGAAAGGGCGGGGCGCGTGAGCGCTTGACCCTGGTCTATTCGCAGTGGTTCGCGGAACATGCCGAGACCGATAGGCCGAACCCCGAGGAGTGGCGGGCCAATGCGCTGGTCTACGGCACGCCGGTCGTGCGTATCGGCAAACAGCCGGACCGCGAGGCGAGCTTGCGTCGCATGCGCGAATGGATTGCGGCACGCTGCGACGCGGTGGTGGTGGTCGGCGGGCGCTGGTGGGCCTCCGTGCCGGAGCGCGCCGGTGTCCCGGACGAGTTCGAGCTGACCCGCAAGCGCGAGCTGCCCTGCTTCCTGCTTGCAGGATTGGGCGGCGCCGCCGAGGGCTTCTTCGAATCCAAGCCGGGCGTATTGGATCGCCTGAAGAATGGCCTGGAGGCCGGACAAAACCAGCGCATCGCCGAGGAGCCGGACCCCGCGAGGCTGGTCGACCTGGTGGCGGACCAGCTCGGACGCCTGCCGCTGGTTCGCGGAGAGCCGCTCGGGGGGACGAGCTTCCGGATCCTGGCGCTGGACGGGGGCGGAATCAAAGGGGCCTTCACGGCAGCGGTGCTGGCCCAGCTGGAGCTCGACACGGGTCTGAGCGTTGCGCGCCATTTCGACCTGATTGCGGGAACCTCCACGGGCGGCATATTGGCGATTGGACTGGGGCTGGGCCTGAAGCCAGAGCGGATGCTCGAGTTCTACCGGGAGCGCGGTCCGGTCATTTTCCCGCTGACCAGCGTCACACAGCGCTTTCGCCACCTCCTGCGCCAGGTTGTACGGCCCAAGTTCTCCCAGGAGCAGCTCCTCGAGGAGCTGCGCACCGCCTATCCGAAGGGAGCGGCCTTGGGGAATTCGGCCAATCGACTCGTCATACCGGCCTACCTGGCGGCGCGCGGGAGGCCCTACGTGTACCGCACGCCACACCATCCGGAAGCTCCAGCCCATGGCGCCTTGGAGGCCGCTCAGGTGGCCTTGGCCACGGCGGCGGCCCCGACCTATTTCGCCGCGGCCGAGGTGCCCGGTACCGTGGCGAAGACCCAAGTGATCGACGGAGGGATCTGGGCCAATGACCCGACCCTCGCCGCCATGGTCGAGGCGGTCCGCTGGCTGTCCGTCCCCATCGAGCGCATCGAGGTGCTCAGCATCGGCACGACCCGCTCCCCCTTCACCGCCGCCGACCAAGGACGTGCGGGGCTCTTTGGCTGGCTCCGGCGCGGCAAGATCGTCAATCTGCTGATGAACGCCCAGGCGGATGGAACCAAGCAGCTCGCCTCCGGCCTGGCGCAGGATACCCGGATCCTCCGCATCGACCAGGAGCTGCCGCCGGACCTGGTCAGCCTCGATGACGTCCGGCGCATCGAGCTGCTCGTGGACCTTGGGGCGCAATGCGCAAGCGATCCGGAGACCCGGGCGCAGGTGGAGGAGCGCTTCCTGAACGGGATCGAGGTGGAGAACTGGCGGGCAGCCGTACCTTAGCCCGCCTCCCGCTTCGCGGACGGTCCTCGGGTACCGGACCTGGGCTGGCGGTGGTCATGGGACCGAGCCGAAGGGTTTCACCGGCGCCACGGCGTCCGGGAGCGCGAGCCCGAGGTAGCCTAGCGCAAGAAGGGCGGCGGCCAGGGTCACGGACCAGCCCTTGAGCAGGAACGAGTTGCCCGCCATCCGACTGATGACGGCCTGAATCAGCTCCAAGTGCTTCTCCTTTGGGAAGACGTTCATCCTGGTCGCTCCGGGTCTATGGAATGTGGTCGCCATCGCAATAGCGGCATCGGCCTATGCAGTCGGCCCTCCCGCCAGCCGCAATAGATCCCGGGCGATGAGGGCGGCGACCAGGGAGGGATCATGGGAGCCGTGAAGCACGTGCCTGGCCTCGCCCTGGAGGCCGTTCTTTTCCCAGTCGGTGCCCGAGGCGTCCTTGGCCGCGTCCTGGATCAGCCGGGCGGTCTCACCACCTGCGCTGCCGACCAGGTAGACGGGGCGATCTGGGTGGGCGGTGCGGAAGCGTTCGTACTCGTCGCGGATTCCCGGCTTGCCACCGCTGAAGCCGGTGGTCTTGCCGCCCACGAAGATGGCGGCCTGAGCGAGGTTCACCATGGGGTCGCGCAGGCGCGCAAGGTCCTCGGTCATGTCCAGGTTGGGATCGCCCACCCAGTGGACCTGGCGGAGCACGGAGCGATCGAAGGTCTCTGACGGAGCCTTGTCCCGGAAGCGCTCCAGCTGGAACAGCTCGACGCCGGGCGGGGGCACCCCACGCCCCTTGGCCAGCCGATGGACCAGGGGCGTGATGGTGGGATGCCCGCCGAAGACCAGCCGCGCCCCGAGGTCGAAGATGGCCCGGACGATGGCGGCGACCAGCTCGTAGAGCCGCTGGGCGTCCGGGGTTCCGACGATCTCATCGGGGACACTGGCGGAGAGCAGAACGGGCAGCCGGGTGATGCTTGGATCGGTCATGACGATCTCCAGCTGAGGGAGGCTAGGCCGGGGAACCGGGGAGTAGAAAGTAGGACGCCACCTGATCCAGGGCCAGGACCTGAAGCGGCTCCTCGTGGCGCGCCCAATCCAGCGCGGCCTGCTCCTCGGCACTCAGGCGTCGCCCCTGGTGGATCAGCACGGCCCCCTCCTCCGCGCTGGCGAGCCCCGCCTCCTGGCGTCCCATCGAGAGACGGTGCAGGCGCGAGAGCGAGTAGGCAGCGTCCTCGTACTCCAGCAGACAGCGTCGGGGGCCGGACTCCTCCCCGAGGAGGGTCAACAGAAGCCGACGCTTCTTGAGCTCGACGCTCGTGAACGGCTGGAGGGGCTTCAGGCCCTCAAGGGTCTGCTGGACCCGGCGATCGAAGGAGCGACGGGCCGCGATCTGGGCACGCACCGCCCGCTCCACCTCGAAGAGGTTGCGCTCCTGGTTTGGACCCCATTCTACGGCCGGCATGTCCCGTACCTGGGGAAAGCCCTGGCTGCCGCCAACCCTTACCGTGAGGATGGCGACCCGATTGGCCAAGGCCACGCTCACCTCCTCACGCACCCAGCTGGAGTCGGCCGCGTCGGGCGAATCGACGATGAGCAGGAAGTCCTTCTCGGGGATGGCCTCGTGGATGCGCGGCTGGAACTCCTCTCCCGGCTCTATCGCCTCATCCTCGGTGTCCAGGAAGGCGTCGAAGCCCAGGCTGCGGAAGTGGTCATAGAGGGCGTGGGCGGCCTGCAGGCCGTCGCTGCGCCGATAGGAGATGAAGAGCCGGCAGTCGCGCTTGAATGGCTCCAGACCCAGGTGACGACGGATCGCCTGGCTGACCAGCGCACCCGGGGTTTCTCCATCGTCCCAGGCAACGGCGTTCAGCCGGCCGAGCGCCTCGAATTCTCCCTTGAGCGAGCTGAAGGCGAAGCGGCCACGCTCCGGTGGCACCGGCAACATGGGGAAGCGGCTTCCAGCCGCCAGGGCAGCGTAGTGACGAACGGCGGGGTCGGCCAGGGCCTGCTCGGTCAGCACGAAGACCAGGACGGCTCGCTCGTGGGCCGGGGGCAGCGTGCTCGGGCAGGCTCCATCCGGGATGGTCGCCTGGCCGGCGAGCCTCTGCCGGATCGCCTGGGCGATGGCCTCGCCATCCGCGGCGGCGGCGATGTGGACCAGGCCTTGGGTGGACATCAGGGGTCGCCTCCAGTCGGGTTGGGGTTTCGCGATCCTACCGGGCTTCGTCGCGCGGATGGATGCTGGAATTTTCACTGCCTGACGGGGACCTGGATTCCGTTGCACTTCATCCAGGCTACGCGCCTAAAAAAATCACCTAAGTCGCGCGGTCACGACGCGTACCTCGGGTGGCCCGATACCCTTGCTGCAAGCCTAGATGGAGTTGCCGTATCCTGCCGTGCGTCCTTACAGTACCGGAAGATGCAGGGGTGACAGCCATGACCCAAGACACGGTGAACAAGGCCGTTGTGTTGCTCCTGGCCCTTGGCATCTCCGCCCTGTTCCTCGCCGTGATCTGGCAGTTTCTGATGGCAATCCTGCTGGCCGGGATCTTCGCGGGGCTCATCCATCCACTCTATCGGCGTCTTGAGGCCCTGCTCGGCGGACGCAGTCACCTGGCATCGCTTGCGACGCTGTCGATCCTAGCCCTAATGGTGGTCCTACCCCTGGTGTTGCTGGGGAGTGTCCTGGTCGCCCAGACGCTGGACCTCAGTCAGTCGGTGGGGGTCTGGCTCAAGGAGCACCTGAATGAGCCAGGGACCCGCGCCGCGCTCCTGCAGAGGCTGCCCTTTCACGATCAGCTGGCGCCCCATTGGAACACCCTCGCCAGGCAGGCCGGGGAGGCCACTGCCGGATTGAGCAAGGCACTGGTGGAGGGTCTCTCCTCGATCACCCTGGGAGCGGTGAGCTTCATCTTCCTGACCTTTGTCTTCCTCTACAGCCTCTTCTTCCTCCTGATGGACGGGCACCGGCTACTGGCTCGCATCCTGTACTACCTGCCGATGCAGACCCGGGACGAGCAGCTGCTGCTGGAGCGCTTTACATCGGTCACCCGAGCGACGCTGCGGGGCTCGGTGCTGATCGCCATCGTACAGGGGACCCTTGCGGGCATCGCCTTCGCCGTCGCGGGAATCCCCAATGCGGTCTTCTGGGGCTCTTTGATGGCGATCCTTTCCACCATCCCCAACGTGGGGGCCGCCCTGGTCTGGGTGCCGGCGGCGGGCATCCTCATGGTCCAGGGTCACATGACCACGGGCATCGCCCTGGCCGCGTTCTGCGCCCTGGTGGTGGGCAGCCTGGACAACGTCCTGCGACCCATCCTGGTGGGCAAGGACACCAAGATGCATGAACTGCTGATCTTCTTCAGCACCCTGGGCGGTATCTTCCTGTTCGGTTTTCCCGGCCTCTTCATCGGACCGGTGATCGCCTCACTCTTCGTCTCGATCTGGGAGATCTATGGGGTGGAGTTCGCCGATGTTCTACCCGACGTGGACATGGTCCTCGGGGGCGAGCGGTTATCGGCAGCGCATATCGACACGCCGCACGTCGCAACGCCCGACGACACACCGACTCAAGGATTACAGGAATCCGCGCCGGGCAGCGACGCCGGTGTCAGCTCCAAGGACAAGGGACGGTCCAAGTCCGCTTGAAGGCCCTGGGATTCCCTTGGCCTCCAGGGCGAGGGAGCCGGTTGGATAGGGTGTCGCGGGACCTGATCCATCGTGCGCAGACAAAGGCGCGGCCCAAGGGCCGCGTCTGGAGCCGCGGGGTGCTCCTCAGCCCTCCGTGATGGGGATGATGGTGATATCCACCCGGCGATTGAGTCGGCGACCCGATTCCGTGTCGTTGGAGGCGATGGGCTGGTTCTTGCCGTAGCCAGTTGCGTCGATCCGCTGGGGCACGACGCCGTTGCCCTCGAGATAGCTCT
>Ga0316578_10001192_pt1 | contig 10306 bp, 6 predicted proteins | sample J0NA_2_FD_203076 | JGI IMG/M metagenome (GOLD analysis project Ga0316578, IMG submission 203076) | Rhizosphere microbial communities from salt marsh grasses in Alabama, United States - J0-2_160517rDrC | ecosystem: Host-associated > Plants > Roots > Rhizosphere | place: USA: Alabama | collected...
TCGCGGCCTCGACCGTCTCGGAGGCGACGTCGCCGTCGCGCCGGATGGTCACGGTGCCGTCGCCGAGGGTGAGCTCGGAGGCGTAGGTGACCTGGGGCAGCCCGAGGCGCTCGGCGAGCATCGCGGGGACGACGCCCATGTCGCCGTCGGTCGAGGACATGCCGGTGAGGACGAGCTCGGGCGCACCGTCGGTGGCCTTCCTCACCGCCTCGGCGAGGACCAGCGAGGTGGCCGCGGCGTCGGAGCCGTGGATGGCGTCATCGGCCACGTGGACGCCCTTGTCGGCCCCCATCTGCAGGGCCTTCTTGATGGCGTCCGCCGCGGCCGCGGGGCCGACGGTGACGACGGTGACCTCGCCCTCGCCCTGCGCCTCGACGATCTTCAGGGCCTCCTCGACCGCGTACTCGTCGAGCTCGGACAGCAGGCCGTCCACGGCCTCCCGGTCGACGGTGCTGTCGGAGTCCTGGAACGACCGCTCGGCCTGGGCGTCGGGGACGTACTTGACGCAGACGACGATGTTCATGCCGGTCTCGTCCTCTTCCTGTCGTGGTGGAGGCCGCACGGGATCGCGCGCGGCCTGGGGCCACCCGCCATCCTCTCAGCAGGTGAGCGCGGGTTCACCATCCGTCGAGGGTGACGGTCACCACCCCGTGACGGGGAACACGTGCCGTCGCCCCCATGCTCCGGTGCCCGGACCGCCCGGTGCCGGAGTCCGGGCACCCACCCCCTCGTCTGACAGGATCGGTGCCGTGAGCAGCGAGGACAGCGTCGGCCCGGGTTCCGTGCGCCGCACCGTCGGGCCGGTGGGCGACCCGCACACCGTCGGCTGGTGGGACCGGCTGTGGGCGCCCTTCTGGACCCTGCCCTCGGCGATCAGCGCGCTCGCCGTCGTCGCGGGTCTCACGCTGCCCCTCGTCGACGACCACCTCCGCGGACAGGTGCCCTACCTGTTCAGCGGGAACGCGGACTCCGCGCGGAGCCTGCTCAGCACCATCGCCAGCGCGATGATCGCGCTCACCGGCCTCGTCTTCTCGATCACGATGGTCGTCATGCAGCTGGCGAGCAGCCAGTTCACCCCGCGGCTGATCGGCACCTTCCTCGCGAGCCGGGTCACCCAGGTGACCCTGGGGGTCTTCACCTCCTCGTTCCTCTTCGCCTTCGTCGTGCTCCGCGAGGTACGTGGCGGCGAGGACCCGTTCGTCCCCCAGCTGTCGGTGACCACGGCCTTCGTCCTCGTCCTCGCGAGCGTCGCGATGTTCTTCGCGTTCATCCACCACATCACGATGTCGATCCAGGTCGGCCAGGTCATCGACCGGGTGGCTCAGGGCACGGTGGCGGCACTCGAGGAGGGCTCGGACGCCGAGTGGGACGACGCCTCCGCCGTCCCGCCGTCGTGGTCACAGGAGCCGGGGCCGTCGGTGGTCGTCACGACCGGTGGGCGGCACGGGGTCGTCCAGCGCATCCACTACTCGCATCTCGTCGAGCGGGCCCAGCGGGCAGGGGTGGTCGTCGAGCTGCTCGCCAGGCCCGGTGACGTGCGGCACACCGGCCAGGACCTCGCCCTCGTCCACGGGGCCGGCGCCGACGACGACGTCGTCGACGCCGTGCGCTCCTCGTACGGGCTCGGCAAGGACCGGACCCTCCAGCAGGACCCCGAGTTCGGCGTCCGCCAGCTCGTCGACATCGCCGAGCGTGCCCTCTCCCCCGGCATCAACGACCCGACGACCGCGGTGCAGGTGCTCGACGAGCTCCACCGCATCCTGCGCGTCGCGGCAGCCCGCCCGGACCGCTCGGCGCACCTCGTCGACGCCGCGGGGGCGGTCCGGGTCGTCGACCGTCCCACGACGTTCGAGCGGCTGCTCGACCTCGCCCTCGACGAGATCGCCCACTACGGTGCCGACACCCTCCAGGTGCCGCGGCGCATCGAGGCACTGCTGGGGGACGTGGAGCACATGGCCCGGCCCGAGCACGCGGCGGTGGTCGCGGCCAAGCGCGCGGACCTCGAGGCACGTCGCGGCGGGCGCCACGCCGAGCAGTCGACCTAGCCCTCCCCCGACCGGTACCGAGGGCCCGGCTCTCCGGCCGTGGGGGTGGCGCCCGCGTGGCGACCGTCAGCAGTCGACGGTCGACGCCGAGGTCAGGCGCCCTCGAAGGTGGCCTTCCCCGGGCCGTTCTCGACGAAGCTGCGCATGCCCGTGGCGCGGTCCTTGGTGGCAAAGAGGCCGGAGAACAGCATGCGCTCGATCTCCAGACCCGTCTCGAGGTCGGTCTCGAGCCCCCGGTCGATGGCCTCCTTGGCCGCACGCAGGGCATAGGCAGGTCCACCGACGTACGCCTGCATCATCGTGCGGGCGGCGGCGTAGACCTCCGTGGACGGGACGACCCGGTCGACGAGTCCGATGGCCAGCGCCTCCTCCGCACCGACGAAGCGGCCGGTGAGGACGAGGTCCTTGGCCCTCGCGGGGCCGACGAGCCGGGCCAGCCGCTGGGTTCCGCCGGCCCCCGGGATGATGCCGAGGAGGATCTCGGGCTGGCCGAGCCTGGCGTCGTCGGCCGCGATGCGGAAGTCGCACGCGAGGGCGACCTCGCAGCCTCCCCCGAGGGCGTAGCCGGTGATCGCGGCGACCGTGGGCTTGGGGACCCGCGCCAGCGCGCGGGTGAAGTCCTGGAGCAGCCCGGAGTGGTCGACCATGTCGGTGTACGACATCGCCTCCATCTCCTTGATGTCGGCGCCGGCCGCGAAGACCCGCTCACCGCCGTAGACGATGACCGCGGCGACGTCCGAGCGCTCGGAGGCCTCCCGGCAGGCGGCGACGAGGCCGTGCTGGATGTCGGCGTTCAGGGCGTTCATCGGCGGGCGGTCGAGCCGGATGGTGCCGATGCCGTCCTCGACCTCGAGTCGGACGTGCTCGCTCACGACCCACCGCCGGAGCCGTCGCCGCCGCCGGGATTGGAGGGGTCGATGCCGAGCAGTCGCTGGTGCCAGATCTGCACACCGGAGAGCACCACCTGGATGGAGACCTGGACGAGCACCGAGAGGTCGGCGCCGGGGGTCACGACGTGCTCGCCGGTGACGACGAGGGTGTTGCCCGCGATCCCGGTCTTGACGTGGTTCATGTGCAGGTTGACCTCGTTGCAGGTCTCGTACAGCTTCAGGCGGTCGCCGACGTGCTCCTCCTGGATCTGCCACTGACCGAAGATCCGGAGGATCTCGACCTCGCCCTCGGTGCAGCGGGCGAAGAGGTTCTGCTCGTTGACCGTGAACGCCACGTCCCCGTCGCCGTCGATGTTCGGGCCCAGCCCGAGGTCGACGAGGACGTCGAGGACCCGGCCGCGCAGGGGGTGCTCGTCCGGGGGCGGCGGGAAGTTGGGCAGCGAGGTGGGATCGGTCATGGGCCCACCGTAACCACTGGCTACGCTGCACTCCATGCCGACCCGAACCGCCCCGCAGGCGGCAGCGGCGGCCCTGCTGGGGCGCGACCTCGCCCCACCCCCCGGGGTGCACCTCGTCGACGAGGGCGCCGAGGTGTCGGTGTACGCGGGCCACGCCGACGGCGTCGAGGTCTGCCTCTACGACGAGGGGGACACCACCGGCGAGAGCGAGCGGCGGCTCACCCTCGGCGAGCGGGCCCACGGCTGGTGGTTCGGCCTCGTCCCCGGCGTGGGCGCCGGCCAGCGCTACGGCATCAGGGTCCACGGGCCGTGGGACCCCGACCACGGGCTGCTCCACAACCCCGCCAAGCTGCTCCTCGACCCGTACGCACGAGCCGTCGAGGGCGAGGTCCGGTGGGGGCCCGAGGTGTACGGGCACGAGGTCGACGCCGCCGGGCACGGTGACCTGGACGTGCGCTCCGAGCTCGACAGCCGGGCCCACGTGCCGCGTGGGGTCGTCGTCCACGACCGCTTCGACTGGGAGGGCGACGCCTCGCCCGGGCACTCACGCAGCGACACCGTCATCTACGAGGCGCACGTCCGCAACCAGACCCGGCTCCACCCGGGGGTGCCCGAGGAGCTGCGCGGCACCTACGCCGGCCTGGCCCACCCGGCGTCGGTCGAGCACCTCACCTCGCTCGGGGTCACCACGGTCGAGCTGCTCCCCGTGCAGGCCTTCACCCACGAGCCGCACCTGGTGCGCCGCGGCCTCGTCAACCACTGGGGCTACAACACCCTCGGCTTCCACGCCCCCCACGCCGCGTACGCGGCCGCGCGCGACCCCCAGGGCGCGGTGGACGAGGTCAAGGGCATGGTCAAGGAGCTCCACCGGGCGGGGCTCGAGGTGCTCCTCGACGTCGTCTACAACCATACGGCCGAGCAGGGTCGCGAGGGCGCCACCCTGTCGTGGCGTGGCCTGGACCAGCGCGCCTACTACCGCCTCGACGAGCGCGGACGGGACATCGACGTCACCGGCTGCGGCAACACCCTCGACCTGCGCCACCCCGTCGTCTGTCGGATGGTGCTCGACTCGCTGCGGCGGTGGGTCGAGGAGTACCACGTGGACGGCTTCCGCTTCGACCTCGCCGTGGCCCTCGGCCGGGGCCGTGGCGACGACTACGACCCCGACCACCCCTTCCTCGTCGCCCTGCGCTCGGACCCCGTGCTCTGCCGGGTCAAGCTCGTCGCCGAGCCCTGGGACCTGGGGATGCACGGCTGGCGCACCGGGCAGTTCCCGCCCCCCTTCATGGAGTGGAACGACAAGTTCCGCGACACCGCGCGCCGGTTCTGGGTCGTCGATGCGCACGCACGGGCCCTCGGCCTCCACGACAGCGGGCCGCAGGACCTCGCCACGCGTCTCGCCGGGTCCCGCGACCTCTTCGGCCGCCGCGACCGGGGCCCGACCGCGTCGGTCAACTTCGTCACCGCGCACGACGGCTTCACCCTGACCGACCTCGTCTCCTACGACCGCAAGCACAACGAGGCCAACGGCGAGGAGAACGGCGACGGCAGCCCGGACAACGGCTCGTGGAACCACGGGGTCGAGGGGCCCACCGACGACCCCGACGTCCTGGAGGCACGCCGACGCACCCAACGCGCCCTGCTGGGCACGCTCCTGCTCTCCTCCGGCGTCCCGATGCTGACCGCCGGCGACGAGCTCGGGCGCACACAGCGGGGCAACAACAACCCCTACTGCCTCGACGACCCCACGAGCTGGGTCGACTGGGACCTCGAACCGTGGCAGCAGGACCTCCTGGAGACCACCCGGCGGCTGCTCGCCGTGCGACGCGCGCTCCCCGCGCTGCGACAGCGCACCTGGGGCCTCGGGCACCCGATCGACGAGCACGGCACCCTGGACCTGGACTGGTATGCCGAGGACGGCCGCCCGATGGCCGACCGCTGGAGCGAGCCCGGTCGCCGACTGGTGCAGATGCGGCACGCCGCCCCCGGTGACGGGGGGCACGGCGCCCTCGTCGTCGTCAACGGCGGCGCCGAGGCCGCCGAGGTCGTGCTGCCGAACGGCGTCGTCACCGGCGGCTACCGGCTGCTGTGGGACAGCGACTGGCCGCGCCCGCCCGCGGACGCCGACGACTCGCCCGAGGTCGCCCCCGAGAGCACGGTCGTGGTCCCCGCCACGAGCATCCGGGTCTACGCCGTCTCGCAGCACGGCTGACCTGCGAGACCGGCGCGCGTTGCGGCCGTCCGGAGGCGAGCTGCGGTAGAACCGTGGCCATGACGAGCTCCGACGTGGGACGCATCCGGCAGTCGACGATCTACCGCGCCGGGACCTACGGTCGCCGCCCGGCGGTGCCCACCGACGGCGCCCGGCTCGAGGAGGCCGCCGAGAAGACCATGTCCCGGCGCGCGTTCGCGTACGTCGCGGGGTCGGCCGGCGGCGAGGCGACGGCGCGGGCCAACCTCGAGGCGTTCTCCCGGTGGCGCGTGGTGCCGCGGATGCTCGTGGACGTGACCGACCGCGACCTCTCGGTCGAGCTCTTCGGGCGACGGCACCCCACGCCCTTCCTCGTGTCCCCGATCGGGGTCCTCTCGATGGCCCATCGGGGCGCGGACACCGCGGTGGCCCGGGCCGCACGCACGACCGGCACGACGCCGGTCCTCTCGACCCAGGCGTCGGTGCCGATGGAGGACGTCGCGGCCGAGCTCGGAGGGCACCCGCACTGGTACCAGCTGTACTGGAGCCGCGACGACGAGCTCGCCGCGAGCCTGGTGCGCCGGGCGGAGGCGTGCGGCAGCGAGGTCCTGGTCGTCACCCTCGACACGTGCTACCTCGGCTGGCGGCCGCGCGACCTCGACCTCGGCTCGCTGCCCTTCGCCCGCGGCGAGGGCCTGGCCCAGTACACCTCCGACCCGGTGTTCCGGCGGCTCGTCGCGGAGCGGGTGGCAGCGGCCGCCGCGGACCCCGACCCCGAGCCGCAGCCCCGCCCGACGCCCGCGGCGGTGCGCACCCTCCTGGCCATGAGCCGGAACCACCCCGGCGACCCCCGCCACAACCTCACCGCGCCCGAGCCCCGGGCCGCGGTCGAGACGTTCCTCCAGGTCTTCTCGCGGCCGTCGTTGACCTGGGAGGACCTGGCACGACTCCGGGAGCTGACCAGCCTCCCCGTCGTCCTCAAGGGCATCCTGCACGCCGACGACGCCCGCCGGGCCCTCGACGCAGGAGTCGACGGCGTCTGGGTCTCCAACCACGGTGGGCGGCAGGTCGACCGGTCCGTCGCCGCGCTCGACGCCCTCCCCGGGGTCGTCGACGTGGTGCAGCGGTCGGAGTCATCCGTGCCGGTGGTCTTCGACAGCGGGATCCGCTCCGGGGCGGACGCCTTCGTCGCGCTCGCCCTGGGTGCGGACGCCGTCGGCGTGGGCCGCCCCCACGTGTACGGCCTCGCGCTCGGTGGCGAGGCCGGCGTCGCCGAGGTTCTGGACAACCTCGCTGCCGAGCTCGACCTCACGATGGCGCTCAGCGGCTGCCGGTCCCTCGCCGACCTCACCCGGGACCGTCTCGTCGCGGGCTGACCCGAGGTCGACCGTCGGGGATGTGCGTACGCTGTCTCGCGCGCACCACCGTCGCTGCATCCGCTGCCCGTGCCCGACGAAAGACGACCGATGACCGAACCCGCGCTCCAGATCGCCCCGGTGTCCGACGAATCCCCCTCGACCGATGCCCGGCAGATCGGTCCGACGCACCGGCCGAGCCACCCGCTCGCGTCGGGCCCCATCGTCCAGCCCCCGCCCACCGTCGACGGCTTCGTCGAGGCCTTCCTCGCCGAGCTCAACTACGGCCAGGGTGTCCAGCTGTCGCAGGCGACGGTCAACGACCAGTACCTCGCCCTGGCCCGGACCGTCCGGCGGTACCTCATGGCCGACTGGCTCGGGACGGGCGCCCGGCGCCGCCAGGCCCAGCAGAAGACGGTCGGCTACCTCTCCGCCGAGTACCTGCTCGGCCGGCAGCTGGGGAACAACCTGCTCGCGACCAACCTGCTGGACATCGCCGAGGTCGCGATGGACCAGTGCGGCATCGACATCGCGACGCTGCGCGCACAGGAGGTCGAGCCCGGCCTCGGCAACGGCGGCCTCGGGCGCCTCGCCGCCTGCTTCGTCGACTCGCTCGCGACGATGGACGTCGCGTGCATCGGCTACGGCATCCGCTACGAGTACGGGATCTTCCGGCAGACCTTCGAGGACGACCGCCAGGTGGAGGTGCCCGACTCCTGGCTCTCGCTCGGCAACCCGTGGGAGTTCCCCCACCCGGAGCGCCAGGTGCGTGTCGCGTTCGGCGGCCACACCGAGACGACCACCGACGCCGCCGGCCGCGAGCGCACCCGCTGGGTCCCGGACTGGCACGTCCTCGGCATGCCCTACCACTACATGGTCCCGGGCTACCGCAACGGCGTCGTCAACACCCTGCGGCTGTGGAGCGCCCGCGCCACCCACGCCTTCGACCTGCAGATCTTCAACGCCGGCGACTACTCCCAGGCGGTGCGGGCGCAGACCTTCGCCGAGAACATCTCCAAGGTCCTCTACCCCGAGGACTCCACCCCCCAGGGCAAGGAGCTGCGGCTCCAGCAGCAGTACTTCTTCGTCGCCTGCTCGCTCCACGACTTCATCGAGAACACCCTCCCCGCCGACTTCGACCTGCACCGTCTCCCCCAGCGGATCGTCTGGCAGCTCAACGACACCCACCCCGTCATCGCCATCCCGGAGATGATGCGGATCCTCGTCGACCTCAAGGGCCTGGACTGGGACGACGCCTGGTCGATCACCCAGGGGTGCTTCGCGTACACGTGCCACACGCTGCTGCCGGAGGCCCTCGAGGTCTGGTCCGTGGAGCTCCTCGGCCGGCTGCTCCCCCGCCACCTCGAGATCATCTACCGGATCAACGACGAGTTCCTCGAGAAGGTCCTCCAGGCCTTCCCGGGCGACGAGATGCGCGTGCGGCGGATGTCGATCATCGCCGAGCACCCGGAGCGCTCGGTGCGGATGGCGTACCTCGCCACCGTCGCCGCCACCAGGGTCAACGGTGTCGCCGAGCTGCACAGCCAGCTCCTGCGCGACAAGGTGCTGCCCGACTTCTCCCAGCTGTGGCCCGAGAAGTTCACCAACGTCACCAACGGCGTGACCCCCCGCCGGTTCGTGCGCCTCGCCAACCGGCGGATGTCACAGCTCGTCACCGAGACGATCGGCGAGGGCTGGGTCACCGACCTGGACCGCCTGCGGGAGCTCGAGCCGCACGCGGACGACGCGAGCTTCCGCGAGGCCTTCCGCGAGGTCAAGGCCGCGAACAAGGACCGCCTCCACGCCCTCCTCCGGGTCCGAGACGGGCTGGAGCTGCCGGGCGACACGCTGCTCGACGTCATGGTCAAGCGGCTCCACGAGTACAAGCGGCAGACCCTCAAGCTGCTCCACATCGTCGCGCTCTACGACGACGTCGTCTCCGGGCGGGTGGCGGTCGAGGACGTGACACCGCGCACCTTCGTCTTCGGGGCCAAGGCGGCCCCGGGCTACCACCTGGCGAAGGAGATCATCTTCCTCGTCAACTCCGTCGCCGAGGTCGTCAACACCGACCCGCGGCTCGACGGACGCCTGTTCGTCGCGTTCCCGGCGAACTACAACGTCACCCTCGCCGAGAAGCTCATCCCGGCCGCGGACCTCTCGGAGCAGATCTCGCTCGCGGGGAAGGAGGCGTCCGGCACGGGCAACATGAAGTTCGCCCTCAACGGTGCCCTGACGATCGGCACCGACGACGGCGCCAACGTCGAGATCCGCCGTCTGGTCGGCGACGAGAACTTCTTCCTCTTCGGGATGAGCGAGCCCGAGGTCGAGGCGCTGCGGGCCCGGGGCTACACCCCGTCGCGCTTCTACGAGGAGGACCCGGGCCTGCGCCGCACGATCGACCTGCTCGCGAGTGGCCACTTCACCGGCGGCGACCGGCGTGCCGTCGCCCCGGTCATCGACAACCTCCTCCACCAGGACTCGTTCATGGCGCTGGCCGACTTCCGCTCCTACCTCGACGCACAGGCGAGGGTCGAGGCGGCCTACGCGGACCCGGACGCCTGGACCCGCTCGGCGATCCTCAACGTCGCCCGGTCCGGCTACTTCTCGTCCGACCGGTCGATGCGCGACTACCTGGACCGGATCTGGCGGGCCTGAACACCTCGCCCGCCGCGCGGCGGGATTGGACAGCGACGCCCCCCGCTTCGGTAGGTTCGGCAGGGTGACTGCAGCCCCCAGGTCCCACCGCCCGCAGCAGCCGATCGGCCGCATCCCCGTCCTCGACGTCCGGCCCTGCATCGACCACGGCACCCTTCCGGCGAAGTCCGTCGTCGGCGAGGAGCTCGAGGTCGTCGCCACCGTCTTCCGCGAGGGCCACGACGCCGTCAACGCCACCGTCGTCCTCACCGACCCCGACGGCGCCGAGACCTTCATCCCGATGACCTGCACCAACCCCGGCCTCGACACGTGGATCGCGCGCGTGCGCGCCGACCGCACCGGGGCGTGGAGCTACCGGGTCGAGGGGTGGTCGGACCCGTACGGCACGTGGGAGCACGACGCCACGATCAAGGTGGCCGCCGACGTCGACACCGAGCTGATGCTCGAGGAGGGCGCACGGGTCCTCGAGCGGGCCGTCGACGAGGTCGAGCGGACCGCCGAGCAGGAGCAGGTGCTCATCGACGCCATCACCCGACTGCGCGACGAGTCGCGGCCGGCCGCCGTGCGGCTCAAGGCCGGCACCGACGCCGCCGTCGAGGTCGAGCTCGGTGAGCGTCCCCTGCGCGACATGGTCAGCCCCTCCCCCGACCTCCCGCTCCTCGTCGAGCGCGAGCGCGCCCTCGTCGGCGCCTGGTACGAGATCTTCCCGCGC
>Ga0316578_10001193_pt1 | contig 10303 bp, 12 predicted proteins | sample J0NA_2_FD_203076 | JGI IMG/M metagenome (GOLD analysis project Ga0316578, IMG submission 203076) | Rhizosphere microbial communities from salt marsh grasses in Alabama, United States - J0-2_160517rDrC | ecosystem: Host-associated > Plants > Roots > Rhizosphere | place: USA: Alabama | collected...
CGCCGTGAACGCCTCGACGTCGCCCTCGTAGAGCGCCCGCAGACGCCGCTCCTCGAGATCCTGGAAGATCGCCGCGATCTCGGCGACGCGGTCGATCGTGGTCGACGGTTCAGGTGCCGTCGTGGTGATCGGCGGCGGCTCGGTCGCTGTCGTGGCGACGCTCGTCGCTTCCGTCGTCGGCGGAGCGGTCGCCGGCGTCCCGCTCGTCGTGCACCCTACGGCGACGACTCCCACAGCCGTCACCAGGGCGAGTCTCCCCCTCATGGCGACACCATACGGAGATACCTCCGTATTTCCTAGAGGCCCGTTCTGCTGTTTTTCCCGATCTCCCCTGGCCCCGGCATCGCCCGAGGACGAGGATTGGAGCAAAGGGAGGTTCGTCATGTCTCCAAGCCGAGAGCGGTGGTACCGGACGCTCTTCTGGATCGCCGCCGTCTACGACCTGACCCTCGGGATCGCATTCCTGTTCTTCTACCGGCCCATCTTCCGGATGCTCGACCGGGAGTCCGCGATCCCCGAGCACACGAGCTTCCTGTCGCTCATCGCGGCGTTCCTGTTCGTGATCGGCGTGGCCTACGTCTACATCGCCGTCGGCGACTTCGTGCGCAACAGAGACCTCATCACCGTCGGCGCGCTCTACAAGCTCGCGTACTTCTCCGTCGCACTCTGGTACCTGATCGGCGGCGTCTACCCGCACATCGTGTTCTTCGTGGTGTTCGGGCTCGCCGACCTGGCGTTCCTCATCGCGATCGTCGAATGCCGGTGGACCATCCGGAAGATCGAAGCCGAAGCGGCGGTGTGATCAGAGGTGGACGGCAACGGCCGCGGCGCCTGCCATCACGAGGGCGATGTGGATGCCGATGAGCAGGATCCGTGGCCACCCGAAGGGATCGTCGAAGGAACGGGGCACCGGGAACCACCGGTACCAGAACCACATGCCGAGCGACCCCCCCAACAGCACGCCGACGGTCATGACGGCCCAGCCGCCGACCGTCGCCTCCGAGGCGGACGCCACCATCCCGAAGAGCCCGATCGACACGGCCGACGCCGGCAAGACGAGCGCGTAGCGAAGCCCGGGACGGTCGAGGCTTCCGTGGAGGATCGGCGGCATCGTCACCCAACCCACGGCGAGCAGCGCAAGCGCCCATGCGGGGCCGCCATCTGCGAAGGCGAGCCCCCAGATGACTCCGAGGGCGACCGTGCTCACGGCGGTGAGCCGACGCACACGGTGAGCGAAGACACGGTCGGGGCCCATCTCGACGCCGGCGGCACGTAGGAGGCTCACGACGCAGCCCGAAGCCCGGCCCGCCGCATCATCCCCGCAGCGACCTGGGCCTTGAACCCGGCCCGGCGGCGCTCGGTCGTCTCCGACGAGTAGATGTGGCGTCCGAGCTCGACGAGCCCCTCTTCCAGCTGGCGGACCGTCATGCCCTTCGGCCGGTAGTTCACGTCGAACAGCGTGCACTTCTCCCAGGCCTCCGGCTCGAGGATCCGGTCCTCGGCGAGGAGCCGGGCGTAGAGGGGCGTGCCCGGGAAGGGAGTGAGCACGGTGATCTGCACGTCGAACGGGCTCGTCTCCTCGACGAACTCCGCAACGTCGTCGAACACCCCGGGGCCGTCGCCGTCGAGGCCGAGGACGAAGCACGCGTTGAGGGCGATGCCGTTCGCCTGGATGGTCTCCACAGACTTGCGGTAGTGATCGACTTGGCCGTGCTTCCAGTTGCGCTTCGTCTCCAACCCGTCGAGCGCCCCGCGGTTCGGGCTCTCGAATCCGACGAGGATCTCCCTGCAACCCGCATCGCTCATCATGGCGAGGAGGCCCGGATCCTCGGCGATCGAGACGTCCGTCTCGGTGAACCAGTGGACGCCGTGCTCACCGATGGCTGTGACGAGCTCTCGCGCATGGTGGCGGTTGACGAACGAGTTGTCGTCGGACAGCTCCACGAACGGACGCTCCCAGATCTCCTTCATGGCGGCGATCTCGGCGGAGACCTTCTCGGCAGGCTTCGTCACATACCGGGAGGACAGCAGAATCGACGACGCGCAGAACTCGCAGTGCCACGGGCAGCCACGCTGCGTCTGGACGGTGAGCCGGTTGTAGCGCTCTGGGTCGAGCAGGTCGTAGCGCGGGATCGGGGCGTCGGCGAGGTCGAACGGCGCGTCGGCGCGGTAGACCCGCTCGAGCACACCGCGTTCCGCGTCGGCCACGAGGCGGCGCCACACCGGCTCCCCCTCGCCGACGACGACGGCATCGGCATGCTCGAGGACCTCGTCCGGCAGCACGGTGGCGTGAAGGCCGCCCATGACCGTCCGTATCCCTTCACGGTGGAACCGGTCGATGAGGTCGTAACACTCCTTGACCTGAGCGGTGTAGGTGGAGAACGCGGCGAGATCACACTGCGGCAGCGGATCCATCTCCGAGATGTCGTCCACTTCGTAGTAGTCGACGTCGTGGCGATCATCCGTGAGCGCGGCGAGGGTCAACAGCCCGAGGCTCGGCAGCGAGGCGATCGTCTTCCCCCGCTCGACGAAACCGGGGAGGCTGAGGCCGAGCGCCGTCAGCTCGGGGTTGTACGCCCGGACTCCCGACATGGCGATGAGCGCGATCCGCATGATGACCTCCTCACCTCAACCGTATGCGCGTCGCAGGCTCCCGCAATAGGGAGTTGCCCCGACCGAATCCCGGCCGCGTTGTGACAAGGCAGGGCACGAGCAGCCAGAATGGGCCCATGCCGACGAACGTGACGCCTGAGTACAAGAAGGCGGAGGCGGCGTACAAGCGTGCACGGGACCCGCGGGAGCGGCTCGAGCTCCTCAACGAGATGCACCGGACGATCCCCAAGCACAAGGGAACCGAGCATCTGCGCGCTGAGATCAAGACCAAGATCAAGGAGCTGAAGGACGAGCTCTCCGGCCCGACGAGAGGGGGAGCGCGCACCGGGCCGCCGACCTTCGTCCGGCCCGAAGGTGCCGCCCAGATCGCGATCCTCGGGCCGCCGAACACCGGGAAGTCGACACTCCACGCCGCGCTCACCGGCTCGCATACCCAGATCGGGTCGTACCCCTTCACCACGCAGCACCCCGAGCCGGGGATGCTCAGTGTCAACGACGCCACCATCCAGCTCGTCGACCTGCCACCCATCTCGAACGACCATCCCATCGCGTGGATCGGCAACACGCTCCAGTCGGCCGATGGTGCGCTGCTCGTCATCGACCTGAGCCAGCCGGGTTGCGTCGAGCAGATCGTCCAGCTCGTCGACAGCCTCGCGACTCGGCGCATCACCCTCGTCGGGTCGTGGGATGTGAGCCGCGTGCCGTCCGACGACCCGTTCGCGATCCGCCTCCCCACCCTGCTCATCGCCAACAAGGCCGACATCCTGCCCGACATCGAAGGAGATCTCGCCGTCTGCCGCGACCTCGGTGAGCTCCACTTCCCTGCGATGACGGTCGCGGCGAAGACCGGTGAGGGAACCGGTCAGATCGGCCCGTGGCTGTTCCGCAACCTCAACGTCGTGCGCGTCTACACGAAGCTGCCCGGCAAGGAGCCCGACATGGACCGGCCATACACGGTCCGATCCGGCGCCACCGTCGGTGACGTGGCCTTGCTCATCCACCGGGACCTCGCAGCGTCGTTCCGGCATGCGCGGATCTGGGGCCGAGGCTCGTACGCCGGCCAGCAAGTCGGCCGTGATCACATCGTCGAGGACGGCGACGTCCTCGAGATCCACACCTAGGGCGCTTCGCGCCCGGATCGGTCGCCGCGCTCCCTCTCAGACACACGACACAAGACCGCTCGCCGACGCTTGCTCCAAGACGGCTTCACCGAACCTTCACAGAAGGGATCGGCGTCCCTTCACCGGGGTTCGGTTACCTGCGCGACATCGAAGGAAAGGACTCCCCATGATTCGCAGGATCGCACTCGGAGCAGCAGCAGCGCTCCTCGTCGTCGGGCTCCCCGTGGCCGCGCTCGCGGTCTCCCGGGGCCACAGCGAAGCCACCGTCACCGCGCAGAGCCAGGTCGAACAGACGAGCACGAGCCAGGACGGCGAAGCCGCCGCCACGCCGCTCGCCCAGGACCAGGCCCAGGTGCAGCAGCGCCAGCAGATCCACGCAGAGACCGGGATGCCGTCCGAGGGCTACGAGCCGACCCAGACCCGCCAGCGCCTCCACGAGCAGACGCAGGTCAACGCAGAAGACGGATCCGGCGAGCAGTTCCACGGCCAGCAGCGCCGCGGCGGCCAGAGCGGCGAAGCCGGCCAGGGCCAGCACGGCGCCCAGGCCGGTGACGGCACCGGCGAGTGCACGAACCCGGAGGGACCGGTCGGCAACGGCCCGAGCGGTAGCTCGAACTAGCCCGAGCGAATCCTCCCGGCCAACCCACAGCACGAGGGCGAGGGACAGATCGATCCGAAGATCCGCCCCTCGCCCTTCTACGATTCCACCGTGGCACGCATCCTCGTCGTCGACGACGAACCGAAGATCCGCAATATCGTCACCTCCTACCTCCGAAAGGAGGGCTACGAGGTGGCTGAGGCGGGCGACGGCCCATCGGCCGTCGCCGAGACCCGACGGCTCGACCCCGACGTGGTGATCCTCGACGTGATGCTGCCCGGCTTCGACGGCATCGAAGCGCTCCGCCAGATCCGCACCACGTCCGACGTCTACGTGATCATGTTGACGGCCCGAAGCGAGGAGACCGACAAGCTCATCGGGTTGTCGGTCGGCGCCGACGACTACGTCACGAAGCCGTTCAGCGCACGGGAGCTCGTCGCCCGCGTCAAAGCAGTGCTCCGTAGGACACGGGGAGCCTCCTCCGACTCGGCCGAGCAGGTCACGGTCGGCGGCCTGACCCTCGACCATGCGAAGCGGACGGTGACCGTCGACGGCGCGCCGGTCGACCTGACCGCCCTCGAGTTCGACCTGCTCGCCGCGTTGCTCGACGGCCCCGGGCGCGTCTACAGCCGCGGCCAGCTCCTCGAGAAGGTGTGGGGATGGGACTTCTTCGGCGACGAGCGGGTCGTCGACGTCCACATCCGCAAGATCCGCCAGAAGCTCGCCGACGACCCGGCCGCGCCGCGGTTCATCGCAACGATCCGGGGCGTCGGGTATCGCCTCGAGGCCGAGTCGTGAAGGCATTCCGCAGCCTCGGGGCACGGCTCTTCATCTCGCACCTCGTCGCCATCGCGACGGCGACGAGTGCCTTCATCATCACCTTCCGCCTGCTCGCCCCCGGAGTCTTCGGGCATCGCCTCGGCGGCGTCGGCGGAGGGCCTGGGAATCAGGGCGCAGGAGGTGGGTCACAAGGCTGGGCGCACGCCGTCGTCGAGACATTCGAGAGCTCCGTCGACACGGCCATCTTCGCTTCCGTCCTCGTCGGCGCCATCGCCGCCGCCATCGTCGCGGCGATCGTGACGCGTCTACTCTCGCGGCCCGTCGCAGCGATCCGAACCACCACCCACTCTCTCGCCAACGGCAACTACGCCGAGCGCGTGCCGGAGTCCTCGGTCGAGGAGCTCGCCGAGCTCGCACGCGACGTCAACGCCCTCGCCGAGGCGTTGGAGTCGACCGAGCTGAACCGGGCCCAGCTCATCTCGGACGTCGCCCACGAGCTGCGAACGCCACTCACCTCGATCGACGGGTACGTCGAGGGCGCCGCCGACGGCGTGTTCTCGAGCGACGAGATGCTGGCATCGGTCACCGAGGAGACGCGGCGCATGCGCCGGCTCGTCGACGACCTTTCCCTGCTGTCTCGCGCACAGGAGGGCTCCCTCACGCTCGATCTCGCGGAGGCCGATATCGCGAGTGTCGCCTCCGACGTCGCCGACCGTCTCCGCCCGCAGTTCGAGAGCGAGGGGGTTCGGCTCGTCATCGAGGGCGGCCCCGCAGTCACGGCAGTCGACCAGGCCCGCATCGGGCGCGTGTTGACGAACCTGATCGGCAACGCGCTCGGCCACACTCCGAGCGGTGGCTCGGTCATCGTCGAGACGGCCGCCATACCCGTGGGTGTGAGGGTGACCGTCACCGACGACGGCGACGGGATCCCGCCCGCCGACCTCCCGCACGTGTTCGACCGCTTCTACCGGGGCACGACGACGGCGCGTGCCGGGACCGGCATCGGCCTCGCCATTGCCCGCAGCATCGTCGACGCCCACGGGGGCTCGCTTGTCGCGTCTTCGGACGGCCCGGGGACCGGCGCCACATTCACCATCGTGCTCCCCTGACGGCCCGCAGATCCCCCCGGATGGCGGAGTGAGATAATCGGGACATGAGCGACGCATTCCAGAACGCCCGTACCGCATTCAACGCCTGGCGAGCCGACTTCCCCACCGACCCCTACGCCGCCGACCTGCACCTCGACCTCGTCAACGCCCGCTACCTCTCCGAAGAGCGCCTCGCGGGGGTGCGCGAGATGGGCTCGGCGTTCGGCCGGACCGTCGCCGAGGACCTCGGGCCGCTCGTCGAGTCGTACCAGCGCCACGACCCCGAGCTCGTGAAGTACGACGGGCTCGGCAACCGGACCGAGGAGATCCGGTTCGACCCGGCGTATCACGAAGCCGGGGCGCTCGTCTGGGCTTCGGGGCTGATGCGGGACGCCGGCACGCCGGGCCTCTCCTTCGAGCAGGCGACGACGTTCTACCTCGCGTCCCTCGAAGGCGAGATGGGCCACATGTGCGCGGCGACATGCACCACCGGGACGACCCGGGTGCTGCGGCGGTCGGCCTCTCAGAGCATCCAGGAGGAGTACCTCCCGGCCCTCACCGAGGTGGATGCAGCGGCCGCGCTTCGCGGATCCCAATTCCTCACCGAGGTGCAGGGCGGCTCAGACGTCGGCTCCGTCGCTTCTCCCGCCGTCGATCACGGAGATGGGACGTGGCGCGTGTCCGGCGAGAAGTGGTTCTGCTCGATCGCCGACGGCGACGTCTTCCTCGTGCTCGCCCGGCCTGAAGGCGCCCTGCCGGGCACGAAAGGCCTGGGCTGCTTCCTCATCCCGCGCCTCGTCGACGGTCAACCGAATGGCTTCTCGATCCGCAGGCTCAAGGACAAGCTGGGGACGATGTCGATGGCATCCGCCGAGATCGACTTCGACGACGCGATCGCCCACCAGGTCGGCGACATCGATGAAGGCTTCAAGATCATGGTGACGGCGATGCTCAACACGAGCCGCTGGATGAACGCCCTCGGCGACGTCGGGATCATGCGGCGTGCGTACCTCGAAGCTTCAGCCTTCGCCCGGCACCGTGAGGCCTTCGGCCGGCGGATCGCCGATTTCCCGCTCGTGCGGCGCCAGATTGCGCAGATCAAGGCCGAGTGGCTTGCGGCGCTTCACTCGACCTGGCACCTCACATCGCTCGACGAGGCCGTCGATCTCGGCACCGCATCGGCCGCCGACGGCTCCTTCCACCGCTACCTCGTCAACGCGAACAAGCTCGCGTGCTCGCTGGCCGCGACGCAGACGGTGCGGGAGGCCATCGAGATCCTCGGCGGGAACGGTGCCATCGAGACGTTCTCCGTGCTGCCCCGCCTGCTGAGGGACGCAGTCGTCTACGAGCAGTGGGAGGGAACCCACAACACACTCACTGCCCAGGTCCTGCGGGATCTGGGGCGCCTCGACCTCACCGGCACGGTCATCGACCGTACGGCCACGCTCCTCAAGGGGATCGCGGACCCGGAGCTCGGAGCCACGGCGGCGCGAGCGCTCGAGTCGTTCGAGGATCTCGCATTTGCAGCGCGGCGCTCGATCGACGACGCCGAGCACGGTGCGATGCACTTCCGATCGATCCTCGAGCGCCTCACGCGAGCGCACCAGGTGGCGCTCCTCCTCGATGCTGCGGAGGGCGGCGGGCCGCTGCGTCGTGAGCTTGCGGCGGCAGCGGCCTCCATCACCGGCCGGTTCCTCGACCGTGAGTACCGGTCCGAGGACGATCCGAACTTCACGCAGATGGTCGAGGACCTCCTGGGGCCGGACCTCGACTGACGAGCACCGCCGGCGGGGAAACGGCGGCGAGCGGACGGCTCCCCGGACGGCCGGCCCGGGGGCTCGGTGCTACGACTCCTCGGCTTCTTCGACCGCTTCCTCGGCGATCTCCGCGGCTTCCTCGACGGCTTCCTCGACCTCTTCGACGAGCTCCTCAGCCTCCTCGGCGACGGTCTCGACGGCCGCCGAGCCGCGCTTGACCGCCGACACGACGGCGTCCTGGATCTGCGCGAGCTGCTCGTCGTTCATCTTGCCCGCCAGCTTCAACTCGAGGTAGGAGCGAATCTCCTCTTCGGACATGCCGGCGAACTTCTTCTTCTGATTGACGACGAGGGCGACCAACGCTCCGATGCCTGCGGCGAGGGCGACGAGGACGAGGGTCTTGACCGAGAACAGCTTGCGCATGGAACCTCCGAGTTGCTCTCCGAGAAGCCTACTCCGACGCGTTGCCGGGCGATCCGGCGATCAGCGCTTGCCCTTGCGACGCGACATCCACCGCAGCACCCATCCGAGGACGAACCCGAGGGCGACGAAGACGACCGCAAAGAGCCACACCGGGAGCGAGACGTGGATGAAGAGGAACGAGAACGGGACGTCTTCGCGATTCTGGAGGATGAAGACGACGATGGTCACGAGGACGACGGCGCTGATGATGAGGCCGATTCCGACCTTGTCGTTCGTTGCGTGGACGTTCCTCGGATCCTTGTCGGCCATGGCTCCTCCCGCTCGGACCGCGATCGAGTGTATCAGCCGGGCCCCGGAGAAATACCCGGAAATCCCACGCGTGTGATTTAACGTCCGCCCACCGTGGAGACATTGGGAATCATCGTTGCCTGGCTCTTGATCGCCATGATGGTGACGGGCTCTGCCGCCCTCTTCTGGGTGTCGCAGCGCTAGGGACATCCGGACGCGAGAACAGCCGGAGTCATCGACCCCGGCTGTTCGACGAGTGCTTACTCGCTGGTCTAGCGGTGCCTCCACACGATGCGACCTTTCGTCGGATCGTATGCCGAGACCTCGACTTCGACCTTGTCACCGGCGATGATCCGGATCCCGCGACCGCGACGCATCTTCCCCGACGCGCGAGCAACGATCTCGAGGCCCGAATCGAGCCTCACCTTGAATTCGGCATTGCGAAGCGTCTCGACGACCACGCCCTGAGTTCGGAAGGTGTCGTCTCCGCGCGCCATGCCTACCGCCTGGGGCGGGCCTCGTTCACGGTGAGCGCCCGGCCCTGATACTCGAAGCCGTTGAGCTCCTCGATGGCCTTCGCAGCCTCGCCGGCGTTCGGCATCTCGACGAAGCCGAACCCGCGAGACCGGCCGGTGTCGCGATCGTTGATGATTGCTGCGGAGTCGACTGCGCCGTACTCGGCGAAGAGCGCCTCGAGCTCGGTGTTCGTTGCGCGGAACGAGAGGTTCCCAACGAAGATGTTCATGTTCCTGGTGCCTCCAAGGGGCGTCGGTTGGCGGACCGTGCGGTCCGCACACGGGCGGGCTGTGTCGACCTGCCTCGAACCAACAAGAGCCCCGGCGGCAGCGGACATCCCAACTGTGCACCGGAACGATAGTCGCCCGGCGCGTTTCTCGAAGCCGGAATCGGTTCCTCGCCCGGTAGGGTCTCGCCCGTGACCGGCGAAGCCACCGTCCGCAACGACCCCCGCACCGTCTTCGGCTGGGCGATGTACGACTGGGCGAACTCGGCGTACATCACGGCAGGGAGCATCATCTTCGCCGTCTACTTCGGCGACACGGTCTACCCGGCAGAGGGGCTCACGATCCTCGGGCGCACGGTCGACGCCGAGGCGTTCTTCGGGGCACTCGTCGGCATCGGCGCCCTGTTCCTCTTCCTCGCGATGCCGATCCTCGGCGCGGTCGCCGACTACTCGAACTCGAAGAAGCGCTTGCTCCGATCCTTCGCGTACACGGGCTCCGTGTTCGCCGTCTTGACGGCGGCCCCCGGGCCGGGCGACCTCACCCTGGCCATCGTCGTCGCGCTCATCGCACAGATCGCCTTCGTCTCCGCAGACGTGATGTACGAAGGGTTCCTCCCCGAGCTGACGACGCCCGAGACGATCGACCGTGTCTCGGCGAGAGGTTTCGCTCTCGGCTACGCCGGCGGCGGCATCCACCTCATCGCATCGCTCGCCCTCCTCAACTTCGCCGAGCCGCTCGGCCTCGCCGAGACGACGGCCCAACGGCTCGTGATGGTCTCCGCAGGGATGTGGTGGGCCGCCTTCGCCACGTTCTCGCTCACACGCCTGCGGGACGTCGGCGAGCGCGGATCGCTCCCCACCCGCTACCGGAGCCGGTTCCCGCTCGCCGGGTA
>Ga0316578_10001194_pt1 | contig 10302 bp, 9 predicted proteins | sample J0NA_2_FD_203076 | JGI IMG/M metagenome (GOLD analysis project Ga0316578, IMG submission 203076) | Rhizosphere microbial communities from salt marsh grasses in Alabama, United States - J0-2_160517rDrC | ecosystem: Host-associated > Plants > Roots > Rhizosphere | place: USA: Alabama | collected...
GCGGGAGAGTCCCGCCAGGTAGGGCCGGATGAGCAGGGGTGCCTCGGTCATGCCGACGAAGACGTTGGCGGCGGCGGAGAGGCCGAGGGGCCCGCCGGTCCCGAGGGTGTGGCGGAGCAGCCAGGCGAAGCCCCGCACGACGACTGGCAGGACGCGCCAGAAGAAGAGCAGGGCGGACAGGGCGCTGATCACGAGCAGCAGGGGCAGGGCCCGGAAGGCGAGCACGAAGCTGTTCTCGGGGTAGAGGGTCTCGAAGGGGGCCGCGCCGCCGCCGAGGAAGCCGAAGACCAGCTCGGTGCCCGCCTGGGTGGCGCGCTGCAGGGCGAGCACCAGGTCGTTGAGTGCGAGGAAGGCCTGCTTGGCGGGGGGCAGCTTGAGCAGCAGCAGGGCCAGCAAGAGCTGCAGGCCGATTCCTCCGACGATTAGCCTTGGGCGCACCGCCCGGCGGTCCTCGCTCAGCGCCCAGGCGAGGGCGACGATCAGGACCAGCCCAAGCAGCGGTTGAAGAATGACCCCTAACCCGTTCATGGGGAATGGCTCGCTACTGGCGGGCCGTCGGCGGCTCGTGCCGGGTGGTCTCGGCGAAGAGCTGGCTGGCGTCCACCGCATCCAGGCGGTAGCTGCGGTTGCAGAACTCGCAGGTGACCTCGATGGCCCCCTGCTCCGCGACGATCGACATGGCCTCGGCCTCACCCAGGGCGCGCAGCATGTCCTCGATGCGCGAGCGCGAGCAGCCGCAGCGGAAGGCAAGGGGCTCGGGCTCGAAGAGCCGGATCCGGTCCTCGTGGAAGAGCCGGTGCAGCAGGTCCTCGCAGGGCAGCCCCTCCAGCTCGTCCCGGGAGAGGGTGTCGGCGAGCAGACCGACGCGGCGCCAGTCGTCCGAATCCTCGGCGCCGGCTGGACCCGTGGCCCCCTCGACCGGCAGGCGCTGCAGCAGGAGCCCGGCGGCGCGCTGGCCCCGGGCGCTCACCCAGAGCCGGGTGGGGAGCTGCTCCGAGTCGTTGAAATAGCGCTCCACGGCCTCCGCCAGGCTGGCGCCGGTCAGGGGGACGATCCCCTGGTAGGGCTCGCGGCTGCCGCGCTCGATGGTCATCACCAGGCGGCCGGGGCCGAATTGCCCCTGGAGGAGCGCGTCCTCGGGGACCTCCCCCTCCCAGCGGGCGATGCCCCGCAGGGTCCGGGCGCTGGTGGCCTGGGCGACCAGGGTGCGGATGGGTCCCGACCCCTGGGCCTGGAGGATCAGGGAGCCGGTGAGCTTGACGGTCGCGGCGAGGAGGGCGACCAGGGCCAGGGCCTCGCCCAGGGGCTCGCGGACCGCCCGGGGGTAGGGGTGGGCGTCCAGGACGGCGCGCCAGCTCGCATCCAGATGGACCAGGTTGCCGCGAATGCCCGCGCTCTCGAAGACGAAGCGGTGGAGGCTGTCGGTGTCGGCCATGGGGTCTCCCGTTGATGCGCCGCCGCGACGCGGGTGTGGGGCCAGGGCGGGCCCCGCCTATTGTGCCCCCGGCGAGGGCTTGGGACACGCGCGCGAGCGGTGCCGATGCGTCGTACTTTCTATGGTTGCCGGCCCCGCCGGGGCCCGGGAGAGGAAATTGCGCTGGCGCCGTCGGGTGGCATGGGGCCCGAGCGACGGCCGGGGTCGGTTCTGCGGTTTCGTTACAACTTGTTGCAAATTCGCCCGGTTGCCCCTCCGGCTCCCCCGTTGGGCGTAGGGCGCCGCCCGCCGCGCCGCCCACCAGGCGGGCGCGGGGCAAAATTAAAAAGATTTCATACTGTTTCCTCGTTCCCTTCGAGGGCCCGCTTGGGTCCTTCCGGGCCGCTCGGCTGCTTGTTTATTTATAAGCAACGACTAATATAGCAGTCGTACTCGTAGCAAAGAGGAGACATTCATGATTCCTTTGATCCTTGGTTTCGGTAGCGCGGCCCTGTTTCTGGGCCTGTCCATGCTGGTCTATGGCCCCGGCGCCCTAATGGAGAGTGCCTGGGTCGCCCTGGTGTTCTCCGGCCTGATCGCCTCGGGGCTGTTGGTCCAAGCCATCATCCGGCCGCCGGCCTGGTTGTGCCGGCTGCAGCGGCGCGTCGAGGCGGTGGACGATCTGTGCGACACCAGCGCACCCTGCCGCTGTTAGTGTGCCGCCATGGGTAAGCTAAACAAGGGTCTCGGCCCGGATCCCGGGCCGAGACCGCAGCCTCAGCCCCTCAGGTCACGCCGACCGCTCTGAGAAAGTCCCGAACACCCGCCTCCAGATCCAGCTCACCCGCCAGCACGGCCGGCTCGTAGTCCGTCCGCCATCTCGGCATCAGCAGACGCGCCAGTCGCCACTCGTGATAGAGGATTCGGGCGAGCGGCCCCCCCTCGTCGATGAATCCGGTCTCCCGGAAGTCCCGATCCGCCTGCTCGCGGTCGTACGCGAAGCGCGGGATCTCCCAGTGCCACCGCCCGCCGCGCCACTCCAGTCGTGCGTAGCTGCCGCGCGGGTCCCCGTCGAAGGGGGAGCCCACCGAGCCGACATTGAGCACCTGGGTGCCGTGGACGATGCGCTCCAGGGGCCGATGGGTGTGGGCGGTGACGAACAGGTCCACGTCGGTCGGCACCTTGCCCTGGAGCCTCTCGTCCGGGACCGAGGCGGTGATGCCCTCCCGGTTGCTGGTCAGGGTCCCGTGGGTGACGTGGACCCAGTGATCGTCGTCCTCACCCGGGAAGCACAGGTGGTCCGGCCAGCCCCGCAGTGAATCGAGTCGGGGTAGGACCTGCTCGTGGGTCCAGTCCGCGAAGCGACGGGTCTGAGCCTCCAGGGCGTCCCGGGGCCCCTCGCGTCCGCAGCGCAGGACCCAGGCCTCGTGGTTGCCCTGGACCGGCAGCCAGCCCCGGTCCAGCCGCAGGTCGTCGAAGAGGGCCACGCAGTCGAGGCTCTTGGGGCCCCGGTTCACCAGGTCCCCGGCCATCACCACCAGGTCCGGCCTCCAGGCCTGGATGTGCTCGACCGCCGACTCCATGGCGGGCAGGTTGGCCTGGACGTCCGAAAAGATCGCGACCCGCATGTAGTCGATTTCCTCTCTCTGGTTGCGCTTGTGTCGGGACGGTCCGTCGATGGGGGAGCCGGCGCCGGGCTGATCCGGGTCCGGTAGCCACCGCGTCCTGTCGCGTGACCTTCGGAATGGCCCCGGCCCGTTGTTTCCGCGGGGGAGGGACCCTTACACTGCCACCCTGGCCCGCAGCCGGCGGGCACTCACCCCGACCCTACCTCAACACGGGAGCGCGATGAAGTCAGACCCGAGCGAGAGCCAGTCCGCCGAGGAGCCCGACTGGGAGACCCAGCTCAGCCTCAGCACCACCCCCTCACTCCTCATCCATGCCCTGATGGGCACGGCGAGCGCGGTTCACACGGGCTGGTCGAGCTGCGTGGACGACAGCCTGGTGCTCTCGAACCTGGTCGCCATGGACGACAGCGCCGGGAACTACGTGCGCCTGGTCGAGCAGGAGTTCGTGGAGGACGGCAAGCCGGAAACCGTCTGGCACGACTGGACCCTGGAGCTGCGCATCGGGTCCGTCCTGACCACCGGGCACTGGCAGTTCGAAGTATCCGCGCACCCGTCCGACTGGGACTGGAACGCCCAGGAGGCCCGGCGGGCCTTCGAGCGGGCCTGTGTCCTGATCGGCCGGCGCGTGCGTCCCACGCTGGCGGTGGAGGACCCGGTGCCATCCGAGCTCGTGCCCCGCACCAGCCGGCACTGATGGGCCCGTGGATGACCGGTGGCTTGCGTCGCGACCCTCGATACACCACAGTTGGGGCATGATCCGCGAAAGCCAGCCGGAGCGCCCATGAAGATCACCGTGGACCTGGACATCACCCCGGAGGAGCTGCGCAAGCTCTTCGGTCTGCCGGATGTGGAGGCGTTCCAGCGGGAACTGATGGACGATGTTCGCGAGCGCATGGCGTTGGGGGCGGAGGGCTATGATCCCCTCAAGCTCTTCCAGCCCTATCTGAGCGGGACCCTGGCCTCCTGGGACCTGTTCCAAAAGGTCCTTGCGGGCGCCGCCGCCAGGTCGGGAACGGGCGGCTCCAAGTCCGGGGACACGGGGGCGAAGCCCTAGGGGTGTTGTCCCACCAAAGGCTCGAGGAGGTTTCCAATGGCCAATAAGCTCTTGATGCTGGGTTGCCGGACCATGCGCGACGGGGTCCTGGTCTCCGCCGTCTTCTTCATGGCGGCCGTGCTCCTGTTCCTCGCCGCCCGCCACGTGGTGCCGGCGGTGGCCCATCTGCAGCAGGTGGTGCTGCTCCTGGCCCTGATCATGATCGTGCTGGCCCCGGTGGTGCTGATCTCCACCTTCCTGCTCTCGGTGCTGCCCGGGGCCCGGGAGAAGCTCGACCAGTGCGAGCACTGAGGGTCGTGACGCAACGGCCACGCGCGTAGGTCGGGCTTCAGCCCGACGGCGGCCTTTCGGTTTTCCTGCGACGTCGTGGTCGGGCTGAAGCCCGACCTACAGCGGGATCGAGGTTTCTGGGGTAACACGCGGACTTTAAGCGCGATCCAGCGCTTTTCCCAAGGTTGCCTTCGCTGCATCCGGGCCGTGAGCAGCACTCCCGGGATCTCTCCGCAGGGGTCTGACGTATTCGATGCGCGCGGCGGCCGGCCGCTGGTGCGTCAGGAGGATGCCGGTGCCTTTTCGCCGGCTCCCGGGCCGGATTCCGCACCGGGTTCCAACAGATAAGGGGTCTCCAGCTCGGCCCCGTCCAGACGGGGTCGACCGTCCTCGCCCAGGCTCAGCCGGCCCTCCGCGAACCAGCGCACGGCCAGGGGGTAAATCCGGTGCTCCCGGGTCAGCACCCGGGCCGCAAGGGTCTCGGCGTCGTCGCCGGGCATCACCGGCACGCGCGCCTGGATGATGAGGGGACCGCCGTCCAGCTCGTCGGTGACGAAGTGGACACTGGCCCCATGCTCGGTCTCACCCCCGTCCAGGGCCCGCTGGTGGGTGTGCAGCCCCCGGTACTTGGGGAGCAGGGAGGGGTGGATGTTCATCATGCGCCCCGCGTAGCGGGCCACGAAGCCGGGGGTGAGGATGCGCATGAAGCCGGCCAGGACCACCAGCCCCGGCTCGTAGCGGTCGATAAGCTGCATGAGGGCCTGGTCGTAGGCGGCGCGGTCTGCGAAGTCGCGGTGGCTCAGGACCTCGGCCGGGATGCCGGCCCGGCGGGCCCGCTCGAGCCCGTAGGCGTCGGCGACGTTGCTGACGACCGCGACGATACGGTACGGGGCATGGGCCTGGGCGTCGATCAGGGCCTGGAGGTTGCTCCCGCTCCCGGAGATCAGGACCAGGACGCGCAGGGGCGGGCGCCCGGACGGACGCTCGGACGCCGGGTCACCCATGGTCCGCGCTCCCGGCATAGACGACCTCGGGCTTGCCCTCGGCGGCCTGGATCTCCCCCAGGACCCAGGCATCCTCCCCCTGGTCTTTCAACAGGGTCAGTGCGGTTTGTGCGTCCCCCGGTGCCACGCAGACCACCATCCCGAGGCCGCAGTTGAAGGTGCGCCGCATCTCGGACTCTGCGATCCCGCCCTGGTCCTGGAGCCATCGAAAGATGGCCGGACGCCGCCAGCTCCCCAGATCCACCAGGGCCCGCGTGCCCTCCGGCAGGACCCGCGGCAGGTTTTCCGTGATGCCCCCGCCCGTGATGTGGGCCAGGGCGTGGACCTGGATCGCGCGGGTGAGGGGCAGGACGGAGCGTACATAGATGCGGGTGGGGGCGAGCAGCCGGTCGGCGAGGGAGGCGCCCTCCAGATCCGCGTCCAGGTCCGCCCCGCTCACCTCGATCACCCGGCGGATCAGGGAGTAGCCGTTGGAGTGGGGGCCCGAGGAGGCGAGCCCGATGAGCACGTCCCCGGGGCGCACGCGCTGCGGCAGGATGAGCTCGGACTTCTCGCCGATGCCGACGCAGAAGCCCGCGAGGTCGTAGTCGCCCTGGGCGTATATCCCGGGCATCTCCGCGGTCTCACCCCCGGTCAGGGCGCAGCCCGCGAGCTTGCAGCCCCGGGCGATTCCACCGATGACCGCGGTGGCGACCTCCAGGTCCAGGCGCCCGCTGGCGTAGTAATCGAGGAAGAACAGGGGCTCCGCCCCGCTTACCAGGATGTCGTTGGCGCACATGGCCACCAGGTCGATGCCGATGCCGTCGTGGCGGCCGAGCTGGATGGCGAGCTTGAGCTTGGTTCCGACCCCATCGGTTCCAGAAACCAGGACCGGCTCCCGGTAGCGCCCCAGGGGCAGCTCGAAGAGGGCCCCGAAGCCGCCGAGCCCGGTCACGACGCCGGGCCGGAAGGTGGCCGCGGCCAGGGGCTTGATGCGCTCCACCAGGGCCTCGCCGGCATCGATGTCCACGCCGGCGTCGCGATAGCTCAGGGAGGGGGGCTGGGGGTTGTCCTGGGTCACGCGGCGGCTCCGGTGGTGCAAGTTGGCGCGATTCTACCAGCCATCTCCCGAGACTTGGCGGTCCGGTCCGTTTCGGTCAATTCGGCCATCCCGTGCGCCAGATCAACGCCGACCTCTGGATCAATTCCGCCACCTGCGGTTCAATAGCGCTATTCGCCCGGCGTGAAAGTCGGACATTGACGATTCCGGTTCGATTGCAGTTGTCGAGCACGACCGCCCCCAGGCCCCCCGCCTGAGGACACCGGCGGGTCGCTCGGGTCCAACCCGGACAGATCAGCACCCCTATGGATACGATCCTCATCGCCGTCGGCTTTATGGCCGCCCTGGGGCTGACCCTGGCCGCGGTGTTGGTGCTCGCCAATCGGCAGCTCTACGTCTACGAGGACCCGCGGATCGACGAGGTGGAGGATCTCCTCCCCAAGGCCAATTGCGGGGCCTGCGGGACCGCGGGCTGCCGTCAGTTCGCCGAGAAGCTGGTGCAGGGCGAGCTCGAGCCTGGCCGATGCACCGTGAACTCTAACGAGATGAACCAGGTCATCGCGGATTTCCTTGGCGTGGACCTCGGGGGCACGGAGCGGCGCGTGGCGCGCCTCGCCTGCGCGGGCGGCAGCAATGTGGCCCAGAACCTGGCGCTCTACGAAGGGGTACAGACCTGCCGGGCCGCCGCGCTGGTCTCGGGTGGGGGCAGGGGATGCGCCTGGGGCTGCCTCGGTCTCGGGGACTGCATGGAGGTCTGCGCCTTCCGCGCCATCCGGATGGACGAGCACGGCCTGCCGGTGGTGACGGAGGACAAGTGCACCGCCTGTGGGGATTGCGTCACCGTCTGCCCCAAGGGCCTGTTCAGCCTGCATCCAGTCAGCCATCGGCTTTGGGTCGCGTGCAAGAGCCAGGAATTTGGCGACGACGCCGAGCGTCTTTGCCGCGTCGCCTGCACCGCCTGCGCACGCTGCGCCCAGGACTCGCCCGAGGGCCTGATCGAGATCCGCGATAACCTGGCGACCGTCGACTACGGCAAGAATTCCCTGGCCTCGAAGGTTGCCATCGAGCGGTGCCCCACGGGGGCCATCGTGTGGCTGGAATCGGACGGCACCGTGGTGAAGGGTCGCGATGCGCGCAAGGTCGTTCGCAAGGGGGCGCTCCCCCTGTCGTGATCTGGCGCCCGAACGATTGTATTGCCCTTCCACCATTGGGGTTCGATAAGCGAAGGTCGGTCTTCAGCCCGGCGACGGGCCAGCGGGTCGGACCCGACGATGCGGTCGGGGTCCGGCCCGACGATGGCCCCTTAGGTTGCTTACATGAGGTTGCGGTCGGGCTCGAGTCCGACCTTGGAATCGGGCTGAAGCCCGACCTGCGCGGTGCATCAGGTTTGGCGAGACTTAGGGATCCTGTCCCGACGACAAGGAGTCGCCGCAACCTCTTGGCTCAGGATTTGGTTGGCCGCCACCGGCGGACGGCAGAGGCTTAACAAGCGAGTAGTCCCATGTTCGGAAAGAAAGACGAGATGCAGTTCAAGTACCCTGGTGTCCGCATGGCGATGGACGGCAACTCCGCCGTCATTCTGTGCGAGCGGGAGGCCTCCGACGCGGCCGGCGCCTATCCGATCACCCCCTCGACCCAGATGGGCGAATATTGGGCGGAAGAGACGGCCAAGGGGCACATCAACGTCTCCGGTCATCCGCTGATCTTCGTGGAGCCCGAGTCTGAGCACGCGGCGGCCGCGGTCACCGCCGGCATGTCCATGTCGGGTCTGCGGGCCACGAACTTCTCGTCGGCCCAGGGCATCGCCTTCATGCACGAGTCGCTCTATGCGGCGGTGGGCAAGCGCCTGCCCTATGTCCTGAACATCGGGGCCAGAGCCATTACCAAGTCGACCCTTAACGTCCATGCGGGACACGACGACTACCACTGCATCGACGACACGGGCTTCTGCCAGCTCTTCGGGAAGAGCGCCCAGGAGGCGGCGGACCTCAATCTGATCGGCCGCAAGATCGCCGAGCTTTCCCTCACGCCCGCCGCGGTGGGGCAGGACGGCTTCCTCACCACCCACCTGATCGAGCCCTTGCTGGTACCGGAGCGCGCGCTGATCGCCGAGTACCTGGGACGGCCCGACGACATCATCGAGTGCCCGACACCCGCCCAGCGTCTGGTGTATGGGGACACCCGCCGGCGGGTCCCCATCCTGTGGGACGTGGACAACCCGGTGCTCTCGGGTCCGGTCCAGAACCAGGACGCCTACATGCAGTCGGTGGCGGGCCAGCGGCCCTACTTCTTCGATCACGTCGAGGCGATCTCCGATCGCTGCATGGACGAGTTCCACGCCCTGACCGGCAGGCGCTATCACCGGGCGAGCGGCTACCGGCTGGAGGACGCGGAGTACGTGATCCTGGGCCAGGGCAGCATGATCACCCAGGCCGAGGCGGTGGCCGACTATCTGCGGGAGACCCGCAAGCTCAAGATCGGGGTGGTGAATCTCACCATGTGGCGCCCCTTCCCGGGGGAGCTGGTGGCCCGGATGCTCCTGGGCAAGAAGGGGGTGGCGGTGCTCGAGCGCACGGATCAGCCCCTCGCCGAGGACCTGCCCATCATGCGGGAGGTGCGCGCGGCCCTGACCAAGTGCCTGGAGAACGGGACCCTGGCCAAGGGGGAGGCGCTTCCCTATGGCGAGTATCCCGTCTACAAGCAGACCGACATGCCGCGGCTCTACTCGGGCTGCTACGGCCTGGGCTCCCGGGACCTGCAGCCGGAGGCCCTCATCGGGGCCATCGAGAACATGCTGCCGGACGGCCAGCACCGGAAGTTCTTCTATCTCTCCGTGGACTTCGTTCGGGAGGCCGCGGATCCCAAGGACGAAATCCGCATCCAGCGCCTGCTCGACGCCTATCCCCGGATCGGTGAGCTCGCCATCCGCGGCAGCGAGAACCCGAACCTGCTGCCCAAGGGGGCCATCACGGTTCGGATGCACTCGGTGGGCGGCTGGGGGGCCGTGACCACCGGCAAGAACCTGGCCATGACCCTCTACGATCTGCTGGGCTTCGACATCCGGGCCAACCCCAAGTACGGCTCGGAGAAGAAGGGCCAGCCCACCACCTACTTCCTGTCCGCCGCGCCCGAGGCCATCCGGCTCAACTGCGAGTACACCTACGTGGACGTGGTGATGTCCCCGGACCCCAACGTCTTCACCCACTCCAATCCCCTTGCCGGTCTGGACAAGGGCGGGGTCTTCATCATCCAGTCCTATCTGGAGGACCCGGCCGAGGTCTGGGCGAGCTTCCCGCCCCAGGCGCGCAAGGCCATCGTGGACAACGAGATCCGCTGCTTCTTCATGGACGGGTTCAAGATCGCCCGGGAAGAGGCCTCGGACCCGGAGCTGCAGTACCGCATGCAGGGCAACGCCTTCCAGGGGGCCTTCTTCTCCGCCTCACCGCTCATGGAGCGGGCGGGGCTGGATGAGGTGGGCCTCTTCAAGGCCATCGAGGAGCAGCTCCGCCACAAGTTCGGGGCCAAGGGCGAGCGGGTGGTGCAGGACAACCTGCGCATCGTGCGCCGCGGGTTCGACGAGGTCACCGAGATCCAGGACAAGCCGCTGAATGTCGGCCAGTCGATGGTGCGTCGGGCGCCGACGCTCCCGGTGATGCTCAAGCAGCTCCCGGAGGGGGATGGACGCCTCACCGACGTTCACCGGTTCTGGGAGCAGACCGGGGTCTTCTACGCGACCGGGCGCGGTAGCGACAACCTGGTGGACCCGCACATGGCCCTGTCCCTGATGCCGGCCTGCACCGGCGTCTACCGGGACATGACCCAGATCCGCTTCGAGTACCCCAAGTACGTGCCGGAGAACTGCACGGCCTGCGGGAACTGCTTCTCCGTCTGCC
>Ga0316578_10001195_pt1 | contig 10301 bp, 5 predicted proteins | sample J0NA_2_FD_203076 | JGI IMG/M metagenome (GOLD analysis project Ga0316578, IMG submission 203076) | Rhizosphere microbial communities from salt marsh grasses in Alabama, United States - J0-2_160517rDrC | ecosystem: Host-associated > Plants > Roots > Rhizosphere | place: USA: Alabama | collected...
GGTGTGCAGCGTCACAGACCCTCGCCGGCGCTGGCTCTCGTAGAGGCGCACGATCAGGCCACGGCCGTCTTCGGCCTGCTTCACTGTTTCCAGGACCACGTTGGGATGGTCGACGCTTATGAATGATCGCGGCAGGTCAACGCCTGCTGCTGTGATATCGTCTTCAGGCGATAGAGCAAAGACGCGCGGCGGGTCGTTGAGGGCATAAGCCTGGGCGATGGTTTGCTCATTCCAGACGCCGGCATGGGGCAGCAGGCTGTAAGTGAAATGATGCTCTCCCTGATCGGCCTGCGGGTCGGGCATGGTTGGGCTGCGCAGCAGGCTCAGGCGCATAACGGCGCCGTCCGGGGCGGCATCCTGCACATCATGCCCGTATTTGCAGTCATTGAGCAGACTGACGCCGTAATCCCCCTCGCTCAAATCGACCCACTTGTGGCCCACGGTTTCAAACTTGGCCCATTCCCAACTGGTGTTGCGGTTAATCGGACGCTGCACGTTGCCCCATTGAATCTCATAGGTAGCGGCCGTGGCCAGCACATCGACCGGAAAAGCGGCTTTAATCAGAATATGCCGTTCCCGCCAGTCAACGGCCGTTTCAAAATCGAGGCGCGTGCTGTTATGGCACAGTGAAATGCGCTGCACGTAGCTGCTGTTGAGGATACGCCGCTTGATTTCCAACGCCGCGCGCAGCGGGCCGCTCTCAATCACGGTGACAGAATCGGCCGGTTCGGCCGTCCAGACCTTCTCATCGTAATAAATATCAATATCCCAGGCGTCCCAATCCAACGGCCGGTCCTCAAAAGCCAGCCACTGGTTAGCCACCGCGCCCGGCGGGAGAACTTCGCGCCGCTGCACTTTATCAAAAATACGGCCGATATCGCCCTCCTCGTTCAGTTCTATGCGCAAAAAATCATTCTCCAGGTGGCTTTCAGAAACGGACAGCATGCCCGGCTCAGGCGGGGTCTGCATGGCGGCCAACGGCCGCAGCGAATAGGGCGGCAGTTCGCCGGCATGCAGCAGCAGGCCTTCGTGGGTTTCCTGGACACACCAGTCGACCGGCAGCCGCGCCGCGCTTCCGTCCGGCCAGTAAATGGGACCCGCCTGCGCGAATGCGGTGGGATTGATCACTAAGGTGTCCTCTCCGGAAGCCTTAGCCAGGGCAGCCAGCGCTTCATCGCGCACCTGTTCACCAAGAGCCTGCACTTCCGCATACTGTGCCTGAGAATCGATATAAACCTGGTGGATGCTGCTGCCGGGGATAATGTCGTGGAACTGGTTCAGGCAGACCAGCTCCCAGGCGCGCCTCAGCTCGGCCTGCGGATAGGCATAATCGGGCACCATTATCACCGCCGCGGCGGCTGCGAATTCGGCATCATGCAGCAGGAATTCACTCTTGCGGTTAGCCCGTTTATTGCGCGCCTGGGTGGTATAGGTGCCGCGATGCAGTTCCAGGTACAGCTCGCCGTTCCAGACCGGAAAAATGCCCCACGCCTCTTCTTCAGCGGCGCGGAAAAAGTCGATCGCCTTGCCCGGCCGGGCCTGCGGCAGTCCGGGGAAGGAGGCCATCTCGCGCAGATTCTCCAGCATTTCGCGCGTCGGCCCGCCGCCGCCGTCGCCGTAGCCGTAAGACATCAGGATGTGGCCGGAGGTCTCTTTTTGTGCGAAGCGCTCCCAACCTACCAGAACTTCCGCCGGCGTAGCCTGGGCGTTGTAATCGCCGCCGCTGCGATGGGGCATGGACACCGGGCTGAAGTGCGTCAGTACCCGCGTGCCGTCCAGCCCCTGCCACCAGAAGGTATCGTAGGGCATTTTGTTGTACTGGTTCCAGCCAATCTTGATTGTGAAGAAGTATTCCAGGCCGGCCTGTTTGATCAACTGCGGCAGATTCCAGGCGTAGCCGAAGACGTCGGGCAGCCACAAGATGGGCGACTCCGCCTCACTGCCGAAATGGCGGCGGAAGAAGGTTCGGCCCAGCAGGAATTGACGGGCCAGCGACTCGCCGCCGCTGATATTGCAGTCCGCCTCCACCCACATACCGCCGGTCGCTTCCCAACGGCCGTCGGCCACCCGCTCCTTGATAGCCTCAAATAGTTCCGGGTAATCCTGGCGCACGTAGTCATAAAGCTGCGGCTGGCTCTGCGTGAAGTGGTAGTCGGGGAACTGCTCCATCAGGCGCATGACCGTCTGAAAAGTACGCCCGGCCTTGCGCCGCGTCTGCGCCAGCGTCCACAGCCAGGCCACGTCGATGTGCGCGTGGCCTACGGCGGTCAGGGTGACGTCCAGTGGCGATCCGGCAGCGGCTGTCTGTTCGCGCAGCAGTTCTAGGGCTTCGGGCACGCTGTCGTAAAAAGCATCGCCAAACGGTTCGCGGATATCCAGGACATGAAAAGCGGCGTCAAGGGCGTTGAGCAAGTGGTTATAGGCGGCGTGGCTTTCCTGCACGCGCTCGACCACTTCTAAAGCCACCCGCGCCAGGGCTGCGAAATCGCGCGTAGGCTGATCGATCTGGACCAGCAGGCAGGGCCGCATCATCAACTGCGAATGGTGATAGCCACTGCCCAGGCGAGCCGCGGCGCCGGTCCAACCGTGCAGGGCCAGGGCGTGCGAACGGCCGTCCTGGTAAGCCTCATGCAGCAGAATCTCCTGATGATGGCGGTCGCAGGCCGCATACGCCCCGCCGTCGAGGTAAACCAGCGCTTCCGGATGGCTGAAATCACCCGCCTCACCCAGGGGTAGGAACAGGGCTACGGCTTCTCCGGCCCATTCATCGGGCACTTCAAAGTGCGAGTGCATCACAAAATTCGCGTCCCAGGCCCCCCAATAGGTATAGGGTTCAATCAACACCCATCCCGTATCATCCATCCCCGCCTCTACCGGCGGCGTCTGCGAGGGATCGGTCAGAGATTTATAGCGAAACGGCGCGATCGGCCGTGTTTGGCGATACACAAGCGATTCGACCAGCGCCAATCGTTGTTTGATTTTCTTTTTAGTCCAGCGTTGTTGGTGCATAGTGAGTTTTTCAGTTTGTCAGCTTGTCAGTTTGTAAGCGTTTCACTTTTTATTTGCAGGACAATTTGCCAAATGGTTTCGAATCCGCAAGGTTTCCCATGTTTGTTGCCAAAATTTTATAAATTCCCGACCACAGCCGCCTATTGGCATCCTGCCTTAAAATCATCCTTACCGCACAAGTTTAATCTTGATCTTTGCCTTTTGGTAGGTAATATCCTCAAATATTTCTATTAATACTGTAAATCAAACTGGCTACTTGTTACATATAAATAAATGGGCCACTCTTGTGGAGTGGCCCATTACTAAAATATTCGAAGAATTACCCTTTCATCTAGCTCAGATATCTACTCCAAAGCGAAGTAGCGCTCGCCAATACCAAACAAAGTATCATAAACTAGAATCAAACCGCTCTCGCCTTCTGCTGCTTGATAGAACGCCCAACCTTCATATTCACCACCTGGGAATAGACGAATATCAAATCTTGGGTCAGGTTCAACGACAAATGGGAGATCGTAAACCACCCCATTATCGCCAGTGACTTCGAAACTTCCACCGTCTATTGATATCCAGTCATCATTAGGATCAATTCGACGAACTTTGATTTTTACCCCGACATACTCCATACCTTCATCCGGCGGATCGTTAAATTGATTGGCCTCCTGAGCAAGAGACAATGCTTCATTGCCCCGGATCACTTCAGTAACTGTAAATTCAAAATTTTCTGTGACAACTGTCTCTCCGATCACCGCTGGATTAGACTTTTCTTCACCGATATCATTAGAAGTTATCGATTGCAGCTCTTCAGGAACTTCTACCGAAGCTCCATCGTCGATAGCCAGAAATCTCAAATTCTCATCGTCGAATTCAAATAGAGGTTCGAAAACTAACATGAGGTCTGTCTCATCTTCGGGAACTTCAACAATTACCAAGCCTTCCGTTTCTCCTCCTGGGAAAAGATAGGCGTCCAATCCGTCATCAGGCTCGACGACTGATGGGAGTTCATAAAGAATATTCGAGTTGCCAGTTGAATCAAAATTAAAATCGTAAATTTCAACTGCGCGGTCGGCAGTTCCAATTCGTCTTGCATGAATCAACGCGGACAGATAGGTCATTCCTTCACCTGGAGGGTCATTAAATTGGTTCACTTCCAGGAGCATATTGTAAACCTCGTCACCACGCATCACGTCAGTAAGTGTTATTTCAAATTCGTCTGTGGTAACAGTTTCACCAATTGGCGCTGGATCTTGACGAGACAGACCAACGGATGTTGCCCCAATATCGAATAAAGCTGGATCAACAGTTACGGAAGCACCTTCGTCAAGTGCTAAATATCGATTTTCATCCTCATCAAAACTCCACATTTCATCTAGGACTAGAATTAGATTTCCTTCTGATTCACGTACCAGAAACGACATCCATCCTTCAGTCTCTCCATCTGAAAACAGTTCGGCGTCAAGTTCAGGTTCGGGTTCGGAAATATACGCCCTCCCATAAAGCACATTATCTTCACCTGTAACATTAAAATCAGAAGCACTGATTTGAAGCGCATCATCGCTGGTTGATATATTTTTCGCATGAGCAAGAATTGATATGTATTCCATACCTTCCGGTGGTGGATCGTTGAATTGATTAGCCGCGATGATTTTATTCCATGCTTCTTCACCACGAACTGTCTCAAGTACTTGAACCTCCCATGACTCACTGCTTACCGTTTCACCAGGAGCAAAAGGTAATGCACGGCTATAACCAACCGGCATTGGCGTTGGTGTCGGCTGCGGCGTATCGGTGGGTACTGGAGTCGGGGGTATTGTCTCAGTAGGTTCAGGCACGGGAGTAGAAGTGGCCGGCTCTTGTTCTTCCTCCACTACTGTTTCAGCTGCCTGCTCATCCTGAGCAGCAGGTAGTTCATCCCCTTTAGGTTCTTCAACTTGATCCTCTGATTCCACATTTAAGTCCACTGACTTGTTAGCCACAGCTTCGGACACTTCGCTTGTCTGAGCTGTTCCATCACCCTCGTCGGAACCCGAAAAATAAGTGGCCATTGCTCCTCCAAGGCAGCAAATAACCAATATAATTCCGATAATCATTAAGAGCTTGCGGGATTTTTTAGGTTTTTCTGGGTCCTTAATTTCTTCAGTTATCTTCGAACCCTGTTCAATTTCTTCATCAACTGGATTTTCCTCGACCTTTTTTTCTTGTTCCTCACTCATTGTGATCTCCTTATTAAAAACTCCTCTAAATCTTTGCCCAAAGGCATACAGTTTCCCATTATTCCAGCCTTAAGTTACGAAAAATATTAATGTACAGCGAAAAGTCGCCGGTGGGCGGCCAAACCAACATTCGAAATCGGCATAGCGGGCGACCCAACCCGCATTAATCCTCATTCGCGTGCCGGCAATTCGACCGGGTTGGGTCGCCCCTACACAACCGAAATCCGAAACCCCAAATCCGAAATCAATAATCCGAAATCTAAAATTAGCGACCTCTAATTGTTAATTGACAGAATAGTTCGATATCGTACAATTTGTCCTGGAACTTTTTTCGGGCCGCAGGACAATCCGCCTAATCTGCGAAATTTGCGCCGTCTGCACTATCTGCGGTCCCACCATTGTGAGGCACTGAATGACTACACACTCACCCGCCGCCGATCCGGCTCGCCACCAGCAGTGGCTGGACTTAATGCAGGAACTGAACAGCGACGCCGACCCGCGTACCGTGCGTCTGCTGGAACGGCTGTTTATGGTTTCCCACGCCATTAGAATGCTGGGAGAGCAAAGCCTGGAAGAGGCCGGCCTATCGCATGCGCGTTTCCGCCTGCTGATGAATCTGTTTAAGAGTGAGGAACTGGACGGCCGTCCTGACCTCAACCCCTCAGAAATCAGCACACTCCAGGGAACCAGCCGCAACACCGTCAGCACGCTTATTCGCGATCTCGAAGATGAAGGCCTGATCGAACGCACGCTTGACCCGAACGATCGCCGCCGTTTCAATATCCGGCTCACCGAAGACGGCCGTAATATCATCCGCGAGCATTCCGCCGCCCACTTCCGCACCATCGCCGCCTGCTTTGACACGCTGACCCTCGATGAACAGCAGGAACTCAGCGACCTGCTGACTAAGATTGGCCGAAAGGTGATGATCGATGTTGTGTAGAGAAAATGGCAGGTTGTAGGGAAACGGAAAAACAGAAAACATAAAACATAAAAACAGAAAATTGAAAACTGAAACACTGACAGGCTGACAAGCTGACAAGCTGACAAGCTGACAAACTGACAAACTGACAAACTGACAAACTGACAAACTGAAAAACTACCCAAGGACCAAGCTTATGCAAATGACATCCCCACAAACGCGCTCCGGCGCTGGTAGAAAAACCTTAAACCGCTCCATGAGCTATCTCGGCCATTACCCGAAGGTCGCTGTCGTGGCCGTTGTCGCCCTGCTGCTGGCTACCGGCGCGCAGTTGATGGTGCCGATCCTGATCCAGAATATCATCGACGAAATCGTCAATTCGGCCACGCTGAGCTCCGTACTCAACCTGCCGGTCACCGATCAGGAGGTGGCGGCGCAGCAGATGGGCACAACGATCAGCCAGCTGCAAATCAATCTCGATAAGGCGCCCCAAGCCTTAATCTGGGCCGGCATCGTGGTCATTCTATTCGCCATCGCCCGCGGCATCTTCGCCTTTGTGCAGATGTATTCCTCACAAATACTATCGCAAAATATCGCCTTCGATTTACGCAACGATATTTTCGCAAAAATCCAGCGGCTCAGCTTCAGCTATCACGACAAAAACCGCACGGGCCAGCTGATGATCCGCGCCACGGACGACGTGGAGAAACTGCGCCTGTTCCTGGGCCAGGGTCTGTTGATGACTATCCAGGCCTTTCTCCTGCTGACCGGCACCCTGGCTATCCTCCTCTACACCAATTGGAAGTTGACCATGGTCATCCTGCCGACGCTGCCCATCGCTTTTGCGCTGTTCATGCTCTTCGGCGCCAAGGCGATGCCCCTTTTTAGCGAGGTGCAAAAACGCCTTTCTATCGTAAATACCATCGTGCAGGAAAACCTGGCCGGCCTCAAAGTTGTCAAATCTTTCACCAGTGAAGAACGTGAGGAAGTACGGTTTGAGGATAGCAATAATGACCTGCTGGATCAGCAAATGAAAGTCACGCGCTTTCTGGCCATGTTATTTCCCCTCATCTTCCTTATCGCCAACCTGGGCCAGGCGGCGATCCTTTACTTCGGTGGCTTAGGCATCATCAACGGCACATTTACCCTTGGTGAATGGCAGAAGTTCAGCCTTTATCTAACCTTCGTCTTTATCCCCATGGGCCAGCTGGGCATGATCATTGCCCTTATGGCCCAGGCTTCAGCCAGCTCGGATCGCATCTTTGAAATCCTGGACACGACAAACGAGGTTCAGGATAAGCCGGGGGCGATTAAACTGGGTGAAGTCGAAGGGCGCGTCGCTTTTGAGAATGTCTCCTTCCGTTATTTTGGCCATGGCGAATATGTGCTGCGCGACGTCAGTTTTACGGCCGAACCGGGCCAGACCGTCGCCCTGCTCGGCGCGACCGGCAGCGGCAAATCAACGGTGATCAACCTCATCCCGCGCTTTTATGATGTCAGTGAAGGCGCGGTGACGGTGGACGGGCACGACGTGCGCGACGTAACCATCGCCAGCCTGCGCGAGAATATCGGCATCGTCCTGCAGGAGACAACGCTCTTTGGCGGCACGATCCGCGACAACATCGCTTTCGGCCGTCCTGAAGCCAGCGACGAGGAAGTGATCGCCGCGGCCAAGGCTGCCGCCGCCCACGATTTCATCAGCGCCTTCCCTGAAGGGTACGACACGATCGTCGGCGAGCGCGGCTCGACGCTCAGCGGCGGGCAGAAACAGCGTGTGGCTATCGCCCGCGCCCTGCTCATGGACCCGCACATTCTGATCCTGGACGACTCCACCAGCAGCGTCGACCTGAACACCGAGTACGAGATTCAAAAAGCGCTGGACAAGCTTATGGAAGGGCGCACGAGCTTCGTGATCGCCCAACGCATCAGCACCGTCCTCAACGCCGACCAGATCATCGTCCTCGAAAACGGCCGTATCGCCGACACCGGCGTCCACGAAGATCTCATGGAAAACAGCGCCATCTATGCCGAAATCTACCACTCGCAGCTGGCCGAAGACGCCGAACTAGCTTAATGCGAAATTCGGAATGCGGAGTGCGGAATTAAGGCAAGCGCAATGACAGATCTTCAAACCAGGACAAAAAAGTATTCACTAAGGATAATTCGCCTATGCCAGTCCTTGCCGAATGATTATGTTTCCCGTCGTATCGGGGATCAACTTCTACGATCAGGTATGTCTGTCGGCGCAAATTATCGTGCAGCCTGCCGGGCAAGAACACCGGCCGAATTTATTGCAAAATTGGGAATTGTCGAAGAAGAAGCGGATGAAACCTTGTTCTGGATGGAGTTACTAATTGAATCCGGAATAATGGACGCTCAAGCTCTTAGCCTACTACAGCAGGAAGCGAACGAGATACCCGCGATGGTTGTGGCTTCAATTAAAACAACAAAACGCAAAATGAAAAGATAGGGAAGGACAAAACGAAGCGCGGTCGACGGCTATTCCGCATTCCGCACTCCGCATTCCCCATTTGGAGACTATGATGTTTCATACAGATCGAACCCTCGGGGTACAAGAAGAAAAAGCAAATAACCTTGGCGCGACGTTGAGGCGGTTGGCCGGGTATTTTAAGCCGTACTGGGCGGTCGTTTTGGTCGTGCTTGTTTTGACCGTCGGCGGCACTTATATGCAGGTGCTCGTCCCTGGCCTGACCGGCCAGGTCGTCGACTGCTACCTGACGCCCTATGTCACTCAGACAACCGTGGATGAGGCCCTGGACCTCCCTACGACCACCGACCTGCCCGCTGTCACGGAGGCCAACCAGGAGTCGAACGCGGCCGTTAACTGCTGGTTCGGCGATCCTACCCCCAATCCTACCACTCAAGACACCATCGCCGGACTCACCCGCCTGGTACTGATCATCACCGCGCTCTACATCGGCAGCGCGATCATCTCCTCCATCTCGTTCTATCTCCTACGCTGGGCCGGTTTCCGGGTCACGCGCGATTTGCGGACCGCGACTTTCGAACATATCCAGAAACTCTCCCTGGGTTTCTTCGCCCGGCAGGAAGCGGGCAACGTCATGAGCCGCTTCACCAATGACATGGAAACGATCCAGCAGGCCATCGCCTTCGCTGTGCTCAATGTAATCAGCGGTTTCCTGCTAATCGGCATGATCATCTGGCAGATGTTCAGCATGAGCATACCCTACGCCCTGATCAGCCTGATTATGCTGCCGCTGATGTTTATCGCCACGCGCTGGTTCTCCGGACAGGCGCGCAAAGCGTTCCGCCAGGCACAAATGGAAATCGGTTCTGTAAACGCCGATCTGCAAGAAGGTATTTCGGCCGTACGCGAGGTGCAGGCTTTCAGCCGGGAAGAGGAAAACATCGAACAATTCCGCGCTAGCAATGCCGCCAACCGCGACGCCAATATCAAAGCGCAGGTATATACCAGCGCTCTGGCCCCCACTCTGGAAGCTTTCGGCTACGCCAGCCTGGCCATTGTCGCCGTAGTCGGCGGGTTGATGCTCCTGGGCGGCGGCACTATCCTGGGCACAACCGTTTCCATGGGCCTGATCATCGCCTTCATTGGTTACACCCAGCAGTTCAATAATCCCGTGCAGCAAATTTCCGTCTTGTGGACTAACTTGCAAAGCGCCGTTGCCGGTACGGAGCGCATCTTCGGCCTGATCGACGAACCTTTGGAGATCGTGGAGAAGCCGGACGCCGTTGAACTGCCGCCTATCAAAGGGCATGTCATTTACGAAGATGTATGGGCTGAATACCTTCCCGGCAAGGCGGTGCTCAAAGGCATCAATATCACTACCGAACCAGGTAAGACGGTTGCTATCGTCGGGCCTACCGGCGCGGGCAAGACGACGATCATCAACCTGCTGCCTCGCTTCTGGGATGTCTCAGACGGCCGTATTACCATCGACGGCTACGACATCCGCGACGTCACGCTCAAGAGCCTGCGCGAGCAGATCGGTCTTGTCCTGCAAGACACCTTTCTCTTCGGCGATACGGTCATGAACAATATTCGATACGGCCGTCCCGATGCGAGCGATGAAGAGGTCATTGCCGCGGCCAAGATCGCTCACGCCGATGACTTCATCAGGCGCCTGGAAAATGGCTATGAGACGGTGCTCGGCGAGCGC
>Ga0316578_10001196_pt1 | contig 10300 bp, 7 predicted proteins | sample J0NA_2_FD_203076 | JGI IMG/M metagenome (GOLD analysis project Ga0316578, IMG submission 203076) | Rhizosphere microbial communities from salt marsh grasses in Alabama, United States - J0-2_160517rDrC | ecosystem: Host-associated > Plants > Roots > Rhizosphere | place: USA: Alabama | collected...
ACTTTCGTCCCGGGCGAGGACCTCGTCGTCATCCCCACATTCAACGACAACAGGGTCGTGGCGGCGAAGCTTCGGTACTGAGCGGCGCGGAAGAACTCGGCTTCGATGATACCGAGTGACTGATCTTCGATTGCCACGGCGACGGGTATCTCCGCCTCGTCGATTGAACGGCGCAGGACGCTGTGGTATAATGTTCTTATAAGGGATTCGAGCGGACATCATGTTCGACTCAGGGTCGGGAAAGACCGAGAGGATCCTTTCCCGACACGAGGCGTTTTTTGAGCCCCGCCTATATTCAGAACGGGGCTCATGTCTGTTCATGCGGAGGTGCTATCGATGAGACTCCCGGCCATGCTTGCTGTCGCGGCGACGCTCACTTTATTTCTCGCCGTCCCCGGTCCGGCCGAAGCGTTCTGGGACCGCTATGGCGTTCCCGTCTCCGCCGCCGCCGGTGATGATACCCACCCGCATCTCGTCCCGGACGGCGCCGGGGGGATGATCGTCGTATGGCGCGACAGCTCGGCCGATATATACGCTCAGCGCATGGACGGGACCGGCGCCCCCGTGTGGGCCGAAGGAGGCGTGTACATCGGGAGCAACGCGTACGACATCGCCGGTCTGGTGACAGACGGCGAGGGCGGAGCGGTCGCGATCTGGGTGGATACGTATCTGAATGTGATCCTGGCGGCCCGGATATCTCCCGACGGCACGCTGCCGTGGCTGGGCGGATCGGTCGAGATAGGAACGACGGGCACACCGACCAATGTCACGGTAGCTCCCAACGGATCGGACGGCGCGCTGATCGCCTGGCTGATCAGCAGCGGAGGCACCCAGGGGTATATACAGAAGATCGACAACGACGGGAACGATCTGTGGACCGAAGACGGATTCCGCTATTCGGCCGCTCTTCAGCCGAACGACGCCGAGTACCGTCCCGACCTCGCAAGCGACGGCGCGGGCGGCGCGCTGATCGCGTACACGGACAACCTCACCCCTTCCGGCGTATACGTCCAGAGGGTCTACTCGAACGAAACGGTATGGAGCACCTCGGGAACCCACGCGAACTACACATCCGGCGTGGCGCAATCCGGCTTCAAGCCGTGCGTCGCGCTGAGCGGCGCGGGAGGGGCGTACGTGGCCTGGCAGCGCGACTACGATCCGGGGCACCATATCGATGTGCAGATCATCAGTCCCACTGGCGGGCGCGTGCTGGCAGGCCCCGTTGCGGTCAGCGGTGTGTCGAGCAATGATTACACGGACCCCGATATCATCAGTGATGGCATGGGAGGCGCGTATATAGCCTGGACGGAATGGAGGACCAGCGAATACAGGATATACGTACAGAGGGCGGACGCCTACGCCCACGCGCTCTGGACGGTCTACGGGATCGTCATGAATGACGAGGAACCCGGCGACCAGGACAGCCCGAGGATCCTCGACGCGGGTTCCGGAAATGTCGTGGTCACCTGGCTGAACCGGCTTCACGGGAGTCTCCCTTCCGTGCACGCGCAGAAGCTCGAGCCGGGCGGAACAATCCTCTGGGACACGGAGGAAACGCTCGTTCTGCCGGGCGGCTATTACGACGATCTCGATGCCGCATGCGACGGCTCGGGCGGCGTGATGGCGGTGATCTCGAAGGAGACCGCCCCGGGCGAGGTGGATATCTGGGCCCAGTCGATAAACGCCTTCGGATCGCCCGCGGCGCCCGAACCGGTGATCATGAGCGTCACCGACGTTCCCGGCGACCAGGGCGGGCATGTGAGGATCACCATAGGCAGCTCCGACCGCGACCGCCTCGATCAGGGGGCGGAGCAGGTCGGCAGCTATGACGTCTGGCAGAGGATCGACGGGCCGGTCATCTTCACCGGACCGGCCGTCGACCTGAACGGTCTCGAGATCTACACCGACGGCTCCAGACGTTTTATACGCTCGGCGGCCGGCAGGATCTTCCCGGCGGGCATCTGGGAGCTGGTCTGCAGCTTCGGCGCCTCGCAGTCCGACGAGTACATCTGCCGCGTTTCGACGCTGGCCGATTCGGCGGGGACCTCATATAACTATTCGGTCTTCACTGTCGCGGCGATGACCACTGACCCCTCGGTATGGTTCGTGAGCCTGCCCGACAGCGGGTACTCGGTCGACAACCTCGCTCCGGACCCGCCGCTCGGCCTGGCGGGGGAGCAGTCCTTCACCCCCGAAGGGCTTCAGCTGACGTGGGACCCGAACGCGGAGAACGACCTCTGGTACTACGCCGTCTACCGCGGGACGGGCAGTCTCCCCGTTCCGAGCATGGCCGAGCTCGTGGCGACGCCTCAGGCGGCCGGGTACTTCGACGGCTCATGGACATGGGACGCGGGATACTGGTACCTCGTCACCGCCGTCGACATCCACGGGAACGAGAGTGCCTGCTCGATCCTCAATGCCGAGCAGGTCACCGGCGACGATCCGATGCAGGTCCCCGACGCGAGCTTCCTCTCGCGGAACTACCCCAATCCGTTCAATCCGAACACGACCATAGCGTTCGGCCTGAAGGAGCGGGGGTACGTTTCGCTGAGAGTATATGACGCCGCGGGACGCATGGTCGCGGTGCTGGTCGACGGGACGAGGCCCGCAGGCCGGTACGTCGCCGAATGGAACGGCCGGGACCGCGGAGGATCTCCGGCGGCCAGCGGCGTGTACTTTTACAGGCTCACGGCCGTCGGGTTCGAAAAGACGCGGAAGATGATCCTGCTTCGCTGATCCGAACGTCCGTCATGCAGGTTTGACATGCCTTCGCCGCATAGCGGATAATCGCTCGAAGGTCCGAAGGCGACTCGTGCGTGAATCCAAGGAGAGAATGATGCGATCGACCGGTATCGTCCTGGCGGCGCTTTTCATCGCGCTGTCCGCGCTTTCCTGCGGCACGAAGAAAATCGCGAACGGGGAAGACAAGCAGTTGTGCGAACAGGACAGGACCTCGATAGATTTCGGCGTCGTGATCGTCGGAGGATCGTCGATCAGGCAGGTGATCGTCTCCGCCGCTGACGTCGAAGGCGACGAGGATGGCGTGAGCATGCTGGTCACCTGCGAGGACAAGGATTTCGCCTTCAGCGACGAGCTCGGGCAGGTCACGACCGACGAGCACCAGATCGACCTGACTGCCGGGGCGTCGGACACCTTCCACGTGATCTTCGCGCCAGTGACCGCCGGGGAGAAGACATATACGATCGTGATGGGAAGCGACTGCAGCGACATCAAGCTCAGCGGGACGGGAGCCCTCGAGGGCGGCTGGGTCATAGAGTCCTGGCAGAAGACGCACGACCTCTACGATATCTGGGGGTCGTCGGGGCAGACGTTCGCCTGCGGCGAGGCGGGCACGGTGGTGACCAAGGTCGGAGAGTCGGGAGACTGGACGGCGATGAGCGGGACCGGCACGGGCGCCACGACGCTCAGGAGCGTCTGGGGATTCGAAGGCGGAGATGTGTGGTTCGTCGGCGGGGAGGACGATCTCGGCGGTTCCTTCGCGAAGGCGTACACCTATTCCATCCCGTCCGAGACCTGGGCCGAGCATCCCGTGAGCACCATGCTGGATTACTACGGCTCCGCGTGGGGCGCGGCGCCCTGCGACATCTACCTCGGCGGGGCCTCGATCAGCGGGATGATGCCGAACACGGCCCGGTGGGTGTGCTCGGGATTCGAGACGTTCATACTCGGCTGGGAGTACGACCTCGTCTCGGGAATATTCGGCAGCGGCCCCGATGATATATGGGCCGTGCAGACGGGCGCTCTGGACAGTCTGCATCATTTCAACGGAACGCGATGGCAGTCGACGAAGGCTGCGTTCATGAACCGGGGACTGCACGAGGTATGGGTGTCGCCGGAAGGGGAAGCCTTCGCCGTCGGCGATAACGGAGCCATCTATCATTTCACCGGGACGGAGTGGGTGGACCAGACCCTGCCCGCGAGCGCCGTGACCCTGCACGGGGTGTTCGGTTCGAGCGGGACCGACGTCTACGCGGTCGGGTCCGGCCCCGGCATATACCATTACGACGGGAACGTCTGGCAGCCCCTGGCCGCCCCCGAGCAGATCACCGAGACCCTCTACGCGGTCTGGGCCAGAAGCGCGGACGAGGTCTACACGGTCGGCGAGAACGGCGTGATACTGAGGTACGTGCCGGGAGACTGACCGGCTTCGATAACCGCGTCTTAGCTGCGAAGTTGCGGTACTGAACGGAAAACCTGTTGCATCCTCCGGCGGGATGGTGTAGCATACCCCCGATACGACCTTTTAATCTGGTCCGGGAGGCCAGAAAAGGGGACCCGCGAGCAGCTCCGAGCCGTCATCCGTCCTTCCCTGCCTCTCCGACCGGGAGGGTTTTTTTTGCCCAGGCACGGGGGAGGTCTTCTTGAAAAAACAGAGGAAAGCGGTCGTGATGGACACCGTCCAGCTGCGACGGACCGTCACGCGCATCGCCCACGAGATCGTCGAGCGGAACAAGGAAATCAGCGAGATCATCCTCGTCGGGATCCGAAAGCGCGGCGTCCCGCTCGCCGAGCGGATCGCCAGGGCGATAGAGAAGTTCGAGGGGATCAGGGTCCCCGTCGGCTCGCTCGACATCACCCTCTACAGAGACGACATACAGATGATCGGCCCGAATCCCGTGATCGGACATACCGAGATCGCCGATGACGTGAGCGACCGGATCGTCGTGCTCGTCGACGACGTGCTGTTCACCGGCAGGACGGTGCGCGCCGCGCTCGACGAGCTCGTCGACTTCGGCCGCCCCAAGGCGATACAACTCGCCGTGCTGATCGACCGGGGGCATCGCGAATACCCGATCCGCGCCGACTTCGTCGGGAAGAACGTCCCCACGGCGAACCGCGAGACGATAGAGGTGCTGCTGGCCGAGACCGACGGCGAGGAGCTCGTCGTGCTGTGCGACGTGGTCGAAGAGCCCGAGCCCGCCCCCGCGGGCGAGGGCCCGAAGCGGGCGGCGAAGGCGCCGAAGAAGCCGCGCGCAAAGAAAACGGCGAAAACGAAGCCGAAGAAAAAGTCCGTGGCAAAATCAAAGATACCATCTCCGAAGCGGAGCCGAAAGAAGCGTGGATAAGACGCCCCATGGGGGTACGCAAGGGGGTAATCAGAGGTGCAGCTGAACAGAAAGAACCTGATAGACCTCGACGAGCTCTCCGCGGACGAGATCACGCTGATCCTCGACTCCGCGGCCAAGTTCAAGGAGGTCCTGCAGCGCAAGATCAAGAAGGTCCCGGCGCTGCGGGGGGTGACGATCGCCAACGTCTTTTACGAGCCGAGCACCCGCACGCGGATGAGCTTCGAGCTCGCCGAGAAGCGGCTCAGCGCAGACATCATCAACTTCTCCAAGGCGACCTCCTCGGTGAAGAAGGGAGAGAGCCTCAGGGACACCCTCGAGAACATACAGGCGATGAAGGTCGATATCGTCGTGATGCGGCACGGCTCGTCCGGCGCGCACACCTTCGCCTCGGAGTTCCTCGAGGCGAAGATCGTCAACGCCGGGGACGGGCAGCACGCCCATCCGACCCAGGCCCTGCTCGACATGATGACGCTGCGCGAGCGCTGGGGCGGCTTCGAGGGGAAGCGCGTGACGATCATCGGCGACATCATGCACAGCCGCGTGGCGCGCTCGAACATCTGGGGGCTCACGAGGATGGGGGCCCTGGTGACGGTCTGCGGCCCGCCGACGATGATGCCCACGGCGATCGAGAAGCTCGGGCACGGCGGGGTGACGGTCGAATACGACCTGCGCAAGGCGATCGTCGACGCCGACGCGATCAATATCCTGCGCATCCAGCTCGAGCGTCAGGAAACGAAGCTCTTCCCCAGCATGCGGGAATATTTCGAGGTCTTCGGGGTGACTCCCGACGTGCTCCGCGACGCCCCGCCCGACTGCATCGTGATGCATCCGGGACCGATGAACCGCGGCGTGGAGATCGCGCAGGAGGTTGCCGACGGCCCGCAGGCGGTGATCCTGCCGCAGGTCGAGAACGGTGTCGCCGTGCGGATGGCGGTCCTGTTCCTGCTGGCGGGAAGCGCCGCCGAGTCCGTCGAGGTGGAGAACTGACCGGGCGCCGGCGACCGGCCCCCGACCACAAGGAGCTGCGATGAAAGACTGGAAGGACAAGAAAGAATTCTGGATCACCGGCGCGAAGATCGCCGACCCGGCGGGCGGACGGATCAGGGCCGGCTCGGTCTGCGTGCGCAAGGGCGAGATCGCCGAGATCGCCTGGCAGAAGCAGATCGACTCGGACCTGCCCGTATTCGACGCCGAGGGCGCCGTGCTCGCCCCGGGGTTCATCGACGTCCATGCGCACCTGCGCGAGCCGGGGTTCGAGGACAAGGAGACGATAGAGACAGGCACGGCGGCCGCGGCGGCGGGCGGGTACACCGCCGTGCTCTGCATGGCCAACACCGATCCGCCGGTCGACGACCCGAGCGTGGTGAAGTACATCCTCCGCCGCGCGGCGGAGGCGGGGCACTGCCGGGTCTACGTCGCCGGCGCCGTCACGAAGGGGCTCGCCGGGAGCGACATCTGCGAATACCGACACCTCAAGGAGGCCGGCGCCGTCGCGCTGAGCGACGACGGCAGGTGGGTCGTCAACAGCAGGACGATGCGCTCGGCGCTCGAGTACGCCCGGATGCTCGGGCTCCCCGTGATCGCGCACTGCGAGGACTCGTTCCTTGCCGCCGGGACGCAGATGAACGAGGGGTTCACCTCGACGAGGCTCGGCCTCAAGGGAACGCCCGCCGCCTCGGAGGAGATCGCCGTCTCGCGAGACATCATGCTCGCCCAGCTGACCGGCGCGCACCTGCACGTGGCGCACGTCTCGACGAAGGGCTCGGTCGATCTGATCCGCGCCGCCAAGCGGCGCGGGGTGCGCGTCACCGCCGAGGCGACGCCGCATCACCTCGCGCTCGACGAGACGATGCTGGCCGGTTACGACCGCTCGCTCAAGGTCAACCCGCCCCTGCGCTCGCGCGAGGACGTCGCCGCCCTGCGGGCGGCCCTCAAGGACGGCACGATAGACTGCATCGCCACCGACCACGCGCCGCACTCCGAGATAGACAAGCAGGTCGAGTTCGACCTCGCGCCGCCGGGGATGACGGGGCTCGAGACGGCGTTCGCCCTGCTGCACACAGAGCTCGTCCTCGGCGGGCAGTTCGACATGATAACGCTTCTCTCGCTGCTCACCGCGGGGCCTGCGCGCGCGCTCGGGCTCCCCGGGGGTACGATCGCCGTCGGGGCGCCGGCGGATCTCGCGCTGATCGACCCGGCGATGAAGTGGATCCCCGAGCGGGGGAAGATGCGCTCGCGATCGAACAACACGCCGCTGCTCGGCCGAGAGCTGACCGGGCGCGTCCTGGGCATTTTCCTTGAGGGAAGCTGGAAACCGGGTAATATATAGAGTGCACCCGGGCCCGGCCAGGGAGGCCGGCCGGGAGACGATGATGCGGAGCAAGGGAAGCATACGGCGGTTCACCGCTCTGATCCTGGCCGCCGCCGCTCTGGCGGCGGTCCCGGCATGCGCGTACTTCAACACCCTCTACAATGCGAACAAACTCTACTCCGAGGCCGAGGACGCCCGCGAGAAGCACGAGGGCGAGATGGACAAAGCGGTCAGGGACAAGTACCGCGACGTTGTGACGAAGTGCTCGCAGGTCGTGCAGAACTACCCGAACAGCCGCTGGATCGACGACGCGGTCTTTCTCATGGGAAAGGCGCTCGTCCGCCAGGGGGAGTACGACAAGGGGATACGCAAGTTCATCGAGCTCCAGACGAACTTCCCCGAGAGCGGGCACGTGCCCGAATCGATGTACTGGCAGGCGATGGCGCAGTACGAGAAGGGCGACTACAACGCAGCCCTTCTCCAGACCGAGCGTTTCATGAAGGCCTTTCCGAAACACGAGCTGCGCTTCGACGTCCTCTTCCTCGCCGGCGACATCAGCCTCGCCCTCGAGGATTACGACAATGCGCTCGCCTTCTACGAACGGGTCGCCGGAGACAAGGACGCCGGCTCTCACCGCGATGAAGCGCTGCGGCGCAGCGCCGATCTGCATTACCGGCGCGAGGACTGGGCCGCCGCGGCGGCGGCATACGAGAAGGTCCTCGGCAAGGGGATGGACTGGAAGGAGAAGTACCGCATCACCCTCGCCCTGGCCGACTGCTACACGAAGACCGGCCGGTGCGCCGAGGCGCTCGAGCTGCAGGACCGCCTCCTCGATGAGGTGACGCAGGTGAAGGAGAAGCCGCCGGTGATCCTCGGGCGGGCGGCGAGCTTCGTCTGCATGGACTCGCTCGACACGGCGATGAAGGTGTACCGCTCGGTCATCAAGAACTACCCTCGGTCGAACTTCTCCGCCGAGGCGTACTACCGGCTCGCCGTGATATACCAGCTCGAGCTCGATTCGCTCCAGGCGGCCCAGGAGGCCTACTCGAAGGTCAGCACAGAGTCGGGGACCTCTCCGTTCGCCGCCGAGGCGATACAGAAGGGGGGCTCGCTGAAGCGCCTGCTCGAGCTCGAAGCCGCCGGCGGGGACGAGGACGAGGAGCGGCTGGCGGAGAAGCGGTTCCTCGCCGCGGAGATCCAGCTGACCAGGCTCGGCGAGACCGACCTCGCCCTCGGCAACTACCAGGCGGTCCTCGACTCCTTCCCGCGCACGAGACACGCCCCGCAGGCGGCCTTCGCACTGGGATACATCTACGAGCACGAGCGCGGCGACACCTCGAAGGCGGTGGAGGAGTTCGAGCGGCTCGCGCGCTGGTTCCCCGCATCTCCCCAGGCGATCGGGGCACTCGAGCGGCTCGACGCGCTCGGGGCGGCCGAGCTCCGCATGGCGCTTGTCGCGTATGTCGACTCGGCGAGGGCATGGGCCGATTCGGTGGCCGCTGCCGCGCCTCCCGATACGGCCGCTGCGCCTCCCGACACGGCGGGGATCGTCGTGCCGCCCGTCGCGCCTCCGGCCGGACCGGGGCACCGCCCGCCGGGCACCGGGCACGCGAGACCCGGGCAGCCGGGATTCCAGCCGCCCGACAGCGCCGCTGTGAGGCGCCCGCCTCCCCAGGTGATACGCGCGGTCCCCGACACGATACTTGCAGCCCCCGACACGACAGGTGCTGCGACCCGGGCCAGGCCCGATACCGCGGGCGCAGCCGTGCCGGCGAAGCCCGACACTGTCCCCACGCCCGTTCCCCAGGCGCCCGACACGACGCGAGGGCAGGGTGAGGCGGCGCCCGACACGAGCGGCGCCGCGGGTAAGGAGAGCGGATGAGCGGCGCCGCACGGGGAACCTTCAGGGCGCGGATCGTCAGGTCGGTGCGTGTCTCTCCCTCGACGAGGATAGTCGTCTTCGAGCGGCCGAACGGTTTTCCCGAGGCCCTTCCCGGCCAGTTCGTATCTGTCAGGGTGAGCGAGGGGATCGCTCCCCTGCTGCGACGCCCCTACAGCATCATGGACCTGGCCGCCGGCGAGATCGAGTTGCTCGTCAAGGTCGTCGGCCACGGATCGGCGCTCCTCGCCGGCGCATCGACGGGAACGGTGATGGAGATCGCCGGCCCCCTCGGCGGCACCACCTTCCCCGATCCGGGGAAAGAGCCCGCCGTATTCGTCGCGGGGGGCACGGGGCTCGCCCCGATGATATTCGCCGCCCGGAGCTGGAAGCGCAGACGCTTGCTCGGACCGGCCGTCCTCGTCTCTGGAGCCGCCTGCGGCGACGAGCTGCTCACCACACTGTGCGAGGCCGACTTCTCCTCGGTGCACGGCGCCACGATAGACGGCTCGTGCGGCTTCGAGGGGGATGCCGTCGAGCTCCTCGAATCTCTCATAGGGGCGGGGAAGATATCGGGCGGCGTGCTCTACTCGTGCGGCCCGGCGGGGATGGTCCGCGCGCTGCAGCAGAGGGTCGCCGGCTCGTTCACCGGGCACTGGACCTCGCTCGAGGCCGTCATGGCATGCGGGGTGGGGGCCTGCCGCGGGTGCACCGTCCCCCTGCGCGGAGGCGCGCTCAAGGCGGTCTGCAGCGACGGGACCGTCTTCGACGCCGGGGCGATAGACTGGGAGGCATGGGAGGGATGATGCAGACGTTCATCGGCGGCGCGAGCCTGCGCAATCCCGTCCTGCTCGCCTCGGGCCCCGCGGGGTACGGCCTCGAGTACGAGGGGCTCGTCGACCTGCGGCGGCTCGGCGGGGTGGTCACCAAGACGATCACCCTCGAGCCCCGCGCGGGCAATCCCGGCCGGCGCCTGCAGGAGACAGGCGGCGGCCTGCTCAACAGCATCGGACTGGAGAA
>Ga0316578_10001197_pt1 | contig 10297 bp, 8 predicted proteins | sample J0NA_2_FD_203076 | JGI IMG/M metagenome (GOLD analysis project Ga0316578, IMG submission 203076) | Rhizosphere microbial communities from salt marsh grasses in Alabama, United States - J0-2_160517rDrC | ecosystem: Host-associated > Plants > Roots > Rhizosphere | place: USA: Alabama | collected...
CGATGCCGACCTTGACCGCGTCGGCGCCGGCATCGGCGAGCGCCCGCGCCGCATCGCCGGTGACGATGTTGCCGGCGATGACCTGCTGCGCGGGCCAGCGGCTCTTGATCCGCTTGACCATCTCGATCACGCCCCGCGAGTGGCCGTGGGCAGTGTCGACCACGACCACGTCGACGCCAGCCTCCCGCAGTGCCGCGACCCGGTCGAGCGTGTCGCCGGTGGTACCCACCGCCGCGCCCACGCGCAGCGCCCCGCGCTCGTCCTTGCAGGCGCGCGGAAACTCGGTCGCCTTCTGAAAATCCTTGACCGTGATCATGCCCTTCAGCACGAAGTCGTCGTCGACGACCAGCACCTTCTCGATCCGGTGCTTGTGCAGCAGCATCAGCACTTCCTCGGGCGGGGCGCCCTCGCGGACCGTGACCAGTCGCTCGCGAGGCGTCATCACCGTCGAGACCGGCGCGTCGTAGCGGGTTTCAAATCGCAGATCACGATGGGTGACGATGCCCACCGCCTTGCCGTCGCGCACGACCGGCACGCCCGAGATGTTCTTCGAGCGTGTCAGCTCGAGCACGTCGCGGATCGTCTGGTCCGGGCCGACCGTGATCGGGTCGATGATGATGCCGCTCTCGAAACGTTTTACCCTCGACACTTCGCGCGCCTGCGCCTCCAGCGTCATGTTCTTGTGGATGATGCCGATGCCGCCTTCCTGGGCGATCGCGATCGCCAGGCGATGCTCGGTGACGGTGTCCATCGCAGCCGACACCAGCGGCAGGTTGAGCCGGATGCTGGCGGTCAGCTGCGTGGCCAGATCCACGCCGTGCGGCACGACCTCGGAATAGGCCGGCACGAGCAGGACGTCGTCGAAGGTGAGGGCTTCCTCGAGGATTCGCAGCATGGCGTGACCCGGGGCGCAGAGGGAAGCGGACAATTGTACCCGGCTGGGGGCATGTGAGTCACCCGGCAACGCTGGATGCTGCTACGCTGCCGGCGCAGTCGTAGCATCGGGATCCGCATGCAGAACTTCGAGGCCTATCCCGGGGGCCCATCGAGGCCGGGCCGGGACGTTTACACCGTCAGCCGACTGAACCGCGAGGCAAGGATGCTGCTCGAGGGCGGACTGGGCTCGGTCTGGATCGAGGGAGAGCTCTCCAACCTGTCGAGACCAGCCTCCGGCCACTGGTACTTCTCTCTGAAGGACGCCCAGGCGCAGCTGCGCTGCGCGATGTTCCGGCAGCGGAACCTGCTGGTTCGCTTTCCGGTCCGCGACGGAGCGCAGGTACTGGCGCGAGGCCGGGTCAGCCTGTACGAGGCGCGCGGGGAGTTTCAGCTCGTGGTCGAGCACCTCGAGGAGGCAGGCGAGGGCCTGCTGCGGCGCCGCTTCGAGGAACTCAAGCAGAAGCTGGCCGCCGAGGGCCTGTTCGATCTGGCAAGGAAGAAGCCCCTGCCCCGGCTGCCGAGGCGCATCGGCGTGGTGACCTCGCCCACCGGCGCAGCCGTCCGGGACATCCTGCACGTGCTCGGGCGTCGCTTCCCGGCGATACCCGTGCTGATCTATCCGGTCGCGGTGCAGGGCGAGGCTGCGCCGGCGGAAATCAGCGAGACGCTCGCGCTCGCGGGACTGCGCGCCGACTGCGACGTGCTGATCCTCGCGCGCGGCGGTGGCTCGCTCGAGGACCTCTGGGCCTTCAACGACGAGCGGGTGGCGCGCGCCATCTCCGACTGCCCTATCCCGGTCGTCTGCGGAGTCGGACACGAAACGGACGTGACCATCGCGGATTTCGTCGCCGACGAGCGCGCGCCCACCCCGTCCGCAGCAGCGGAACGCTGCGTGCCGGACCGGACGGAATGGCTCAGGGCGATCGAGGCCTGCGAGCGGCGGATTTCGCTTGCGCTCCGCAGGCGCATCGGTGACGCGCGGCAACAGCTTGCGTTCCGGGAGAGTCGCCTGGCCCGCTCGCATCCGGGAGTACGGCTGAGGCAGCACGCGCAGCGCCTGGACGAGCTCGATGCCCGGCTGCGGCGCGGCTCGGCGCTGAGGCTGGAGCGGGCCCGAACCAGGGTCGATCAGGCCAAGTTCCTGCTGCAGCGCTCTTCGCCACAGCTGCGGATGGCGGCTGTGCGCCTGCGGCTGGACGCTGCCTCGCGCTCGCTGGCTGCTCAGGCGCAGGCTGCGCTCGGGCGCGCGCAACGGCGGCTCGACCTCGCAAGCAGGACCCTGGCTGCCGTGAGCCCGCTTGCAACACTGTCGCGGGGTTATGCGATCGTCACAGACCGTAGCGGCCACGTGGTGACCGACGCCAGCGAGATCGGGGCGGGCGCCGAAATCGAGGCGCGCCTGGCGAAGGGCATCCTCACCGCGACGGTCTCTGGAACCCGCGGGGGCGACGAATGAGCCGCCTGCCGAGCGTCGTTGTCCTGATGCTGCTGTGCGCTGGCGCGACCGCCGCGGCTCCCGGGCTTCCCGTCGAGAGCCGGGTGCCGGGCGGCATCGCGCTGCTGGACCTGGGCCCGGATGACTCGGCTCCGGGAGAGGTCGTGTACAACGAGCACCGCGCCCCGGTGATACGCAGTGATGGCCGCTGGGTCGCGGTGATCGGCATTCCGCTCAGCGTGACGCCCGGCACCGAGCGGGCGATCCTGCTCGGCGGCGACGGCAGCGGCACGCGGCGGGAGCTGCCGTTCGTCGTCGATGCCAAGCAGTACCAGGAACAGCGGCTGACCATCAAGAACCGTCGCCAGGTCGAGCCGAACGAGCAGGACCTCGAGCGCATCGCGGCGGAGCGCGTGCGCATCGACCGCGCGCTCGGCCACTACACCGCGAACCGCGAGCCCAGCTTCAGGATGGTTGCCCCGGTCGCGGGCCGACGCTCCAGCTCCTTCGGACTGCGCCGGTTCTTCAATGACCAGCCGCGAAATCCTCACAGCGGAATGGACATCGCCGCGGCCAGCGGCACGACGATCCGCAGCCCGGCACCGGGGCGGGTCGTCGAAACGGGCGACTTCTTCTTCAACGGCAATTCGGTGTTCGTCGACCATGGCCGCGGCGTGGTCAGCATGTACTGCCACCTGAGCCGCATCGATGTCGGGGTCGGCGACGAACTGGAGCAGGGAACGCCGCTCGGCCTGGTCGGAGCCACCGGTCGTGTCACCGGGCCGCACCTGCACTGGGGCGTGGCGATCAACCGCGCGCTGGTCGATCCGGCGCTGCTGCTCGCGGAGTAGACAGCGGGCCGGTCAGACCCCGGCCAGAAAATCGCCGATCGCCGGCTCGAAGCGCTGCAGGTCCACCAGGAACGCGTCGTGGCCCTGCAGCGAGGGAAAGGCGTGGAAGGTCACCGCCGTGCCGGCCGCGGCGAGCTGCGAGGCGATCTGCTGCTGCTGCTCGATCGGGAACAGCAGATCCGTCTCGACTCCTATCACCAGGCTGCGCTGCAGACGCGTCAGGCGGAAGGCGGCGTCCAGGCTTCCGTCGCCATGGTCCGCGAGATCGAACTGGTCCATCGCCCGCGACAGGTAGAGATAGCAGTTCGCGTCGAATGCATCGGCGAAGCGATGTGCCTGGTGCTCCAGGTAGGACTCGACCTCGAACTGCGGCCGGAAATCGCCGCTGGGGCCGATCGGCTCGGCCACCCGCTTGCGGCCGAACCGCAGGGCCCACTCATCTGCCGAGCGGTAGGTGATCGTGCCGAGCTTGCGCGCGAGCCGCATGCCGACCCTGGGCCCACGGCCAGGCTCGTAGTTGCCGCCGCGCCAGGCCGGGTCGCTGCGGATCATTTCCCTCTGCAGCGAGCGCAGCGCGATTGCGAACGGCGAGGCGCTTGCGGCGCCGGAGATCGACACCATGTTCTCGACCTCGCCGGGATACAGCGCCGCGAACGCCAGCACGACCATCCCGCCGAGCGACGGACCGACTACGCAGGCGACGCGCTCGATCCCGAGGTACCGCAGCAGTTCCCTGCCCGCGCCGGCGATGTCCTCGACCGCGAGCTCCGGGAACCCTGTGCCGAAGGGCCGGCCTGTATCGGGATCGATGCTGGCCGGGCTGGTCGAGCCGTAGGGACTGCCCAGCGAGTTGACGCAGATCACGAAGAAGCGCCCGGTGTCGATCGGCCGGCCTCGTCCGATCATGCTCTCCCACCAGCCGGGGCGGGGGTCCGCAGCCGACGAGGCGGCATGGGCCGACGGAGACAGCCCGGTGAACAGCAGCAAGACGTTGTCCCGCGCCCGGTTCAGCTCGCCCCAGCTCTCATAGGCGACGACCGGCCGCTCGATCACCCCGCCGCGGCGCAGCTGCAGCGGTGCCGGCAGCTCCGCCATCTGGCGCGCGGGCAGGTCGTGGGTGGATGCGCGGGGTGGTTTCACCAGGGCTACGGCCATGCAGCTGAGTCTAGACCGTCCTCCATCGGAGCTTGATTGCCAGAGGATACCGGGTCAGAAGCGTTGGTTATGAGTTTCGAGCGCGGTCCGTGCATCAGCGCCGGCCACCCTTCTTGTGGCGTATCAGGCGCCGGCGCTTGCGGACCTGGCGCGGCGTCAGCGTATTGCGCCGGCCCGCGTACGGATTCTCGTCGGTACGGAACTCGATCCTGAGCGGCGTTCCGTGCAGGCGGAAGGTGCGGCGGAAATGGTTTTCCAGAAAACGGCGATACGCCTCGGGTACGTGCTGGGTCTGGTTGCCGTGAATCACGATCACCGGAGGGTTGCGGCCTCCCTGATGAGCGTAGCGCAGCTTGATGCGTCGACCGCGCTTCAGCGGCGGCTGGTGCATCACGACCGCCTCCTCGAGCGCGCGCGTCAGCTCCGGCGTGGGCAGGTCACGCATCGCCGCGTCGTAGGCCGCCCTGACTGCCTCGAGCAGTTCGCCGACGCCGGTGCCGTGGCGCGCCGAGATGAAATGAATCGGAGCGTAACGCAGGAAGTCGAGCCGCTGCTCCAGGCCCGCACGTATTTCCTCGCGCTGCTCCGCGGCAATGCCATCCCACTTGTTGACCGCTATCACGAGCGCGCGGCCCCGCTCTGCGACAAGCCCCAGAAGGCTCGCGTCCTGCTCAGCGACAGTATCGCGCGCATCGAGCACCCCGATCACGACGTTGGCCTCGTCGATCGCCTGCAGCGTCTTGATCACGCTGAATTTCTCAACGGCTTCGGAGACTCTCGCCCGCCGTCGCACGCCGGCCGTGTCGAGCAGCGTGTAGTGGTGGCCGTCGCGGGTGAACGGAACCCGGACGGTATCCCGCGTGGTGCCCGGCTCGTCGAAGGCGACCAGGCGCTCCTCGCCGGTGAAACGGTTGATCAGCGTGGACTTGCCGACATTCGGACGACCGACGACGGCGACCCGGATGCCGTCTCGCTCGTCGGGCTCGCCCTCGCCTTCCAGGCCCTCCAGCCCTTCCAGCGCGAGCGCGAGCAGCTGGTCCAGACCTCGACCATGTGCGGCCGAGACGGGCACGGGCGGCCCGAAACCCATGGCATGGAATTCCGACACGGCGATGTCGGCGTCCACGTCCTCCGCCTTGTTCACCGTGACGATCACGCGTCTGCCGCCGCGACGCAGGATCCCGGCGACGTGCAGATCCGTCGCCGTGCAGCCCTCGCGGGCGTCGACGACGAACAGCACGCAGTCCGCTTCCTCGACGGCCTTCAGCGTCTGTTCGGCCATCAACCGCTCGATGCCCTGCGCGCTCTCGATCAGCCCCCCGGTGTCGACGACGACGCAGGCGCGGGCACCGCGCCTCGCGTAGCCGTACTTGCGGTCCCGCGTGAGTCCGGGCTCGTCCGCGACCAGTGCGTCACGGGTACGCGTCAACGCATTGAAGAGCGTCGACTTGCCGACGTTGGGGCGCCCGACCAGTGCGAGGACGGGCAGCACGGTCAGCGCTCCAGCCGTGCTCCGCTGCGATAGGCCGCAATGCTGCCGTCCTCGTCGATGACGTACAGCATGCCGTCGCCCACCAGAGGTGCTGCAGAGATTCGCGCGCCACCCAGACGCTTGCGCGCGACGAACGTCCCCGTGTCACGGTCCATCCAGTGCAGGTAACCGTCGAAGTCTCCGACCACGACCGCCGAACCCTGCACGGCCGGCGCGCTCAGGCTGCGGCGCTTCAGACCCTCCTGCTGCCAGACGATGCTGCCGTCGCGTCGGCGAATCGCTACGACGTCCCCGTCCGAACTCGCGACGTAGACCTGGTCGTCATCGAGCGCGAGCCCGCGGTAGCTCGAGACGTCGCGGCTCCACCAGATCTGCCCCGAATCCAGCGACATCATCGCGACGCGACCCTGGTAGCCGACGGCGTAGACGTCCTGACCCGAGACCTGCACCTCGGCATCGACGTCGGCCAGCCGCTCGAGCTCGGTGCGGCCGGTCGGTCGCCCGAGCTGGCTCTGCCAGACCAGCTCCCCGGTGTCGATCGCGACGGCGAGCACCTTGCCGTTGTCGAACCCGCAGACCACGGCGTCGCCGACCCGAACCGGCGCGGCGGTGCCACGCAGCGACAGGCGAGGCACCGTTTCCTCCACGGTCCAGCGTGAACGCCCGTCCGCGATCTCCAGCGCCTGCAGGCGGCCGTCCACGGTGCGCACGATCACGCTGCCGCCGGCGACGAGCGGCCGCGCAAGCACCTCGCTGCTGAGCGAGACGCGCCAGCGCAACTCGCCGCTAGAGGCCTCCAGCGCAAGCAGGTCGCCATCATTGGTGCCGACCACCACGGTTCCTTCGCCGACGGCGGGGCCGGCCGAGAGCTCGAGCTTCGTGTCGCTCTGCCACACGGTCCGCCCGCTGCCCGCCTGCATCGCGCGCACGTCACCGGCCCGCGAGGCAGCAAACAGCGTTCCATCCTGCAGCGCCAGGCCCAGCGCGAGCCTAAGTTTCTCGCCGCCGCCGCCGACCCTTTCCGACCAGACCTCCTCCACGGCCAGCACGGGGCGCAGATCCACGAGCTCGGCAGGCGGCTCGACGTTCTTGTCGCTGCTGCAAGCGGGCAGGAGCGCGATCCCTGCCAGCGCAGCGAGCAACGGGCGCAGCTTCATTGCGGAGCCGCCTCGTCCGCCTGCGGCGCCGGCACGGCGTCGCGTTTCAGCTCGACGAAACCCCGGTCGATGCGCGACTCGGTGTCATCGGCAGCCAGCGCAGCCTCGTATTCGGCACGCGCCGCGGCCTGATCGCCCTTGCCGAGCAGGGCATCCCCGCGTATCTCGCGATACAGAGCAGCAAAGGATCCCGCGGCACCCGGATCGAGCAGGCCGAGCGCCTCGTCGTACTTGCCCTGTTCGATCATGACCCGTGCCATCCGGGTCCGTGCCACCTGCCGCAGTTCCGGGTCCGGCGAATCGCCGGCTACGCCCTCGAGCAGGCGGATTGCCTCGTCGAATTCCTTGCGGTCGACTGCGGCCCGCGCCAGCGCGAGATCCGCCTGGTCGGCGTAAGGCGATTCGGGATGGCCACCGCGCAATGCCTTCGCCTGTTCCTCGGCGGCAGCACGATCATCGCGCCCCAGCGATTCGATGACGGTCGAGTAGCCCGCTGCAGCCGACTCGGCCGCCGCATAGCGCTGTTTCTGCCAGTACTGCCAGCCGGCCAGCACCGCGAGCCCCAGCGCGATGCCCCCCACGATCCACAGCCAGTTCTCGCTCCACCATTTGCGCAGTTGTTCTTCGCGTTCGTTGTCGGTCAGGTCTTCCACTGCATTGACTCCATGGGCCGGCGCGCTCGGCGTACCGACCGTGTTTCATTCAACTCGCTGTCAGGTCCGGCCGCAGCAGACGCCGCAGTTCCGGCAGCAACCCTTCGAGACTCAGCTCGATCTGCTCTGCATGCTCGCGCAGCAGCTTCAAAGCCACGCTACCCCGGGACAGCTCGTCCTGCCCGAGGATCAGCGCCAGGCGTGCACCGCTTCGATCGGCGCGCTTCATCTGGGACTTGAGACTGCCGCCACCGCAATTCGTCTCGACCCGCAGGTCCGGCAGCGAGTCGCGCAGTTGCTCCGCGAGCTGCAGGCCCCGGCGCTCCGTCGCTTCGCCGGCCAGCACCAGGTAGACCTCGGGCGCGGCCGACGGACAGGGCAATTCCTGCAAACGCATCAGTTCCGCTATCCGCTCCACCCCGAGGGCCCAGCCGATGGCGGGCGCCGGCTGACCTCCCAGCTGCGCCACGAGGCCATCGTAGCGACCGCCCGAGCAGACCGCGTCCTGCGCGCCCAGGTCCGCCGTCACCCATTCGAACACGCTCCGGGAGTAGTAATCCAGGCCGCGCACCAGCCGCGGATCGACCTGATACTCGAGCCCTGCATCTTCGAGCCTGCCACGCAGTCCGTCGAAATGGGCTGCCGATTCGGCATCGAGGTGGTCGGTGATCAGCGGGGCCGCAGCGACCACGTCCCGCATCGCGGGGTTCTTGCTGTCCAGGATGCGCATCGGGTTACCGTCCAGCCGGCGCAGGCTGTCTGCATCGAGCTCCGAGCGGCGGCTTCGCAGATACTCGAGCAGGTGCTCGCGGTAGCGCGCCCGGGACTCCGCAGTACCCAGCGAGTTGAGCTTCAACGCGAGGCCGCGCAAACCCAGCCTGCGCCAGATCCGCGCCGACATCAGGATCAGCTCGGCGTCCACGTCGGGGCCTGGGTAGCCGAGCGCCTCTACGTCGATCTGGTGGAACTGGCGATAGCGCCCCTTCTGCGGACGCTCGTAACGGAACATCGGCCCCGTGCACCAGAGCTTCTGGCGCTGGTTGTGCAGCAGGCCGTTGGTGATGCACGCCCGCACGATCCCGGCAGTCGCCTCGGGCCGCAAGGTCAGGGACTCGCCGCCCCTGTCCTCGAACGTATACATCTCCTTTTCGACGATGTCGGTGAACTCTCCGATCGATCGCTTGAAGAGTTCCGTCCGCTCGAGCAGGGGCAGACGTATCTCGCCGTAGCCGTACTCGGCACAGACCTCCCGGGCCACCGCCTCCAGGCGCTGCCAGGCTACGGCGTCACCGGGCAGCACGTCGTTCATGCCGCGCACGGGCTGTATGACCCCGCTCATGCGCACGCGCCCCGCATCATCGCAGCTCGCCATCAGCGGCCACGCTGAACCGGGCCACGGTCTCGCCCGGCTCGCCCGCCGGCAGCGCGACGGGCCGGCCGTTGACGCTCAACCCGACACCTGCAGCGTTGCCGATCGTGACGCTCAGCGGCGCCGAAGCCGAGAAGGAGCGCTCCGTGCCAGCGCGGCCGAGATCGTAGAACACCGCCTTGCCAGAGCCGTCGTAGATCTCGACCCAGGAGTCGGTGGCAAATTTCAGGCTGACCGCAAGCTGTCCGGGACCGGCGGCAGTGTCGACCGAAGACTCCGCGTCGCCCTGCGTCCCGGTCGCGGCTGCGGTCGGCGCCGGCGCACCGGCCGACGCCGTGGTCGGTCGCCCCGGCTGACCCGCGACATTCATCGTCACGACGGTGTCGCCCCCGGAGACCGCAACACGGGACGCCGTCGATTCGGCTCCTTCGCTCAGATCCGCGGACGAGCCGCGGCTGCCGAACTTCGGAAGGTCGAGGCCGTACTCCCCGATGTAAGCCACCAGCGCGGCTGCCAGCAGGAACAGCAGCAGGCCGCCCACTACCCACGGCCACCTTGGTCGCTGGCGCTCGGTGGTGAACTCCCCGTGCGACCTCGGTACCAGCGTGGGCTGCCCGTGCGGGGCCGGCGAGCGCTCGTAGGACGCCAGCACCTCCTCGGGCTGCAGTCCGAGCAGTCCCGCGTAACGCCTCAGGTGACCCTTGGCAAAAACCGGTGCGCCGAACGTCTCGAACTGGTCCGACTCGAGCGCCTCGACCGCGACCACGTCGAGATTCAACCGCTCGGCTGCCTGCTGCACACTGAGTCCCTGCAGCTCGCGGGACCGGCGCAACGTCTCTCCGGGGCCGGTCGATTCCGACCCGGTTGCCTCCTCGCTCGGGCTCATGATCCGCCCCGCTCGGATTCGATCAGCTGCCGGGTTTCCTCCGAGGTCGCAAACTCCGTCTTCAAGCGCCGCGCGTAAACCTCGGCCTGCTGCGGGTTGCCGGCCGCGGCCTCGATCCGGTAGGCGAGCCACAGGCTCGCGGCGTTCGGCTGAGTCACCGACATGTAACGCTGGACGAAAGCCCTGGCCTGCAGGTAGTTCCCGTCCTCCAGATAGATCTGGGCCAGCGGCAGCAACGGGTCCGCAAGGTCGCGTCGATACGTGAGGGCCTTGCGGAAATAACCCTCGGCATCCTTCGGGCGCCCGTCCGCGAGCGCGCATCGGCCCGCGTTCGTATAGGCGGCCTCCGGAGTCCGGTACAGC
>Ga0316578_10001198_pt1 | contig 10296 bp, 5 predicted proteins | sample J0NA_2_FD_203076 | JGI IMG/M metagenome (GOLD analysis project Ga0316578, IMG submission 203076) | Rhizosphere microbial communities from salt marsh grasses in Alabama, United States - J0-2_160517rDrC | ecosystem: Host-associated > Plants > Roots > Rhizosphere | place: USA: Alabama | collected...
AGTAAGGATCACCCTTGATTTCACCTCGGCTTTCGGGATGCCAGGCATTACCCGGACAAAATCGAGTACAAATTCCGAAGAGGAGTGGGTAATGATCGCCAGGTTGGAATAGGTCCCCTGGGCCACATCCTCCTTCAGTTCAATATTAATCTGGTTCTTCTTCGGTTTTGGATTCTCTTCCATATCGGCTCTGTTTTAGTCCCGTGTGGATTCTTCTACCTCTTCTTCCTCTTCTTCTGTCTGGTAGGCCTTGCCTGAAGTAAGCCGCTCATATTCCTCCCTGGAACCAACCACCAGGTTATTGTAAATCCTGTTTCCGGTACCGGCAGGGATCTGGTGACCCACGATCACATTCTCTTTCAGACCCTCCAGTTCGTCCACCTTGCCAAAAATGGCGGCTTCGTTGAGCACTTTGGTGGTCTCCTGGAAGGAGGCTGCTGAGATGAAACTGTTGGTCTGAAGTGCAGCTTTGGTGATACCCTGGAGTACCTGGGATGAAGTGGCCGGTACGGCATCGCGTGCTTCGATCAGTTGCTGATCCTTCCGCTTCAGGACGGAGTTATCGTCCCTTAACTTACGCGCGGTGATAATCTGTCCCGGCTTATATTCAGCGGCATCCCCGGGTTCTACAACAACTTTCTTGCCATAGATCCAGTCGTTCTCATCCATGAACTCCCACTTGTCCACTACCTGTTTCTCCAGGAATTTGGTATCACCCGGATCCACGATTTCCACCTTGCGCATCATCTGCCGAACGATGATCTCAAAATGTTTATCGTTGATCTTCACTCCCTGCATCCGGTATACCTCCTGAACCTCATTCACGATGTATTCCTGTACTTTGGTCGGACCCTTGATGGCCAGAATATCGGCAGGTGTTATGGCTCCGTCCGACAGCGGGATTCCTGCCCTCACATAGTCGTTCTCCTGAACCAGTATCTGCTTGGATAACGGTACCAGGTACTTCTTCACCTCACCCGCCTTGGATGTGATGACGATCTCACGGTTCCCCCGCTTGATTTTTCCAAATTCCACTTCACCGTCGATTTCGGAAACCACTGCAGGATTGGAGGGGTTCCTTGCTTCAAAGAGTTCGGTTACACGGGGCAGACCCCCGGTGATATCTCCCGATTTACCAACGGCCCTTGGAATCTTCACCAGTATCTCACCCGCATTAACCTTGGCTCCTTCATTGACCGCAATATGGGCTCCGACCGGCAGGTTATAACTTTTCATCTGCTCTCCCTTGGTATCCATGATCTTTACCAGCGGGTTCTTGGTACGGTCCCTGGACTCGACGATCACCTTCTCTTTGAACCCGGTCTGTTCATCAGATTCTTCGCGGAAAGTGATGCCCTCGATCACATGCTCAAAAGTCACATTCCCGGCTACCTCGCTAATGATCAAGGCATTATATGGATCCCATTCGCAAATAAGATCTCCTTTCTTTACCTTGGCTCCGTCCTTGATATAGAGTTTCGAACCGTAGGGTATGGTGTGGGTGGTCAGGGCAATCCCTGTGTTCTGATCCACCACGCGCAACTCGGCAAGCCGCCCGATCACGATATCATATTTCTCATTGGTTTCGGGGTCCTTCGATGCAACCGTCCGCAATTCCTCAATTTCTGCCACTCCGTCATACTTGGAAATGACATTGGATTCGGATGTGATGTTGGAAGCAGTACCTCCCACGTGGAATGTCCGCAGGGTCAGCTGTGTTCCAGGTTCACCGATGGATTGTGCTGCGATTACCCCCACTGCTTCACCCATCTGGACCATCTTCCCGGTGGCCAGGTTTCGTCCGTAACATTTGGCACAAACCCCTTTCTTGGATTCACAGGTCAGCACGGAACGGATCTCCACCTGTTCGATGGGTGAATCTTCGATCACAGCAGCAATCTCTTCAGTGATCTCCTCACCCGATGCAATGATCAGTTCTCCTGTCAGCGGATGATATACATCATGTACCGTGGTTCGTCCAAGGATCCTTTCATACAGTGTTTCCACTACTTCCTCGCTCTTCTTGATGGCTGCAGCAACCAGCCCCCGAAGGGTCCCGCAGTCGGGTTCCTGTATAATCACATCCTGTGAGACGTCCACAAGCCGCCTTGTGAGGTAACCGGCATCAGCTGTTTTGAGTGCCGTGTCGGCCAGACCCTTACGGGCACCGTGGGTGGAGATAAAATACTCCAGCACGGAAAGCCCCTCCTTGAAATTGGAAAGGATGGGGTTCTCAATAATTTCCGAACCCGTGGATCCTGATTTCTGCGGCTTGGCCATCAGCCCCCTCATACCGGAAAGCTGCCTGATCTGCTCTTTTGATCCCCTTGCACCCGAGTCAAGCATCATGTAAACGGGATTGAATCCCTGCTTGTCGGAACTCAGTTGCTTCATCAGGGTTTGTGTGAGCCTTGCATTGGTATGGGTCCAGACATCGATGATCTGATTGTACCGCTCATTGTTGGTGATCACCCCCATGTTGTAACTGGCAATCACTTCATCTACCTGCTCATACCCGCCGGTGACAAATGTTTCCTTCTCATCGGGAATAATCACATCGTCGAGGTTGAATGAAAGGCCTCCTTTGAAAGCCATCCCATATCCCAGATTCTTGATATCATCCAGGAATTTGGCAGTCTTGTCGGTACCGGTTGTTTTCAGAACCTTTCCGATGATATCACGGAGAGACTTCTTGGTCAGCAGTTCGTTGATAAATCCAATCTCCTTAGGGACGAACTCATTGAAAATCACGCGTCCGACGGTGGTCTCAATCATCTCTGTCTCCCCGTTTTCACCTCCCTTTTTCGGAATTCTCACTTTGATGATGGCATGGAGATCCACCTTTTTCTCGTTAAAGGCAATCGTAACTTCCTCGGGGGAATAAAACAGCATGCCTTCCCCTTTTACCGGATCATCATCCATGCTGCGCTTGGCCTTGGTGATGTAATAGAGACCCAGCACCATGTCCTGCGAGGGCACCGTGATGGGAGCTCCGTTGGCTGGGTTCAGAATGTTGTGGGAAGCGAGCATCAGTATCTGGGCTTCCAGAATGGCAGCATTCCCCAAAGGAAGGTGTACCGCCATCTGGTCCCCGTCAAAGTCAGCGTTAAACGCCGTACATACGAGCGGGTGCAGCTGGATCGCTTTTCCTTCGATCAATTTGGGCTGGAATGCCTGAATACCGAGACGGTGCAGTGTCGGAGCACGGTTCAGCATGACCGGGTGTCCCTTCAGTACATTTTCAAGGATATCCCAAACCACCGGATCTTTCCGGTCCACAATCTTTTTGGCCGATTTCACGGTCTTGACAATTCCGCGCTCTATGAGTTTCCGGATAATGAACGGCTTGTAGAGCTCGGCAGCCATATCCTTGGGCAGGCCGCATTCGTGGAGCTGAAGCTCGGGACCCACCACAATGACCGAACGGGCTGAATAATCCACCCGCTTACCGAGCAGGTTCTGACGGAACCTCCCCTGCTTGCCTTTTAAGCTGTCTGAGAGAGACTTGAGCGGCCTGTTGGCATCCGTCTTCACAGCATTGGCTTTCCTGGAATTGTCAAACAGGGAGTCTACCGCTTCCTGCAGCATCCTCTTCTCGTTGCGGAGGATCACTTCCGGCGCCTTGATTTCGATCAGCCGCTTCAGGCGGTTGTTGCGAATGATCACCCTCCGGTAGAGGTCATTCAGGTCGGAGGTGGCAAAACGCCCCCCGTCCAGCGGGACCAGGGGCCTCAGTTCCGGTGGAATGACCGGGACCACCTTCACCACCATCCATTCGGGCCGGTTGACACCGGTGGAGGCACGGAAGGCTTCCACCACCTGGAGTCTTTTCAGCGCTTCGTTTTTCCGCTGTTGACTGGTTTCTGTGCTTGCCTTATGCCGGAGGGAATAGGAAAGCTCATCCAGTTCAAGCCTGGAAAGCAGCTGGTGGAGCGCCTCGGCCCCCATCCCAGCAATGAATTTATCCGGGTGGTCATCCTCCAGGAGCTGATTCTCCTTGGGAAGGCTGGCCAGGATGTCGAGGTACTCATCCTCGGTCAGAAAGTCCAGGTAATTTACCCCGTCTGACTGCTTAATCCCCGGATTAATGACCACATACCGCTCATAATAGATAATAGAATCGAGCTTTTTGGTGGGCAATCCCAACAGGTAGCCGATTTTATTGGGAAGGGACCTGAAATACCAGATATGTGCCACGGGCACAACAAGGGAAATATGTCCCATCCGTTCCCGGCGCACCTTTTTTTCAGTCACCTCCACCCCGCAGCGGTCACAAACGATCCCCTTGTAACGGATCCGCTTGTACTTTCCGCAATGGCATTCATAATCCTTTACCGGCCCGAAGATGCGCTCGCAAAAAAGCCCGTCCCGCTCCGGTTTGTAGGTCCGGTAATTGATTGTTTCAGGTTTCAGTACCTCTCCACTGGATCTCTCAAGTATCTCCTCCGGGGAGGCCAGACCAATGGAAATCTTGGTAAAACTGCTTTTGACTTTGGTGTCTTTCCTGAATGACATGTATGTTCTGTTTAATTGTTTCTAAAACTTTTCCAATCGGGCCGAAGCCTGTGAGAATGGATTATACCAGGTTCACGCTTAATCCCAGTCCCCGCAGTTCGTGCAGCAGGACATTCAGGGATTCGGGGATACCCGGTGTCGGCATAGGCTCGCCTTTTACAATGGCTTCATATGCCTTTGCCCTTCCGATCACGTCGTCAGACTTGACCGTAAGAATCTCTTGCAGGATATTGGCAGCCCCGAAAGCCTCCAGGGCCCATACCTCCATCTCACCAAAACGCTGTCCACCGAACTGGGCTTTCCCGCCCAGGGGCTGCTGCGTAATCAGGGAGTATGGCCCGATGCTCCTGGCGTGCATTTTGTCTTCCACCATATGCCCCAGTTTGAGCATGTAGATCACCCCTACGGTTGCGGGCTGATCGAAGCGTTCACCGGTGCCGCCATCGTACAGGTAGGTTTTACCGTACCGGGGAAGTCCGGCCTGATCGGTAAGGTCATTGATCTGATCGATCTTGGCCCCGTCGAAAATAGGTGTGGCAAATTTCATGCCCAGCTTGTCACCTGCCCATCCGAGGACCGTTTCGTAAATCTGTCCCAGGTTCATCCTGGAGGGAACACCCAGCGGATTCAGCACGATGTCGACCGGTGTACCGTCTTTCAGGAAAGGCATATCTTCCTGGCGGACAATCTTGGCCACGATCCCTTTGTTTCCATGGCGTCCCGCCATTTTATCACCCACGGTGATCTTACGTTTCTTGGCGACGTAGACCTTGGCAAGCTGAATGATACCGGTGGGAAGTTCGTCCCCGCTGGTAATACTGTGCTTTTTCCGCTTGTACAGGCTATCCACCTCCTTGAACTTGATGATATAGTTATGAAGCAGGTCCCTGATCAGCTCATTCTTATGCTTGTCTGTGGTCCATTTGGTGGGATTCACATTCAGGAAGTCAAGCTCCTGTAGCTGCTTGAGGGTAAATTTGGTACCCTTGGCAATCACATCCACATTGAGGAAGTCTTTCACTCCCTGGGAGGTTTTGCCGTTCACCAGTTCAAACAGCTTTTCGATCAGAACACCTTTTAATTCTGCAATATTCCTGATGTATTCCTCCTCGATCTTCTCAAGGATCTGTTTGGTGGCAGGCCTTGATTTCCGCTCCTTGATGGTTCGGGAAAACAGTTTCTTGTCAATGACCACTCCGTAAAGACTGGGCCCGGCCTTCAGTGAAGCATCCTTCACATCCCCGGCTTTGTCCCCGAAAATGGCCCTGAGCAATTTCTCTTCCGGGGACGGATCGGATTCCCCTTTGGGGGTGATCTTTCCGATCAGGATATCTCCCGGGGTCACTTCCGCACCAATGCGGATCAGCCCGTTCTCATCCAGGTTCTTGGTGGCCTCTTCACTCACATTGGGAATGTCGGAGGTCAGTTCTTCCAGTCCCCGTTTCGTATCCCTTACCTCGAGCAGGTATTCGTCAACGTGGATCGAGGTAAATACATCTTCACGCACCAGTCTTTCCGAGACCACGATGGCGTCCTCAAAATTATACCCCTTCCAGGGCATAAAGGCCACCATCAGGTTTCTTCCAAGGGCCAGCTCACCCTGCTGGGTGGCATAACCCTGGGTAAGGATATCCCCTTTCTTGAGTTTCTGTCCTTTCCGGACCATGGGGGTCAGGTTTACACAGGTATTCTGGTTGGTTTTCCTGAACTTGGGAAGTTTGTATCGTTTGACGTCATCATCAAACCGTACAAAACGTTCCTCGTCACTGCGGTTGTAACGGACCACAATCTCATTGGCATCCACAAATTCAACCACGCCATCCTCCTCGGCCCTGACCTGCAGTCTTGAATCACGCACGACATTCTGCTCAATGCCCGTACCGACTATGGGTGATTCAGGGTGGATCAACGGAACCGCCTGACGCATCATATTCGATCCCATCAAAGCCCTGTTGGCATCGTCATGCTCCAGGAAGGGGATCAGCGATGCGGCAATGGAGGCAATCTGGTTCGGTGCCACGTCCATCAGCACCACATCATCTTTCTCCGCCAGGGGATAATCGGCCTCATACCTGGCCTTTACCTTCGGATTCACAAAGGTCCCGTCCTCGTTAAGCGGTGCATTGGCCTGTGCGATCAGCATCCCTTCTTCTTCCTCCGCACTGAGATAAACCACTCCCTTGTTGGATAAATCGACCTTCCCGGCTTCAGTTTTCCGGTAGGGGGTTTCGATAAAGCCGAGATCGCTGATCCGGGCATAGACACAGAGTGAGGAGATCAGTCCGATGTTGGGACCTTCCGGGGTCTCAATCGGACACAGCCTTCCATAGTGGGTATAATGTACGTCACGCACCTCAAAACCTGCCCGTTCCCTGCTCAAGCCTCCCGGACCCAGTGCCGACATACGGCGCTTATGGGTCATCTCTGCCAGCGGATTGGTCTGATCCATGAACTGGGAGAGCTGGTTGGTACCGAAGAACGAATTGATCACTGACGAAAGTGTTTTTGAGTTGATCAGGTCGGTAGGTGTAAATACCTCGTTGTCACGGACGTTCATCCGCTCACGGATGGTTCTGGCCATTCTTGCGAGTCCGACGCTGAACTGGTTCATCAACTGCTCGCCCACCGTTCTGACACGCCTGTTACTCAGGTGGTCAATGTCATCCACATCGGTTTTGGAGTTGATCAGCTCGATCAGGTATTTGATGATCTGAATAATATCTTCCCGGGTCAGCACCCTGTTTTCCATCTCGGTCTCCAGCCCCAGTTTCTTATTGAGCCTGTAACGTCCTACTTCACCCAGGTCGTAACGCTTGTCTGAAAAGAACAGCTTATCGATCACATCCCTGGCAGTCGGCTCATCCGGCGGTTCGGCGTTTCTCAGCTGCCTGTAGATATGCATGACCGCTTCTTTCTCCGAATTACACGGATCTTTCTGAAGGGTATTGTATATGATGGTGAAATCGGAGATATTGGCGCTGTCCTTGTGAAGCAGAATGGTTTTGGCGCCCGATTCGATGATCTCATCAATGTGATCGTTCTCCAGGACGGTTTCCCGGTCGATGATTACCTCGTTCCGCTCAATGGAAACCACCTCGCCGGTATCCTCGTCCACAAAATCCTCAATCCAGCTCTTCAGCACACGAGCAGCCAGTTTGCGCCCCACCAGTTTTTTCAGTCCGGTCTTGGAAACCTTGACTTCATCAGCCAGCCCGAATATTTCGAGCACATCCTTGTCACTTTCATAGCCGATGGCCCTCAACAGGGTGGTTACCGGTAATTTTTTCTTCCGGTCGATATACGCATACATCACATTGTTGATGTCGGTGGCGAATTCGATCCAGGATCCCTTGAACGGGATAATTCTGGCGGAATAAAGTTTGGTCCCGTTGGCATGGACACTCTGTCCGAAAAATACGCCGGGAGACCTGTGCAGTTGTGATACAACCACCCGCTCGGCACCATTGATAATAAACACTCCCCGGTCGGTCATATAGGGGACGGTTCCCAGGTAGACATCCTGAATCACTGTATCAAAATCCTCATGTTCCGGATCGGTACAGTAGAGTTTCAGTTTGGCTTTCAGCGGAACACTGAAGGTAAGTCCCCGCTCGATGCACTCATCAATGGAATACCTGGGCGGATCGATGGTATAGTCGATGAACTCCAGCACAAAATTGTTTCTGGTGTCCGTGATCGGAAAGTTTTCCTGGAATACCTGGTATAGTCCTTCAGCCTTCCGGTTTTCAGGAGTGGTTTCCAGTTGAAAAAAATCGTGAAATGATTTAAGTTGCACCTCCAGAAAATCAGGATAATCCAGTTGATTATCAATGGAAGCGAAACTGATTCTGTCTTGGTAATTTTTTGGCTTTGACATCGCGATAAAATCCCGGGATTAAGTATGAATATAAAACTGCAAAAGGCTTAGAACCTTTCGTTCGCCGCGGCGAACGAAAGGTATCCAAACCTGTGAGTGGATAATGCGATTGCCCTATTATTTAAGCTCAACTTCTGCTCCAGCTTCTTCTAATTGGGATTTGAGAGATTCTGCTTCCTCTTTGCTCACTCCTTCTTTCACGGGAGCAGGTGCAGAATCAACAACAGCTTTGGCTTCTTTCAGCCCAAGTCCGGTCAGTTCTTTTACCAGCTTCACAATCTGGAGTTTAGCTCCACCGGGAGCGGTAAGGATCACATCAAATTCGGTTTTCTCTTCTGCGGCTCCACCTTCTGCACCTCCGGCAGCGGGTCCGGCTACAGCAACTGCTGCAGCAGCAGGTTCAATTCCGTACTCATCTTTCAGAACACCGAGCAATTCATTTACTTCTTTGACGGTCAGTTCGACCAACTGATCTGCGATTTTTTTAACGTCAGCCATTTTATTGATTTTTAATGTTTTTAACTTTCTTTTTCTGATAATGTTTTCAGGGCGCCAGCCAGCTGCGATCCACTGGATGCCAGTGCAGACACCAGGTTCCTTGCAGGCGATTGCAGCAATGCAAGCAGATCTGCCAGTAGCTCCTCTTTAGTTTTGATGTTGGAGAGTGCCTCAAGCTGATCGTCTCCGATGTAGATGCTCTCTTCCACAAATGCTGCTTTCAGGATCGGTTTTTCCATGACCTTTCTGAACTCCTTGATCAGTTTGGCCGGAACATTTCCTGATTCACAGAACATGATGGAAGTGGAGTCTTTCAATACATCGTACAGAGTTTCGAATTCGCCTTCCGATCTCTCCAAAGCTTTGCGAAGTAATGTATTCTTGACCACCATCAGGCTGATCTCCTTCTCAAAACACTTACGTCTCAACCTGGAAGTCTCCTCTGCATTCAGTTCAGAGATATCCGTGAGATAAAAATGCTTGGAATTGTTCAGCCTTTGAGCCAGGTTGTCAATGATTACCTCTTTTTCTTCTCTTCTCATTATTCTGAGATAGTTATTCGATTATTTCTCATCAACAGCTTTGGGATCTACCTTGACGCCCGGACTCATGGTACTGGACAGGTAGATACTTCTCATATACGTTCCTTTGGCCGCAGTGGGCTTCAGCTTGACAATGGTCTGAATGAATTCACGGGCATTGTCTGCGAGCTTATCTGCAGTAAAAGAAACCTTTCCTATAGAGGTATGGATAATACCGTATTTGTCCACTTTGAAGTCGATCTTTCCCATCTTCACTTCCTTCACAGCTTTGCCGACTTCCATGGTAACCGTACCACTTTTGGGATTGGGCATCAGGCCACGGGGACCCAGCACACGGCCGAGTTTCCCGATTTTCGCCATTACGGGGGGCATGGTGATGATCACATCAATATCGGTCCAACCTTTCTCAATTTTCTCGATATAGTCATCAAGCCCCACATAATCGGCTCCCGCCTCCTTGGCCTCATCCTCTTTATCCGGAGTACACAGAACAAGCACCCTCACCTCTTTTCCAATTCCGTGAGGAAGGGTTACCACTCCACGAACCATCTGATTGGCTTTTCTCGGATCCACACCCAGGCGCACATCAATATCCACCGATGCGTCAAATTTGGTCTGGGTCATCTCTTTTACAACTTCAGCCGCTTCTCTGATGGTGTAGAGTTTGTCCTTGTCTAACTTCTCTAAAGCTAACTTCCTGTTTTTAGTAAGTCTACTCATCTTTCAAACCAATTAATTGTTAGACGGAAATTTACCTTTGACAGTAATTCCCATACTCCTTGCGGTACCGGCAACCATTCTCATAGCAGACTCCACGGTAAACGCGTTCAGGTCGGGCATCTTTGCTTCAGCAATCTGGCGTAC
>Ga0316578_10001199_pt1 | contig 10294 bp, 7 predicted proteins | sample J0NA_2_FD_203076 | JGI IMG/M metagenome (GOLD analysis project Ga0316578, IMG submission 203076) | Rhizosphere microbial communities from salt marsh grasses in Alabama, United States - J0-2_160517rDrC | ecosystem: Host-associated > Plants > Roots > Rhizosphere | place: USA: Alabama | collected...
ACGCTGACGGTGCTGTTCGTAGCGCTCGGCGCCGCCTGGGCGACGCACGAGCTCGGCCTGTCCATGGCACTGGGCGCCTTTCTCGCGGGCATGCTGCTCGCCGAGACCGAGTTCCGTCACCAGACCGAAGCCGTCATCAAGCCGTTCCAGGACATACTGCTCGGGCTCTTCTTCATCTCGGTCGGCATGCTGCTCGACCTACGGCTGCTGTTCGCGCAGCTGCCACTGGTGCTGCTGCTGCTCGCTGCGCTGCTGGCCGTCAAGGCGTTGATCGTGTTCGCCGTCGTCAAGCGGTTCGTGCCGAACTCCCACAAGGCGCTGCGCACCGGGGTGATCATGTCGATGGGCGGCGAGTTCGGCTTCGCGCTGCTGACGGTACTGCTCAATGCACGGGCAGTGGACAGCACGATCGTGCAGCCGCTGCTGACCGCGATCGTCCTGAGCATGATGCTCGGGCCGCTGCTGGTGCGCTACAACGGCCGCATCGCGGACCGACTGCTGCGCCGGCGAACCGTGGACCCCTCGGAAGTGGCGCTCGAGACCGCGGCGACCCGGGACCTCGCGCGCCGCGAGCACGTGATCATCTGCGGCTTCGGCAGGGTCGGCCAGAATCTCGCGCGGGTGCTCGAGCAACGCGGCTTCGAGTTCATCGCGCTGGACCTCGACCCGCACCGGGTCCGCGAGGCACGCCAGGCGGGCGATCCCGTGGTCTACGGAGATTCGGCACATCCCGAGGTCCTGGAATCCCTCGGGCTCGCCCAGGCCAGCGTGGTCGTCGTCTCGTTCCACGCGCCGGACACGGCGCTGCGGATCATCCGCGTGGTCCGCCGGACGCGCACGGACGTGCCGATCCTGGTACGCGACGAGGACGACAGCAAGCTCGACGAACTGCTGGCGGCAGGTGCCACCGAAGTGATACCGGCGACCTTCGAGACCAGCCTGTCGCTGGTATCCCATGCGCTGCTGTTCCTGAACACGCCGATGCGCGAGGTCGTGCAGCTGACCGACGAAATACGCCACGATCGCTACGGGATACTCCGCAGCGTGTTCCGCAGGTCGGGCGCCCCGACGATCGACGAGACGCACCCGCTCCGCCAACAGCTGCGGACCGTCATATTGCCGCCCGGCGCCCATGCTGTCGGGCACAGCATCCGGCGCCTCGGGCTGCACGAGGGCGAGGTGGTCGTGAATGCACTGCGTCGCGACGGGATCGTGGGACGGGACCCTGATCCGGAAACGCTGCTGCGCGAGGGCGACGTGCTGGTGCTCTATGGTACGCCCGAGCAGCTCGAGATCAGCGAGTCGAAGCTGCTGATGGGTTGAGCCGCCCGTCTCGCCCGGGCCCGGTCCGGCAGGTAGGATGCCGGCCATGACCTCGCTAGGCACGCCTCTGGCTGCTTCCGCTACCCGGCTGCTGCTGCTCGGATCCGGGGAGCTGGGCAAGGAAGTCGCGATCGAAGCGCAACGTCTCGGTGTGGAAGTCGTCGCCGCGGACCGCTATGCGAATGCGCCGGCGATGCAGGTCGCCCATCGGTCGGTCGTGCTGGACATGCTCGACCCGAGCGCACTTCGGGAACTCGTGCTGCGTGAGCGGCCGTCGCTCGTCGTCCCCGAGATCGAGGCGATCGCGACGCCCGCGCTGATCGAGCTCGAACGCGAGGGCGTACGGGTCATACCGACCGCAAGGGCGGCCCGGCTGACCATGGACCGCGAGGGCATCCGCAGGCTCGCGGCCGAGACACTCGGCCTCGCCACGTCCCCGTATCGCTTTGCCGGCGACGAGCAGGAGTTCCTCGAGGCCGTGCGGATGATCGGGCTGCCCTGTGTCGTGAAGCCGGTGATGAGTTCCTCGGGCAAGGGCCAGAGCGTGATCCGCAACCCGGATGAGGTCCAGGCCGCCTGGCGGCTCGCACAGTCTGCCGGGCGAGCCGGGGCCGGACGCGTGATCGTCGAGGGGTTCGTGGCGTTCGACTACGAGATCACGCTGCTGACGCTGCGCCACCGCGGCGGCACGAGCTTCTGCGCACCGATCGGACACCTGCAGGTGGACGGTGACTACCGCGAATCCTGGCAGCCCCAGCCCATGAGCCCGGCGGCGCTCGAGGAAGCGCAGCGGATCGCGGCCGCGGTGACCGCCGAACTCGGCGGAGCAGGGATATTCGGCGTCGAGTTCTTCGTTCGCGGCGAGCAGGTCTGGTTCAGCGAGGTATCACCGCGACCTCACGACACGGGACTCGTCACGCTCGTGTCGCAGGACCTGTCGGAGTTCGCGCTGCACGTGAGGGCGATCCTCGGACTCCCGGTGCCAGCGATACGTCAGCTCGGTCCCGCCGCGTCCTGCGCAGTCCTGCTGCAGGGCGAATCGAAGGACGTCTGCTTTCACGCGCTCGATCGGGCGCTGGCCGAACCGGACGTGCAGCTGAGGCTCTTTGGCAAGCCCGAGGTGCATGGCAAGCGGCGGATGGGCGTAGCCCTGGCCCGGGGCGCGGACGTTGCCAGGGCACGCGAGGCCGCGAGGCGCGCAGCCGAGGCGGTTATCGAGCACGCAGAACTACGCTGATGATCCCGGCCCCGCGCCCGCCGCTGCTCAGCGGTCGGCCTGCAGGTGCGCCTCGACCAGCCAGAGCTGCTTGTCGAGTTCGCGCGAGACGCCGGTGAACAGGTCGCTCGTGTCGGCATCACCGGCCTTGTCTGCCTCGTCGATTCCCTTGCGAACCGATTTCGCCAGGCGCGCGAGCGCCTCCGCGAGCGCGTCGAGGTGTGCGCGACCCTCGCTGATCTCGATCGGATAGGGTTCGAGCCTGCTGCGGGCGGCGACCACCTGCAACGTGCCCTCCGCTATGCCGCCCAGCGCCGTCGCCCGTTCCGCCATCTCGTCGATGTGTCCGGCGAGCGCGCCCGCGATGCCGTCGAAGAGCTCGTGAAGCGAGATGAATTGCGGGCCCTTGACGTTCCAATGAGCATGCTTGGCCTGCAATTGCAGGTCGATCGCATCGACCAGGTTCGCGTTGAGAAGGCCGATGACCTTTTCTCGGGCCTTTTTCGGCAGGTCTATCCGGGTGCTGTGCATATCGGGTCTCCTTTGCCTTGAATTTCGATGCTTATTGTCCCGTCGGGTACCGTCACGCCCAACAGAACCTCGCTATCGGGGCCATCCAGACGGTCTATCGCAATGCCGATACGAGCTGAACTGTTTTTAAAACAATCACTTATAGAATCCCGGCACACATGGCCCCAGGGCCGGCGCGCAAAGTCTGACGAACATCTTTACAAGAAATACACATGCGCCTATTTTCTGACGCTGTGTCAATGGCAACCGGGACGGACGAATGTCGTACATCGCAGAGCGTCGCCAGGAAGAACGTGATCGTCGCCGGACCGAGATCCTGGACGCGGCCGAAGCGCTGTATGCGGAACTGGGCTGGGATGCGGTGACGATGGAGCGCGTCGCCAGGCGCGCCCGGCTGAGCCGCGGGCTGCTCTACGTGTATTTCCGCGACAAGGCGGACCTGCACATGGGGCTCGTCGAGCGCGCACTGGACACGCTTCGAGGACGCTTCGTGGCGGCCCGCGAGGGAAAAGGCACCGGCCTCGACGCGGTCGAGGCCATCGGCAGGGCCTACCTCGATTTCGCCAGGGACCTGCCCCACTACTTCGACGCCTGCGCCCGCTACCAGGCGCACGTCGGCCCGGACGACAACGACACCGACTCGAGCGAGGTCGCCTGCGCGAACGCCGGACACCGCGTGCACGAGACCATCGTCGAGTCGTTGAGCCAGGGGGTCGCAGACGGCTCGATTCGTGCGGACCTGGGCGACCCGTACGTGACCGCGCTCGCGCTCTGGGCCTTTACCCACGGGGTGATACAGATTGCGGCGACCAAGAGTGGCCAGATCGAGCACGAAGGCGTCGCGGTCGAGCAGTTCATCGGCCACGCGTTCGACATGGCGCTGCGCTCGCTGCGGCCCTGATCGCGACGGCGGCAATCCGGGGCAAATCATGCGCATACGGATACCGATTGCATTGCGGTTCGCGATGACGGCGCTGGTCGCGGCCGCGGTCGTTCTTCCGTCCCAGCCGCTCGCCCAGGGTTCACAACCGACTGAGCTGGCCGGTCCTGGGCAGATCGAGGAGGCGCTGCAGGAGGTGCTGGACGAGGCGCTCGCGGCAAATCTCGAGTTGCGGGCGGGCGGCGCCACGGTGCAGCAGCGCATGGCTGCGCTCGACCGGGCCCGTGCGCGCTACCTGCCGGTACTGGACTTCGTTGCGCGCTATTCGGTGGCGGATGGCGGGCGCGCGATCGACCTGCCGCTCGGTGACCTGCTGAACCCGGTGTACTCGACACTGGACGCGCTGCTCATCGAGAGCGGCCGACCGCCGCAGTTCCCCCGGGTGGAAAACCAGCGGTTCGAGTTCCTGCGCCCCCAGGAGCAGGAAACCAAGTTCGTGCTGGAGCAACCGATCTACGCGCCGCGAATCGGTCCCGCGGTCGAGGCAAACCGCCAGGAGCTCGCGCGCGTCGAGGCAGACCTCGCCGCGCTGCGCACGCGCGTCACCCGGGATACCAAGCAGGCCTACTACCGCTGGATCGCGGCACAGCAGACCGTGGCCGTGCTGGATGCCACCCGCGAACTCGCGCAGACGAACCTGCGGTCGAACGAGAGCCTGTATCGCAACGGCAAGGTCACCCGCGACCTGGTCTTCCGCGCCGAGGCCGACCTGCTCGAAATCGAGCAGCAGCGCATCGCTGCGCAGAGCGGCGTGCGGATCGCGCAGAGCTACGTGAACCTGCTGCGCAATCGCCCGCTGTCGGACGCGCTGCCTGCCGCGACGATCGACGAGCAGACTGTGCTCAGGTTCCGCAACCGTTTCATCGAGCGGCTGGCCGGCCGGCCGCTGGATCTCGCGCTGCTGCAGGACCTCGCCACCGAGCGGCGCGCGGAGCTTCGCGGTCTCGACGCCGCGGTCGCAGCGGGCGAAGCGCAGCAGGACCTCGCGCGCGCCGCCTTCAAGCCGACTTTCGCGCTCGGCGCCGAGGCCGGAATCCAGGGCGAGGAGTACGGCTTCGGCGAGGACGAGCGCTATGTGCTCGCCGCCGTGATCCTGCGCTGGAACACGTTTCGCGGCGGAGCGGATCGCGCAGCGCTGCGCGAGGCGCGTGCGCTGACCGAGGAGCTGCGTGCGACGCGGGAACTGGCGACCCAGCAGGTCAGGCTCGACGTGCAGCAGGCACTCGAGAACCTGCAGGTGGCCGACGCCTCGCTCGACACCGCGGTGAAGCGCAGCGAGGCCGCGGAAGGTTCCTTCCGGATCGCGAGTCGCAAGCGTGACCTCGGGCAGATCAACCAGGCGGAGTTCATCGACGCACGCCGGGCACTCACCGACGCGCAGCTCAACCTCACCCGGGTGCGTGCCGAATTCCTGGGCCGTCTCGCCGAACTCGAATTTGCCGTCGGCAGCAGCCGCGCCGCGGAACAGGAGCTCCTGCAGTGAAAGCCCCGCGTCTGGTGCCATCGATGCTGATCTGCCTCGCGCTCGCGGCCTGTGACCGGCCCTCTGCTCCGGGTCCCGAATCGGCCGCGCCGCCCGCCCCGGTGCGGACCGAGGAAGTCAGAACGGTTCCGTTGCAGGACCAGGTGCGGGCAGTCGGCGTGCTGGCGCCTCGCGACGAGGTGAGGCTCAGTTTCAAGCTCGGCGGCGTCGTGGACCGCATCCTGGTCGAGGCCGGTGACCGGGTGGAGGCCGGCGACCTGCTCGCGGTGCTCAAGCGCGCGGAAGTCGACGCGGCCGTGACCCAGGCCGCCGAGGCGGCGGAGAAGGCGCGCCGCGACCTCGAGCGCGCGCGCAAGCTGCGCGCCGACGAAGTAGCGACCGAGGAGCAGGTCGAGGACCTGACCACAGCCTACAAGGTCGCGAGTGCCAACCTGCGGACGGCCCAGTTCAACGCGCGCTTCGCCCGCATCGAGGCGCCCGCGGACGGCGTCGTGCTGCAGCGGCTGGCAGAGGAAAGCGAGCTGGTGCAGGGTGGCCAGCCCGTGCTGGTGCTCGGCGCCACCGGGCAGGGCTGGATCGTACGCGCCTCGCTGGCGGACCGTGACGCGGTCCGCGTGGTGGTGGGAGACACGGCAGAGGTCAGCTTCGACGCGTTTCCCGGGCGCACTTTCGCCGGCCGCGTCTCCCGCGTCGCCTCGAGCGCGGACCCGCAGACCGGCACGTTCGAGGTCGAGATCGACGTGGACCAGGGGCGTGCCCGCTTCGTGCGCGGACTGGTCGCGAAGGTGGAACTGTCGATCGCCGGCCGGGACGGCGACGACGCCGTGGTCGCGGTGCCTATCACGGCACTGGTGGAAGCCAACGGACCCGAGGCCCGCATATTTGTTCTCGATCCCGAGCAAGGGATCGCGCGGAGCAAGAGCGTCAGCATAGGTCCGATCATCGGGGAGCGGGTCGTCGTGCGCACCGGCCTCGTACCGGGCGAGCGGGTCATCACGGACGGGGCGGCCTGGCTCACCGACGGACGCGCGGTCAGCGTCGTCGACGATCGCGGCTGAGGTCGTCGGCGTGAAGATCTGGGAATTCAGTGTCAGGCGCTGGCAGTTCACGCTGGTGCTGTTCGGGCTGTTGATCGCGATGGGCCTGAACGCGTACCTGAACATCCCACGCTCCGAGGATCCCGAGTTCCACGCGCCGGTGCCGACGGTCGTCGCCGTCTACCCGGGCGCGGACCCTGCGGACATCGAGCGCCTGGTCATCGACCCCCTCGAGGATGCGATCAACGAGCTCGACGAGATCAAGCGCATGGACAGCCGCTCGATGGACGGCGTCGGCGTGCTGCAGATCGAGTTCCACTGGGACCAGGACGCCGACGAGAAGTACGACGAGGTCGTCCGCGAAGTGAACCGGATCCGCCCGGCGCTGCCGGCCGACCTCGCGGGGCTGGAGGTCCGCAAGGCAGGCTCGGGGCTCGTCAACATCGTGCAGTTCGCGCTGGTGAGCGAGGACGCGGGCTACCGACAGCTGAAGGAACTCGCAGAAGAACTCAGCGACTCGATCGAGACCGTTCCGGGGGTCCGCCAGAGCCGGATCTGGGCCATTCCCGAACCCGAGGTCCGCGTGGCCGTAGATCTCGAGCGGATGGGCAGGGCACGCGTGACGCTCGGGCAGGTCGAGGCTGCGGTACGCGGTGAGAACGCGACGATTCCCGGCGGAGCGGTGGACGTCGGGCTGCGCAAATTCAACCTGAAGACCTCGGGCAGCTACGACACGCTGGAGGAGATCTCCGAGACCGTCGTCGCCAGCCGCGAGGGCCGCATCGTCAAGCTGCGCGACATCGCCGAAGTCTCGTGGGACACGGCGGAGGAAAGCTATACCGGGCGCTTCAAGGGCCGCCGCGCCGTATTCGTGACTGCGAATGCCAAGGACGGCGTCAACGTCTTCGCGGTTCGCGACGGCATCTATGCGACGCTCGATTCATTCGAGCCGCAGCTGCCCCGGGGCATAACGCTCGAGCGTGGGTTCGATCAGTCGCAGAACGTCCGGCATCGCCTCAACCGCCTCGGAATCGATTTCGCGATCGCGATCGCTCTGGTGCTGCTGACGCTGCTGCCGCTCGGACTGCGGGCCGCGGTCGTGGTGATGATCTCGATCCCGCTGTCGCTGGCCATCGGCCTGTCGGCCCTGTATTTCACCGGGTTCTCGCTGAACCAGCTTTCCATCGCAGGGTTCGTCCTCTCGCTGGGCCTGCTGGTCGATGACTCGATCGTCGTGGTGGAGAACATCGCGCGCCACCTTCGGCAAGGCCACTCACGGATCCGCGCGGCTATCCTTGCCACCGACCAGATCGCTCAGGCCGTGCTCGGCTGCACCGTGACGCTGCTGTTCGCGTTCCTGCCGCTGCTGTTCCTGCCCGAGGGCGCCGGGCTCTTCATCCGTTCGCTGCCCGCAGCCGTGCTGTACACGGTGGCCGCCTCGCTGTTCGTCGCGCTGACCGTGATCCCTTTCCTCGCGAGCCGCGTGCTCAAGGCAGACGGCGCGCAGGCGGAGGGCAACCGCTTCCTGCGCGGCCTGATGGGCGGCATCGAGCGCTACTACGCGCCGGCGCTGCGCAAAGCGGTCGCGCATCCGATCAAGACGTTGCTGCTGGCGCTCGCGATCGTCGCGGGCTCGCTCGCGCTGGTGCCGGTCATAGGCTTCAGCGTCTTCCCGCCCGCCGACATCCCGCAGTTCAGGATCACCATCGAAACCCCCGACGGCGCGAGCCTCGCCGATACCGACCGCGCGCTGCGCTACGTCGAGCAGGAACTGGCCCGTCGTCCGCAGATCAAGCACTGGTTCGCGAACCTCGGCAGGGGCAACCCGCGCGTCTACTACAACATCTTCCAGGAGGAGACCAACGCGAACGTCGCGGAAATATTTGCCGAGCTCGAGCGGTTCGACCCCCGCGAGAGTCCGCTGCTTTACGACGATCTCCGCGAAGTGTTTGCAGGCTACCCGGGCGCACGGATCATCGTCGAGTCCTACCAGAACGGGCCGCCGATCAATGCCCCGATCGAGATCGGGATCAAGGGCCCGGACCTCGATACGCTGCGCGAGCTCGCGAACGCCGCCGAGCAGATCGTCGCCCGCACGCCCGGAACGCGGGACATCGAGAACGCCGTGCGGCGGCAGCGCACGGACCTGGAGCTCGGCATCGACTCGCAGAAGGCTGCGCTGCTCGGCGTCGCGCCGGTCGAGGCGGATCGAACGGTGCGGGCGGCCGTGGCCGGCCTCAATGCAGGCATGTTCCGGGAGCCCGACGGGGACGAGTACCCGATCACGCTGCGACTGCCCATGCAGGGTCGCCCCACGCTGGAGATGATCGACCTGATCGAGGTCGCCTCGGCCAGCGGCAAGACAGTGCCGCTGCGGCAGATCGCGAATCCGGAATTCTCCTCGGCACCGAGCCTGATACGCCGGCACGACCGCGAGCGGGAAGTCATCGTCACCGCCTATCCGGTCACCGGCTACAACACCGGCAAACTCACGCAGGTGGTGCTGGAGCGTCTCGAGGCGCTGGAGCTGCCGCCGGGTTACACGCTGCGGGCCGGCGGGGAACTCGAGGCACGCCAGGAGAGCTTCGGCGGGATCGGGACCGCGGTGCTGGTCGCGGTGTTCGGAATCCTCGCCGTACTGGTGCTCGAGTTCGGCAGCTTCCGCTCGATGCTGATCGTGGCCGGTGTGATCCCGCTCGGCGTCGCCGGCGGTCTGGTCGCGCTGCTCGCCACCGGGTACACGCTGTCGTTCACCGCGACGATAGGCCTCGTGGCGCTGATCGGCATCCAGATCAAGAACTCGATACTGCTGGTGGACTTCACGAACCAGCTGCGCGAGCAATCAGTGCCACTCGAAGAGGCCGTGACCCGCGCCGCGGAAATCCGCGTGCTGCCGATCCTGCTCACCTCGGCCACGGCGATCGGCGGGCTGATCCCGCTCGCGATCCAGGGGTCGGGACTGTACTCACCGCTTGCGATCGTGATCATCGGCGGGCTGATTTCCTCGACGCTGCTCGGTCCGCTCGTGACGCCGGTGATGTACAGGCTGCTGCCGCCGAAGGTCGAGCTGGAAGTGAACAGTGACTAGCGGATAGCGGATGGTCAGTGCGGGGCGCGGCGTTGCGCACTAGGGACCGGTCTACCCGCTATTGACTAGTTGCTAGTCACTTCTCCTGCCGCAGCAGTTCCTCAGGGTCCAGCCCGAGCCGATCGATGGTCGCCCGCACCCGCGGCCACTCGGTTTCCAGGAAGCGCTGCCGTTCCCCGTGCATCAGCTGCGAGCGGGCACCCTCGGTGACGAACATGCCGCGCCCGCGCCGCTTCTGGACCAGCCCTTCGTCGACCAGCTGCTGGTACCCCTTGAGCACGGTGAGCGGGTTCAGCGTGAACTCCGCCGCCACGCTGCGCACGGACGGCAGCGCGTCGCCATCGGAGAGGCGACCCTCGAGAATCATCTCGACGACCTTGTCCCGGAGCTGGCGATAGATCGGTTGAGTGTCGTTCCAGTGCGAATCCATTCAGTCCGGGGGGTTGGGTGCTGTGCTGCTGTACTGTAGCAGAACACCCCTTGTGAACAGCCGATTCACCTGCCGAGGCGCAGTTGGCAACTGGCCTTCGCGTCGAGCTTCGCCGCGATGCTGGCCGACGTCCCCAGCGGTCCCGAGGCGACCGACACACCTGCGAGAATCCACACGATGGCGGCGACTGCTGTCGCCAACAGACGACTTACGCTACGCATCGGTGTCCCGTCCTTCTGTATTGTC
>Ga0316578_10001200_pt1 | contig 10281 bp, 8 predicted proteins | sample J0NA_2_FD_203076 | JGI IMG/M metagenome (GOLD analysis project Ga0316578, IMG submission 203076) | Rhizosphere microbial communities from salt marsh grasses in Alabama, United States - J0-2_160517rDrC | ecosystem: Host-associated > Plants > Roots > Rhizosphere | place: USA: Alabama | collected...
ACCGCGGCCGCTCCGGCTCGGCGCGCGGCCCGCAGTCCCGGTGCGAGCCGGCTCCGCCGTTCCGCGGCGTCCGGGGCCGGCCCCTCGCCGGCCGGGACCGGAAGCGTCGTCGCGCTGTCGCCGAAGCCGAGCACGAGGTCGGCCTCGGCGGCGGCCAGGCGCGCCAGGGCGGAATCGAGACGGCGGGCGTCGTCGCCCGGTCGGGCGGGAAGGGACATGCTCGCGGAGAGGTCGACGAGGACCGCCGTCGGAGCCGCCGCTCCCCTCTCCCCGCGCAGCGACGGAAGGCGGAGCCCCGCGAGCAGCAGGAACAGCGCGAGCGCGTGGAGGATCGCGGGGCCGGCCCGTCCCGGAACGCGCTCCTCCCGGACGGCGTAGCGGAACCAGGCGGCGCCGACGGCGACGAGGGCCGCGCCCGCGATCCAGGGAGCGGGGCCGGAGAGCATCCCCGGCCCGGACTCAGTCCGCGACCGCGCGCTCGGCGACCCGGGCCGGCGCCGGGTCGGGCAGCGGTACCGGGTCGAGCAGAGAGAGCGCCTCGTCCCGCACCGCCGCGAAGCTCGCCAGGTACTCCTCCTCGAGCCGCTCCGCGGAGGGAAGGTCCACGGTGGCGGGATTCCGGTGCTGCCCGCCCTGGAGAAACTCGTAGTGGAGGTGCGGGCCCGTGGCCAGGCCCGAGGAGCCCACCCGACCGATGACCTGTCCCTGGTCGACGAACGCCCCGACCCGGACTCCGCTCGCGATCGAGCTGAGGTGGGCGTACCGCGTGTGGATTCCCTTCACGTGGCGGATCTCGACGATCCGTCCGAACGAGCCCCACGTCCCGGCGCGGACCACCGTGCCGGCGGCCGTGGCCTTCACGGGCGTTCCGTGCGGCGCGCCGTAGTCGATGCCGAGGTGGGGCCGATTCGTCTTGAGGACGGGGTGGTACCGACGCCGGGCGAAGCCGCTGGTGACGCGGAAGGGAACGGGATAGCGCAGGAACACGCCCCGCAGGGCCTCTCCGTCGACGTCGAAGTACTCGCGCCGGCCGCCGGGCCGCGTGAAGGGGATCGCGGCGAGAACCCGGTCGCGATTCCGGAACTCGATCGCCAGAAACCGTCGCGACCGCAGGGAGCCGTCGGGCCGGCGCTCCCTCTCGATCGCGACCCGGAACGCGTCGCCGCTGCGGATGTCGCGGGTGAAGTCGACCTTCCACGCGAACACGTCGGCCAGGTCGAACACGTACTCCGGGAACTCGTCCTCGCCGAGTCTCGCCGTCTCGCCGGTCAGCTCGGCGAACCAGAGGCTCGTCTCGATCCGACCCGCGATGACGATCGTGTCGGTCGTGACGGGCACCTCGCGAACGAGGGCCGTCCACCCGGAATCGGCCTGCGACAGGTCGAGCAGCGAGTCGGCCGTCAACTGGAGCAGCACGCGGTCCGGCTCCCGTCCGGGCTCGGACGTGAACCGCGCCACGAGTCCGGGGCGGAGCGCACGGGGGCTCCGGTACCCCCGCACCGTCTCGGTGAGGGCGACGGCCCGGGCGGGGCCGACGCCGTTCGCGGAGAGAAGCTCGCCGAGGGTCTCGCCGGGTCCGAGGGTGTCGTACGCGCTCACGGGAGGGGGTGGAGCGGGCACGACCACCACGGGCACCGGCGACTCCGACCGACCGGCCTCGGAGAGACGCCGGACGCCCGCGAACGCGACGACGACGACGGCTCCGACCACCACGAGCGCCGCCCCCCCGCGACCGCCGAGCGGGCGCGGTCTCGACGACCCGCCCGATCCCGCTGCGTCTGGCTGCAAGGTTCCGTCCTCTCCGGTTCGGGGACCGCCGTCAGTCCATCTGCCGGCGGATGAACGTCGGGATCTCGAGATCCTCGAGCTGCGAGCGGGACGGGAACCGGCCCCGGATGTCGCTCCGCCGGTCGTCGATCGCCTCGGGGGCGCCCCCGCCGACGCTCACCAGCCGCGGGCCGGCCGTCTCCGGCGCGGGCCCAGCCGGCACCACCTTCAACGTCGGAACCGCTTCCTCCTCGACCTCCTCGCCGAAGCCGGTCGCGATCACCGTCACCCGGATCCGACCTTCCAGCTCGGGATCGTGCACGGCGCCGAAGATCAGCTCGGCCTCCTCGCCGGCGGCCTCCTGGACGATCGAGTTGATCGTCGTGACCTCGTCGATCGCGAGGTCGAACCCGCCGGAGATGTTCACCAGGACCCCGGTCGCGCCGTGGATGGATACGTTGTCGAGCAACGGCGAGCAAATCGCCTGCTGGGCGGCCTCGACGGACCGGTTCTCGCCCGACGACTCCCCCGTCCCCATCAGGGCCGCGCCGCGGTTCGACATCACGGTTCGGACATCCGCGAAGTCGACGTTCACCTCGCCCGTGACGCTGATCAGGTCCGAGATCCCCTGGGTCGCGTGCAGCAGAACTTCGTCGGCCTTCTTCAGCGCGTCCCGGAACGTCGTGCCCTTTCCGACCACGGAGAGCAGTCTCTCGTTCGGCACCACGATCATGGTGTCGACGCTGCGACGGAGGTCCCTGAGTCCGAGATCGGCGTGCCGCATTCGCTTCTTCCCCTCGAAGTGGAAGGGCCGGGTCACGATCGCGATCACGAGCGCGCCGAGCTCGGAGGCGATCTGACCGACCCGCGGCGCCGCGCCGGTTCCCGTCCCGCCGCCCATCCCGGCGGTCACGAATACCAGGTCCGCGCCCTCGAGCGCCCGCCGGATCTCCTCCTCGTTCTCGGCCACGGCCTGCCGGCCGACCTCCGGACGGGCCCCCGCTCCGAGACCCCGGGTCAGCTTGCGACCGACCTGGAGCTTGATGTGCGCATTGCAGTTCTTGAGGGCCTGGGCGTCCGTGTTGATCGCGACGAACTCGACCCCGTCGAGGTTCTCGTCGATCATCCGGTTCACCGCGTTTCCTCCTGCGCCCCCGACGCCCACGACCTTCATGCGCGCGTTTCGGGTGCCGACGTCGTCGAACTCGAAGACCATCTGTCCCTCCCGTTCCGGTGTGTGCTTCCGCATCCCGTTCCCTCGTGCTCCCCGGAGCGGCGACCGCCCGGTTCCGGTCGCCGGGCACTCCCTCCGCCGCTCTCGGTCCATCAGAAGAACTCCCTCAGCCATTCCGTCACCCGGCCCAGCGCCCGAACGGCGCTTCCCACGGGCCGCTCGGTCCGCCGGTGTCGGCCGTACAGCGCGAGGCCGACCGCCGTGGCCCATTCCGGTCGCCGGACCGCGTCCACGAGCCCCGTCAGGCCCCGCCCCGGGACCCCGAGCGCGACCGGCAGGTTGAACACCTCCTGCGCCAGCTCCACCGTGCCGTCGAGCCGCGCCGCCCCGCCGGCGAGCACGATCCCGCCCGCCATCCCGTCGAGGAGACCTCGCGCGTCCAGCTCGTCGTAGATCAGGCCGAACAGCTCGTCCAGGCGCTGCTCGATGATGTGCGCCAGGAGCTCGCGCGAGACCTCGCGGGTGCTGCCGGGCGTCGGTCCCGTGATCGAGAGGGCCTCGGCGGCGTCGACCCGCCGCGTCTGGGCCGTACCGTGTCCCGTTTTCAGCCGCTCCGCCTCGGACGCCGACACCCCGAGCCCCTTCACGATGTCGCTCGTCACGGTCGCGCCGCCCCAGGGGAGCGTGGCCACGAGACGCAGCCTCTCCTCCCGGAAGGCGAGCACCTCCGTCGCGGTGGCCCCGATCTCGATCAACGCGACGCCATCCCGGCGTCCCTCGGCATCGAGAAGGGCCAGGTTCGTGGCAAGGGGCGTCAGGACCAGCTCCTCGAGCCGCCAGCCGGCCCGGTCAATCGCCTTCCGGAGGTTCTGCGCGGCGACGGACCCGGCCGTCACGATGCAGACCTCGGACTCGAGCCTCGTGGCCTCCATGCCGACCGGGTCCTGGATCCCCGGCACGCCGTCCACCGCGTAGTCCTGTGGAATCGCGTGCACGAGCTCGCGGTCCGGGGGCACCACGACGGCGCGCGCCACGTCGTGAACCCGGTCGAGGTCCCTCGCCTCGATCTCCCGGCCCGAAATCGCGACGACGCCCGTGGACCGCTCCACCTCGACGTGGTCGCCGGCGATCCCCGCGTAGACCACGTCCGCCTCGAGACCGGCCATCTCCTCGGCCCGGCGCAGCGCCGCGCGGATCGACTCGACGGCGGCGTCGATGTTCGTGACCGTGCGGTTGCGGACCCCCCCGGTGGTCGCCTCGCCCGTGCCGAGGACCCGCGCGGCGTCGTCCGGAAGGCTCCACGGCGGCGCCAGCTCCACGAGCACGGCGTGCGTGGTCTCCGATCCGACGTCGAGTCCCGCGAGACAGCGCTGCGGCCCGATCACCGGCTCCCTCCCGTCCGCACGACCACGCGGTCGGAGAAACGGGCGTCCGCCGCGACCACCGTCGTACGACTCTCGGCGGCCCGGACCGCCTCGGTAGCCCGTCGAAACGCCCGCGCGGCATCGTCGAGCGGAAGCAGCAGCCGGTCGATCCGGCTCTGCTCGACGAGCAGGAGCTCCATCGACTCCGGGTCGGGGCTCCGGATCTCCGAGATCCGGAGCACGAACTCGGGCGACACGAGGCGGATCTCCTCCAGCGCCGCCAGCGCCCGGCGGGCCGACTCCTCGCGGACCCGGCCCGGGTCCCCCTCGATGTGGGCGGCCGTGAGGATCGGCAGGTCGAGCGCATGACGCGACGGGTCGAGATCCAGCGCCCGACCCTCCGCGTCGACGGGAACGAGGAGCGGCGTCGCCACGAGCGCCACGGGTCGGACCTCGCGCACCTCGAGGGCGAGCCGCGTGGCGCCGATCCGGCGCAGCCGGGCCTCCTCGACGAGAGGATGGCTCTCGACGCGCTGTTCCCATTCCGCCGCGTCGTCCCACACGGAGGCGCCGGGGTCGATCGCGGCCAGCTCCCGGAGGTCCGCCTCGGCGACGAACCGGGCTCCGCGGACCTCGACGGTCTCCACGGCGAACATGGGGACGCTGCGGAGAGCTCTCGGCCCCCACAGGGGCGTCGTGGCCCCGGCGAGGGCACAGGCGACGGCCACGCTCAGGCGACGGCGCGTCTGCCGGGTCACGGTGCCACCCCCACCGAGCGCAGCTCCTCCGCCTCGAAGCCCCAGAACCGGATCTCCGGTTCGAGGCGCGCTCCCGTCTGCTCCACGACCCTGCGTCTCGTCTCACGCATCAGCGCCAGGACATCCTCCGCCGTCGCCTCCGCGACGTTCGCGATGAAGTTCGCGTGCTTCTCCGTGATCACGGCCCCGCCGACCCGCGCGCCCCGCATCCCGACCCGCTCGACCAGCTCCCACGCGGAACCCCATGGCGGCCCCGGGTTCTTCCACACCGAGCCGCAGGTCGGAAGATCGTAGACCTGCGTCTCGACCTTCACGCGGCGACGCGCCCGGTGCTCCGCTTCGATCTCGGCGAGATCCCCCGGGACGGCGTCGAACCGGGCGGCCACGAACACCCAGGGCTCCGGGAGCTCGACCCGCCGGTACGACGCGCGCGCCTCGACCCGGCTCACCCGGACACGATCGCCATCCGGCGTCAGGGCATCCGCCCAGATCACGCGGTCCCACAGTCCCGTCTCCGCGGAGCCGGCGTTCATGCGGAGTCCCCCCCCGACGCTGCCGGGCACGGCCTCGAGAAAGCTCCAGCCGCCTCGACCCGCGCGACGGGCCTCACCCACCAGCGAGGGCAGACCGGCACCCGCCCCCGCCTCGATCCACGCGTCCCCGAGTCGGATCCAGTCCAGCTCGTCCTCGAGCACGAGGACGGCCGGATCGACCCCCCGGTCCGCCACGAGCAGGTTCGCCCCCCACCCGAGCGTGAGGTGTTCGGCCGGTACGAGCTCTCGGAGGGCGTCCGCGAGCTCCGTCTCCGAGCCGGCCGACCCGAGCCGGCGCGCGGGACCGCCGATCCGCCAGCGCACGCGTTCCGCGAGGCGCACGTCACGCCCCCAGCGCATCGCCGGCCAGCTCCCGGGCGACGCGGCGCGCCAGCGCCGTGACGTCCCCGGCTCCCATGAACGCCACGACCGTCTCCCCGCCCGACTCCGCCGCGATCCGCGCGGCCTCCTCGGCCGTTCCCGTCCGGACGTGCCCGGGCGCGGAGGCCACGACGAGGTCGGCGTCCACGCCCGGGATCGGCTCCTCGCGGGCCGCGAACACGGGAAGCACGAGGGCGAGGTCGGCCCCGGTCAGCTCCCGGCCGAACGCGCTCGCCATCGCGCGCGTGCGGCTGAACAGGTGCGGCTGGAAGACGACGACGAGGCGGGCCCCCGGCCACGACTTCCGCAGGGCCGCGATCGAGGCTCGGACCTCCGTCGGGTGATGGGCGTAGTCGTCCACGACCAGCACGTTTCCGCGCCTCGCCAGGACCTGGAGTCGCCGGGCCACGCCTCGGAAGTCGCGGAGCGGGGCGGCCGCGGCGGCCGGCTCGACGCCGAGACGCAGCGCCGCGGCGAGGGCTCCCGCGGCATTCTGCGCGTTGTGATCGCCGGGCGCGCCCAGCTCGAACGCGAAGCTCGCGTCCGGCGTCGCGAGCCGGCAGCTCTGGCCGCCCGGCCCCGTCGCGACGACTTCGACCCGGTAGTCGGCGTCCGGCGCGAATCCGTACCCCGCGCAGTCGCCGAGTCGCCGGGCCGTGTCCCTCGCCCCGGCGTCATCGAGGCAGACGAGCGCACCGTCGCGGGACGCGGCGCGGCGCGCGAAGCGGGCGAACGCCTCGCGCAGCTCCTCCTCGCCGCCGTAGCACTCGAGGTGCTCGGGCTCCACCGAGGTGACCAGCGCCAGGGAGGGATCGAGCTCGAGGAAGGAGCGGTCGTACTCGTCGGCCTCCACTACCGCCTCGCGGCCCCTGCCGGGACGGGCGTTGCCCCCCCAGGCGGCGACGTGCCCGCCCACGAACACGAGGGGATCGCGGCCCGCGGCTTCGAGCGCCAGCCCGAGCATCGCGCTCACCGTCGTCTTGCCGTGCGTGCCCGCGACCGCCACGAGACGCGCCTCGTTGACGAGCGCGCCGAGGGCGCGGGCCCGCTTGCAGGCGGGGACGCCCGCTGCCGCCGCCGCGCGGAGGGCCGGGTGGTCGGGAGACAGCGCGGAACTGTGGATCACGAGCGCGGCCTCCCGCACCGGCGCGAGATCGGACTCCGCGTGCACCCGGACCCCGAGCGAGGCGAGTTCCGCCGCCGCGGCCGTGTCGCGGTCCGACCCCGTGACGGTCCAGCCGCCGTCGGCGAGCACGCGCGCGAGACCCCGCATGCCGGCTCCCGCGGCACCGAGGAGATGAATCGTCGCGCCGGGAGGCGGAAGGTCGCGGCGGGCGGGGAGGCCGTCACCCACGCGTGCCTCCCGCCCCCGGGGCGACGAGATCCAGAAGTTCCCTCGCAATCCGCGCCGCGGCGTCCGGCCGGCCGCGGGCACGCATCGCCGCGGCCATGGCCGCGAGACTCCGTTCCTCCTCCAGGAGCTCGAGGACCGCGCCCCACAGCTCACCCGAGGCCATCGCGCCCTCCTCGAGCACTCGTGCGGCACCCGCCGCCGCCAGGGCGGATGCGTTCCGGCGCTGGTGCCCCCCCGCCGAAGCCGGGAACGGAACGAGGATCGCCGGGACGCCGGCCGCGGCCAGCTCGGAGCAGAACATCGCCCCGGCCCGGCTCACCGCGAGCGTCACGCCGCCGAGACGGGCCCCGAGCTCGTCCACGTAGGGAACGGCGCGGATCCGGTCCGCGTACGGGAGCGCGGCGACCCCAGCCTCGACGTCCGCGTGGTGCGCCGGTCCCGTGATCCAGACCAGCGTGGCGTCGCGCGGCCAGGCGGGCGCCGTGGCGAGGTCGGCCAGCAGGCGCTCGTTGAGCCCGCGGGCCCCCTGGCTCCCTCCAATCACGGCGACGATCCGACCCTCCGGCCACGCGAAGCCCTTCGAACCGGCGGACCCCGTCTCGCCCGCCGGTCGGGCCGGCGCGACCGGGTTCCCCCAGGCGAGAACGCGCGTTCGGGCGCCGGTTCGAAGGGCCGACGCCGCCTCCGGATAGCCGAGGAAGACGCGGTCCACGCGGTCCGCCAGGAGACGCGTCACGAGTCCCGGAACCGCGTTCTGCTCCTGCAGCGCCGTTCGGCGCCCGCTCGCGAGCCCGGCGAGGACCGCGGGCCCCGAGGCGTACCCCCCCGTTCCCACCACGACCTGCGGGTCGAGCTCCCGGAACAGCCTGTGCAGGCCGCGTGCGACCGCGGGGGCGGTGGCCGCGAGGCGCCAGTTCCTCCAGGGCCGGCCCCGACGGAGCGGCTCCATCGGCAGCAGGCGCCAGCTCTCGCCCGACCGCGGCAGCACCCGGGATTCCACGCCCCGCTCCGCCCCGAGCAGGACCACCCGCGCGGCCGGATCCTGGTCGCGCACGGCCGCCGCGAGGTTCAGCGCCGGGTAGAGGTGGCCCCCCGTGCCCCCGCCCGCGATCAGGACCCGCGCCCCGGACACTCAGCGTCTCCACGCGGCGGACACGTTGAGGAGAATGCCCGTCGCCGCCAGCGTGATGACCAGGCTCGTCCCGCCGGCGCTGATGAAGGGCAGGTTCACGCCCGTCGTCGGCAGCAGGCCGAGCGCGATCGCGACGTGCGCGAACGCGGCCAGCGCGACGGACGCCGTGATCCCTATGGCGAGGAGCCGCCCGAACAGGTCGGGGGCTCCGCGCGCGATCCGGATGCCGAGAAGCGCCCAGGCGACGAAGAGGGCGATCAGGATCACAACGCCGACGAATCCCCACTCCTCGGCGATGATCGAGAAGATGAAGTCGTTCTGCGGCTCGGGCAGAAACTGCATCTTCGTCATGCTGCGCCCGAAGCCGACGCCGCCGAGCCCGCCCGAGCCCACGGCGATCAGGGACTGGCGGAGCTGGTACCCTCCCGTGCCGGCCGCCGTCTCCGGATCGAGGAACGCCGTCAGGCGCCGGAACCGGTAGTCGGCCGCCACGATCTGGATCACGGCCAGGCCGGCGACTCCAAGCCCGAGCGTCGCGAAGTGGCGAAGCCGGGTTCCGGCGGCGAACAGCACGGTGCCGGCGAGCACCGCGATCCACATCGCCGCGGAGAAGTGAGGCTCCAACAGGACGAGCATGCAGACCGGCGCGATCACGATCAGGGCCGGGAGCACCCCCAGCCGGAAATCGCCGAGCAGGTCCTGTTTCCGGACCGCGTACGCGGCCGTCCAGATCACCACGGCCAGCTTCGCGAGCTCCGACGGCTGCAGCGTCACGCCGACGTCGAGCCAGCGTCGGGCCCCGTTCACGCGCGGCGCGATGCCCCCGGTGCCCGGAAGCACGAGCGGGAGCAGAAGCAGGACGACGGCTCCGAGGATCGGCCACGCGAAGCGGCGATACAGGCGATAGTCCACGAGCGCGGCGACGGCCAGCGCCAGGAACCCGATCCCCGCCCGGCTCGCCTGCTGGAACAGGTACCACGTGTCGGGCAGACCCTTTCTCTGCGCCACGTACGCGGAAGCGCTGTAGACCGAGAGCAGCCCGAAGCCGACCAGCAGGATCGTCACCACGAGCAGCGCGCGCCCGCTCGCCGACGGACCGGCCGACGTCGGACGGACGGGGAATCCGCGCAGTCCGAGGGCGCCCTCGCGCCGCGGGCGACTGCGGCTCACGTCGCCGCCTCCACCTCGGGAAGCGCCGCGAACGCCGCCTCGAAGGCGCGGCCGCGCTCGGCGTAGTTCGGGAACATGTCGAAGCTCGAGCAGGCCGGGGCGAGCAGCACGACGTCGCCTGGCCGGGCGAGTCCGTCCGCGGCGCGAACCACCGCGTCCATTCCCGTCTCGACGTGCAGCGTCTCGACCGCGCCCTGCAGGTCGGAGACGATCCGCGGCGCCGCCTCCCCGAACGCGATCACGGCGCGGACCCGGCCGCGGGCGGCCCGGGCGATCTCCTCGTACGGCTCTCCCTTGTGCCGCCCGCCGAGGAGCAGGACCACCGGCCGGTCGAAGGACCGGAGCGCCGCCACCGCCGCCGCCACGTTCGTCGCCTTCGAGTCGTTCACCCAGAGCACGCCGGTGCGCTCCCCCAGCGGCTGCAGGCGGTGCGGCAGCCCCCGATACGCGCGGAGCGAGGCCGCGAGGGTCGAGGGCTCCGCCCCCGCGAGGACCGCGGCGAGACTGGCGGCGGCCGCGTTCGCCGCGTTGTGCGGCCCGAGGATCGGGAGGTCCGCCCGGGTGGCCCAGCACTCCGGGACAGGGTTCCCGTCCGGGTCGAGCCGGGCGCGCAGCGTATCTTCCGCATCCCACCATGCGCCGCACGGT
>Ga0316578_10001201_pt1 | contig 10280 bp, 3 predicted proteins | sample J0NA_2_FD_203076 | JGI IMG/M metagenome (GOLD analysis project Ga0316578, IMG submission 203076) | Rhizosphere microbial communities from salt marsh grasses in Alabama, United States - J0-2_160517rDrC | ecosystem: Host-associated > Plants > Roots > Rhizosphere | place: USA: Alabama | collected...
CGCCGCAGGCAACGTGACCGGACCTACGGTCCCCAAGTAGATGACGCATTGCGTGTGATTGATGAGAGTTTTGACCATATTTGTGTAGAACGTCTTACTCCCAACTTGGTCTGGATGGCCGAACATTTGGCTCGTCACGGCGAGTTGGAGGTTTCTGACTATCTACTGAGCAAGTTGGAGCAAATCAGCATCTCCACAGTTGGACGCATCCTGCAGCGCATCAGACAAGATCAACCACGCCTCCCGCGCAGGAAAGCTCCCAAGCGTCCCAAGTTGACTCAGTCCATTCCGATGAAACGAATTCCTTGGGACATCGCAACACCTGGATATTTCGAAGTAGACCTCGTTCATCACTGTGGTCCTTCTGCTTCCGGCGAGTACTTGTGTACGCTGCAGATGATTGATGTAGCCACCGGTTGGAGTGAACGAGTGGCTGTATTGGGGCGTAGTTTCGTGGTTATGGAACATGCCTTTCGAACCATCTTGCGCCGTTTGCCCTTTCCGATTCTGGAAGTTCACCCTGATAATGGTAGCGAGTTTTTGAACAATCACATGCTTCGCCTGTGGGGCAATACTATCCAGGGAGTGACTCTATCCCGCAGCCGTCCCTACCAAAAGAACGACAACCGTAATGTCGAACAGAAAAACTCGACGCTGGTCCGCGCCTACTTGGGTTACGATCGACTCGATTCTGTTGCTCAAACACTGGCTGCAAATCAGCTCTTTCAGTTGATTTGGGTCTACTACAACCTCTTTCAACCTGTGATGCGCCTGGTCGAAAAGCAAGTCGATCGTGAAAACGGAGGGCAGGTCCGAATTCAGCGCCGCCATGATCAAGCACGCACACCCTTTGATCGCCTATGTGCCACCAACGTGATACTGCCTGAACACCAAGAACAACTAGAGGCTCTACGCGACCGCATCAATCCGCGTGAGTTGCGACAACAAATCTACGATGCCATTGACCGTCTCTTTGCTCTCCCCGGTGTTGTTCCTGAATCTACTGAAAATGTGTATCTGACGTTGACAAAGAACTCAAGCAATAGCGCGTTGGACTTGGCATTCAATCGGACTCCTGTCCGGCAGCCGCCTAGTCCACACTCCTACGACTACGGCCCTGACCAAGTCGGCAAAATCGAGAAAGGAGATGGACAGTTCGGTAAGGTTTTCTTTTGAGTGAACGAAAGCCTTTCGGTAAGATTTTCTTTTGAGTTGACACGGGTCGGCGTAGGGTTTTTCGTGAGGTGATGCAGAACGAGTGCATTAGCTTGCTAAACAGAGCGTTTGTGTTAAAATACGCCGCGCGTGTGGATGCCCCCATCGTCTAGTCTGGTCTAGGACACAGGCCTTTCAAGCCTGCGACAAGGGTTCGAATCCCTTTGGGGGTACCAAATAAAAGGCTTGTCGGCACGACGACAGTTTCGAGGGGGAAGGTGCAGTAGTAGAGCCTTCCTTCTTTATTTCCCAGGGGGTGAGCCCTCGTCGCTCGGACGAGGACTTTTTGGGTTGCACTGTGACGGGGCTATTCTGCAGAACTGTCAATTTGTTGACAGTCCAGAACGGATGCGTTATAGTGTTCATAGTCCTCACTATGATGCGATGATGCCTGTGAGGTGGGCACAACTATCGCACAATTGAAGAAAACGATTTCGCTGAAGGAGGCAAAATGTCTTTGCACAATCTGCACACGAGATCAAGACATTTGGGACTGGTGTGTATCGTCGCCTGTTCACTGGTCTTTTCTCTCTCCGGTTGTCGGGGGCTCACGCCGGCACCTGAACCGGTGACGATCACGTTTTCTTATTCCAACTACTATACTAACGCAAAACACCTCGAGGTGATGGTGGACGAGTTCAGCGAGCAGTATCCGTACATCACCGTCGAGCTGCTGCCCCTCACCTTCTATCGTTCGCTGACGTATCCTGGAGACGTCAACGTTGCCTATTCGTGGGATACCCTCGAGAAGCATGCGCAGGGCACAATCACTATGATGGATCTCACGACGTTCATCGAACAAGAGGACTCGCTCGATCTGGCTGATTTCTACCCCGGCGCGATGAGTTTCTTCAGAATGGAGGAAAAGACCCTCGCCATTCCGACGGGCGTGGACGCAGAGGTGCTGTACTACAACAAGGATCTGTTTGACCGGTATGGTTTTCCTTGCCCTGAGGTTGGATGGACGTGGGACGACTTTTTGGATGCTGCCATTGCTCTACGCGACCCCAATGCCGGTATCTATGGCTTTGGGGCCAATCCGGATAGCTGGGACTATGTAGACATTATCTATTCGCAAGGGGGACAGCTTGTTGACGATCTGCAGGAACCTACCCGCGCGATGTATGACGACCCGAAAAATGTCGAGGCGCTGGGGTGGTACGTCGGCCTGAGCGAGGAATACAGCGTGGCCCCCACACGGGAGCAGGTGCAGAAGGAATTCGGAGGGTATGTCTATAATGGCATTACGATGGGCAAGGTGGGTATGTGGATAGGAGGGTTCTCTGAGCGCCAAGGGTACAATTCCGAGTGGGGTTTCGAATGGGGGATGGTACCCCTGCCGGGCGAGGAGGGGACACCCACGCTGGGCTGGTGGGAGGAGGGGCTTTTTATCTCTGGCGAGGCTCAACACCCCGACGCGTGTTGGAAGTGGATCGTGTTTCTTTGCGAGCGGAACCTCCCCAGTTTTCTGATGCCGGTGCGCAGGTCAATTGTCGAGTCCGAGAAGTACAGAAATACGGTGGGATTCGAGGTTGCCGACATTGCCATGGTTTCTATAGAGAAAGTGTCGCCGGTCGGCTACGAGACGCAGGAGCTTCTCAAAAAGCTCGATCAAGGAGTCGACATGTACTTCAGTGGCACGTTCGGGACGCCTCAAGAGGCATTGGTTTGGGCACAGGAGCGGGTCCGGTAGGAGGCGGGTTGGCAGAGGAGGGTGGCTGGGTTGCGTGTATTTCCTGTGGGAAGGCATCTACTGCCTTCCCTATTGTTCCCCGTCTCGATCGGCTCATACAAGTCTCTTTGCCATCGTTGCCAAAGTGGGTATAATCGGCCCGTATGGATGGCTCATCGCTTCAAATCCGCCTCTTGGGTTCGCTTGCGCTGACGTATGAAGGGGAGCTTTGTTCTTTGCCATCCTCCTCCAACGTCCGCTCGCTGCTGGCCTACCTGATTTTTCACCACGACCGCCTTATCTCGCGCGATAGGCTTGCAGGCATTTTTTGGCCCGACCGGCCCGATGACCGTGCGCGTCGTGCACTTTCTCAGGCTCTGTGGCAGGCGCGCTCTGCCCTTGGTCCAGCGGCCGATCGTTTGACGGCGGAACGCCAGGAGGTCACGTTCGAGCTGCGTGCAAAAGACCGGCTGGACGTGGCTGAGTTTGAGCGGTTTGCAGATGACGCCGATCTCCGTTCCCTGGAAGCCTCCGCCGATCTCTACCGGGCAGATTTTCTGGAAGGTATCTATGACGACTGGGCGCTACTTGAGCGGGAGCGGCTGCGAGAGTGTTATCTACAGGTCTTGGGGCGGCTGAGCGCGCTTTACAAGCAGCGGGGGGACTATGAGCGGGCGCTTGTATATGCTCAACGCCTGGTGGCTGCCGATCCGCTGCACGAGGAGGCGTATTGCGAGGCAATGCGCCTTTACCATCTGCTGGGACGCTCCCAAGCGGCGCTGGAGCAGTTTGCGGCTCTGAGCGCCCTGCTGGAAAAAGAGATGTCCATTTCCCCAACTCTCGCTACCCTGGCCCTTTACCAAGAGATTGTGGCCACCATGGAGAAGGTTGTTCCCCCACATCTACCTGCCGCGCCACCGCCACCTCCCCTCCTTCGTGGCCTGGCTCATCTGCCGTTGGTAGGGCGGGCCAAGGAGCGTGCGAGGCTGCTGCGTGGTTTGCAGACAACCATCCAGGGTTGCGGGGGACACGCCCTGATTGAAGGGGACGCCGGCGTGGGCAAGACGCGCCTGGTCGGCGAGGTCGTTGCCGATGCCCGCTGGCGAGGGTTTCAAGTCGGCTTGGCCAAAGCGGAGCACCTGGCTGCCCCGGGGCCGTACCATCTGCTGCGCGAGGCACTCTCCCCGCTACTGACGCCATTGCGCGTGGCTCAGGTGTCGGAACTGGTCGAGCCGATCTGGCTTGCCGCTGCAGCCTCTGTCTTTCCCGCTGTGGCCGAACACTTGCCCGATCTTGATCCTCTGCCACACATCGATCCGCAGCAGGAGCGGCGACGTTTGTGGGAGGGGATGCGGCGCTGCGTGATGGGGCTGGCGACCATCTCTCCCCTGTTGCTGGTGTTGGAGGACCTGCAGTGGGCGGACGAGACGACCCTGGCGGCGCTCCCTCCCCTGGCGTCGAATCTGTCTGGGGGGCGAGCGTTCGTGATCTTTACCGCGCGCACCGCAGAGGCTCGCCAGCGAGTCGCTGTGTGGGAGACGTTGGAGGCGCTCGATCGAGCCGTACCCCTGTTGCGGGTGGACCTACAGCCATTCGATTCGGCAGAGACCGTGACCTTGGTCAAGCGGGCCTTGGGTGCGGCTGAAGCCGATGCCGATTCGGATGTCTTTGGCCGGCGACTGCAGGACAAGACGGGGGGCAACGCACTCTTTTTGGTCGAGACCTTGAAATCGCTGTTGGAGCAGGGATCGCTCACGCCATCGCCTGTTGCGGGGTGGCGCTTACCCTCTGCCGACGAGCCGCTGCCCACGCCGCTCTCGGTTCACGAGTTGATCGCCGGGCGCTTGGGGCGGCTGGATGCTTCTTTGCGAAACGCATTGGATCTGATCGCCGTGCTTGGTGATGACGCCGCGTTCCCGGTTGCCGTGCGAGCCGGTGAGGCGCAAGCGGTGGAGCTATCTGCGGCGCTGGAGGCGCTGAAGCAGCGAGGGTTTCTGGTAGAGGCTGGAGCGGGCTACAGTTTCGAGCACGACCAGATCCGGGATGTGGTCTATGGGGCTCTTTCCTCTGATCGGCGCTTGGCGCTCCATCGTCGTGCCGGGCGAGCGTTGGAAGCGTCGATGCCGCAGAGGAGTGAATCCATGGCCTATCACTTTAGCCGGGGAGAGCTGTGGGATGAGGCGGTCGAGTATAACAAGCGGGCAGGCGACGCCGCGCGGGCCGTATATGCCAACGTCGAGGCCACGGCGTATTACACCAAGGCTCTGGAGGCCCTCGACCGATGTTCGGGTTCGCCCGGTCCCGATTTACGCTTCGAGCTGCACCTGGCTCGAGAAAAGGTCTACGCCCTCCAGGGGGAGCGGGAGGCGCAGCGGGAGGAGCTTGACGTGCTAGAGACCCTGGCCGAGGATCAGGCATCGGTCGAACAACAAGCCAAAGTGGCCCTTCGCCGAGCGCACTATAGTGAGGAGACCGGCGATTATGCCGCCGCCGTCGCCGCTGCGCAGGCCGCCGTTCCCATGGCGCAGAGCGCGGGCGCGGCCGAGCTGGAGGGAGAGGCTTTCTTGGAATGGGGGCGAGGTCTGTGGCGGCAGGGGGAGTATCCGGCTGCCTGCACACGCTTTGAGCAAGCGTTGGCGCGGGCTCAGGATTCCGCTCTGGGGCGGTTGAAAGCAGACGCTGTGAACAACCTGGGCAACGTGTGCCTTTACCAGGGCGACTATGCCCAGGCCCGTACTTACTTTGAGCAGACGCTGTCTTTGCACCGGGAGCTCGGCAACCGCCAAGGTGAGGGTAATGCCCTCTACAACCTGGGGTATGTCGTGCACGATCTGGGCGACTATGCTACGGCCCGCTCTTACTATCAGCGGGCGCTGGACATATACCGTGAGATCGGCTTCCGGCGTGGCGAAGGAACGGCGCTCATGATTTACGGCATCCTGTTGATGGAGATGGGTAATTACGTCTCGGCCCTGGGCCATTACGAGCAATCCCTGCAGATCTTTCGCGATATCGATGACCGGGAGGACGAGGCCCTGACCCTCGCCAATATAGGTACGATACTCTTGGCGCTGGGCATCTATGATGAGGTTCAACCTTACTTTGAGCAGACCCTGAGCATCCACCGTGAGGCGGGGGATCGGCGCGGACAGGGGGTGACGCTGAACAGTCTCAGTATGTTGTTTTTCCTCCGGGGGGATAATGCGGCGGCTGAGGAATATGCCAGACAAGCGTTGACCATGCTTCAGCAACTCGGTGATCGGTATTACCAGGCCTCCGCTTTGACCTCCCTGGGCCGTGCCCTGGAGGGCTTGCGTCGGCTGGCAGAGGCCGCCGACGCTTACCGGCAAGCTCTGGACATCCGGCGCGAGTTAGACGAGCCAAACCTGGCCATGGAGCCTCTGGCTGGCCTGGCCCGCGCTGCCCTGGCCCGAGGAGGCCTGGACCAGGCTCTGGCTTACACGGAGCAGATTATGAGCCACCTGGCAGGTGGAAACCTGAACGGCACGAGCGAACCGGTTCGCGTATACCTGACCTGCTACCGCGTTCTGCACGCGCTCCACGATCCTCGCGCCGATGAAATCCTGGGAAAGGCGCACGGGCTGTTGCAGGAGCGGGCGGCGGGCATCGACGATGCAGAGAAACGGCGTTCCTTCTTGGAGAACGTGGTTTCTCACCGGGATCTGGTGGCCGCGTTCCGGCAGGCACAGGTGTGCCAGGTGACCGTGCATTTGCCTCGCGCCGACGTGCCCACGGGCCGTCCCCTGCGCGATGACGAGTGGGTCGAGGTGACCTGGGCTGTGTCTGCGCCGGAGGACGACGAGATCGCTGGCAAGGTTGACCGTCGCCGGCACCGGCTGCTGCGCCTGCTGCGCCAGGCCGCCGAGCAACGGGCGGCCCCCACCGTGGCCGACTTGGCCGCCGCCCTCGATGCTGGCGAGCGGACGGTCAAGCGCGACCTAGCCGCTCTGCGCGCTGCGGGCCACGATGTGCGCACGCGGGGAAGCTAACGAGTGACGTCAAAACTGCTTTTTATGGCATTCTAAGCGAAATAGCAAGTAAATCGTCTACGGTGTGTCGAGCTGCTGGTGAGAACCGGCAGCTTTTTTGTTGGTCTGCTATCTCAAAATGGCCCCTAGGTTTCCTCAATTTGGCCCCCCGGTATGAGACAGTTCTCAGATAGGCTTGTGATACACTGACTGCGATTCGAGACCCGGGCCGGGCATTCGGCCCACATCAAAATCTTTAGGAGGATTCTCATGGATCGCAAACGTCTTATCACAGTTTGTTTACCGTTGCTCGCGCTGCTCGCGGCTACGTTCGCCTGCGGCGCTCCGACTGCCAGCAAGCCCACTATTCAGGTCCTGGCGCCGCCTAATGGCGCGCAAGTGGCTGTGGGGCAGGCGATCGAGGTGCAGTTCCGCGCCGAGGATGCCCAGGCAGTTGCCTGGGTCAAGATGGAGGTCGGTGGTGCCGTCGTGGCCACGATGGAATCTCCTGTGGCAGAAGGGCAGACGCCGCTGGAAGGCATCCTGCGTTGGACGCCGCCCGAGGCGGGTACGTTCAGCCTGACGCTCACCGCGCACAGCGCCGCCGGACAGGATAGCGCCCCGGCCGCTGTGACCGTCGAGGTGGTCGAAGCCTCCGCCGGGCTGCCCGATCCCACGTTGGTGCCCACCGTCCCGCCCAAGGCAACCCAGCCCGCGGCACCAACGGCGACGACCAAGGCCGGAGCGCCGACGGCGGCGACGCGGGCCAGTGTGCCTACAACGGTGCCCACTGCGGTGCCGACCAAACTGCCCACGGCTGTGCCCACTCAACTCCCCACTGCTGTACCGACCACGCCGCCTACGGCGGTGCCCACGGACACACCTCCGCCTACAGCGACCACCGTCCCCTCACCAGAGATATCGGCTTTCTACGCCGATGCGTACGCCATTGGGCCTGGCCAATGCACGGCCATTCATTGGCAAACCAGCAACGCCACTACGGTGCTTTTGAACAGTGAGGCAGTGGCGGCTAGCGGGGACCGCACCTACTGCTCGGCGGACCTCTCGACTGGAATGAACGCGTTCGAGTTACAGGCCTCGAACGGCTTTGAGACGGCGCTGCGCTCCCTGACCATCACCAACCAGGAACCGCAGGTGCTCACTGCTCCATTCGTTCCCTCTCTCAGCGGCAGTGTCTCCGATTTTGGGGCGCTTAGTGCCAAGGTCTATCCTGGCGACGACGTGGCTAACGGCAACTATATCGGCTTCATGTCCTTCGATATCACCAGCCTGCCGAGTGATGCGACGATCAAGTCGGCCAGGCTGGACCTGGGCTCTTGCTCCACCAGGGGCAACCCCTTCACTGATCTGTCGGGGCAGCTTTACGTGACTTATCTGTACTACGGTGACTTGGAGGCAAGTGACTATTCTGCTGGCGGGGGCGAGTACATAGGCAGCGTCTATGGCTGCCCGGGCGGGCAGATCGATGTGACTGCATCGCTGGATGCGCACAAGGCTCCCGCGTATTACCAGGTCACGTTGAGCTGGCCGGTCAAGACCGACTTTGACGGCGCGACCGACGACGTCACCTACACGAGTCCGTCGCTAGAGATCGTGTACCTGCCGTAGCTGAAGCGAAAGTGGAAAAGGGATTGTGGACGAGCTTACACAGTTGAAAGGAAGAGATCAGATGAAACGACGATTATTATCTGGGGTCCTGGTTACGATTTTGTTGACAGCGCTGTTGGGCGTCAGGCCGGAGCAGGCGCGCGCGGCCGGTTTCGTGGTCAACAGCGATTGGGATGGCGCAGGAGCGGGTGACGCCGACTTCAGCGACGATATCTGCAGCGACAGCTACGGCTGGTGCACCCTGCGCGCGGCCATCGATCAGGCCAACGCCCGCAGCGGCATTGACGCCATCGCGTTTGCCGTGCCCATGACCATCACCATTGATGCGGGAATGGGCGCGCTGCCGGCGATTACCGACCAGGTGACCATCGACGCCAGCGGTGAGGCGGCGGCCGGTCGGCCGGGGGTGACCATCGACGGCGCCGGCGGCAATTTCAACGGGCTGCGGGTCGTAGCCGACGCGTGCGAGATCTATGGTCTGCACATTACCAATTTTGGTCGCGACGGCTTTGACATCGTATCGGCCTTCAACAAAATCGGCAGCGCCAACCCCAATCAGCGCAACGTGATATCCAATAATGGCAGGGCCGGAATCTCGTTCTATGGCTCGACTGCCCACCACAACGCGGCCCAAAACAATTGGATCGGCGTAGAACTGGACGGTCAAACAGCGGCTCCCAATCTCGTCGGTGTGTTGCTCGACGGTGGGGCGCAGGATAACCTTATCGGTGGGGAGGTGGCGGGCACGGGCAACTATATCTCGGGCAACTCGAGTCTCGGTGTGTACATCAGCGGTGCCAGCCACAATAACCGGCTGGGCGATAACGTCATCGGCCTGACGCCGGTGAACGGCCTGCCGCTGAGCAACACAGGCTGCGGAGTTATGGTAGAGACGGGGCCGCAGTATACAAAAATCGGGGTCGCCCCTGCGCGGCCGAACACGATCGTGCACAATGGTTGGCACGGCATTTATCTCAGAAATGCTGCTTCAGGGGGGGTGTCTCATAACATCATCTCTGATAATGCCGGCGACGGTGTGCACGTGGATGGCTCTGCTGCCCTGGGCAATGACATCTTCCACAACAGCATCCACGATAACGGTGGCAAGGGAATCAGGCTGACAAACGGCGGGAACGCCGGGCTGGCGGCGCCCGTTATCGCCGCGGCTTCGGCAACCGGGGCGTCGGGGACGGCCTGCGCTGGCTGCTCCGTCTATCTGTACTCGGATGACGAGGACGAGGGCGAGATCTATGAGGGTCTCGCCGTGGCCAATGCCAGCGGCAACTGGACCTACACCAGCGCGCTCAACGGGCCCTACGTCACGGCCACCAGCACCGATGCCAGCAACAACACCTCCGAGTTCTCGGCGCCGCGCCCGATCGGCGTGTGCGGCGGGCCGATACCGCTCACGTGTGGCCAGCAGGTCAGCGGGGATACCATCGGCTATCCTAACGGCTGTCAGTCGTATGATTGTTCCGTGTGGCCATCCCCCGAGTCGGGGCCGGAGGTGATCTACAGCTTGAGCCTGCCGGCGGGCGGCACCTGGTCCTTCACGGCCACGCTCAGCAGCATGAGTGCCGACCTGGACGTGTTTGTGCTATCGTCGAGCGGGTGCAGCAGCGGGCAGTGCCTGACGCCCGGTTCCTACGGTAACGAAATGGTCGCGGTCGAGAACGTGCCCGGTGGTCAATACTACATCGCCGTGGATGGCTACAACGGCGCGGCTGGCAGCTATATGCTCAGTGTGGCCTGCAGCACCGAGTCGCCCCGTGTGT
>Ga0316578_10001202_pt1 | contig 10274 bp, 7 predicted proteins | sample J0NA_2_FD_203076 | JGI IMG/M metagenome (GOLD analysis project Ga0316578, IMG submission 203076) | Rhizosphere microbial communities from salt marsh grasses in Alabama, United States - J0-2_160517rDrC | ecosystem: Host-associated > Plants > Roots > Rhizosphere | place: USA: Alabama | collected...
CCCATCATGATCATCCGGGCGACCCAGAAGAAGATGATGTCGAAGCCGGTGATCAGCACCGAGGTCGGGTAGAAGGTGCGCAGCCGCTCCGTGTGCTCGGGCCAGCCGAGCGTGCTGAACGGCCACAGCGCCGAGCTGAACCAGGTGTCGAGCACATCCGGGTCTTGCTCCAGAATGCAGTCTGTAGCAAGACTATGCTTGCTCCGAACCTCCTGCTCGGAGTGCCCCACGTAGACATTGCCTTCGGTGTCGTACCATGCCGGGATACGGTGCCCCCACCAGATCTGGCGGCTGATGCACCAGTCCTGGATGTTGCGCATCCAGTCGTAATAGGTGTTCTTCCAATTGTCCGGCACGAAGCGGATGCGTCCGTCCTCGACCGCCTCGATGGCCGGCTTGGCGAGCGGCGCGATGCGCACGTACCACTGATCGGTCAGATAGGGCTCGATGACGGCGCCGGAGCGATCGCCGCGGGGAATCATCAGCTTGTGGTCGCGCACGCCGGCGAGGAGACCCTCGGCCTCCAGGTCGGCGACGATCTGCTTGCGTGCGGCGAGCCGGTCCATGCCGATGTAGGCGCTCGGGATCAGCTCGTCCTCTTCGGGCTGGTTGGCGCGAATGGCCGCGTCTGGGGTGAAGATGTTGATCAGCCCCCCGTGGGGCTGATCAGCGATCGGGTTCTCGTCGCGGTGTCGCAGCCAGACCTCGTGGTCGTTGAAGTCGTGGGCCGGCGTGATCTTGACGCAGCCGGTGCCGAACGCTGGATCGGCATGCTCATCGGCGATGATCGGGATGCGCCGGCCGGTCAACGGCAGCTCCACAAGCTCCCCGATCAAATGCTTGTAGCGCTCGTCCTCCGGGTTCACGGCCACGGCGCAGTCGCCGAGCATGGTCTCGGGACGGGTGGTGGAGACGACCATATGCCCGGTCCCGTTGGTCAGCGGGTAGCGCATGTCCCACATATTGCCGGCTTCCTCCTCGGACAGGACCTCCAGGTCCGAGACCGCTGTGTGAAGCACCGGGTCCCAGTTCACCAGGCGCTTGCCGCGGTAGATCAGGCCCTCTTCGTACAGCCGGACGAAGACCTCGCGGACCGCCGCCGACAGGCCCTCATCCATCGTGAAGCGCTCGTGGGCCCAGTCCAGCGACGAGCCGAGCCGCCGCAGCTGGCGGGTGATGTTGCCGCCGGATTCACCCTTCCACTGCCAGACTCGCTCGATGAAGGCGTCGCGGCCGAGGTCATGACGGGTCTGACCGGCGCCCTCCAGCTGGCGCTCGACGACCATCTGGGTGGCAATGCCGGCATGATCGGTCCCTGGCTGCCAGAGGGTGCGGCGGCCGAGCATGCGCTGGTAACGGATCAGCGCGTCCATGATGGTGTTGTTGAAGCCGTGACCCATGTGCAGGCTTCCGGTGACGTTCGGCGGCGGGATCATGATGCAGTAGGGTGCAAGCCCAGCGCTGTCGCCGGACGTGTCGGTGTCCGGCGCAAACCAGCCCGCCGCTTCCCAGGTTTGGTACCAGTGGGTCTCGATCGCCCGGGGGTCGTAATTCTTCTCCAACATGATCTGCCGCCTAGCTTCAAAACGATCTCGGCAGTATACCGGAGCGGATTAGGCCGTTGCCGCTGACGGTGGGTCACGGTATCGGCCGGATGCGGTATCCTCACGGCCCAACGATAACGAGCAGGTCAGGGTTATGGGGTCAGTGAGCGGTCAGTCGGGGGACGTGCGCGTTTGGAGCGCCGGGTTGCGCGGATGGTGGTTGCCGGCGTTGTTGCTGGTGGCGGGGCTCGGCGGTCCGTTCCCCCCCGCCGTGGCCCAAGACGGCTGCCTGAAGCAGGTCTTCAATCGCTACTGCCTCGGCGGTGATGTGGCGCCGCTGATGCAGCAACAGCCGGCGGTGACCCAAAACGACGGCGAGCGCGCGGCGCTGATCTTCTACCACGGGCCGGATCGGGACTACGTGATGGCCTTCCGCGGGCGCATCTACAAGGTTCTGCGCCAGTACCGGACCACGACCCAGCTCCGCTTCGACGAGCTCTACGGGCTCCTGCGCGAAAAGTACGGCCCTGGCGAGGACCGCAGCCGGTTCCCGAGCTATGCCAACAATGCTGGGCGCAAGCAGAGCGCGATCCGCCGGGGCGAAGGTCTGGCCGAGCATGCCTGGGAGCCCGGTGCGGGCTGGCATATCGAGCTGTCTTGGACGCGCGAGCTTGGCCTGTCGCTGGCCTATGTCGCCGATGAGCTTGACCGGCATCAGCGGGAGGCGCTGGAGGGTGGGTATTGACCTTCGGAGCGGCGATGAGGTACGCAACATGATCGAGAGTATCCGTAAGTCATTCAGCCGCCGTATCGGCGGCGCTCGCGCCATGATCTTCGTCGGTGTCCTCGTGGCCAGCTTCCCGCTGCAGGCCGACCGGGTCTCCGAGCTGCCGGCGATCTGGCAAGACCGCCTGCTTGCGATCCCGGAGGCGGACCTCAGCGGAGCCGAGCCGCTCATGCAACAGGCCATCACCAGCGCCCGCGACGAGATCGCCGGGCTGCTCGCGGCCGATTCGCCGGACGAGGCGGCCCTTGGCACCGCGTACGGCCGTCTCGGTGCGCTGCTGCTGCTGGTGGAGGTCGAGGCACCGGCCGATGCCAGCCTGCGCAACGCCATGCAGCTGGACCCCGATGCATTCCGCTGGCCCTATTACGCCGGCTATCTGGCGATGCTAGCCGGCAACCTGGAGCAGGCCGTCGACTATCTGGAGACGGCTCGGGCGATCGACCCGGACTATGCACCGCTGTACGTCCGCCTGGGTAAGGTCCACTTCGACCGCAGCGAGCTGCCTGAGGCCCGCGCCGCGTTCGAGCGCGTCATCGGCGACGAAACCGGTCTGGCCGCGGCCGCGCACTACTATCTCGGCCAGATCGCCAACCTGGAGCGGCGCTTCGACGACGCGGTCGTCCATCTGGAGGCCGCACTGGCCATCAATCCCGATGCCACCGAGGTCCACTACCCGCTGGCTCAGGCTTACCGGTCCCTGGGCCGTAACGACCTGGCGAAACAGCACCTGGGCCAGTTCAAGCTGCGCGCCCCGGATATCCCGGACCCGCTGATCGCCGAGCTCGAGTCGGCGACCAAGCGCTCGTTGCCAGCCTTCAAGCGCGCCATCCATGCGGTTCGCAATGGCGATTATGCCGAGGCCGTCGAGCGCTTTCAGGAAGGTCTGGCCGTGGACCCGGACAATGCCGCGGCCCGCGTCAGCTACGCCCGGGCGTTGTATCTGAACGGCGCGCGGGACCAGGCCGCGCCCGAGCTCGACCGCGCCCTGGCGCTGGAGCCGGACATGGTGCTCGCCAACTTCCTGCGCGCGACCCTATTGCAGGCCGCCGGTGAGACCGAGGCCGCCGCGGCGGCCTACCGGCGTGTCCTCGATACGGAGCCGGACCATGCCGGCGCGCTGTTTTACCTGGCCGGCCTGCAGTTCGCGAACGGGGATTGGGCAGCTGCCGCGGACGGCTACCGCCGCGCCCTGGCCGCCGAGCCGGCGCTGACGCCGGCCCGTGTGCTCGGCCTGGTTGCCGAGCTGCGTGCCGGCGCCGCTGAGGCCGAGGTCCTATCCCGGCTTCAGACCCTGGCGGAGACCCACCCGGACGACCGCGTGCTCACCTACGCCCTGGCACGGCTGCTCGCCGCCGCGGCCGATCCTGCCCTGCGCGACCCGAGCCGCGCGATGAAGCTGGCCGCGGAGCTGATGGTCCTGGCCCCGATGCCGCCCCACGAGCGTGTCGTCATCCTGGCTCAGGCCGCCGGCGGCGACCCGGAGCAGGCAGCCAAGGAGCAACGCCGGCTGATCGACACCGTTGGCTGGATGGCGCCGCCGGCTGACCTTGCGGCCATGCAGGCCGAGCTCGACGCCTATGATCGGGGCGAGCTGCCAGCGGCCTGGCTGGAAGGCGATGCCATGCTGTCGCCGCCGCCACTGATGCCCGAGGGGCCGTTCCGCGACTATCCGGCGACGCGTCCCTACTGACCGCCCTGCGTCGCGGTTTGCACAATCGATACGGATGGCCTACAAAAGGGGCCATCGACGTATCCGAGCAGAATCAGGTCAACCGCCGCTTGCGGCGCAACATCACAGGTGAGACATGGGCTTCTGGGACAAGCTGAAAGGCGAATTCATCGACGTCATCGAGTGGGTCGACGACAGCCCCGATACACTCGTCTACCGCTTCCCGACGCAGAACCGTGAAATCCAGATGGGCTCGTCGCTGATCGTCCGCGAGACCCAGCAGGCGATGTTCGTCTACCAGGGTCAGAGCGCGGACCTGTTCGGACCCGGCCACTACAAGCTCCAGACCGACAACATGCCGGTCATGACCACGCTGCGGCACTGGACCCACGGCTTCAATACCCCGTTCAAGTCCGAGGTCTACTACTTCAATACCCGCCAGTTCACGGACCTGCGCTGGGGCACGCCGCGGCCGGTGACCGTGCGCGACAGCGACTTCGGCGTCGCCAGGCTGCGCGCCTTCGGCATCTACAGCATGCGCATCGAAGACCCCAAGCGCTTCTTCACCGAGCTCAGCGCCACCAAGGAGCGCTTCCGGGTCGGGGACATCGAGGATCAGCTGCGCCAGACCGTCATCACCCGCATCAGCGACCTGTTCGGCGAGGCGGAGCACCCGTTCCTGGACTACGCCGCCAATCTCAACGAGTTCTCGGCGGCGATGGAGGAGTCCCTCAAGCCCGACTTCGCAGCGTTCGGCCTCGGGCTCGAGTCCTTCTTCATCCAGAACGTCTCACTGCCCCCCGAGGTCGAACAGGCCCTGGACGCCCGCGCCCGCATGGCCGCCATCGGCGACCTCGACGCCTACACCAAGCTGCAGACCGCCGACGCCATCCCCGAGGCGGCCAAGCAGGAGGGCGGACTCGCCGGCGCCGGTCTCGGTGCCGGCATCGGCATCGCGATGGGGCAGGGTATCGGCGCTGCCCTCGGCGGCCAGCAGGGCGGCTTCGGCCAGCCCCAGCAGCCTCAACAGCCAACCCCGGCGGGCCACGACACGCCGACCAAGATCATGGTCCGCTGCATGAAGTGCGGCAAGCTGTCGGAGGAGACCGCCAAGTTCTGCTCCGGCTGCGGTAACCAGCTGCGCGGCGACTGATCCGGCGATCCGGTCTCGGACTCGAGGGCCGTTGGGCGGCCGCGATAAAGCCAGCGGTCTCCCTCAGGCGACGCGACAGTTGCCGGCCCCAACGGAAGGCTCCGGGTGCCAGCCAAGCTGGGCGCCCCAAAGCCAGAGCGCTAGCGGGACTCGCACCGCTGGTCCCGGCATCGGTGCACCTCGATCGTGAGGTGGTCGATCCCGGGGAGGTCTGCCAGCAGGCCGCGGTAGTATTCGACCGGCCGCGGATCATGGCTGACCAGCGACAGGATGCAGGCGCGGCTAGCGGCACCGACGCGCCAGAGGTGTAAGTCGGCGACTCGCACATCATCCGCCGTCTCCATCGCGGCCCGGATGCGCCGGGCGGTATCGCCGTGATCCTCGGCGTCGAGCAGGGTCCGGGCGCTTTCGACGGCGAGGCCGTAGGCCCAGCGGCCGATCAGCACCGCGCCGACGATGCCCATCAGCGGGTCGAAGAAGGCCCATCCGAGCAGCATGCCGGCAGCGAGGGCGCCGATGGCCAGCAGCGAGGTCAGGGCATCGGCGATGACATGCAAATAGGCGGCGCGCAGGTTGTGGTCCTTATGCTCGGCATGTTGGCCATGATCGTGATCGTGATCGTGGCCATGGTCGTGATGATGGTGGTGCTCGACGCCAGCTCGGCCGAGGATCCAGGCGCTCAGAAGGTTCACGACCAGTCCGAGCACGGCCACCGCCATCGCCTCGCCGTAGTGGATCGCCACCGGGTTCAACAGCCGCAGCGCTGACTCCACGAGCAGCCACAGGGCACCCGTTCCGAGCAGGAGCGCGCTGGTGTAGCCGGCCAGCGTCGGTACCTTGCCGGTGCCGAAGGTGAACCGGGTATCGGCAGCCCAGCGCCGCGCCGCGCGATAGGCGAAGACGCTCAGACCCAGGGCCGCCGCATGGCTGCCCATGTGCCAGCCGTCCGCCAGCAGGGCCATGGATCCGGTCAGCCAGCCCGCGAGCAGCTCGACGACCATCGCCGTCGCCGTGAGATAAACCACCCAGCGGGTCTGACGCTCGGCCTTCAGCTCGGCGTCGGTGGTGAAGTCGTGGCTGTGCTGCCAGGGCTCGACGCCGTGCAGATGCATCGCGAAACGCCCTCAGTTGGTGATCAGCTCGTAGAGCTCGGGGGCGGCCTGGTCACAGTTGCAGCAGCCACCGCAGGCGCTACCGACCGGCAGCTTTCGCACGCGGGCCTTGCGTTCCAACACCGCGAGCATGCCGCGCAGCGCGTCGGCGTCGGTGTCGAAGCGGTTGGCCATGTCGACCAGCGATGCGCGTCCTCGCTCGGCCAAATAGTCGCGGATGTCGGAAAGGATCATTGTGATTACCGTGCCCGTGTTGATTGGACCAACGAACGGCGAAGTGGCAGACCTGGACGGAGCGTCCTTCTGGACCTGGATGTCTTGGCGACTCGGACTTCACTGGACCAAGATTATACATTGATGCGAATGAGTCGCAATACCGTAAATCGCTCGACGTATGCCCCATCCGGTCCTTGTAATGGCCGGGGCAGTTGGCCGATGGGCCACTAGGTCGCACAGGGACCGTCATCGGGGTATCGTATCGCTCGCGCGAGGCGGGTAGCGTCGGGCCGGCCAGCGCTTTCGACTCCTCGCCGACCGTTCAAGGAGCCACCAACGATGTCCCTATTTAGAGGCCAGATGGCGCGCCGACGCCGTGCAGTCCCTACAGAGGAAACCGTGCCGGGATCGGCAGGAGGCCATTATGGCTGACAGTGTCTTGAGCACAGGTGTCGGGCAGGTCAGCGCCGACCTCGAAGTCGAGCCCAGTGGGCCAGCCCCCGGCGAGCTTGACCCGGAGCTCACCATCGCCAGTCAATTCGACCGCGCACGGCGGCACCTGAGCCACATCGAGCCCGGTCTGGCCGACTTCCTGCGTCAGCCCAGTCGCACCATCACCGTCAAGATACCCATCGAGCGGGACGATGGCAGCATCACCAGCTTCGTCGGTTACCGGGTGCTGCACAATCGGCTGCTCGGTCCCGGCAAGGGCGGCATCCGCTACCACCCGGACGTGTCCATGGGCGAGATCGCCGCGCTGGCGGCGCTGATGACCTGGAAGTGCGCGCTGATCCGGGTACCTTTCGGGGGTGCCAAGGGTGGCGTGACCTGCGATCCGAAGAAGCTGACCCAGCGTGAGCTGCGGCAAATCACCCGGCGCTTCATCGCCGAGCTCGGCGACAACATCGGTCCCTACACCGACATCCCTGCCCCGGACCTCTATACCAGCGCCCAGACCATGGCCTGGATCTTCGATACCTACGACAACCTGCACCCGGGCGAGAACAACTTGCCGGTGGTCACAGGCAAGCCCATGGAGCTCGGCGGCTCGGAGGGCCGCAGCGAGGCCACGGGTCGCGGCTGTGTGTATGCGCTGGAGCGCTTTCTGGCCCTTGGGGCGGTGACCGGCCTGACCGAGGTGAACCAGGCGCGGGTGGCAATCCAGGGCTACGGCGAGGTCGGCCGCGTCGCGGCCCGCCTACTCTGTGAGGGCGGGGCGCACATCGCCGCCGTCAGCGACTCCCGCGGCGCGGTGCTGGCTGAGAACGGGGACTGTCTGGACCTCGAAGCCCTGAACGCCCATAAGGCCGCCAACGGTACCGTGGTTGGGCTGCCTGGCAGCCGAAGCATCACCAACAAAGACCTGCTGGCGCTGGATTGCGACGTGCTGATCCCGGCAGCCATCGGTGGCCAGATCCACTCCGGCAACGCCAATCAGGTCAAGGCCAGGGTCATCGTCGAGGGGGCCAACCGACCGATCACGCCACAGGCCGATGACATTCTCGCCGCCAAGGGCTGTCTGGTGCTGCCGGACATCCTCGCCAACGCCGGCGGTGTCACCGTCAGCTACTACGAGTGGGTTCAGAATATCGAGCATCACAGCTGGCCGCTGGAGGATATCAATGGCCGCCTGCGCAGCCGTATGAACAACGCCACCGACCGCGTTGTCAACCGCTGGCGGTCCTTGCCGAGGGACTGCTCCGACAGCGAGATGCCGTTCACAACGGATCTGCGCACCGCCGCCCTGGTCGAGGCGGTCGAGCGATTGGCCCTGGTCATCGGCCAGCGCGGGATCTGGCCCTGATGGCGGAGCAGCGACGATTCCGGCTGCCGCGGGCCTACAAGCTCGCGCTGGCGCTGGCGGTGGTCATCGGCCCGCTCTACTGGCTGATGCTCACCGAGGATGGCCAGCGCCGCATGGACCTCTTCGTGCTGAACCTGATGGGCCGACACGGCTTCAATGTCGCCTTCGAGCGGCTCGACGCGAACGTCACCGAGGCCGACCTGCGCGCCCAGTTCCCGCGCGCCGACCTGGCCTGCGGCGCCGCCCCGTCATCGTTCGGCGAGCGCGCCTGTGTCGCCAAGATCGCATCCTACAGTGGTGTACCGGCCCGCATGGCCACGGCATACCTGCAAGGCGAGCAGCTGCGCGCGCTGCGGCTGGACTACCAGCCTCGATACCATCCCCTGCTTCGCGCGGAGCTCCGCCGCCAGCACGGTGAGCCCGCGGAGCAATCGACCACCGCGCAGCCAGTCATGCGTTGGCAGTTGCCCGGCGGCACGCTGCTGCTGCCGGCGGAGAACGTGGACACGCCCTCGGATGCGGCGCTGATCTGGCTGTCGCGGCAAGTCGACGGCAGCAGCGGCTGAGCGAGTCGCCGACCCCGCCGCCCAGGTTGACGCCGATCGTGCGCGGGACGGAGCTCGGATGCCCTTAGTGTTGGCGCGGTGTCACGAGCCGGCGAGCGCCCGTCGACATCCTGGACGAGGCCATAACCACCAAGATCGACGGTGTGTGCGAGGCACGGAGGGCGACGGTTCAGCGCGACATTGATGTCGACCGCAGCGTCGCAGAGACGCCGACGAAACGCTGGGCGCGGGCAGCCAGGGCATGCAGCTCACCACTATCTGCGGAATCCATGCAACTCCGAGTCTCTGCGGTCGTCGGCCGCGGCCTCAAGGGCATCGGCATTTCCGAAGCGCTGCACTAGCCCCGGACCAGCCGATCGACGACGCGCCCATCGGCGTCCTTCAGCTCGATGGACAGCGGCATCTGGCCGAAGGCGTGGGAGGCGCATGACAGGCAAGGATCGTAGCAGCGGATGACCGCCTCGACGCGGTTGAGCATCCCTTCGGTGAGCTTGGCCCCATCGACATAGGCCTCGGCCACCTGGCGGATGCTCTGATTCATGGCCAGGTTGTTGTGGCCCGTGGCGATGATGAGGTCGACCCATGTGATCAGCCCGTGCTCATCGATCTTGTAGTGGTGCATCAGCGTGCCGCGCGGGGCCTCGGAGACGCCAATGCCTTCGTCCCGGTTGCCGCGGGCGCGGGCACGGACCCGGGTGTCGAGGATATGCGGGTCCTTGAGGATGCGCTGCATGGTCTCGACGGCGTAGATGATCTCGACCAGCCGGGCGTAGTGGTAGTGGAAGCTGGAGGTGACCGGTCCGGCGTCCTCCTGCAGCGTCCGGAACTCGGCCAGGGCGACATCGGCGAACGGCGTGCCGCAGGCGTCGGCGTTGTTGAGCCTGGCCAGCGGCCCGACGCGGTAGATGCCCTGCGGGTAGCCCAGCGGCTTGAAGTACGGGAACTTCATATAGCTGAAGTCCTCCACCGCCTCGCCGATGATGCGCTCGTAGTCGCTCGGCGGGACCATGTCCTCGACGATGCGTCCCTGGGCGTCCTTGATCCGCAAGAAGCCGTTGCAGTGCTCCAACGTGCCCTTCGGCGAGACCAGGCTCAGGAACAGCGTCGGCATCGTGCCGAAGCGCTCGGCCTCGTCCTTGAACTTGGGGACAAGGGTCTTGAAGAAGGCGTAGGTGTCCTTGGCGATCTGCAGCGCCTCCGGCAGCATGCCGAGCATCTGGTCGCGCTTCTCCTGGCTCAGCGGCTCGCTGACACCGCCGGGGACGACCCAGGTCGGGTGGATCTTCTTACCGCCTAGGGTCTCGATGATGGTCTGGCCGATCTGCCGCAGCCGGATGCCGTTCTTGGCGAGCTGGGGGTCGGCCGACATGACACCGAAGATGTTGCGCCGGGCCGGGTCTGAATCCCAACCGAGCAGCAGGTC
>Ga0316578_10001203_pt1 | contig 10266 bp, 12 predicted proteins | sample J0NA_2_FD_203076 | JGI IMG/M metagenome (GOLD analysis project Ga0316578, IMG submission 203076) | Rhizosphere microbial communities from salt marsh grasses in Alabama, United States - J0-2_160517rDrC | ecosystem: Host-associated > Plants > Roots > Rhizosphere | place: USA: Alabama | collected...
ACGGTTCAGAGTCGGCCTCAATGACATAGCTCGGGCCAGCCGATGGACACTCGATGAGGCCCACCTGCTCTCTTTCAGGTTCTGCCTCCTCGACCTCTTCTTCGACAATCTCCTCAAGGATCTCTGCATCCGCAGGCCAGTCCTCTTCTTCTGCGCCCTCTGATTCTGAGGCCTCCGCTTCTGGCTCCACCCCAGCCGCTTTTTCCCCCGCTTCTATCTCCAACACAAAACCCGGCACCTCGATCACCTCCTCTGGAGACTCTTCTTCCTCCTCCAAAGGAAAGATGCCGTAAAAGTGGCCTGTATCGTACCGGCTACCCTCCGCGAGGTAATGGTGTTCCCCCAAGTGCACCTCATAGCGCGGCATACGCAAAAGCAAAACATCCACCAGCTTCCAATGCTCACGGATTACGGCAAACGGCTCCGGTTCCTCTCCTTCCCCCTCTTTCTCTTCCTCCTCCTCTTCGCCGACGTAAACCAGGTAATCTTTGGCGCGCATCCAGGGAGCAACGTCCGGGGGTTGTAAGCGGCCAACGCGATTTTCCTCGGGATCAAAGAACTCGATCAAGCGCGTCTGGGCGGGTAACAGCTGCCCTGTCCACTTGGCCACGTAACACAGCTTCCGATTCCTGTCGGAGATGAGATAACGGTAGGCGCGCCCGTCGGCATAGGTCAGCTTGTGGATCATGCAGAGTATGTTGCGCTCGCGCTCTCGCGCCTGTATCTCTAGCCCGGGGATCTCCATAGCAAGCCCATCTAGCATTTCGGCTGAAGAACCTATCCTAAGCCACAGCACACAACGAAGTGCATCGAACCCAAGTGCGATTGTAGCACAAATTAGCCCTCAGGCCAATTTCCGCCAGCGATAGACCACAAAATGTCGGCCACGTGCCGGGCGGCATCAGGACGAGCGAGCGCTCTGGCGCGGGCGGCCATCTGCGCGAGATCGGGATTCCCAGGGGTCAGAAGTTCGCGCACCGCCGCAGCTACCTGTCCCGGCTTTGGCGTCCAAAGACCCGCACCCGACTGCGTGACATAGTCCACATTGGGACGCTCGTGGCCTGGGAGCGCGCCACTCAGCACCATTGGCAAGCCTACCACCATTGCCTCGCTGATGATGGTAGGGCTGGCCCTGGTCACCAGCAAATCGGCAGATCGCATCCACTCGTGCATGTTTTGCACAAAGCCCTCCACCCGCACCGGAAGCGGCCATTCCTCCGCGGTCAATTTACCGCGCAAGCGCTTGTTACGTCCTGCAATCACCACTAATTGCGCTCGCACGCCGCTGTTTGCGATCGCTTTGTAAAGGTGGTATGATGATCCCATGCCCTCCGCCCCGCTCACGATGAGCACTACAGGCAAATCAGTCCGCAGCCCCAGCCGTCGACGCACGGCAACAGCATTCTCTCGCATCACTTGGGCAAAGCATGGCCTCACCGGCAGCCCGGTCTCTAGGACGCGTTCTGCGGACAACCCACGGATCAGGGCGTCCTGCCGAGTTCCCTCCGTCGGTACAAGGCAGCGAGCTACGCCCGGCGCGAACCAAAATGCGTGGGCAGCAGTCAAATCGGTCACCAGTGTGACGAGCGGCGTATTGCCATCGACCTTTGGAAGCAGACGCAGCAGCAGGTGATTAAAGGCTGCGTGGCAAGAGACGACGAGATCCGCCGGATGGTCACGCAGGAGACGGCGCATGGCGGCACTCGTCAAAAGTTCCCAACCCATCGCGGGCAATCTGACACGCCGCGGCCCATCCGATAGGTGGAAACCGGCGCGCCACACCAGCCCCTTCAGGCGGAGCATCTGGGGGTAGACGTCACTTGGACGATTAAAGGGCCAAGGGGCGTATTCAGCCAGGGCATCCACCAGTTCGACCTGTGCCCGCTCGCCATAGAGATCGCGCAGTGTCTGAGCAACCGCATAGGCAGTGCTGCGATGACCGCCTCCTGTATCAGAAAACAGCAAGAGCAGCCGCCTGGTCCCGTTAGCCGTCTTGCACATCCAGTATCGCTTTCACCCGTCTCTCGAACTTGCCGCGTGGCAGCATCACACGCCTGCCGCATGTCAGACAGCGTATACCGATGTCAGCTCCCGTCCGGGTCACCTCCCACTCGTATCCGCCACAAGGATGCACTTTACGCATGCGCACCTTATCACCGACGTTTATCGTGAGCGGTTCCCGGTTGCTCATAGTTTCACCACGCGCGGCTTGGTACGACAATGTTCAGCCCGAACGATGGCCAGCACATCGTCCACCGCCCGATCGAGTTCACCCTCACGGTTGACAACAACGTAATCAAACTCGGACAAGCACGTCATCTCCTCGCAGGCAGTGGCGAGCCGTTGCTCGATCTGATCGGGCGAGTCACTCCCTCGCTTGCGCAGACGCTGCTCTAGCTCCTCCCCAGAAGCAGCGGTGAGAAAAATCAACACCGCCTCCGGTGCCAGGCGATGGACGGTGGCTGCGCCCTGCACGTCGATGCGCATAACGACGTCTTTGCCGCTGTCCAACGCCTCGCGCACCTGCTGCTTGGGGATGCCCTTGTACTGCCCGTAGACCACGGCATGCTCCAGCAGTTCGTCTTGCGCGATCATCTTCTCAAACTCCTCTGTGGTGAAAAAGAAATAGTCCACGCCGTGTACCTCGCGGGGACGCGGCGGCCGGTCGGTGGCGGTCACGACAAAGTGGAAGGGATGCTTGCACTCCTTCAAGCGCCGCACCACACTGTCCTTTCCGGCCCCCGGCGTGCCGGAGATGACGATCAACAGGGAATGGGTTTCAAAGGTGTACGGTTCTCCCAAAGTTTTGCTCCTACTTGCGATGTGGTGGTAAATTGGTATACTGTTGGTAAAATGTTAACTGGTAAATCGGCAGGATGATGACCAGCCTACCATGTACCGGTTTACCAATATACCAACTACCAATCCCGGAGGATGTTGTGCCTGTTTACGAGTATCGTTGCCACGATTGCAAGCGCCGAGTTTCGATCTTTTGGCGCACCTTCTCGGACGTAGATACTGAATCGATCGCCTGCCCGCGCTGCGGCAAGACCAACCTTACCCGCCTGGTTTCCCGCGTGCGGATGGTCCGCTCCGAGGAGAGCCGCCTGGACGACCTGGCCGACCCCGGCGGGTTCCCCGATCTCGATGAGAACGACCCCAAGAGCCTGGGGCGCTGGATGCGCAAGATGAGCGCCGAGACGGGCGAGGACCTGGGTCCCGAGTTCAACGAGGTCGTCGGACGATTGGAGGCGGGAGAGGACCCAGAGTCGATTGAAAAGTCCATGCCGGATCTGATGGGCGAGGGCGGCGGCAGTGATTTTGGCAGCGGGCTAGATGATTTCTAGGACGTAAAGCGTGAAACGTGAAATCACGTTTCACGTCTCATTTGCTCCAACCTCGCCTTCACCTGCATCCTGATTGCTTCCTGCACCTCCTCCACTTTCCGAGCGGCGTCAATCACGACCCAACGCTCCGGTTCCTGAGCGATCAGCTCCATATAGCCGGCACGCACGCGTTGGTGAAATTCCAGCGTCTCTGCGTCCAGCCGGTTCCACTCTCCCCCGTTTGACTGCCGCCGCTTCAACCCTTCCTCAGGCGCGATGTCGAGATAGAGCGTCAGATCGGGCATGAGGCCGCCGGTGGCAAAAGAGGTGATCGCGCACAGCATATTTAGGTCGAGCCCACGCCCGTACCCCTGGTAGGCCAGCGTGCTATCGTAGTAGCGATCGCTGACGACGATCTTGCCCGCCGCCAGTGCCGGGCGGATGCACTGGGCCACGTGCTGGGCGCGATCGGCGGAGTAGAGCAGGATCTCGGCCGTGGCATCCATCGCCGTGTGGCGTGGATCGTGAAGCACGTCGCGAATCAGGTTGCCGATATCGGTGCCGCCCGGCTCGCGCGTCAGCTCGGCCTCATATCCTTGCTCGCACAGCCAATCGACCAACAGGGGGATCTGTGTGGTTTTGCCGCTGCCCTCCGGGCCCTCTAGTGTAATAAACATTGTGGATATACTGGCTTGTTGCTGATCTCTGGCATAGCTCGGACTGGGCCTACTCCCTCCGACAAACTCTCACCCGCCGCTCGCTCCCTTCTCCGGAGGAGTAGGAACTGAGGTCAGCCGCCTGGGCCAATTCGTGCTGGCGGCGGCGGACGTAGGCATTCTGCGGCTCTAGCTCTACCTCCCGTACGCCGGCCTGCACCTGCCGGATGGCTTCCTCCGCCTCGCGCAGCGCCTGGTTCAGCGGGTCAGGGGAGCGGCTCTCCAGGTCGAATACGTCGCTCAGGCAGGCTTCCATCTGGGCGACGGTGTTGGCCCGCAAAACGTAGATGGGCAATCCCTTTCGCTCGGCGTCCACGATCAAGCGCGGGCGCTTGCGGTAAAAGCCCTTGGTGGTGACGATCACCTCGGCCTCGCCCATGTTCTTGACCAGATAGACCGGCACGTGCATACGGCGAGTGGCCCGCTCCAGCCGGTTGCGAGCAATGCCGTAGGGCAGGATCCGCACCGGGTCCCGCCCATCGAACACGGCGGGCGCTTGGGGAGGAGGTGGTGCAGCCATAGACCGCCCGCTCTCGCGCTCCTCCAGGTGATTGGGCGTCGTCTTTTCCTTCTTGATCTCTCCATTGGCGTCTCGATAGCGCAGCTCTGCCTGCAACGGGCGACCGCGCAGCAAAGCATCCACCGACTCGGTCACGTCGTGGTGAATGAGCAGTCGCTGCCGGTCCTGAATCTCGATCAGCACATCGAATGTGGGTGGCGCACGGCGCTCCAGGATCGTCTTTTGCGTGCCGCGGCGGCGGGCCTCCTCATCGGAAAGCGTCACACTCTCGATGCCGCCGACCAGGTCCGAAAGTGTCGGGTTCATCAGCAGGTTATCAAGCGTGTTGCCGTGAGCGGTGGCGATCAACTGCACGCCACGCTCGGCGATGGTGCGCGCCGCCAGCGCCTCCAGCTCGCGCCCGATCTCGTCGATGATGATCACCTCCGGATTGTGGTTTTCTACCGCCTCGATCATCACCTCGTGCTGGAGAGATGGCATCTCCACCTGCATACGCCGGGCACGCCCGACGGCGGGATGTGGAATATCACCATCGCCGCCGATCTCGTTGGAGGTATCGACGACGACAACGCGCTTGTGATCCGCCAGGACGCGCGCCGCCTCGCGCAGCATCGTCGTCTTGCCCACACCAGGCCGTCCCAACAGCAGTACGCTCTTGCCATTCTCGATGATATCCTGGATGATGGCGATAGTGCCATAGACGGCGCGTCCCACCCGGCAGGTGAGGCCGACGACGTCGCTCTTGCGGTTGCGGATGGCGGCGATGCGGTGCAGCGTGCGGGCAATGCCGGCGCGGTTATCGGCGTCGAACTCGCCCACCCGGTCGACCACGTACTTGATCTCCTCCTGGGCGACCTCCGCCTGGCGCAGCACAACCTCGCCATCGGTGTAGCGCGCCGTGGGCACGCGGCCCAGGTCGAGGATCACCTCCAACAGCTCATCCCGCCTGCCGACCTTTTGTAACGCGGCCTGGATGTCTCTGGGCAGCACGTCCATGATGATATCCAAATCATCGGTGATTTGATTGCTGTAACTCACTCTGTTAAGGGCTCCCTAAACTCAAGAAATACCGGTGAAACCGGTCGTCCTCCGTCAGCTCCGGATGGAAAGCCGTGGCCAGCAGGTTGCCCTGCCGGACGGCCACGATCATCTCATCGCCCAACTTTGCCAGAACCTCCACCCCTTCCCCCACCCGCTCGATGAGGGGCGCGCGGATAAAGACGGCGTGGAACGGCTCGTCACCCAACGCGGGCACGTCCAGGTCGGCCTCGAAGCTATCGACCTGGCGACCAAAAGCATTGCGGCGCACCGTCACGTCCAGCAGCGCCAGCAGGGGCTGATCCGGCTTGCCGTCTACCACGTCCTTGGCGATAAAGATCATCCCGGCGCAGGTGCCCCACAGCGGGCGGCCCGAGCGCGCAAAGGCGAGCAGGGGTTCCAGCAGCCCCCACCGCCGGGCGACCTTGCCGATGGTAGTCGATTCGCCGCCGGGGATGATGAGACCATCCAGCCTATCCAGGTGCTCCGGCAGCCGGACCTCGACTGCCTCAACGCCGATGCGCTTTAAAACTTGCTCGTGTTCGATGAATGCGCCCTGCAGCGCCAGCACGCCAATGTTCATAGGCTATTCCAAGTTCAGCCGCATCTCGTTCGTCGGCTCGAACCCCAGCGATTCATACAACGGACGGCCGTAAGGGCTGGCGTGCAGCGCCACGCCCTTGAACCCCTCGCTGCGGCACCAATCGAGGATGGCGTTCATAATCCGCCGCGCGATACCCCGGCTGCGGTAATCGGGCTTGGTATAGATATTTGCGATATACGCACGGCGCGAATCCAGGTTCCTGGGGCTCGTCATCCACTCGTGCACGATCAACCCGCCACCGGCGACGACGCATCCATCCCCGTCACAGGCCAGCCAGCCACGATACGACCCATCGTTCAGGCCGCGGCGCACCCAGGGGACGAACGTGGCTTCCATCGCTGCCACGGCCTCCGGGGCGAGCGGACCCCAGACGTCCTCGAACATATCACGCCGCTGACAGAAGATGGTCTTGGCATCGTCCAGTGTGGCTTCCCGGATGGTGATCCCGTCAAGCAGACCAAGTTCTGTCATCTGTGCATTTCCAGCCGCATTCCAGTGTGAGCAGCGAACCCCAACGCCTCGTACAGCGGACGGCCCATATCAGTGGCGTGCAATTCTGCTCGCTGGATACCTTGCTCGTCCAACCATGCCAGTGCGACTTGCACGAGACGCCGGGCAAGCCCTCTGCGACGATACGCCGGATGGGTAACGACGTTCATAATGTACCCCGTCTTTCCCGACAGATTCCCCGGCCCAGGCGGATGTTGGTCGATCACCAAGCCACTGGTACTCACGGCCTCGCCCGCTGGTGTGACCGCCAACCAGCCTCGGAACTCGCCGCTGGGGATAGCCTGGGTGAAGTAGTTCGCCGCAGCCGCGTCGCCAGCGTCAAGCCTGGCCGGGTCGTCAAAACCCATCGCCTCGAACATCACGCGCCGCAGCCGCACCAGGTCAGGGATGTCGTCGACAGTCGCCTGCCGGATCGTGACTCCGTTTTCTACCACCCGCGCTCCGCCAGCCGCTGTGTCTCGGGAATATCGCTGACGTGGATGCCCACCATCGCCTCACCCAAGCCGCGGCTCACCTCGGCCAGAATCTCGGGGTTATCGTAGTGGGTGACCGCCTGGACGATGGCGTGCGCGCGCTTGGCCGGATCGCCGGACTTGAAGATGCCACTACCCACAAACACGCCGTCTACGCCCAGTTGCATCATCAGCGCCGCGTCGGCGGGAGTGGCCACGCCGCCGGCGGCAAAGTTGACCACCGGAAGTCGGCCCAGTTGCGCCGTCTCGACCACCAGGTCGTAGGGCGCGCCGATCTCTTTGGCGTAGGCCATCATCTCCTCGGTCGCCATCGAGGTCAAGCGGCGAATCTCTCCCAACACGGACCGGGCATGGCGCACCGCCTCGACGACGTCGCCGGTACCGGCCTCTCCCTTGGTGCGAATCATCGCCGCGCCCTCGCCCACGCGCCGCAGCGCCTCGCCCAGGTTGCGGCAGCCGCAGACGAAGGGCACCTTGAACGCCCACTTATCGATGTGATGTGCCTCGTCGGCGGGGGTGAGCACCTCGCTCTCGTCGATGTAATCCACGCCCAGCGCTTCCAGAATCTGCGCCTCGACGAAATGCCCGATGCGGCACTTGGCCATCACCGGGATAGAGACCGCTTCCATGATCTCGATGATCTTTTCTGGGTCGGACATGCGGGCCACACCGCCCTGGGCACGGATATCCGCTGGGACGCGCTCTAATGCCATCACCGCGCAGGCCCCAGCCTCCTCGGCGATGCGCGCGTGCTCGGCAGAAACGACGTCCATGATCACGCCGCCCTTGAGCATCTGCGCCAATCCGCGCTTGACCTTATCTGTACCAACCTGCTTTTCCATAACTACACCAACCTCCTCAAATACTCTTTCCGCAGAGATTTGTTATCGGCCATTGTCATTTGATGCTATTCTACCGCTGTTTGTCGAAACGTCAACGCTCGCTCCACGCGACGATCTGTTTCGCCAGCTTGTCGCGGTTCTCTGCCGTCACCTCCCACACCTCGACCTGCGGCATCATCCTGAGCGCGTCCACCCAGGGGTTAGGCTTGAGCATCACCGTCGCGATCACCGTGTGCGGCCCGCCTACGGCCTGCAGCACGACGTCCTTGAACGCTCCGCAGAAGAACTCCATCTTGCCGACCTCATCCACCAGAACGATGCGGCGCTCCTGCATCGTCCGCCGGATGGCAGCCACGCCCACGCGCTCGATAGCCTCCACGTCGACGCCGTAGCGGCTCACTCGCGGGCGGCCCGGCCCCTTGAAGTTCACGTGGGCCATCGTCGCCTCCTGACCGTCCAGCGTCACCAGGCGAAAGCCCTTGCGCCCGCCGGGGCCGCGCATCTCTTCAGTGTAAAAGCCGCCGGCGCGGCTACCAAACAATCCGGCTACCGCCTTGATGACGGTCGTTTTGCCTATGCCAGGTCGGCCAGTCAGTAACAGTGTACGTCCCATCCCCTACCTCCCACGCCGATTATACTAGAAACCCGGTTTTTGTGAACAACTGGGTTTCTTTTTTGCAAAGTATCTCACCTGAAGTATAATTTACTCAAACACCACCCTTTTCCAAACCAGGCAACCATCAATGGAGGTGAGCACGATGTTGGGTAAGCGCTTTCTGAAAGGACTTGGTCTACGTAGTATCGCCGCAGTTGTCGTCCTGACATTCATGCTGTTGGCGACCGGTTGTAGCTGCGGTTCCGCCCAGCCAGCACCAACGGTGGTCGTTCAAGACGCTTCGCCCACCGGCGTGGCCCCCACCGCCGCGGCGGTCACGCCGCAGCCAACGGAGACGCCAGTCATCTCAGGCCCCCTCGTACTACGCATGGAGCCCACGGTCATCCCAGACATGGTCGTAGGTGAGACACGTCAGGTACAGATCGTGCTCGAGAACGTAGATGGGATAACAGAGATCGAGATTCACGTCAGATTTGAACCCCGCTACATCAATATCGCCGATGCCGATCCGACCACGGACGGCATCCAGATCCAGCCGGGCGAGATACCCCAACCGGCGCAGGTACTAGAAAACGAGGTCAAGAACGATGCCGGGTTCCTCGTCTACCACGTGGCACAGGAGCCGGGGAGCTCTGCCAGGGGTTCGGGCATCGTCGCCACATTCACCGTCCAGGCAATGAACGAGGGTGGCAGTCCGTTGAGCTTTACCATCGCCAAGTGGAAAGGCGTAGCAGGAGAGCAGATGCCGGACTTGGATGGGAACGACGGCATGGTCATCATCGGCCTCAGCGACGCCACGCCCGAGACGGCGACCGAGTCTGCACCAGCTCCGACCACTCCTGCGGGAGGGGGAGCTTGGGAGACAGTACAGCCGGGGGATTCGCTGTACCAGGTCTGCCGCCGCCACTGCCCACACAAATGGCCTAGCAGCACGTCATTCGACTCCGAGCTAAAGACGTATGCCGAGGAGGTGGCCCGGCTGAACAGCCTAGGGTGGCCCAACCCCGTCCTTAGCTCCGGGCAGCGCTTGGAGATGCCTGCATGCCCATAGAGTCGGATGATGCCAAGTGGTGATTATTCACCACGGAGACACCGAGCAAAGTGAAGCTCCCGGCGCAAAGCGCCGGGAGCTTCCTAAGGGAAAAGCCCTTTAGGATTACCGCCCCTAAATCCCCCGCTTTGCCATTCACCCCCACTGCAAGCGATGGGAGCGAATGGCTTTTCCCCGTAAAAACGTTCTTCTCTGTGCTCTCCGTGCCTTTGTGACAAGACGTGGAATATGACGTGCCTCTGGGGTTTCCTAATCCCAGAGGCTTTTCAATTCAACACGTGAAGCTGAGGCTTGAGGGGAATACGCTCGATCAGGTCTCTAAAGTCTTCCTCTGTGATCTGATCGTCGGGCTTGTCTATCAAACAGCGACACGCTGCTTCTATGACGTTGGTGCCAAAGGAACGACCCGCCAGTCGGGGCGTGGTCGTCACCAAAATATGCAGGTTGCGCTTTTGCAGATCCTCCACGTCTTTGACCGTCGTGGTGTTGGTGATGATGATCTTGCCGCTCAGGTCATCAGGCAAGTTTGACCGAACCTGCAAAAAGTCCCCAGCGATGACGTCGGCATCC